>Ga0302323_100000197_pt1 | contig 45627 bp, 42 predicted proteins | sample Fen_T0_3_FD_201950 | JGI IMG/M metagenome (GOLD analysis project Ga0302323, IMG submission 201950) | Peat permafrost microbial communities from Stordalen Mire near Abisko, Sweden - Fen_T0_3 | ecosystem: Environmental > Terrestrial > Soil > Wetlands > Permafrost | place: Sweden: Abisko...
GTCCGACATCTCGACGGACGGGGCTGGGGCGGATGCGGGCGTTGATTCACGGGTGGTAGCTGACATCAGCTCGACACCCGAGGCCGACGCCACTACTTCTCTCCCAGATGCCAAAATCTACCCGCCGAATAGCAGGAAATGCAGCCTCATGTTCAACGATCCTACGGACTGCAACTGCAACAACGGCACGCCGGGGTCAAGCGATCCACCAGCCTGTAGCACAGCTTCGGTTGTGGCCAGCACGACCGACCAGGGAGTGTGTTGCGAAGACGCATTCGGTTGTGAATGCCGCGGCTATGCGTGCGCCAGCGGAGGGAGTCCTCGCACCTGCGCTTGTGCGAGTATCGGAGACCCGGATTTGCCGTCGGGTGGCACCGCGGTTCAGGAGTGTACCGCCTCAGGTAGTGGTCAAAGGTGTTGCTACTCCTCCAGTCTTAACTCTTGTCGATGCACGTCCTTTGCTTGCTCGGGGTCATACGATGTCGAAGTACCGAGCTGCAACCTCGCCAAGGTGGCCGTCTGCGCATCGGATGCAACTTCATTGACCAACTGCAAGTAGGCGCTGTCGAACAAGCCGTTGAATTGAAGCGGATGGTCGGCCGCAGACGGCCGGCGATCGACCACGATGTGTGCGCACAAACCAGCACGGGCAGCAAGGCCTTGGGGTGCTCTTCGGGCCGATGGCAGTTCGTTCTCGACGGTCCCTGCCGTGACCTTTCGGCGGGACCAGCTCGCCGTCTTCACTGCGCGTAGGGATTGCTATCGTCGATCGGTGCGGCTGGGCGCTCGAGGAAGGGCAGATCGAGATCCATGCCGGGCATTGCCAGCGGTTTCGGTAGCGGGCCGGACTGGCCCTGCGCGGGCTCTGGTTTCGAATCGGGGGGCGGCTTTCGTCCGACTCGCGGCGGATACGCCTTCTTGCCGACGCGCACCGGGGAACGGGCATGGCGTTGGGCCGAGTTCGGGTGACCGTCCACCCCAGGTAGAAAAGCGCGAATCGGATGGACCGCTTGATTGGGCTGGTCGGCGTTCAGGTCTTCGATCTGGGCCTGGACCTGGCCCTGGCCCCGGGGCTCCAGGTGCACCGTCTCGGGCAAGGGTGCTGCGGAGGAAACCGGCATCGGCGCGGGCGCCGGTCGAGGCGCCTCGCTCGGCTTCACCACCGAGGCGACGGCAGCACGTGCGGTGCGGGGCGCCGGCGCGCTCACCGCCGCTGCGGAGAACCTCTTCCACGAGGCCATCGCGGCTGCGCTACCGCCGACCAGCACGGCTGCCAGGACCAGCAGTCGCCCCCTCGAAAATCGCCGCGGGCCAGCCGGGACGGGTTCATGGCTGGGGGGCAAAACCGGCGCCGCAAGGGTTTCGGGCAGAACCGACGACTTGGAAGCCCACATGGATGGCGGCGACGTTGTCTCCTGGGTTTTGACCTCGAGGTTGCGAAACATGCGGGGCCCACTGCCGCCAAGGGCGGTTACGCGAGGGCGGATACCGAGGGGACGGCCCTCGCCCAAGGAGGTTGGCTCGCGGGCAGCGACCGGGACATCGCGGCTGGGGAGCAAATGCTCCTGAATACGCTTCCGCATGAACCGTCGTTCCAGCTCGAAGTGTCCTCGCATCAGCTCGGCCAGCTGAGCCCGCCCCACCCGCTTCCCGGATTCCTCGAGGTAGCGCTCGAGATCGCGCTGAAAGTCCACGGCGCTCATGTAGCGATCCGATGGCGCGAGCGCCATGGCCCGATCACACATTTCGGCCAGGGCCGGGGCGACCTCGGGACGAATGCTGCGAATTCTCGGCTCTCTGCCCGTGAGTCGAGTCTGTGCCATCTGTGCACAAGTCTCGCCCACTTCGATGCGCTTGCCGGCCAGGGCTTCCCACAACATCACGCCGACGGCGAAGATGTCAGCGCGCGCGTCCGGCGACTCGTCACCTTCGAGTTGTTCGGGGGCGCAGTAGCCCAGCTTGCCCTTGAAGGTTCCCCGGTTCGTCACAGAGACGGCGCCGCCCGCCTTGGCGATACCGAAGTCCAGCAACTTGACGTCGCCGTTGTAGGTCACGAACGTGTTCTCCGGGCTCACATCGCGATGGACGACCCCGAGCGGACTTCCATTGTAGTCCGGCAGGGCATGGGCGTATTGAAGGCCCGCGAGTACCTGGGTGAGGATCCACAGATGCAGGTCGAGCGGAAAGTACTGCAGGTCGATGCGCTGGAGGACATCGAAGAGCGACTGCCCTTCAAGGTATTCCATCGTCAGGATGTACTGTCCCGCATCCTCCAGCACTTCATAGGTGTGAACCACGTTGGGATGGTTCAGCCGGGTGGCAAGCCGGGCTTCGTCCAGGAACATGGTGACGAAGCGCTTGTCGCGGGCGAGCTCGCTGCGAATCCGCTTCATGACGACAAGCTTGTTGACGTCGGCGGGACCGCGGGAGAACCCGAGGTAGACCTCTGCCATCCCTCCTTCACCGAGGGGGCAGATGACCTCGTGTCTGCCGATGCGTTCCTTGACCATCTGCTGCATGCGTCGTTGTTCGGACGAAAATGCTTTGGAATCATGGTCATCGGCAGCACGAGGGCGGAACCTTAGGCAGCCGGCCGCCGCCACGTTGTTCGTGACACTTCCGTCAGCGCCGGTGGCGACAGTCGGCAGCGATGTGGAGACTAGAGGCAGCAGTCCGAGGACCAGCCCGAGGGCCAGCAGCACGCATTTTCGCCGGCGGACGAGGTGGCATCGCGCTTGCTCACCGGGAACAGGCATGACCAACACCAAACATGAACGAACCGAACGATCCAGCATGGCCTCTGCTCTCGCCCTCCCTTCCGTGGTCGTCCTCGGGCTGGCGGCATTGGCAGGTCTCACCCCGGGGTGCGCGGGCGAAGGTTCCGACGAATCGCCAGTCGAGACCTCCGCTAGCATGCTCGAGTCCTCCGAAGGTGCAATCGAGTCTTGCGAGGGGACGCAGTCCCCCGAGATCACGATCCCCACGCGGGTGTTCAGCACCTCTCCGTCCCTGGGCGCGAAAGTGACCAGCGTCAGCGACCACGCTTCACCGAACTACGCAGCGCTGAGCGTGTTCTTCGACAAGGTGAAAGAGAAGACCCATGCGCGCGTGGCGTTCTCGATCGCGCCGTGGTCCGCCAGCTCGCCCAATTCCATCATCCAGCAAGTCGGAATCGACAACGATCCCACCGACGCTGGCGTGGCCAGAGATGCGGCGTACGACGCCGGCGGCGCGCTCAACCCGGTGTGGGGATTCGTCTTCAACTCGACGCCCTTCGGGCTGGAGTTCGACCTGATGATGCGCTTCCTGTACGAGGAGGGCGGTCTGGAGCTGGCCCAGTCCATCGTCGATCAGCGTGGCCTGAACGTGAAGCTGCTCCCCGTGGTTGGCAGCAACCCCCAAGGTTCTGGATATTTCAAACAGCCTATCGGGAAAGCTCAGTGCGACGGCGAGCGCGACTGCCTTCGTCAATCCCCGATCGGGTTGGAAGGGCTTTGCCAGGCAGGCTGGACCTGGCGCTACCTGCCCCCCGCGCAAGACGTGCTCGACCGCGCCTGCGCCCAGCTGGTCAAGGAGGGTCGCATCCCGGCGAAGAACCTCTCGTTCGTGTCCTCCATCCCGGGCCAGACGATGCTTCGCTCGGTTCAGCTGGGAACCATCACGGCCTTCGAGTTCGCCACGCCGCTCGACGACTACGATCCGCCGACCGAGGGCGCCGGCTACTTTCCTCCGCTCACGACGGGCACGCTACCGCTGGAAGCGCAGAACCCGGGTCACAAAGGCTTGCGCTTTGCCCACTTCGCTTCGTGGCATCAGCCTTTTTTCATCGGTTGGCTCATGGTGAACAAGTCTTCGGTCTGGAACCGCCTGCCCGGTCAGCACCGCCGCGCCATCGAGCAAGCTGCCAGGGAAGCGCTCGAGGAGAGCTACTACTACAGCAGGTCGCTGCAACGTCGGGCCCTCGACAAGATCCTGGCCCACAATGACGGGCAGTCGCAGCTGGATGCCACGGGGAAGCCGATCCGGGTGGATGGCCGCCCAGTCTCGGCCGACATGAAGTTGGCGGAGTGGCCGAAAGAGGCACTCGCCCGACTGAAGACGGCGACCGACGAGCATCTGGAGTCTTTGAAGGGCGGTGCCACGCCGACTGTGGATCAGAAAGACTACGCGAAAGTCATCGGCGCGCTCCGTTCGTACATGAAGAGGATCGGCTACAAGTGGGACGCCAAGAACTTCGACTATGCGCCCAACTGTCAACGCTAGCCCTTTCGAGTCCTTCAGTCGTCGTTGACAGGACCCTTCAGACCGTAACGCTGGGCCAGGCGGCGCAGATACATGCGATCCAGCTTGGCCTTTCGCGCAGCCCGGCTGACGTTGCCTTCAGCCCAGCCCAGCAGTCGCGTCAGGTAGGCTCTCTCGAAGTTGGCAATGACACGTTCCTTGGCAACCTTGAACGGCTCCTCGATGTCGCATTTGCCAACCTCGGGCTCCGACGTCGCATCACCGGGCACCCCCATCGGCTCGGTTCGTGCGGGGACGAAGTCGGCCGCGCCCATGATGACCGCGCGCTCGACGAAATTGCGCAACTCGCGCACGTTGCCAGGCCAGTCGTGGGCGCGCAGCTCGTCCAGCACGCGCGGGGTGAACAGACACGCTCGATCGAGAGCGCCCATGGAATCGAGCAATGCCTGAATCAGGAGCGGCAGGTCTTCTAGGCGTTCGCGCAGCGGTGGAAGCTGAACCGTCACGACCGACAGCCTGAAGTAGAGGTCGCCGCGGAATCGACTGCGATTGACCTCGCGTTCGAGATCGCGGTTGGTTGCAGCGATGACCCGCACATCGACCGGCCGGGCTCTGGTTTCGCCGACCCGACGGATTTCTCGCGCCTCCAGCGCCCGCAGCAGCTTGGGCTGAAGATCGAGCGGCATCTCGCCGATCTCATCCAGGAAGACTGTCCCGCCGTTCGCCGCCTCGAACGCGCCTTTGCGCTCGCGATCAGCCCCGGTGAAGGCGCCCTTGGCATGGCCAAACAGCTCGCTCTCGATCAGCGTGGGTGAAATGGCGCTCGCGTCCACCGTGACGAAGGGTCCCTCGGCGCGCGACCCGCGCCGCATGACCGCGTGGGTCGCAAGCTCCTTCCCGGTGCCGCTCTCGCCCTGGATTAGCACGGTCGCCTCGCTGCGTGCCACCCGGTCCAAGACCTCGTACACGCGACGCATGGCCACCGACTGACCATACAGCTCGCCAAAACTCGACAACGCGGGCAAGTGCGTTTGCGAGCTCGGGCCGATCTCGCGAACGCTCAGCACCGACTCACCGAGATGGAGCTCGAACTTCGCTGCCCGGGGCAGGTCGGCGTCCCGGATCCGGGCACCATTCGCGTAAGTGCCATTGAGCGAGCCCGTATCGGTGATGGTCCATCCCTTGGGCCCGGCGGTCAGCGAGCAATGGAAACGAGAAACCTTGCGGTCATCCACCACGACTTCGTTGCCCTGCTGCGAGCCGATCCTCACCCGGTGACCTTCCACGGTGATGGTGCGATCACGAACGGCCCCGGCCTCGCGCGTGACGGTTAGCTCGAGCCGCGGGACGGGAAGGTCCGTGGCAGGCGGAGGCTCGGGATGAATGAACTGCGTCGGTTCGGGAAACTGAGCCTTCTTCCCGTGTGGGTCGAGCATCACCATGGTCCGCCCAGAATCGACAGACCGGCGAGGACTCTACAGTTTGTCACGCTGCCGCCGCGGGCTGGCCCCCTGCCCGCCCGTCACGAACATGGCGGCGTGGCCTCGCCGTAGCTGTTCTGCCCCAGCAGGCAAGGGTGCCATCGGCCCTCAACGCGCAAGCAAAACACTGACCCGCCGTGACGGAGACAGGGGTGTTTCCCGAGCGGCAGGGCGTTAGCCAGTCACCGAGGCGCGCGTTGTGTGGAGTTCGATCGGGAGGGTACTCGCGAAATGGGTGAAATCAGCATCCGTCGTCAAGATGCTCAATCCTCGTCGCACAGCCGCTGCACAGATCAGAAAGTCTGTGTTGGAACCCTGGATGCCTTTTGATCGGCATCTCTTGAAGAAGGACGCGGCTTCCTCGTAGTCCTCAGCCTCCAACAGTACATCGGGAAAGGCGCGAAGATGCCCTCGCAGGGTTTCGAACTGCTCCTGCCCGCGGACACCGGAGAGAAGTTCCTGCCTGACTGGCCCGAGCATAATCGCCCGGCCTTCGCGAACCAACTCGGAAAGTTCTCTCTTCTGGGCGTTGGCCGATGATCGCTGTCTGCGCAGCGCGAGGGACCAAACTGCGGTGTCGATGATGACGTTCATGCCCGTCGACGCTGCTGCTTGTAGTTGTATTTGGGGTCAAAGTCGACCTTCCCAAAGAGGTCCAGGATTTGCGCTTGCTTCCGTCGTTGAACGTATTCCTGTAGAGCCTGCGTCACGGCGCCCTTCTTGGTCCGTTGACCGCCTACCCGGACGGCTTCGTTCAGCAGTCGGTCATCGATAGCAAGGTTGGTCGCCATGTGTAGGATTCTACACATCGGTAGGCTTCGTGCAAGCGCCGGCTAACCAAGCCGTTGCAGCATGTTCGGGGTGCCCGATAACAAGCCGTCGCAGACTGGCTCCCCTGTCGCAGAGCTGCCGAGGCGAGCCTGCCGCGCGGCAGGGCTTTAGGTGGACAAACGCTTGGCTCCCAAGTACTACCTCCTCACCAAGAAGGAGGCACACCCATGACAACGCCGTACGCTCCCAAACCGACAACCACTCGTGGGCATACCGTTAAAATTGGCAACCTCGAGATGTACTACGAGGAGTACGGAGTGGGAAAGCCCCTGGTGCTGTTGCATGGGTTTGGCGGTTGTGGACAGAACTGGCGTCCCTTTACCGCTAAGCTCTCAGAGCGCCATCGACTGCTCATCGTGGATCTGCGTGGCCATGGTTACTCCACCAATCCCGAGAACAGGTTCACACATCGGGAAGCGGCCAGTGACGTGTTCCTGTTGCTTGACAAGTTGGGGATTGGCCAGTTCTCGGCTATGGGCATGAGTTCGGGCGGGATGGCGCTGCTTCACATGGCAACGAGCCAACCCGAGCGCATCGACTCAATGGTATTGATTAGCGCAACTTCCCATTTTCCCGATCAGGCCAGGGCCATATTTCGCCGAGCTTCGCTTGAGAAAATGCCCCAACAAGTGCAAGAGATGTATCGGGAGTGCGCCAAGCGCGGCGATGCACAGATTCGTCAATTGATTGCACAGTTCAAAGCGTTACACGAAAACCACGACGATATGAATTTCACTGCACAAGGTTTATCAGCCATTACAACTCGTACGCTCGTTGTGCACGGTGATCGCGACCGCTTCTTTCCAGTTGAAATTCCTGTAAGCATCTACCGATCTATACCGGATGCCGCATTGTGGATCATTCCTGGCGGCGACCACGTTCCTATCTATGATTCCACGGTTCCATTCACCTCAACGGCCCTGCGATTCCTCGATGGGCCAGACGGCAAGTGACCTGGTGGAGAAACTGACGAAAGAGGAAGCAGGCGGAATGACGGTGAACGAGCGACTCGCCGTCGCCGGATTGATCGGCGATTTCGACGCCGCGGTCGCGCGAAAGGACGAGACGGAAATCCGGTCCATTCTTGCCCAAGTCTTCCTGACCGAGTCCAACATCGACGCCATTGTCCGGCGCGTATTGCCGAGCAGGCAGTGAAGCCGGGGGAACCAAGAATTCGGGGCAGATCGCGAGCTGGGTCCGAGCGGCATCGGCGCACACCATCGAGCTGCGCTGACGTCGACAACGCTCAACGAACTGCAGCCGCGCGGCGCTTCTCGCTCTCGCGGATCATCGGCTCCAAATCCTGAGCGGGGCGAATCTCCCAGCGGCCCATGTGAACGCCGGGGTGGTTCGAGATCAGCTGCACGGCATGGTTCAAGTCCCGAGCCTCGATGATGAGAAGCCCGCCGAGCAGTTCCTTGGTTTCGGCGTAGGGGCCATCGGTCACCGAGACCTTGCCGTCGCGTGCCTGGAGGGTGACGGTGCTTTCCGGCCCTTGCAGCCCCTCGCCACCGACCCAGTGGCCGTGCTTCTTCAGCGTGTCGTCGTATGCGATGCAGCGGTCAACCATCGCCAACTGCTCGGCCGGGGGAACCTGGGCCCATTTTTCCGTGTCGAGATATCCGAAACAGATGTACTTCACGTTCGTCCTCCTTGGTTTCTGGAATTTGTCGTCTTGGTCCATCCCTTGTCGTTTGGTTCCGGACGAGATCGACAAACAAAATGATGGGCAGGCAGAAAATGCTCAGTCCAGCTCACGAAGGCGCCTTTCCAGGAAACGCCGCTCGGGCTCTTGTCGCGTCAGGGCCAGGGCATGGGCGTAAGCGTCGCGGGCTTCGGCCGGTCTACCCAGGCGCCGGCAGAGGTCGGCCCGTACGGAATACACAAGATGGTAGTCGTCCAACTGGCCGCCGGCCTGCAGGGCCTCCACCAGCGCGAGTCCGGCCGCCGGGCCATCCCGCATGGCCACCGCGACAGCCCGGTTCAGCGCTGCGACGGGAGACGGATGAACGCGCACGAGCCGATCGTACAGCGCGACCATCTCGGCCCAATCGGTCGCGGCGGGCGTGGCAGCCTTGGCGTGGACCGCGGCGATGGCAGCTTGGAGTGCGTACGGTCCCGTGCGGCCGGACGCAAGCGCGGCCTGCACCAGCGCAGTTCCTTCCGCGATCAGCGATGGGTCCCACAGGGAACGGTCCTGTTGGTCCAGCAGAATCATCTGGCCATCCTGGGCGGTGCGCGCCTTCCGACGTGACTCTTGCAGGAGCATGAGGGCACAAAGGCCCTTCACCTCGGGCTCCGGCAACAGCCCCAGCAGCAGCCGCCCCAATCGGATGGCTTCGTCGGAAAGCTCCGGGCGTGTCAGCGAGCCACCGGTGGAGGCGGAGTAGCCTTCGTTGAAGACCAGGTAAATCACCTGTAGCACGCTGCCGAGGCGCGCGGGCAGCTCCGATGGAGACGGCACTTCGTACGGGAGGCGGTCGTCCCGGATCTTGCTCTTGGCGCGCACGATCCGCTGGGCCGTGGCGGCGGGTGTGGAGAGAAAGGCACGAGCGATTTCTTCCGTGGTTAGTCCGCAGACCTCGCGCAAGGTCAGGGCCGCTCGGGCGTCCGCTGGCAGCGCAGGGTGGCAGCAGATGAAGATGAGGCGAAGGTGGTCGTCCGCCACGCTTCCGTCCGCCATTTCATCCAAGGTATCGGCGGCGGGGGCTTGGGAAGCAGCCAGCAGGGCATCGAGCGGCGTATCCGTGCGGGCGCTCTTGCGAAGCCGATCGATGCCCTTGAAGCGACCCACCGAGATGAGCCAGGCGGCGGGATTTGCAGGGATCCCTTCGCCCGGCCACTGCTCCAGCGCCGCCCGCAACGCCTCGTGTAGCGCCTCCTCGGCTCGATCGAAATCGCCGAGCAGCCGTATCAAGGTCGCCAGAATCCGCCCGGACTCGGACCGATACAGTTTCTCCAGCAGCGCGTGCATCGCCTCGGCCATGGGTTGGCTTGAAGCTACCGCGAAATCGCGATCATGCTGCCCACGCCGAACGTCAAACATCCCTGGGTGGCGCGAGTCGCGCTCCGAGGGGCTCGATTCGTGGGGCCCGTCACTGCTTCGCGCGCGAAACCACACGTTGGGAACGCCTTTATTCAAGAGGGGCATTAGACTGCCTGGGGGAGAGCACCCGTGAACAGCTATCGAAGATGCGGTTGGCCGATCGTCGTCGCGGTCTTGCTCGGTCTGGTTGCGGTAGACCCGCCCGATGCGACTGCGCAGATTCGGGCAGCGCCGGCGTCCCAGCCTCCGTCGACATGGGTTGGCGGTCCACTGTTGAAGGCATTCGCGGCCATGGTGGATGAACCGGAAGCCCTGGTGTTGCAGCGATTGTCTTTGCTTCCCGATCTTGTTCCCCTTGCCATGGCGGCGGGCGAGGTCCGTATGGACCGCGGTCGCTCGCTACCGCGCAGCTGGTTCGAGCACCGTCGCGGGTTCGAGGTCGACGCCCTTTCAGTCCCGAGCGAGAGTCGCAACGTGGCCCCTCATCTCGTTGTCGTTCTGACGGTGGCCTAACCGCGGATGCCTAGACGTCGATCTTGAATCCCAGATCGACGTCGCAGGCCGCCTGGCCGCCGTGGACGCCCCAGTTTTCGGCTGGGCCCTCGCGCAGCAAGATCACCACGTGATCCTTCGGAATGCCGAGTGCTTCGAGGTTGCCTACGATGCCGGCATAGAGGGCACGCTTGGCGTCGAGCGAACGGCCGGTGAAGGCGTCGATGCTGATGAGAGTGTAGAGCTCGGGATGGGCCAGGTCAGGCCGGGGCGCAGAGCGATGAGGCAAGTGAGCCACCAAACGGACGTTCCTGTCGGTTGATGGCAACTTGAAAGCATCGCGCAGAGCCCCATGGACGGCGTCCATGATGGCGACCTCTTCTTGCGGCGAAATCTGTCGACGAATTTCGATGCGAACGGCTGGCATGGTTCCCTTGTTTTACTCTCGCAGCGACGGCAACGCCATCGCGAGCCCCGACGGCAGGTAGTTGCCGCTCGAAACGACGGTCTTCAAGGCATCCTTCGACGAGACGGGAACGAAATGGCAGCGCTTCATGCTGGCGAAGTACAGGCGGCCGCTGATGGGATTGGGCGAGTTGGGCACGAACACGCACAGACGATCGCTGTCACTGCCGATAGGACGGCCGGTGGAGAAGCCGAGCAGGAAGTGTTGTCCCGATTCGTCGGGCACCAGCACGACCTTGGCGAACATCCCCGAATTGAGGTCGGGGGTTACCAGCAACTGCTTCCAGGTGCGGTAAAGGTCGCGCAGGCCCGGAATGCGTTCGAGCACGCGATTGAGCGTGCGCAGGAAGATGCGCCCGACCAAGCTGGTCACGAAGACCCCCAGCGCATAGATCACGGCCAACGAAAGCACAATGCCGAGGAATGGATAGGGCAGCCGCACCACTTTCTGCACCATGCTGTCCACGTAGAAGACGAGGAACAGGGTGATGCCGAGCGGAATGGCCGCGATGAGCCCGGCCACGAGCTTATTCTTCACATGCTTGCTTGCGCGTCCCATGCACCGGAGAATACATGGAACGGTGCCGCTCGGCACCGGCGTCGACGACCTACGGGGGGCCCGAGCCTGGGCCGCCGACGGGACTGTCCAGCACGTCGCGGACGGCCTTCTCCAGCGCCTTGAGGCTGAAGGGCTTCTGGAGCAGGTGCACCTGGGCCGCGCCCTCGCGAACCAAGGTCTGCGCCGGATAGCCCGACATGTACAGGCATTTCAAGCCAGGGCGCCGTGCCAGCAATCGCTGAGCGAGGTCGTGGCCGCTCATCCCGGGCATCACCAGGTCGGCGAGAACCAGATCGATGCGGCCGGCGTGCTCGCTGTCCAGTCGCAGGGCGCTCTCGGGTGTGTTGGCGGGAATCACGCGATAGCCGCTGCCGCCCAGGATCCTCGAAACGAGCTGCAGCAACTGTTCCTCGTCCTCGACTACCAGGATGGTCTCGCCGCCCGTGCGGACGATAGGTCCACCGGTCGGCTCGCTGGGTAGGCTGTGGGGGTCCTCGGCGCGCGGAAGGTAGACGTCAACCGTGGTCCCCTGACCGAGCTCGCTGCGCACTTGGATAAGCCCATTGTTCTGTTGGACCACGCCGTACACTGTCGACAGGCCGAGGCCGGTCCCTTGGCCGATTCCCTTGGTGGTGAAGAACGGCTCGAAGATGTGGGCCATGGTGTCCGCGTCCATGCCACTGCCCGTGTCGGTCATGGAAAGGCGGACGTAGTCGCCCGGCGCGGCACCATGCACGTCCAGCGAGGACTTTTCGTCGAACGTGCGATTGCCCGTCCTCAGCGACACTGTCCCGACCCTGGCAATGGCGTCACGGGCGTTGACCGCCAGGTTGGCCAGCACCTGATCGATTTGCGCCGGATCCACATTCACCTTCCACAGGTCAGGCGCGGGCGACCACGAGAGCTCGATATTTTCGCCGATCAACCGGCGCAACATCTTCAGGATGCCGTCGACGACCTGGTTCAGGTCGATGACCTTGGGCTGCCTTGGCTGCCGACGGGCGAAGGTCAGAAGCTGCCGGGTCAGATTGGCCGAGCGGGTTCCCGCACTGAGGATATCACGCACATCGGCGCGTATCGGATCGCCTTCGTCGAGCTTTTCAAGCGCAAGCTCGGCGTGTCCATTGATCACGCCAAGCATGTTGTTGAAGTCGTGCGCGATGCCGCCCGCCAACCGGCCGACCGATTCCATCTTCTGCGCTTGAAGCAGTTGTGCCTGCAGCCGCTCGCGCTCTTCCTCGGCCCGCTTGCGTTCGGTGATGACGTCGAAGACAGCTACGAAGTGTTCGGGCCGGGGGCTGAACACGGACACCCAGAACCACATATCCATGGCCTTGATGTAACGCTCGAAACGCAAGGGAACGCCGGTGGACGCCACCCCGCCGTAGATCTGGAAGACCTCTGGATCGGTCTCGCGGAGGCCGGGAATTGCCTCGCTGACTCGCTTGCCAGCCACGTTCTTGAGCCCGGTCTGGGCCTCGAAGGCGGCGTTGACCACCAGATAGACGAAGTCCGTGGGTTGGCCGTCCTCGTAGATCATCCGGCAATAGGCGACGCCGTTGAGCATGTGCTGGAACAGCGATCGATACTGCTCTTCGCTGGCGCGCAGAGCCTGTTCGGCCTCTCGGTGGTTGGTGATGTCGCGGACTGAAATGGCCACTTCACGGATGAGCCCGTGGGTGCTGGGACAGGGTGAGTACAAAGCATCGACGATGCGCCTGGTTCCATCGGGCAGGGTCACAGTCGCCTCGGAGCGAACCTCCTCGCCGGCAAAGCTGCGCTCGAGATGCGGCTTGACGAGGGTGTCGAAGGTTTCGCGCCCTACCACGTCGACCACTGAGCGGCCCGTGACCGATCGTTCCGACCAGCCTATCCCGCGCAGGTAGGCAGGGTTGGCTTCGCGGTAGGTAAAGTCGGAGGCGACCAGCGCCATGGGGTCGCGGCTGCTGGCGACGATCCGCGCAAAGCTGTCGCGCTGGCGAGCAAGCTCGATGTCGGCCACGGCAAAGGCCAGATCGCCCGCGACTTCGGCCAACAGCGAGCGCTCCTCGGCGTCGATGGCGATACCAGCCCCGAAGGCAACGCCGAGCACGCCTAGGACCTTACCCTCACGGCGCAGGCTTGCCACCACCGCACGTTCGTGCGCACGGTTCTTCCGGAGAGCACAGTCGACGCAGACCTTCTCTGGATCCACGGCCAAGACGCCCTCGGCTACGCTGTTTGCAAGGGGCCTGCAGGGCGGCCATTCGCATAGGTCCGCCCTGAGCGCCGCCTCGAAGACCTTGCGTGCCTCGGGATGGGCCCATTGTCCGGCCCAGTGCGAGGCCACCGTCCTGTCCGGATCCTGAAGCACGATCCACGCGCCCTGGTAGCCTCGGGTCTCGACCAGAGTTTCGCACGCACGCTGGATCAGCTGCTGGGGATCCTTTTCCTGCACGATGAGCTGATTCACGTTGCGGATGCCGCGGAGGACCGCGTTGAGGTGCTGGAGCTGCTCACGCGCAGAATGGCGTTCGCTGATGTCGCGCACCACGCTGATCAACATGTGGTCGGTTCCAACCTCCACACCGCGCGAGCTGACCTCAACGGGGAAGACCGAGCCGTCCTTCCGCCTGTGGAGGGTCTCGAAAAGCAGGCCCTTGGTCTTCGCCTCGGCGATCTGTTGCGCCAGAGAAGCGCGGGCTTCGGGTACGCGCAGCTCACCCACGGTGAGTCTTAGGAATTCGTCGTGACCGTAGCCATACAGCGCCATAGCTGCCGGGTTTGCATCGAGGATGCGACCGTCGGAGGCGCGCAGGAATAACAGGGCGTCGCGGCTTTGTTGTACCACCAGCTCGTGCCGGCGCAGAATCTGCTCTGTCCGGCGACGGGCCGTGACATCGGTCATCGCGCACAGCCGGGCGCCGCGCCCCTCGAAGTCGAGCGCGCTGACTGTTACCTCCATTTCCACGATAGTCCCGTCTCTGCGACAGTGGCGGAGGAGTCCAATCTGGGTTTGCAGCTTGCCGCGGTTCTTTGCGATGGTGGTGCGGGCCAGCTCGCGATCCTCGTGCGGCCTAACGTCCAGGACCGACAGGGCCAGGAACTCGTCCCGCGTCCAGCCGTAGGTCTGCAAGGCAGTGTCGTTGACCGCGAGAAAGCGCAGGGTCTCCTCGTCGAAAATGAACATGGGGCATGGGTTGGCCGCAAAGAGAAGCCGATACTGGGCTTCACTTTGCCGCAGGACGAGCTCTTGGCGCTTGCGCTCGCTGATGTCGCGAATCGAGCCTGCCAGACTAAACAGGTCGTCTTCGCTGACCAGGTGGGCGCTGACGAGCAACGTGATGGCCGTTCCGTCCGCACGCTGGCCGGGCACTTCGAGGTTGGCGGCCGAGCCATTCACCTCGATCTGCTGCCTACAGGCGTCCCATATGGAACGCACCTGCCAGAGGGCGGCGGTCGACGTACCGCGGAGATCTCGCCCCGGCTCGAACCCCGCGATGCGACTGAAAGCAGGGTTGTGGTCCTGAAGAATTCCGTCAGAGGTTATTCGGAAGTAGCCATCGTCCAGGTTCTCGACGGTGTCGCGAAACTTCCGCTCGCTCCTGACCAGCGACTGCTGATAGGAACGCTCGGCCGATTGGTCACGGAACACAAGGACAGCCCCGGCGGTGTTCGACGTCTGGTCCAGTACGGGCGCACCGCTGTCCGCGATGGGGCGTCGCGTGCCGTCCTTCGCAATCAGCACTGTGTGGTTGGCCAGTCCCACCACACATCCCTCACGCAAAACGCGCGTGACGGGACTCTCGACCACGGCCCCGGTGTCTTCGTTGACGATGTGAAACACCTCGGTGGCAAGCCGCCCGCAAGCCTCGGATTCACGCCAGCCGGTCAGCTGCTGGGCCACGTGGTTCATCAGGCTGACCCGGCCCGAAGCATCGGCGGCGATGACACCATCGCCGATGCTGTAGAGAATGGCTTGAAACCTGCTCGCTGCGTTCTCGAGGCCCTCGAGTCGCTTGAGCTGCGACTGGACTTCTGGCGCTTCCGGCCTTGGTGTACGTCGGGTCATCACAACACCTGAGACGCGCATCGTCGGTCGAGGTGAGGCGGCTTGTCAAGCGGCGACTTGCCTGACGGAATCGGGCTCAGCGCTGCCCTGAAAGCAGGCCGGCGATGCCGGTGGCAAAGCGCTCGTCGAAGTCGATGGCCAGGGACCCGCAGCACTTGAGTGCATCCACGGTCGGCAGGGTGACCGCGGACAAATCGATGAGCTGCTCACGAACGAAGCGCGCGAATTCGCGGTCGGACTCCCGCACGTGCAACACCACCCAATCCTCGAGCAGCTGGACCATGTCGATCTTACTCTGCTGGTTCGGGCCCTGCCTTCGCACCCGAACGACGATGGCCACAACCTTCTCTCGTAAACGGTTGTGGATGTCGGCATGGTGGCTATGCCCGGGATAGCCCACCTTGGCCATGACCAGCTCCTCGGCGGCGAAATGGTAGGCCGTGTAGCCGACCAGGAAGCTCAACGCGAGATCGAAGAGGTCAGGATGCAAGGCTTGGTCGGATGCGGCCACGACTTCGTTGGCGATGTCTAACAGTTCGCCGTGTTGTTCGTCGATCACCTTTATCCCGGTCACGAGGTCCGGCGTCAAAGAGAAGAACGGCATCGCATCCAGATCGACAGAAGCAAAAGACGCCTTGAGGACGGAAGGTTCACAAGATCAAGAATATCCCTGCAAGTACACCGGCGAGGGCGATGGCCTTCGGCACACGCTTGCTCTCGCCGAAGACGATCGCGCCCAGCACGAAGCTGAGGACCACGTTGGTCCGGCGCAAGGCCGAGACCACGCTGACGAGAGCCCCCGGCATGGCGAGCGAGCGAAAGTAGAGCGCGTCGGCCACCAGCAAGAGCCCGCCCACGGCGACGATGGACCAGCGAAAGCGAAATGGCGTATTGGCGGCACGCCGCGGCCACCACAGAAAGGCGACGATCAATCCCTGGATGACCGTGCCATACGCAGTGAACCAGAACTGTACGGCCAGCGGGGGCAGCTTCGAGCCCTGGAGCAGGTGTTTGTCGTAAAGACCGCTCACCGCGCCGACGAGCGTACCAAGGAACAGCGACCACACCCAGGCGTTGCGCGAGAAGCGAATGCCTTCGCTGCGTCCGATGAGCGAGAACGCCCAGTAGGCAACCAAGATGGTCAGGATTCCCAGAAGCTGGCGTAGGCTGGGACGCTCGCCGAACAGGATCACGGCACCCAGCAGGGTAAACATGGGCGCGCTTGCACGCACGGGCGAGGCCAGGGAGATGGGTAGGTGCTTGAGCGCGAAGTAGGTCAGTACCCACGACAAAGTCACCAGGGCTGCCTTGGCGAAGATAAGCAAGTGCCCCATCGCTGACATGGGATGGATGAAGAGTCCGTGTCCCTGCGCCGCGGAAGGCGCGAACAAAGACACGACCGCAAGCGGCAGCATCAAAGCGAGACCGCTGGTACTGCACGCGAAGAGCACCGGCAGCACGGCGTTGTTCTGCACCGACGCCTTCTTGGCCACATCGTAAAGGCCCAGGAACACGGCGGAGAGAACCGCCAACAGCATCCATGTCATCGACGAACGCAGGCTTATAGATCCCGCAGCGACGAGCCCCTAGGCAATTCGACTAGGGGCTGTCGTGCCGCGTTCGAGCGCAACCTCACCGCGTTCGCAGGCTCGCAGCAGGTCGTCGCGAATGGCAATGTACGCAAGCGGTGTGTCGTCCCACGCAGTCGTACCCCAGGCAGCACCGACCCAGCGATTGCGTCCTTCCTGCTTGGCGATGTACAGGGCTGCGTCCGCGAGACCGAGGGCCTGCTCCCAGTTCAGCTTGCGCGGCTGGTCGGGGAAGAATGGCAGCACGCAGAAGCCCAGCGAACAGGTCTGATGCAAGGCCGATCCGTCGGGCAGACGGAAATCCGCGGACGCGATCCGGTGGCGCAAGTTTTCGGCCACGATTCGGGCGTGCTCGCGGCGCCTGATCCGTGCTGCCAGCACGAATTCTTCGCCGCCCCAACGGACGAGCACGTCCGATTTGCGAACCGATGAGGCCAAGAGGCCCGCGAGCTGCTTGAGAGCCATATCGCCCGCCGCATGCCCGAACGTGTCGTTCACGACCTTGAAGTGGTCCACGTCGATGATGTAGATGGCCAGGGCTTGGTCACGCTCGACGCACTGGGCGCGCTCGAGGTCGGTCGCCTCGCGAGCCAGCCGTCCCTGCTCCACCGTCATGTACTCTTGCAAGAAACGCCGGTTGCGCAGCTCGGTCAGGGTGTCGCGCAAGATCAGGTCGGACAGCTCCAGGTCAAGCACGATGCCGCGGCGACGGGTACGGGTGTGGTCGAGGCTGACCAAGACGGCCGTCACCGCATACAGCACACACGAGGTCGCAAGCAAATCCGCCCCCCACGACGGGCGAGTATCTGTGGCTGCCATCACCACCATCGCACCCACGGTCGGCACCATGTAGAGCATGTAGATGAAGAAACTGGAGCCGAGGCTCATGAGCGCGCCGGACACGATTCCCGAGACCACGGCGGCGAGGATCCCGATGTGGGCCGTGTCGAGGATAGGCCATGCACGCATGATCAGCGCCGAGAAGAGTCCCGAGTTGAGGCCGACGCCGACGGCGAAGATGAGGTATTGGGTCCGCAGGCTGGCCCAGGCGTCGCGGCGTGGGGTCGGGAGCATAACCAAGCACCAGCGGCCAACACTAAGAGCGATCAGCAGCCAGAATAGCGTACGAACATGGCCATCGGTTCTGTGTGCCACACCCATGGCCCAGCGGAACATCACCAGCACGGCCACGAGCGCGAGGATGGCGGTCCGGCTGCGTTCGTAGAGATCTCGGACGACTTGCCTTTGCACGTCGTCTGCATGGGTGACCGCCTCCGTCCTTCGCACAGTCAGATCCTACCGACAAGCGGCGGCCCGTCAAACACGCGAACCGCGACCGTCAATAATGTGGCGGGGGCTCACCAGGCCCGCCTTCCACACCCGACAGTCGGGCGCGCAGAAAGGACAGCTCTTTGGTCAGGCGGTCGATGGTCCTCTGCTGCTCGAACACGACCTGACTGAGCTCGGCCACCTGGCGTTCCAGGTGCATGTAGCGGGTTTCAAGTGCGATGAGACGAGATTCCATGGTCTTCAGTTTCTTGGATAATCAGCCGATGGGGCGACAAAAGCTAGCTGCGTCCCTTGCGCCAAAGGATCTCCGTGCGTCCCTTGCTGATCAGATCGGGGATGCGCGCCAGGCGGGAAAAGCCGAGCTTGCGGTAGAACTTCGCAGCCTTGTGATTGTCGGCGTCGGACGAGACGTAAAGCCAGCGGCGCTTGGCAAAGGTCGCCTGTTCAATCCGCGCCACCAAGGCACGACCGATGCCCTTACCGGCGGTGTCCGGCCGAACCGCCAACAAAGCCACGAATTGGCCGAGCAAGAAGTCGGGCTGACAGACGGCGATACCCAGGACGGCATTCCTCTCGACGGCGACAAGCACATGCCCAGCCCGGCCCATGCGACCGAGATAACGGGCGAGCGGCCCCATCTGGTAGCCAAGCGACCGCCACGGCTCCATCGACGCGATCCAGGGCGCCTGAGCCTTGGCCTCGGACGGTCTAGCCCGACGAATTCTCATGTGCATCTCCTGCGGGAGGATGTATTGACGGTGGTGCCTCGGGCGGCGGAGCGGCGTCAGGCGCAGGATGCACTTCGGGCGCTGCTGGACCTTCGGCGGGCTTGCCCTGCGCCGGCACGGCCCCCGACTTTGGACTCCTGTAACCCATGCGCGACGGCCGCGGGCTCGTGGGCTCGGCGTCGGGCAGCGCCAGAAGTTGCGACACGGTGACGAAGCGAAAGCCCTTCTCTCGCAGCCCCTCGATAATGTCGGGCAGAGCCTTGTTGGTGAACGGGCCACGGTTGTTGATGTGGAAGATGACGATGGACCCGGGCTTGGCCTGTTCAAGCACCACGCGGCGGATGCGGTCGGCCGGGATGTGGCCACCGGCATCGCCAGAGACCACGCTCCACAAAACCAAGGGTAGGTCTTCCTGGTTGGCGGCGCGAACGACGTCCTGGTTCCAGGCTCCGGCGGGCGGGCGCAAGCTCATGGCCGGCCGCCCTAGCCGGTCTTGCAAGATGCGATTGGTGTAGCGGATCTGCGTGCGCAGGCGATCGGCTTGCAGCAGCGTCAGGCGTGGATGCGAGTAACTGTGGTTGCCGATCTCGATCCAATCCGCGGCGGCAATGCGCCGCACGGGCCCTGGGTGTTTTTCCGCCCACGTGCCGGTCATGTAGATGGTGACGGGGATCTTCTCACGCTGGAGGATCTCGAAGATCTTCTCGTCGAAACCGTTGGCCTGTTTCTTGGTCGCGCAGGCGTCGAAGGTCAGAGCCACCACACGCTGCCGGGTGGTGACGCCGCTGATCGCGATAGGTGGAATCGGGGGCCTCGTCCTGTCGCCGTTGAGCAGAAGCGCAAGCAGCCAGAGGAGCAGCGACATCTAGCCCGCCATCTCCAGGTCCATCAGTACGGCATCCTCGCCGTTGTCGGCGTAGTACTTGGGACGCGTGCCCACCTGACGAAACCCGAGCTTCTGATACAGCGCTCGGGCCGCATGGTTCGATACGCGAACCTCCAGCATCACCACGCGGGCCTTGGCCTGATGGGCAGTCGCCAGGACGTGGTGCACGAGCGCGGAGGCGTGGCCTTGTTTGCGAAAGTCCGGGTGCACGGCGACATTCAGAAGGTGCAGCTCGTCGGCGACCAGCCAATAGTTGCAAAAACCGATGGCGCGGCCACTCGCTGGGTCGCGCAGGATTTCGAGGTGCGCCCAGGGCCGGGACATCTCGTCGGTGAACGCCTGGCGGACCCATGGAGTGGCGAACGCCAACCGCTCGATTTCCATCACGGCATCGAGATCTGCATCGCCACGGACGGCAGCGATCGCAGGGCACGGCGTTTCGGCAAGCTTTTGCGAAGGGCTCAAGACGGTAGCGCCAATGCTACCCTGGCGTGGTCGCGGCGTCGCCTTTCCGACTCTGGATGACGTGCACGATGCTGGACCAAAGACTATCGACGCCGTCGCCGGTCTGCCCCGAAGCCAGCAGCACCGAGGACGCCATGGCGCCCATGTCTTTGCGCACACGCTGGCGCAGAAGCCCGCGCTCGGATGCCCCGAGCTTGTCGGCCTTGGTCACGACCAGGTAGCAGGGAACGTGAATGGCCTCCAGCCATTCCATAAGCTGCATTTCCTCGTCGGCGAGCCCGCGGCGGGCGTCGACCAGCACCAACACCAGCGCGAGCGTCGGCTGCCCTTTGACGTAACCTTCCACCATCGTCTGCCAGGCCATCCGCTCGGGCACCGGAACTTTGGCATAGCCATAGCCCGGCAGGTCCACCAGCCGCATGGGCTGAGAGTCGGCCTGGCCTGGAACGCGCAGCTTGAGGTCGAATACCACGAGCCCACGCGTGCGGCCCGGCGTCTTCGAGACCCGTGCCAGGCTGTGCCTTCCAGCCATGCGATTGAGCAGGGTCGACTTGCCGACATTCGATCGGCCGGCGATGGCGACCTCGGGCGCCTGGCCGGCGGGCATGTGCGCGATGTCGCGCGCTTCGCCGACAAAGGCTGCGTCTAAAACCGTGATGCTGGCAGAATCGGTCATGAAGGCCACAGTGTACTCCACGGCCCATGGCTGCGGCGATGTGACGGCCGGAAATGCCCGCAGCGAACCACCGCTCGGGCGGAAATCCCGTAAACTGTACGCGGCATGAAGGTCATTGGCCTCTCCGGCGGCATCGGTTCCGGTAAGTCGACGGTTGCGCAGATGCTGCGCGGGCGTGGCGTGCCGGTGCTCGACGCGGATCTGGTAGCGCGAGAAGTGACCGAACCGGGGCTGCCAGCGCACGAGGAAATCGCCCGGGCCTGGCCCGACGTCATTGGTCACGACGGACGCATCGATCGCAAAAGACTCGCGGCCATCGTATTTGGCGATGCGCCAAGCCGCAAGCGCCTGGAGGCGATCACCCACCCCAGGATCCGCAGCGAAGTTGCCGCACGAACTTCAGTCTTGGCAGCCGCGGGACACCCGGTGGCCTTCCTGGAGGCGGCCTTGCTGGTAGAGACGGGCCTTCACAAGAGCCTCGAGGGTCTGGTCGTGGTCACGGCGGAAGACGAGACCCGCATCGCGCGCGTGATCCGGCGCGACGGTTCCTCCCGCGAGAGCGTCCTGGCAAGGATCGCCGCCCAGCTGCCCATGGAAGACAAGATCCGTGTGGCGGACCATGTAATCGACAATAGCCACTCGCTGGAAGAGACGGCCCAGCAGGTCTCACGGGCTCTGCAGCAGATCTTGCCAGAGACTTCGTCGCCGAATCGGTGAGCGTTTTTCCCGCCTGATTTTTCCCTCCTGCCCGCCCGAATTGTCCGACAATAGTGTGCGGGGAGCCACGAACGACCGTCCTCGACGGCCGCTCGATGGAGGTGGAAAATGGATGACAGCAACAAAAGCGTGAATGAGCAGACGACTTACTTCGCTCCGGCCGACCGGGCGTCGACGCAGGTCATCGCAAAGCAGGTCGCGCAGATCGTCGGCCACCCGGTCGTCACGACCGTGCTCGAATCGTTTTGTGGCCAGGTCCTGGTGCTAAACCAGGACCGTCAGATCTTGGCGGCCAGCCCCGAGTTCCGGGATGCTTTGAACGCCTGTGGTATCGACGATTTCCAGGGCATGCGGCCCGGCGAAGCCCTGCGCTGCGAGCACATGGACGAGGGGCCGGGCGGCTGCGGAACCTCGCTGGCCTGCCGGCATTGTGGCGCCGTAGCAGCCGTCCTGGCCGCCCAGTGCTGTCTTGGCCCGGCCTACGACGAATGCTGGATCTCCATGCGCCGAAAGCACGGGCACGAAAGCATCGAATTTCGCGCCAAGGCGACGCCGCTACGACTGGCTGACCTGGATTTGGTCGTGCTGGCCTTGCAGGACATCAGCGACCAGAAGCGCCGGGGCGTGCTCGAGCATCGCTTCCTGCACGACGCACGCAATCTGCTCGGCGGGGTGATCACCTGGAGCGAGCTCATCGCAGGTGGCGATACCTCCGACGAAGCGGTCTCGTCGCTGAAGAAGCTCGCGCTCAGTCTTCGCGACCTGATTGCCGAACATGGGCTGCTGGCGCGGGCGGAGAGAGGCGAGCTTCTGCCGGCCAAGGGTCGCATCTATTTCGATGAGCTCGAGCGAGCCCTCCGCGATGGATTCTCTCGGCACCCGCGCGCCGCCCTCAGGCGTCTCGATATTCTCTTTCCGGTCGAATCTCCGCTGCTGACCTCGGACGTAACCATCGTATTGCGCATCCTTTCGAATGCGGTGAAAAACGCGGCGGATGCCACGGGCGAAGGCGGCGTGATCGAGGTTCGTTTCGACCAACCGGACGGGCAGCCGCGCTTTTCGGTGCACAACCCGGGCGTCATTCCGGAAGCGGTGGCGCAGCGGATCTTCCAGCGTTCGTTCACGACCAAGGACGAGCCCGGTCACGGCCTCGGAACCTACAGCATGCGCCTTCTCGCCGAGCGGTACCTCGACGGTCAGGTGGCCTTCGAGAGCACGCCCGAGAAGGGCACGACCTTTTTCTTGCTGCTACCGCCGACGTAGATCGGCGGCGTTCCCCGATTTCGGAAAAGCCTACAGCTTCTCGTTTTCCGACAGCAGCGCAGCCAGCGCGGGACGGTCGCCGCCAGCCGGCAGCTTGGCCAGCGAACGAAGGTGCTCGACCAGGAAGTCGCGGTTGTCCTGCACCGACAGGTTCTGCATCTCGAGCGCACCGATGCGATCCTCGGGCGAGAAAGCGCTGGCGACCTTCTCCATGGACAGCTTTTCCGGCGCGTACGCCATGTGATCGGCGCGCGTCTCTAGGATGGTGTAGTCGTCGCCGCGGCGAAGCTCGATCTTGACCTCGCCGGTGATACTGGGCGAAACCCACTGGGTAAGGCCGGTCTTGAGCATCATGCATTCGGGATCGAACCACTTGCCCTCGTACAGCAGGCGCCCAAGGCGCCGGCCGAAGGTGTAGTACAGATCGGTGGTGTCCTCGTTGTGGATCGACGATAGCAGGCGTTCGTACCCGACGTGCAGCAGCGCCATACCCGGAGCTTCGTAGATGCCGCGGCTCTTGGCGTTGATGACCCGGTTCTCGATCTGGTCGCTCATGCCGAAACCGTGACGGCCACCGATCTTGTTGCACTCCATGAACAGGTCGAACTTCGAATCGTAGCGACGGCCGTTGATGGACACGGGCAGGCCATGCTCGAAGCCGAGGGTGACTTCTTCCGGGGCGACCGCCACGTCGGCTTTCCAGAAGGCCACGCCCATGATGGGGTTCACGATGCGCATGCCCTTGTCTAGGAACTCGAGATCCTTCGCCTCGTGGGTGGCGCCGAGGCAGTTCGAGTCGGTGCTGTAGGCCTTCTCGACACCCATGCGGTAGGGCATGCCGAGCGATTCCAGGTACTCGCTCATTTCCTTGCGGCCGCCGAAGCGGTCCACGAACACTTGGTCAAGCCACGGCTTGTAGATGGTGAGGTTCGGATTGGTGAGCACGCCGTAGCGATAGAAGCGCTGGATGTCGTTGCCCTTGTACGTGCTGCCATCGCTGAAGATGTCCACGCCGTCCTGCTGCATGGCGCGCACGATCGCGGTGGTGGTGACGGCGCGCCCGAGGGGGGTCGTGTTGTAGTACTTGCGCCCGGCGGTGTGCAGGTGAAAGGCGCCGCACTGGATTGCAATCAACCCTTCGCGCACCAAAGCATCCCGGCACTCGACCAAACGCGCGGCCTTCGCACCGTGGCTGAGCGCGGTGGGCGGAATGTCCGAGGGGTCGCTCTCGTCGGGCTGAGCCAGATTCGCGGTGTACGCGTACACTTCGAGACCGCTGCGCGCGAACCATGCCACCGCGCAACGCGTGTCGAGGCCGCCCGAGTAGGCGATGCCGATGCGAGAACCCTTGGGGGGAAGACTGCGGTGGATGCGACTCATGCGCAAGCGCATAGCACGCAGGTGGGCTCCTGCGCCAGATACTCGCTCGCGGCTTTACGCGGCAAGCTCGAAGGGGGTCAATACACCACGCCGCCCGGAATCGTGCAGTCCTTCTTGCAGTACACCTGACCGCTGTCGTCCCGGGTCGGGTTGAGCTCGCTGTCCAGCTTCACATCGTTGCGGTCGCCAAGGTCGCATTCTTCGCTGAGATTGGTATCGAGGTTGGCATCCCCGCAGAAGTGCCGCTTGGTGCAACCGAGGGTACAACCGTTCGGGCTCTGGTCTGTGCCGTTCAGCTTGCCGTCGTCGCAGTCCTCTTTGCCGTTGACCTCGCCGTCCCCGCAGTAGCCGCCCCACTTGCACTGCGTAGTGCAGCCGCCGTAGGCATTGTCGTCGTTCGGGCCGGGGCAGCGATCCTTCGGATACTTGCTCGCATCCGTGCCACAGTCGCACTCTTCGTCGGCCACGACTTCGCCGTCACCGCACTTCGGGACGCAGTTGCTGGGCGCGGCGTTGAAGCCGCTCAGGGTCAGCTTGTACGACGAGCCAGTGGTCTGACGCTCGGCCTGGAAGACCGCAATCTCGTAGACCTTGCCATCCTGCAGTCCGAGGGTTGCCGTCGACTTGATTGGTGTGGTGGGCACACCATTCGCGTCGGTCGCAGTCACAGTGGTGGCGCCGTTGCCGTTCGCGCCGATGACGATGGCACCATCGACCGGAGTATGCACACCGCCCATGTCCACAGCTAGCTTTCCATTGATGAACACCCAGACATCATCGTCGCCCACGAAGTCGAGCGTGTAGGACCTACTCTTGTCATAGGGGAACCAGTAGCGGACCTCGCTCGTGAAGCTGAAGTTGTGCATGCGCTCCTTGCCGTTGGCATCGACATCCTTGGGCCAGGTCTTCCCGGCGTCGTAGTAGGGAGGAATCTGCGCAAAAGACAGCTCGGACGCCGGTGTGAAGCTATCACCATCGACTGGGAAGAAGAGTGGATTGCCATCCACCTTTTCCACGATGTAGAGCGCCTTGTAGGTGCCGTTGTCCAAGTGGCAGCTGCCGGGAAGCTGGGTGTAGCCCAAATCCTCCATCTTCTGGCAGTCCGTCTTTCCGCCAGTGGGGTTGGTGTCCTTGTCGTACTGGTACTTGAATGAACAAGGGATGGGGTTTCCGTCGGCATCGAGCATGGGATCGGTGGCGGTGCCACAATAGTTGGCCGGAGTCGTCTTGCTCCACTGCTCGCCGGTTTCGCCGTAGCGGTTGACGTAGTTTCCCTTGCCATCGTTATAGAGGGTAAGCTTCGAGCTGGTGGCGTGATTGATGCCGGACACGTCGGTGTACCACTGGCTGAACGAGTCCGCGCTGGCGATGTGGGCGGTGGCGACGTTGCCAGTGTAGACAGGCTTGCCCTTGGCATCGAGGGAGTCCTTGACGATACCGGTGAGCGGGTTGAACGAGCCAGTAACGCCGGCCTCGAAATCCGTGGGCTTCTGCTTCCTGAAGTCCCGGTAGATGGCCGGCACCTTCATGGTGTCGCCGATGGGGGGTTGCGAGCAGGTCCAGCCCGCCTCGACCTTGCAGTCCTTCGAGCAACCGTCGCCCTCGCCGAGGTTCCCGTCGTCGCACGCTTCGCCCAGCAGGATGCCGTCGCCACATTGCGAGCTACAACCCGATCCAGCCGTGCACTTCGGCTCGATCTGGCAGTCCTCCGAACAACCGTCGAAGGGCGTGGTGTTGCCGTCGTCGCAGCTCTCGGCGCCTTCCTTCTTGCCGTCACCGCAGGTGGTCTTGGTGCATTTGGTGCCCGGCTTGTCGCACTTGTAGCCGAGCTCGAGGTGGCAAGTGGCCGAACAGCCGTCGCCGGACGCGGTGTTGCCGTCGTCGCAGGTTTCCCAGCCGGAGATGGCGCTGTCGCCGCAGCTGGGCGTACATGCCTTGCCCGGCACCCGGCACTGCCAACCCGTTTCGACTTTCTTGCAGTCCTTCGAACAGCCGTCGCCGTCGTTGGTGTTGCCGTCGTCGCAAGTCTCATCCGACGTCAGGTAGCCATTGCCACACTTGGCGAGGTTCTCGCAGGGCTTGCCTTGCTCGGGGCAGCGCCAGTTGTTTTCGACCTGACAGAGGCGGCTGCAGCCGTCGCCGCTGTCGGTGTTGCCGTCGTCGCAGCTCTCGTTGCGTTCGATGATTCCGTCGCCGCAGTTGCCGCCGCTGGGGCGATCGGCAGCCGACGCGTCGGGCGTGGTGAGCACGAAGCCGCCGCCGTTGCCGCCTTTGGGCGAAGTGTTGTTGCCGCCGAGGTTGCCGCCACCGCCGCTCGTACCAGTCGATCCGCCCTCTCCCGGGTTGACGATCTCGGCGGTGCTGCAACCCACGGGAGATGCCGCAACCACCATCGCAAGGCCCAGCAGGGCAAAGTTGATTCTCGTGGCTTGGCCGCCCGTCGGGCGGAATGTCGTTGCTCTTCTCATGTCGAGGTACCTCACCTTGCTGGGAGATCGGACGCCCGGGCGAACCCAGGCGCTGCTGTCTACGGCGTAGTATAGCGAATCTTGTGGGCCTTCGTGGAAGAACCCCGTTGATGCGACGATGATGCGCCGATGCGACCCAATTGTGAGCCAGCCCACAACCGGCGCTTTCCGCCCCGATGTGAACGTACGGATTTCGACCTGCAGAAGCTGCTAGCCTTGTAGCCATGGCGACCATCGGAGTCATTTCGGACACGCACGGTTTGTTGCGTTCCGAAGTGCGTGCGCATCTTGCCGACTGTGACCGCATCGTGCATGCCGGTGATATCGACAATCGTGAAACCCTGCAGCGGCTGACCGTTCTCGGCAGTGTCACCGTCGTGCGAGGCAACTGCGACCGCGGCCCATGGGCACAAAACTTGTCGGATTTCGAGCTGGTCACCGTGGAAGGGCACACCCTGTGTGTCGTCCATGTGCTGGAGTCGCTGAGCCTGGATCCCCATGCCGCCGGGGTTTCCGCGGTGATCTTCGGTCACAGCCACATACCGCACAACGAATCACGCGACGGCATCCTGTACTTCAATCCCGGAAGCGCGGGACCGCCCCGCTTTGGCAAGCCGATCTCCATGGGCAAGCTGCACGTGGACAAGGACGGCGTGCGCGGCGAGCTGGTCACCTTGACCTCGGCGGCGAACCGTTGATTGCCGGCTGGCCCCAGGAAGATTTGAAGACTGCCCGCCTGTAGGTGGCGTCGGAATCTCAGTCGGGATAGATTGCAGCGCCATGACGTCGACCGGCCCGTCGCATCTTCTTACGCAGCAGGAGAAGCAGGCCCGCGTTTACGAAGAAGACGTCTATCCCCTGGTGGGGCAGAAGCTTGCCGACCTGCTGACTCAGGGGTTGTCCCTCGGGCGTGGGACCCACGCCTTGCAGATCGGCTGCGGGCTCGGGACCTCGACCACGGAGCTTTTGCATCAGCTCGATTCGGACAGTCGCCTGATCGCCATCGAGAGCTCGGCGGCCTTCGTCGAGCGCGCCCGCGCCAACGTGCCCGGCGAATACCTTGGCCGCCGGGTGTTCTTTCGCGCCCACGACCTTTCCGCCAAGCTTCCGTTCGACGACAACGCCTTCGACTGCACCCTGGCCAACGTCACCCTCGCCGAACATCCGTCTCCTGACGCATTCCTGGCCGAGCTAGCCCGGGTGACCAAGCCGGGCGGCAAGCTTCGCCTTGCTACGCTGCTTTCGGGCACTTGGCGCGAATTCCTGGACGTCTATTCGGACGTGCTCGTGCGATTGCGCAAGGACGAAATCGCCGCGGCTCTCAAGGCGTACGCAAAGACCTTCCCCGAGGCGGAGGCCCTGGCCGGACGGCTGGAAGCGGCGGGATTCGGCAAGCTCGACGTTCAGAGCACACACTGGGAGCTGGTCTTTCGAACCAGCCGGGAGTTCTTCTACGCGCCCGTCATCGAGCGCGGGCCGCTGCGACACTGGAAGGCCGTCGCCGGCAAAGGCCCCGAGATGCAGGACATCTTCCTCGCGGTCAAACAAGCCATCGACACCTACTTCGGCGGCGGCGCCTTCAGCGTCAGCTTGGTCGCCGGCTTGTTTGCAGGCATCTCGCCTGGGTCGAACGCGGTTTCGGCGGCTTAAGCGGGGAACCCAATCGGTCGATTGGAAGCGCTTCGAGCAGACTGCTCGCTGGGGGGCTTTGAATGGCACTTGTAAACTGGACGCCGAAAATGAGCGTGGGCATCGCGAAGATCGACAAGGAGCACCAGGGTCTTTTCGACATCATGAACCAGCTTCACGAAGGCATGCTGCAGGGAAAGGGCAAGGACGTGATGGGCGCCGCCCTTGCCAGCCTGAATGAATTCGGTCGGGTCCACTTTGGGGACGAAGAAGCGCTGCTGCGCATGCACGACTTCCCAGGAATGGCAGACCACGTGAAACTGCACGAAACTTTCCGGCAGAAATTGGCGGACCTCAACAGCCAATTCAAGGCTGGCACCGCCGCGATTGCGGTTGGGACCCTCGACTTTCTGCGCCAGTGGCTGACCAAGCACATCATGGGGGTGGACGCGCAGTACAAGGACTTCCTGGCCGCCAAGGGCGTGAAGTAGCCGCCGCGTGGCGGCTTGTGTTGCCGTCACGTTCCGAGTCGAACCCGAAGCAGCTTGGCCGCGTCTTGCGGCCTTCGGTTGCGCCAAATTTCCACCGACACGACCGCGGCACCGTCGAGGTTCCTGCCCGCCACGCCGAGCGGCTGCCCGGCCGCGACCTCGGCCTTGGGCGCCACCGCCACATCGCGCAACCCGGTGACGATGCTGACGAGGCCCCCGGCGTGCGCAGTGACCACCGCGAATCCCCCCTGCGGCAGCAACTCCACCCGCTTGACCACGCCGGCCGCGACCGCGCGCACGGAATCGTTCATCCGGGCAAGAAAGTCCAGGCTGTCGTGGCGGAGCTCGACCTTGGTCGGTCCGTCACGCCGCACGCCTGGAACGGCGACGGGCGTACCGCGGACGGGGCGCACGAGCTGCACACGATTGTCGACGGCTTCGTCGTGCGACTCCGACTTCTGCGTCGCCGCCAGCGCTCGCGCGATCAGCGCGGATTCCATCGTGGTCCGGTCGGCCCGCACGCGATCGAGCTCACCGGTCAGGGCGCGGGTTTCGTCGGCGCTTCGCCGCAGGGCCACCAGGGCCAAGTCGAATCCACTGGCGTCGTCGAGGCGATGCTCGGGCGCCAATGTAAACCCCAGCTCTCGGTGTCGTGCCATCCGGTAGGCAAGCAAGGCGCGCCTGCGCGTTCCTGCCACCGCGGCTTCTCGCTGCATGTCGAGAATCTGCTCACGCGCGCCGAGCTGCTCGAAAACCAGCGTCTCCTCTTCGGGGTTGCCCGCGAAAGCCGCGGCGGTGGGGGCCGCCGAGATGAAGGTCAGCAGCAATGCTGCTCTACGCATGCTCGCCGACCTTGGAGAGCGGCGTGGCGAAGTAGCCAAGGCCAAGCCCAAGCAGCAGGACCACGGCCAAACCACCAAGGATCTCGAAACCGCTCAAAGAAGGCAGGGGCACAGGCGCCATGATACCCAGACTGCGCTCGAGACGGGCCAGCAGCGGCCGCCAGCCCACGGCCAAGATCCCGGCGCCGGTCGCGCCGCCGAGCAGCGCCGTCCCCGCCATCCACAGGCTGGTCGGCAGGCGGACACCGCGGTTGGTTTCACCCAGTTGCAAGAGCACCTTGGCCCTGGCCTGGCTTGCGTTTCGACTGCGCATGAAGACGACAGCCAGAATCGACAGAGAAAGTAAGGCACAGGCGACGAGCAACGCGAGTCCGAGCCGCCGACCGAGCTTCACCCAGCCAGCCAGTCGGGCAAGCCCAGTGGTCATCGCGTCCACTTGGTCGACACCGGGAACGCCGCGCAAGCGACGAGCGAGATCCAAGGCACGCTCCGACAGATCGGAAGCCGGGGCCAGGTTGACCTCGATGGACCAGGGAAAGTAGCCTGCTTCTAGGCCGTCGAGGGATTTCGGATCGTTGCCGAGTGAAGCGGAGACCGCGCGGAGCCGCTCTAAGGCCAAAGCGGGCTCGACTGTCTTTGCGGCGACCACAGTCGGGATCCGGCGCAAGAGATCGGTCAGCCCCTGTACCACGTCGGGATCTGCGTCTTCCGTGAGATAGGCAATGACGTGGACGTTCTGCCCGACGAAGCTTCCCCAGCGCCCTACCGTGCGGGTGCCGAGCCATGCCACGCCAACCACCACGGCGAGCAGGCAAAAGGCCAGACCAGCGAATGCCACTTCCCGTCGGTGTGTCCTCGCATGCTGCCAAACAGTGCGCAGGATGAAGGCCGCTCTCACGCGGGGCCCCGGCTGGCCGGTGTCATGGCCTCGTCACCGTCGTCGACTTCGAGGCTGATGATGCGGCCGCCCTGGTTTTCCATCGGCCCAGGCGTGAAGGCAGGAACCAACTCGACCGCCGACGCCCCGACGATTCGCCCATCGGCGAGGTTGATCTTGCGGCCGCCTGTGTCGACCATCTGCTGGGCCAAGGAAGCCTCCGCAGTTCCACACAAAACCGCCGAGCCCGAATCGCGAACCCTCGCCAGCGCCGAAACGATCTTCTGCCGGGTCTCGTCGTCGGCGAGGGCCGTCGGCTCGTCCACGATCACGAGCGGCGGCGGTCCTGCGATGGCCCTTGCCAGTGAGACGAGCCTCTTCTGTCCCGACGACATGTGTCCCACTTTGCGGGCCGCAAGTTCCTCGGCGCCCAGCAAGGTCAGGGCCTCGCGAGCCGCAGTCTCCGCAACGCTCGCCGACTCCCCTCGGACTGCCAGCGCCAAGGCCACGTTCGCCAGCCCGGTGTCCTCGACGAGCAGCAGGGAATCGGGTGCCGAATAGCCGATGTTGCGGCGAACGAAGGGCAGTGAAGCCTGCTGCAAAGTGAGGACGTTCCGCCCGGCGAACCAGAGGGTTCCTCGATCGGGCAGGCGGCGAACAGCCGCGATCTCGAGCAAGGTCGACTTCCCCGACGCTACGGCACCCTCGACTACGATAAGCTCGCTGCGTGCGACGCCCATCGTGACCGTGTCGAGCACGACCTGACCGTCGCGCTCGCAGCCGACTCCTTCCAGCCAAATCACCTGGTGATCATAAGCGAGAAGATCGGTTTGCGATATTTCTGGGTTGCCGCAATCGCGGTGCCAACTCTGCCTCCAATGTAGGGTGACGTATCGTCATAACAGGTTGTCCACAGGGGCTGCTGTCATCCAAATGGGCTTGAGAGCACACTTTTTTTCCTGGTATCCACAAGTGGATAGAACACAACATATAGTGTGGTGACATGTAGCAGAACACTACCTGTTGTGTTTTTAATTGACATAGCGAGCATTTGGCGCGAGTTATTCTGCCAGCCGCCGCTGGGGGCGTCGGCTGTGCGTGCAGGCGAACATTACCCAATCGGTACCGACCGATTGGCTTGTATGGAGGAGGAGACAGAATGCTCGAAAAACATGACAATCGACGTCAACGTGGCCCTAGGGCAAACGGAGTCGAGTTCGAAATAGGTGAAGGCAGCGGGACGAATGGTAAAGATCGGCGAGACGGACGAGATGGACAAGGTGCACAAGGTGCACAAGGTGCGAAGGACGGAAAGGATTTGATGCGGGACGCGAATACGCAGCGAGCCCGGGGGCGCAAAGTATCCCCTGGCGTCAAGGTGGAGCGCTTCTTCACGCGCCCGGGCGACGACGGCTTTCGGACCGTCGAGTGGGATCAGCGTACCGCCAGCATCATCGGCGAAGGCGGGAAGGTCGTCTTCGAGCAGCGCGACGTGGAGGTGCCCAAGGCCTGGAGCCAGACGGCGACCAACGTCGTCGTGCAGAAGTATTTCCGCGGCCAGCTCGGTACCCCAGGGCGCGAGCGTTCGGTTCGCCAGCTCATTTCGCGCGTGGCCGACACCATCACCGCGTGGGGCATGAAGGACGGCTACTTCACGGATCAGGAATCGGCCGACACCTACCGCGCCGAGCTCCGCCATCTGCTCGTCGAGCAGAAGATGTCGTTCAACTCGCCGGTTTGGTTCAACGTGGGCATCGAAGCCGATCCGCAGTGCTCGGCGTGCTTCATCAACCGCGTCGAGGACACCATGGAGTCGATCCTCGGCCTGGCCAAGACCGAAGGAATGCTCTTCAAGTACGGCTCGGGCACCGGCACCAACCTCTCGCCCCTGCGCTCGTCGAAAGAGCTGCTGGTGGGTGGCGGCACTGCGTCGGGTCCGGTCAGCTTCATGAAGGGCTTCGACGCCTTCGCCGGCGTCATCAAGTCGGGCGGCAAGACCCGACGCGCGGCCAAGATGGTCATCCTGAACATCGACCATCCCGACATCGAAGACTTCATCAGCTGCAAGGCCAAAGAAGAGCGCAAAGCCTGGGCGCTCATCGACGCCGGTTACGACGGCTCGTTCGACGGCGAGGCGTACAAATCGGTCTTCTTCCAAAACTCGAATAACTCGGTCCGCGTGACCGACGAGTTCATGGAGGCCGTGCAGAAGGATCGCGAATGGCAGACGCGCGCAGTCCGCGACGGCAGCCCGATCGGGACCTTCAAGGCGCGAGAGCTGTGGCGTTCCGTCGCCCAGGCGGCGTGGGAGTGCGGCGATCCCGGACTGCAGTACGACACGACCATCAACAGCTGGCACACCTGCTCGGGCACCGAGCGCATCAACGCCTCGAACCCTTGTTCCGAGTATATGTTCCTCGACAACTCGGCCTGTAACCTGGCGTCGCTGAATCTGCGCAAATACCTGCGTCCCGAAGGAACCTTCGACACGGAATCGTTCAAGCGCGCGGTCGAGCTGACCATCGTGGCGCAAGAGATCATCGTCGGAAACGCAAAGTACCCGACCGAGACAATCCGCGACAATTCGCTGCGCTACCGTCCCCTTGGGCTCGGCTACGCGAACCTGGGCTCGCTGCTCATGACGCTCGGCTTGCCGTACGACTCGGCTCCGGCGCGTTCGTGGTGCGGCGCCATCACGGCGCTCATGACCGGCTGGGCCTACCGCACCTCCGCGGTCATTTCGCGCGACGTGACCGGGCCGTTCGCGGGTTATGCCGAGAACGAGCAGCCGTTCCTCGGCGTGATGAAGAAGCACCGCTACCACACCGAGCGCATCGAGGCGACCTGCCTCCCTGAAGAGCTGATGACGGCAGCACGAGCGGCCTGGGACGAAGCCATCAACGTAGGCACCGAGCACGGCTTTCGCAACGCGCAGGCCACGGTGCTCGCCCCGACCGGCACCATCGGCTTCATGATGGATTGCGATACCACGGGCATCGAGCCCGACATTGCGCTCATCAAATACAAGCGGCTGGTCGGCGGCGGCATGATCAAGATCGTCAACAACACGACGGAAGAAGCCCTGGTTCGCCTCGGCTACGACGAAGATCAGCGCAAAGCCATCGTCGAGTACATCGACCGCGAAGAGACCATCGAAGGTGCGCCGGGACTCAAGGCAGAGGATCTGCCGGTCTTCGACTGCGCCTTCCGCGCCGCCAGCGGAACGCGATCCATCCATTACATGGGCCACATCCGCATGATGTCGGCGGCGCAGCCCTTCATCTCCGGTGCGATCTCCAAGACCGTCAACCAGCCTGCGGACGCGACGGTGGAGGACGTGGAGAATGCGTACCTGGAGGCGTGGAAGGCCGGCCTCAAAGCCATCGCCGTCTACCGTGAAGGCTGCAAGCGTACCCAGCCGGTCAGCACCAGCAAGACCGACCCGGGCGCGCAGCGGGCGCAGGCCAGCGCGGCAGCCCAAACGCTGGTGCGGCGCAAGCTACCCGACGAGCGCCATTCGCTGACCCACAAGTTCTCGGTCGGCGGTCACGAGGGCTACATCCACGTGGGCCTGTACGACGACGGCGAGCCGGGTGAAATCTTCATCCGCATGGCGAAGGAAGGCTCGACCATCTCGGGACTGATGGACAGCTTCGCCACCGCAGTGTCCCTGGCCTTGCAGCACGGCGTGCCCTTGCGACTTTTGGTCGACAAGTTCTCGCGCATGCGCTTCGAGCCGTCGGGCTTCACGGGCAATCCCGAAATTCCGCGCGCCTCGTCGGTCATGGACTACCTGTTCCGCTGGCTGTCCGCGAAGTTCATCCGTCCGGAGACCGAGGAGGGGGTCGAAGAATCGAAGCCCGCCGTGGAAGGTTCGACAGCACCCCTATCGATGCTTTCCTCGATGCCTGGCACCCCGGTGGTGGTCATCGACCAAACGAGCAAGCCCCGAAGCCCGGCGCCCTACGCCTTCCTGGTCCGAACCGACGCTCCGACCTGCCCCGAGTGCGGTTCGATCATGGTGCCGAACGGTAGCTGCCACAAGTGCACCAACTGCGGCACGACCAGCGGCTGCAGCTAACCGGTTGAGCCTGGCCGGATCCGGCGACCCTGGCCGGATCCGGTGGTAATCCCCGGCTACTCCGGTTGCACCGACCCCGCTTCCGCGGCAAGGTGAGCGGCGATGTCCATGAACTTGCGCACGCTCATCGTCGGGCCGGTTTCGTGTAACTGCGCCATCGTGGCCTGCCCGGAAACCCGGGACGCTGCGATCATCGATCCTGGTGGCGATGCGGACCGCATCCTGGCGGCGGTTCGCGAGATGGACGTGCAGGTGAAGATGCTCCTGCACACCCATGGCCACTTCGACCACGTGCTCGCCACACGCGATGTGGCTGAAGCAACCGGGGCCAAGGTGGTGATTCATCAAAACGATCGTCCCATGTACGACAACCTCCCGCGGCAGGGAAAGATCTTTGGCTTCGAGGCCGAGCCGCCACCCGAACCCAAGCTGCTTCTAGTCGGCGGCGAAATCGTCGTCGTGGGAAAACTGTCGGCGACGGTCATTCACACGCCAGGGCATACGCCGGGGTCGGTGGGCTTCTATTTCGAGGCGGATGGCATCCTCTTCGCGGGCGACACCTTGTTTGCCGGGTCTATTGGGCGAACGGATCTGCCGGGCGGCTCCTTCCCTGCGATTCTGAAGTCCATTCAGAACAAGCTCTACGTGCTGCCGCCGGACACGCGCGTGATTCCGGGACACGGCGGCGAGACGACCATCGATCACGAGCGCCAGCACAATCCCTTCATCCGCGCGACCTCGACAGGGCCGATCTAGCGAGTGCTAGCGGCCCAGCACGGCTTTCAGGGCAGGAACCAGGTCGGGATACTCGAAGCCATAGCCGGTGCTCTCGGCGATGCTGGGGAGCACGCGCTGCGAGGCCGTGACCACCTGGCTCATCTCACCGAACATCAGGCGTAACGCCGCCTTCGGCGCGGACAACACGGCCGGCCTGTGCAGGACATGGCCGAGCTCGCGGGTGAACTCGGCGTTGGTGACAGGCGTGGGGGCGACCGCGTTGATGGCGCCACGCACGCGCGCGTCCCGGCTGGCATGAAGAAGAATGCCCACCACGTCGTCGATGTGGATCCACGGCATCCACTGCTCACCGTTGCCGATCCGACCGCCCATGCCCAAACGAAAAGGTGGAAGGATCTTCGCCAGTGCGCCACCGTGTGCGGCAAGGACGAATCCCGTGCGGACGCAAACAACGCGGATCCCCAGGCGCTCGGCCGCCAGGGCCTCCCGTTCCCATTCCACGCACACCTCGGACAGAAAGCCACGTCCGGCCGGCGAACGCTCGTCGACTGGGTCGTCCCCGCAGTCGCCGTAGTAGCCCACGGCAGACGCTGACACCAGAACCTTGGGTCGATGCGCTTGCGCAGCGAGCCCGGCGACCAGATTGCGCGTGCCGATCACCCGGCTATCCCGGATGCGACGCTTGCGTTCGGGGGTCCAGCGCCCTTCGGCGACCGGCTCACCTGCCAAGTTGAACACCACGGCGACATCGCGAAGCGCCTCCGCGGACGGCTGACCCGCCTCCGGAGACCAGGCATACGTATCCACCGCGCCAAGACCGGATGCGCTGGCTGGATTGCGACTTAGCACCACGAGGTGCTCCAGGCGATCAGCCAGTCTTCGTCCAATCAGCCCCGTTGCCCCTGTCACCAACGTACGCATGCCGACACCGTGCCCGGGTTTTAACTCAGCCGAAGCCAAGGCGCGAGTTCGGATGTGCAACGTCACACCAGATAGACCTTCGGACGCTCAAAGCGATGGTATCGTTTCGCCATGGGTCGCATCCTCATCATCGACGACAACGAAACCATGCGAGAGGGCATGGCCACCACGGTCCGCCGCATGGGACACGAGGCGCTGGTGGCCGGCGGCGGCGCTGAAGGCCTCGCCCTGATGCGCAAGCACGCGCCGGACTTCCTCATTACCGACCTGAAGATGGAAGGCGTGGATGGACTGGTAGTGGTCGAGGCGGCCAAGCGCATCGATCCGTCATGCCCTGCGCTGATCGTTACGGCGTTCGGAACCGTGGAAACCGCAGTGGAAGCCATGAGGCTGGGCGCCATGGATTTCCTGCAGAAGCCGTTTGCCCCCGAGGTGCTGCGCCTCAAGGTCGAGCGCGCCCTCGAAACCCGGCACGAGAAACTGTCGCGCCAGCGCGCCGAGGCCGAAGTCGAGGTTCTGCGCGCCGACGCTGCCGCGGGCTACGTGCCAGGCGAGATGGTGGGGCAGTCGCCGCTCATGATCTCGCTGTTCCAGTCCATCGCGAAGATCGCACCGTCCGATGTGGTCGTGCACATCTCGGGCGAGTCGGGTACCGGCAAGGAGCTGGTGGCCCGAGCCGTCCACGTGCAGTCCAAGCGTCCGAGCGGCCCCTTCGTGAAGGTCAACTGCGGCGCGCTCACCGACACCCTTCTCGAATCCGAGCTATTCGGCCACGAGAAGGGCGCGTTCACCGGCGCCGTGAAGCGCAGACTTGGTCGCTTCGAGTTGGCCGACAAAGGGACCCTGTTCCTCGATGAGGTGGGCGACATGACGCCCAACCTGCAGCTCAAGCTCTTGCGCGTCTTGCAGGAGAACCAGTTCGAGCGCGTCGGCGGCGAAGAGACGGTCCAGGTCGATGTCCGCGTGGTCTCGGCCACCCACCGTGATCTGAAGAAGGCCGTCGAAGAAGGCAAATTCCGCGAGGACCTGTTTTACCGACTGCACGTGGTGCCGTTCCGGGTCCCGTCGCTGCGCGAGCGCCGCGAGGACATTCCTCTTCTGGTCGAGCACTTCATCAGAAAGCTAGGCCCGCGCGCCAACCCGGCGGTGAAACGCATCGACGAAGGCGCGCTCGCGCGACTGACAACCTATGCGTGGCCGGGCAACGTGCGCGAACTGGAGAACGCCATCGAACAGGCCCTGGTATTCGCAACCGGTGACAGCATCGACCTAGGCGCCCTGCCGAGTTTCCTGCGCGAAGGCGCGAGCGACACGGCGCTGGCGGTCCCCGGGGGAAACATGAGCTTGCCCGAGATCCTCGACGATCTGGAAAGGCAGCTCATCCAGCGCGCCTACGACCGGACGGGCGGTGTGAAGACCGAGACCGCGCGCCTGCTCGGCATCAAGACCAGCGCGCTCTACTACAAGTTGGAGAAGTACGGCATCGGGATGACGGCGGGCCGTCCGAGCGGCGCGCCGAAGGAATAGCCGAAACCGAGCCTTCGGTTCCTATTCCTTGTCCTATTCCTTGTCCTTGTCATTCTCCTTAGAAGGAGACTTCACCGTCGTCTCGGTGGTTGTCTCGGCCGCCAAGGTTCCGTCTTCCTTCGGGCGGAAGCGGATTTCGGCCTTCACCTCGACAACCATCTTCGACAGCACCTTGGCCAGCTCGCCCTGCACGTCCAACCGGTCGAGCCACGAACCGATCTCCGAGGTCGCCGCTCGTACGATATCGTCCTTGGACCGCGATGCCACTCCCAGCCCTGCCGCCATTGCCCGTCGCACGCGATCGGAAAGGCCACGGTCTGGACGCTCGGTCTGCGCGTCGCTTTCGCCGTAGTCGTTCGGGCGGGATGGATCTCGCTTTCCCTCGTCGGCCATGGGGGCAAGCCTAGCACCACGGCGGATCTCTGCCCACCCGCGAAGAGGCCGCCATCGCCGGGCGTGCACCATGGCAGCCATAGGGATATGCTGCCAGACCCATGACAGCCAGCCGTCGAGAAGCACGGGCAAAAGCCCACCGCAAGCCCATGCGGCGGCTCTTGCGTGCGTACTTCGTGACCATGCAAGTGGTGCTGTCGTACGCGCTGTACTCCCTGCGACGTCGCCTGCGCAGTAGCGAAGCGGCGGCCCAGATTGCCGATCAGTCGCACCGAAGAAACGCCCGGCGAGTGCTGGCCGCCATCATCGATCTGCAGGGTCTGTTCATCAAAGTCGGCCAGCTCATCAGCGTGATGGCGAACCTCCTACCGGAAGCGTTTCGCAAAGAGCTGGAGACGCTTCAGGACAGCGTGCCTCCGAGGCCGTTTTCGGAAGTCGAGATTCGCCTTCGCGAAGAGCTGGCGGGTCGAGCCATCGACCAAGTCTTCGCCGAATTCGAACAGACGCCGGTGGCGTCCGCGTCCATCGGCCAGGTCCACGTGGCGCGGCTGCATTCGGGCGAGAAGGTCGCGGTCAAGATCCAGTACCCGGGGATCGAAACCATCGTCGCCACGGATCTGCGTGCGCTTCGCCGCATTTTCAAAATCGTAAGCCGGCTGCTCCCCGACTGGGGCTGGAACGTCATCTACGACGAAATCCAGAAGATGGTCCTGGCCGAGCTCGACTATCGGCAAGAGGCAGAGGCCATCGCCACCATCGCGGCCAATTTCGCAGGACGAACCGATGTGCTGATTCCCCGAGTGATTGCCACGTGCTCTACCGGGCGCGTGCTGACCACCCAGTGGATGGATGGGGTGAAGGTGAACGACCAGTTGGGCATCGCGGCCGCTGGCATCGATCGCGTTCAAGCGGGGCGGCTCTGCATCGAGGCCTATTGCAAACAGATCTTCGTCGACGGCGTGTACCACGCGGATCCCCATCCAGGAAACCTGCTCATCGTGCCACAACGAAGCGAAGGCGAAGGCCCCGCGCTGGTGTTCCTCGACTTCGGCGCCACCGCGCGCATCTCGCCGGCCATGCGCAAGGGCATCGTTTCGTTCCTACAGGGCGCGGTCACCCGCGACGTCGGGCGCATCGCCATGTCGATGAAGGAGATGGGCTTCATTTCCCGGCATGCCGACCACGAGGTCTTCGACCGAGTCATCGAGCATTTCTACGAGCGCTTCCGATCGCAGATGCGTTTCCAGAATTTCTCGACTGGCAGCCTCAGCTCGGGCCTTGATTTACGCGGGCAGATTGCCACGTTGCTCGACCTGCGCCAGCTCGACGTGTCGCTGGCCGACCTGCGCGACGCCTTCCACGTGCCCAAAGAATGGGTGTTGCTGGAGCGCACGCTGCTGCTCCTCTTGGGCGTGTGTACGAGCCTTGCGCCCGAGTTGAACCCAGCCGAGGTGATTCAGCCTTACGTCGACCGCTTCATCCTGGGCGAGCGCAAGGAGTGGTCGGAAACGATCCTGGAAACCGCGCGAGAGGCCGCCCTTTCGGCGTTCGCCCTGCCAAGTGAGCTAGGCCGCTTCTTGAGCCTGGCCTCGCGCGGTGACATCGACGTGGGCATCCGGCACCTGGGCGAGTCCACGGATGCCATGTATTCGGTGGGTCAGCAGCTGCTGTGGGGCGTCCTCGGCGCGGTAAGCTTCTGCGTGTCCGTGGTTTACGAAGGCCGCGGCGAGTTCTTCCAGCAAGCGGTAGCAGCCGGCGTGGCGGGACTTTTCGGACTGCTGCTGTTGGCGGCTTTGGTGCGCGGCCGCCGGACCCCTCGGCGCAAGCGTGAACGTAGCAGGTAACTTTACATTCACACACATGTAGGTTAGAATGCTACCCATGACCTTGATTCCTGTTATTGGCAGCACGGTCACGGCTCTCGGCGCCTTGACAATCTTCGTCGCGACCCTGCGCATCGGAAAACCTGCGGTCCGCAAGGCCGGTTAGCACCGTCTTTAGCCGTCCTTGGATGGGGCGGCGCGGCCCGTGGGGAATTCGCCTTGCCGGTGGCACGCAAGGGGCCTACACTCCCAGCGATTTTAACCGATAGCTAGGTGCGAATGACGCTGGTTAACACCGAACTGCCGCCCAGAGCGGATCGGAACGGCACGACGGTGCAGGGGGCGGCGATTGACCGCGGCGCGATCTTCGATCTTGCCGATCTGGCGTCGGTTCGGAATCTGTTGCGCGGTGGGTCTGTGATCGACTGGCATCGGCTGTACTTTACGGACCGCGTGCAGGTTGACCGCTTCCTACGCATCAACGAGTACGACCCGGCCCATCCGCAGGACATCGCGCGTCTCGAGGAGTTGCGCGAGCAAGCCGTGGAATACCTCGAGCGCTATCTAGGATTCCGGGTTTCGGAAGAGGTCGCATCTCGCCTGCCGGCCAAGGACCTTCTGTTGGTGGCGTCGCAGAAGGGGAAGCGGCGCACGCAAGCGTGCGTCGTCCTCAAGGTGATGCACGTGCTTCATCACCTTGCTGGCGGCGAATTGGCCACGCGTCTGTCGGTTAGCGCCGACCAAATTTTCCAATTGGTGGAAGACAAGGTCCTGCGGACGGTCGAAGAGATGAAGAGCGCGGGCTGTCAGATCGTCGAGTTCGAGTGGAGCCGCAAGGAGCAAGACAGCCTCATCACCAAGCTGCTCGCCAAGCGCGACAACATCGCGGCACACGTCTACGACAAGCTGCGCTTCCGCATGATCACGCGCACCGAAGAAGAGATCGTCTTCGTCCTGCGCGAGCTGTTGCAGCGTTTGGTTCCGTTCAACTACGTGATCCCCGCCGAGTCGCAAAACGACATCGTCGATCTGCAATCTTTCATCGAGCGCGATCCGTATCTGCGGGCGCACTTGCCCGACTTGCTCGACCTGTCGAACGTGGCCCAGGAGAAAAGGCTCCCGACGGTGAACGAATTTTCGGGACCCAGCTATCGCGTGGTCAACTTCGTCACCGACCTGCCTGTGCGAATGGACAAGTACCTCCATCTCGCCCCTGACGATCCCATCTTTGCCGGTACTGGACCTTCCGTGTTCGTGCTGACCGAGTTTCAGATCGTGGACCTTCGCACATCGACGTCCAACGAGCAGGGCGAGAACAGTCACGAGCGCTACAAGGAACGGCAGGTTTTGCGGGTGAAGGCGCGGCTTATGCACGGCATGCAGGATGATGAGACGCCCGGCCCAGCCTTCGATCTCAGTGGCCGTTCGGACGGCGATCTCGGACACGACTGATTCGATGGGGATCTGCCCGTCCTCGCCAGCTCTGGCCGCGGCCGGGGCCGACGAAGCAGACGCATTGAGCCATTCTTGTACCATCGGTCCCATTTCCCTTTGGCGGAAATGGCCTTATAGTCGCCTCGAGATGAGGGGAACGTGGCCCAGGGAGGTGACCCGTCGGATAGCTGCCCCGAGAGCATACCCGGGGCGCATCGCTGTTCGCCTTGGATCTGGGCGCCGCATTAGAGGCGCGGAGGGTATTCAGTGACCCGGATTCTGCTGGTCGACGATCACGCCGTTGTCCGCCGCGGCGTACGCGACATCCTAACCGAATCGCTCGGAAAGGTGTCTTTCGGCGAGGCGAGCAAGCCGTCCGAGGCCATCGACCAGCTGCAGAGCGAGGATTGGGACGTGGTGGTGCTCGACATTTCGTTGCCTGGGCGGGGCGGCCTTGACGCCCTGCGAGACATCAAGCGGCTCAAGCCGTCCGTGCCGGTGCTGGTGCTAAGCATGCACGCGGAGGATCACTATGCCTTGCGAGCCCTGCGCGCCGGAGCATCGGGCTACGTCAACAAAGACAGCGCCGCCGAGGAGCTGGCGGGTGCCGTCCGCAAGGTCCTGTCCGGTGGCACGCACGTCAGTGTTCGACTGGCCGAAACCCTTGCCAAGAGCCTACGCACCGACACGTCGCGGCCCCCGCACGAGAGACTGTCCGACCGCGAGCTCGAGGTCCTGCGCGGATTGGCGGCAGGCAAGACGGTCAAGGAGCTCGGTGCCGAGCTGTCACTTTCCGAAAAGACTGTGAGCACTTATCGAACGCGGCTGCTGGAAAAAATGCAGATGCGGACGAATGCCGAGCTGATTCAGTACGCCCTCCGGGAAGGGCTCGTCGAATAGGTCCTGCGGTTTCGGCGCCGTTCTTAACTCGCCGCTCCCCCCTACAGCTGTAGGACCGCTACTGACAGTGAATTCGGGATTGGCCCGGCATGCGGTCTTTTGTGGATATGGCGAAATAAGGGAGCATGCGAGTCGTACCCGAAGCAGCGAAGAAGATCCTTCTGGTTGACGACCACCCAGCGGTCAGCCAACGAATAGGCGAGCTCCTGGCGAGCACCGTGCCTCACGTGGAGTTGGTAGCGGCTTCCTCGGGCGAACAGGGACTCGCGCTCATTGCCGAACAGACGTTCGACTTGGTGCTCCTGGATCTGCGCCTCCCCGGCTGCGGCGGAATCGACGTGCTGAAAGAGCTTCGCGTATCCAGGCCCGGGTTGCCCGTCATCATCATCAGCTCGCTGCCAGAATCGCCGTACGCCACGCTTGCGCGCAGGGCGGGCGCGCACGCCTTCGTCACCAAGAGCGCGCTGGTTCAGGAGCTTGGCCAGGCGGTTCGCACGGTGCTGGGCGACTGCTCGCTGGCTTAGGCCCGAGCGCGCTGAATATTTTGCCCGCCGCAAGCGTCCTCCCAATGGAGGAAACCCATGCGGACTTCGCTCGCGCTGTTGTCATTGATTCTTGCCGTCACGGGGTCGCTGTCCGCCCACGCGGACAACGGTTTTCGCTGCAAGACGGGCCGCTTGGTCTCACTCGGCGATCGAATGCCCGACGTACACAATCGCTGTGGCGATCCCGACAGCACCTCCACCCGCATGGAGAAGCGCAAGGTGAAGCACAAGTACACGCGCTGGGTTGGCAACGTGCAAGAGTCGGTGATCGAGGAAGAGGAGGTCGAGATCCCACTCGACGAATGGACCTACGACCTCGGGCCGAACGCTTTCGTCCGCTACGTGCTATTCGAAGACGGCCGCGTGATCGACGTCGCCACCGGCGACTACGGTCGATAGTCGCGGGCGCCGGTTCTAGGCCGTTCACCCCGTGAGGGAATCCACGGCCTCGTCAGCGGCGCGTGGCCGTCGCCAGCGCACGGACAGCAGCGACTCGACCAGGATGATGAAGATCAAGATGGCCGAGAGTGCGTGCCAGAGCTCGACGCGATGCTTGGGGGCCTTGGCGCCAGGGCTCGACACCGCGATCCGGTCGGGACGTTTGTCGGGCGCCAGCTTGGCCGGATCGGATTCACGGGGATCGAGATTCACGGCAAAATCCTGCCCGGTCTGTTCCACGAAGGCGCCTTCGGCCCCTGCGGCTCGCACCCGATAGAGGCCAATCTGGTCGGTCCCGTCGTACGCAACGGTACGAGAGCTGCCCGCCTGCTCGCGCCTGGCAACCCACACCGAGCCGTCGGGACGGGTCACCTCGAGGGTCTGGGCATCGCCGGTGAAGCTGAGCAAGCGAGGCTCGCCCACGAGCAGCGTGGCCGAGCTGTCATCGTCGGCTGCACCGACCAGGTGACGGACCGATTCGCGCAGGAGTGGCAGAAAGCCCGCCCGAATAGGAAGATCGGTCCAGTCACGGTCAACGGTGGTGGTGAGCAACATGACCTTGCCCTTGCCCACGTCGTGCTCGACCAGCGCCGGGGCGCCGCTTTCGTAGCGAAGCACCACCGTGCGCGCACCCGTGTCGCGCACAGGATCCAGCAGCATGTATTTGAAGAACCGTGCTGACACCAGGCCTTCACCCTGATCGGGAAAGACGCCGAGCAAGGGATTGCGTCGGTCGAGCGGCATCAGGCGCTCGGCAGGACGTTCGTCCAGGGTTTCACCTGCGCGCTGGCCGGGCGGCGCGGCGGCGGTACGGACCAGGCCCAGCGGCTGGGGCAGAAGCCTTCCCATGCGCTCGTTCCAAACCGCAGTATCCACGCGGTCGCCGACGGAGACGAACAACCCGCCGCCGCCCTCGACGAAGCGTTCCAGGGCCGACACCAAAGCCTGCGACGGCGCTGTCACGTTGAGAAGTGCCACCACCGTGTAAGCCGACAGGCTGTCGGGCGACACGTCGTCGGCCAGCTTGGTGGTGACCAGGGCGCCGGTGACGCCGTTGCGCAGGGCCGCATCGAAAAAGAACGCCTCGTCTTCGTTGCGGCTGGTGCGTGGATCGCCGTTCACCGCCAGCACCCGCACGGTGCGCGCCATCTCGAAGTGCATCTGTCGGCGATCGTCGAGCGAAAAGGCATCACCGTCGATCTCGACCAGCAAATTGTGCGCGCTCGACCCGCCCATCGGCAGGCTGTGGAGAAATCGCTTGCGGGCGTGACCGCCGGGCAGCAGGTCGACCGTTCCCTGCGCAACCGCGCTGCCGTCTACCCGCAACGTGACGCCAAGAGCGGAGCGCCCTTGTTTCGAGTAATCGGCAATCTCGGCCGTCACGGCGATGCTGCCCGGACCGGATTCCGCAGAGGGCTCAACCCGCGCCTCGACGATGGCGCGATTGTCCCACGATGCGCCCGCGGACACATCGTCGACGATCACCTCGGGCGCATTCTCTCCCGGCAGCCCGGCGCCGTCTTCCCAGCCGGTGGCCTGCAGATCGGTGAACAGGTAAATGCGGCGGTGGGCCTTGTTGCTGCCGGCCAGGATCTGGCTCGCTTGGCGCATGGCCGCGGTGAAGTCCGAGGGACGCGCGGAACATGTGGTGCGCTCGATGGCTTCGACGATGCGCACGCGGTCGGGCTCGAGCTCGCCGATGCGGGGCCCCGAGCCAGCCGAGGTCACCAGGAACGCCAGCTCCGAGTCCGACGGAAACTGGCGTGCGAGCCCCTGCACGCGGCCCTTCGCGCGAGCAAACAGAGTGCCCACCCCGCCCGATCGCTGCATGCTGGCCGAGTCGTCGAGGATGAGCACGGCGGCCTGCGAATCGAGGCTGATGACCGGCAAGTCGGTGGTCTGTTCCGAGAACGGCTGGGCAAGGATGAACGGCAGACTGGCCGCCGCAGCGGTGCGGACTAGGAGCAACAGAACCTCGCGCAGGCGGCGACGGGCGTGTACCCGACGCTCGGACCGAAGCAGCAGTTGCATGGCAGCAAAGCGAACCGGCACAGCGCGTCGCTTGCCGATGCGGTGAATGAGGTATGGCAAGCCCGCGGCGACCAGACCAAGTAGAAGCGCTGGGGCGACGAAATGCATGATCAACGCCTCGCTGGGCCCTGCCGGGCAGCGAGAAATGCACGCAAGACCTCCGACGGAGGCATGTCGGTGCTGACGAACCGATACTCGACCTGCGCTTCGAGGCAGGTCGCGCGCCAGCGTTGACGAAAAGCCTCCGACTCCTCGGCGAAGGCTTGCACCAAATCCCGAGCTTCGGCCAGCAGTGTGCGGTGGTCGGCGGGCTCGACGCCTTCGAAGT
>Ga0302323_100000198_pt1 | contig 45597 bp, 36 predicted proteins | sample Fen_T0_3_FD_201950 | JGI IMG/M metagenome (GOLD analysis project Ga0302323, IMG submission 201950) | Peat permafrost microbial communities from Stordalen Mire near Abisko, Sweden - Fen_T0_3 | ecosystem: Environmental > Terrestrial > Soil > Wetlands > Permafrost | place: Sweden: Abisko...
AAGTCGTTCGGCCGGGTCGCGCTGGTCGGCGGCAAGACGGTACTCCTCGACCCGGCGGTCGATCCGTTGCGGATGCCGGGTACAGGCGTGCCCGTGGCAAACGCTCGAACCCTCAACGTCACGTGGACTCGCTGGATCGTTGAGCCGACCGGCCGCGGCGCCGACGAGAAGGGCAACGCCTATTCGGACAAGAGCTTCTGGAATCTGTGCGGACCCGGGTCCGCGACCGTGACGCTGTACTACTGGCAGCAGCTGACCGGGCAGCCCAACGTCACCGGCACCCGGGGCTACTTCCTCGACCCGTACGCGGCCGAGGGCGTGGGCTGGCCGTCCGCCGGTCCCGCGATCCCGACCTCCAACGGCAAGCGGCTCGGCACCTACTGGTCCGGCTCCGACACGGTGAGCGGCTTCACGGCCCACGCCCGTGGTTTCGTGATGTACATGGCCATCAAGTCGCAGCCGCCGACATGGAAGGCAACGGGCATCGCCGTCTGGGCCGACGACTCCGGCCATGCCTACTACCCGACGCGAGGCGCGTCCCGCGAGGACATCCAAACCGGCCTCAACTGGGAGATATCCGGTCGGAACGCCACAGGAGACTGGATGGACTCCTGGTACGGGGCGGTCAACAACAACGACCCGGCCCTGGCCCGCGACCTACAGGCGGCGGTGATGCTCGATGTGGGCCGTGACGGCGTGCCGGTCGTCGCCGCCGTGGACACGTTCGATCTGCCGAACTGGCAGAAGGGGTCGTCCACGCCGCACACTCGCCATGCCGTCTCGATCGTCGGCTACAACAACACCGCCAACCCGCCGACCTACACGTACCTCGACACATGCGGCCACTCCTGCAACCCGCGCGGCGGCAACCGGAACGGCCAGATCCACGTCATCTCCCAGTCGAAGATGGTCGCGGCCATGACCGACGACGTGGGCGTCGGGTTCACCTGGTAGAGAGCGGAGGCAGGGGCGGGGAAGCGGGCCGCGGTGCGGGCCGGGACCACTAGAACGGCTGTTCGAAAGGGCCGCGAACCGATATACTGGACGCACTCCACCGAGCGAGGTTGACGTGCCCGATTTCCGGCTCGTAGCGGACTTCAAGCCGACCGGCGACCAGCCCCAGGCCATCGAACAGCTGAGCGAAGGCCTGTCAAAGGGGCTTCGCCATCAGACCCTGCTCGGTGCGACCGGAACAGGGAAGACCTTTGCCGCGGCGGAAGTGATCGCCCGTTACCAGAAGCCCACTCTGGTGCTGGCCCACAACAAGACGCTGGCGGCGCAGCTGTACTCGGAGTTCCGCGAGTTCTTTCCGGATAACGCGGTCGAGTACTACGTCAGCTACTTCGACTACTACCAGCCCGAGGCGTATCTGCCGCGATCGGATACGTACATCGAGAAGGATTCGAGCCGCAACGACGAGATCGACAAGCTCCGCCACGCCGCCACGAAGGCGCTCTTCGAGCGGCGCGACGTGATCATCGTCGCCAGCGTCAGCTGTATCTACGGCCTGGGCGCCCCGGTTGACTACGGGGCCACGATCCTGCGGCTGCGTGTCGGCGGGCAATACCGCCGCGATGCGGTGCTGCGCCATCTCGTGGATCTGCAGTACCAGCGCAACGACGCCGCGCTCACTCGAGCCCGCTTCCGCGTTCGCGGCGACACGCTCGAACTGATCCCCGCGGCCGAGGATCGGCTCGTCAGGGTCGAGTTCTTCGGCGACGAAGTGGAGCGGATAACGGAAATCGATGGGCTGACCGGCGAAGTCCTGGCGGAGCGCAAGGACGTCAACGTCTACCCGGCCACTCACTTCGTCACTCCCAAGGACAAGCTGATGGCCGCGGTCACGGCCATCGACGAGGAGATGGAGACCCGAGTCACCGATTTGGAGGCGCAGGGCCGGGTTCTCGAAGGGGCCCGGCTCCGGCAGCGGACGACGTTCGACCTGGAGATGATCCGCGAGCTCGGTTACTGCACCGGCATCGAGAACTACAGTCGCCACCTGTCCGGCCGCGAGCCCGGCAGCCGGCCGTGGACGCTGCTCGACTACTTCCCGCCGGACTGGCTGCTGGTCGTGGACGAGAGCCACATGTCGATCCCGCAGGTCGTGGGCATGTACAAGAACGACCGGACCCGCAAGGAGATCCTGGTCGACTTCGGGTTCCGCCTGCCGTCCGCGCTCGACAACCGGCCGCTCACCTTCGAGGAGTTCGAGGCGAGCGTCAATCAGGTCATCTACATGAGCGCCACGCCCGGGCCGTACGAGCTCGAGCGCAGCCAGCGGGTCGTGGAGCAGCTGATCCGCCCGACCGGCGTGGTCGATCCCCGGATCACGGTCAAGCCCACCGAGGGCCAGATCGACGACCTGCTGGAGCTGATCCGCGGCCGCGTGGAGCGCAACGAGCGCGCCATCGTCACGACCCTGACCAAGAAGATGGCCGAGGACCTGAGCGACTACCTGCGCGAACTCGGCGTCAAGGTCCAGTACCTGCACTCGGAAGTTGACACGCTCGAGCGGGTCCAAATCCTGCGCGACCTGCGGCTCGGCATTTACGACGTCATCGTCGGCATCAACCTGCTGCGCGAGGGCATCGATCTGCCGGAGGTGACGCTCGTCGCCATCCTCGACGCCGACAAGGAAGGCTTCCTGCGCAGCGCCTGGTCTCTCATCCAGATGATCGGGCGGGCGGCGCGGAACACCGAAGGTGAAGTGGTCATGTACGCGGACCACGTCACCGAATCGATGCGGGTCGCCATCGACGAGACGAACCGGCGCCGCTCGATCCAGGAGCGCTACAACACCGAACACAACATCTCTCCGGTCACGATCGTGAAGGGGATTCGCGACATCAACGACAGGCTTCGGGCGGTCGCCGAAGCCCACGGGACCTACGCCACCGGGCCGGGCCAGGAGCGCAGGTTCACCGAGATGGCCCGCGAACAGCTCGAGAAGCTGGTCGGCCAGATGGAGGCCGAGATGCGCCAGGCGGCTCGGAACCTCGAGTTCGAACGCGCTGCCGCCCTGCGCGACGAGATCCAGGAGATCCGGCTGCGTGTCCTCGACGGCGATGCGTCGGCCGCGGTGGCTCGTGCGGCGGAGCGGGGCGGCGGCGGCCAACGGCGGGACATGGACGCGGCCGCGCTCGACGTGGCCGCGGTGCGTGTCGTCGAAGTCACCGACGCAGCCGAGCAGGCGGGCGAAGAGGCCGACGCCCACACCGCGTCGGATTCCGACACCGTGTCGGATTCCGACACGGCTTCGGACTGGCTGCCGGGCATCCGCGACGAGCACGAAGACGATGGCTGGGCGGCCAAGTGGCTGGACAAGCCGACGTGGGACCATACCGTCACGCCGAACGTCATCAAGCGAACCGGGGCGAGGTCGCCGCGTCGTGGCGGCCGCAGGCGCTAGAGGAGGCGGCAATGGACCCGTTGAGCGAGGCATTCCATCACCACGCGTGGGCCACGGAGAAGCTGATCAGGCACCTGAGGAGCTTGCCCGAGACCGCCCTGACCGCAACATCACCTGGCGTCTACGGCGAGGTGGCGGCGACGCTCTCGCACATGCTTGCCGCGGACGGACGGTACCTGGCGTACCTGGAGGGTATTGCCCCGCCGCCTCGAACGGCCGGCCCGGATGCCACGAGAACCCTCGAGGAACTGTCCGACCAGGTTCGAAATCAGGCCGTCCGCTGGCGCATCGTGCTGTCTCGCATAGGGGAGATCGACGTCACGCTGGCCGCCCGCGGTGACCGCCCGGAGCTAACGCACGCGACGAATCTCCTGGTCGCCCAGGCGCTGCATCACGGGACGGACCACCGCACTCAGATTTGCACGGTGCTGACGTCGAACGGTTTCGAGGCGCCCGACCTGGACGTGTGGAGCTACTGGATGGAGCGCCGGGCGGAGTAGGGTTGCGAGGCCGGGGGTCCGTCTAGACCGCGTCGGCCGGCACGGCCGGCTCGTCGACCTTGAGGGGCGAGCCGATCGCGCGGCCGGCAGTCGCCGCCAGCACGACGAGCAGGACCACGATCATCCCCAGCGCCACGCGCAGCCCGGCGGCGCCGGCCACCGAACCAATCAGCGGCGGAGCCGCCATCACGCCGGCCGAGCCCATCGTGGCCACGGCGGCGATGCCGACACCCGAGGCAATCCCGGGCTGCGAGCCGGCGGTTCGAAGGGCGATTGGATAGGTGGCCGCGACTCCCATGCCCACCAAGCCGAAACCGACGATCGCGGCCGGCGGCTGAGCGATGACGAGTGCCATGAGCATGCCGAGGGCGGAAACGACGGCGCCCAACGACACCAAACGCGTGGGGCCAAGGATCTGGGTCAGGCGGTCGCCGGCCAGTCGGACGCCGGCCATCGTCGCCGAGAGGAATGTGATCGCCAGGGCCGCCTCCTGAGCCGTGCCGCCGATGTTGTCCTTGATGAAGACGCCGCTCCAGTCGCCTGCCGATCCTTCGGCGATAAGCGCGCACAACGCCACGAACCCGATCAGCACCAGGCGTCGTGGCGGGCGCGTGAAGAGCGCGCCGGTTGACGCATGCCTCTCCGGCAGCATCGTCAGGCTGAGCACGACCGCCGAGGCGACCATCGCCACGGCCAGCACCGAAAACTGCTGGACCACTGAGAGGCCGGCCTGAAGCGCGATCGTCGTGGAGAAGGCACCGATGAACGAGCCGATGCTCCAGCTTGCGTGGAGTCGCGACATGATCGGGGTGGTTCCGGCTCGCTCGATGGCCAGGCCGTTGGCGTTCATGCAGACGTCCATCGAGCCGTACGCCGCCCCGAAGAGGAAGAGGGCGCCGGCCAAATGGATGAACGAATCGGACGAGGCAATCAGGGGCAGTGTCCCTGCGCAGATGAGCAGCATCGCGACCGTGACTCGGTGGCTGCCGAACCGGCCCGCGGCGTATCCGGCGAACGTCATGGCGAGAACGGAACCGAGCGGGGAGCCCAGCAGGGCGAAGCCGAGCTGGACCGAGTCGAGGCCCGCCTGCTCCTTGATCGCCGGAATCCGCGAGGCCCACGACCCGAACATCATTCCGCAGACGATGAACGCCATGACGACTGCCGCCCTGGACCGACCGATCGGCGGGGCCGCCGGGCGGGAGAGCGTCATGCCGCGGCCCCCAGTGCACGGGTTACCGCGACGAGCACGACCGCGGCCGCCACGCCGGGGAGGAGCTGCCGCGTGCGCGCCACGACCAGCGCACACAGAGCAACGGCAACAGGCACGACCCCGAGCGTCAGCCGCGGAGGCTGATCCGTGGAGATCAGGCAATTCACCGCCGCCAGAGCGGCCAGTGCGGCCGGACCCGCCAGCCGCAGGTATGTCACCGCCCACGCCGGCAGGCGCTCGATGCCGGGCGCAAGCATCGGCAGTGCCCGCGACGGGTACGTGCAGAGCCACATCAGGACTGCCAGAGGGATCAAGCCGAGGCTCAGTTGGCTCACGGCAGGCCCTGCTCTGCGGCGCTTCGCGTGGCATCGATTGCGGGCCCGGCGGGAATGGCCAGACCGAAGATCGGCCCGATGACCGCGCCGGCCACCAGCCCCACGGACGGTCCACTCAGCAGCCCGACCGGCACCGCCACCGCCACGGCGCCGATGGCGGCGGCCGCGTCGCGTCGCCCCGAAACCATGCCGAGCGAAAGACCCGCCATCGCCGCCGGGAAGGCCACGTCCAACCCGAGCCGCGTGGTGTCGACCGCGCCGGCCGCCAGGTAGCCGACCGCGCCGCCGATAGTCCACGGGAAGAAGATTGCCGCGGCTGCGATCCAGTAGCCCCGCGCGTCGAACTGCCCGATGCGCCGAAAGTGGGCCAGGGCCAGGGCGAACGTCTCGTCGGTGAGGAAGTGGGCCATGACCGCACGTTCGCGGCGACTCCGCCCCACGGTGTACGGGGCGATGGATGCCGAATACAGGAGATGGCGGGCGTTGACCAGCAGAGTCACTCCCGCGATCGCCACCCAAGGAGCGTGATCCTTGACCAGTCCGGCGGCCGCGAACTGGGCCCCGCCGGCGAGAGCGACCATGCAGGTGACCACGACGTCCGCCAGCGAGAAGTGGGCCTGCAGCGTCAGCAGCCCGTAGACCATCCCGACCGGCAGCGCGTACGAGGCGATGGCCAGCGCGTCGCCGAGCATGTTCCTGCGTGATTCTTGGACTTGGTCGCCGGTCATAGACCTCTCGCCGTTTCGGAGTTGCAGGGAGGATGGTATCGGCCGGCGACGCTGCGCGTGTTCCGGTCGGCGCCGACGAGGACACGAACGTCTGTTCTATACCGCCAGATTGCCTTACAATGTCGGCGATATGCCGCAGGAACAGCTCGTCGTTCGCGGGGCCCGCGAACACAACCTCAAGAACGTGACGGTCGCCATGCCGCGCGACCGGCTGGTCGTCATCACCGGGCTGTCCGGTTCGGGCAAGAGCAGCCTCGCATTCGACACGATCTACGCCGAAGGCCAGCGCCGCTATGTCGAAAGCCTGTCGGCGTATGCCCGCCAGTTCCTGGGCGAGATGCAGAAGCCGGACGTGGACCAGATCGATGGCCTCAGTCCGGCTATATCGATCGACCAGAAGGGCTCGAGCCGGAACCCGCGTTCCACGGTGGGTACGGTCACCGAAATCTACGACCACCTCCGCCTGCTGTTTGCCCGCATCGGCCATCCGCATTGTCCAACGTGCGGCCGTGAGATCGAGCGCCAGTCGGTCCAGCAGATCGTTGACCAGATCTACAAACTGCCGGAAGACACGCGGCTGATGGTTCTGGGGCCGGTCATCAAGGACCGCAAGACGGAGGGGGACCGCGTCTTCGACCAGATTCGGCGCGGTGGCTTCGCGCGCGTCCGGGTTGACGGCGAGCTGATGGACCTGGCGGAGACACGCCAGCTGGACAAGTACAAGCGCCACACCATCGAAGTCGTGGTTGACCGGTTCGTCGTCCACCACGCCGAGATCCCCGAGTCCGCGGCGTCCGACTCGGAGGGCCGGCCCATCGACCCCGTGACCGGTGAGCCGGTCAAGCCGCCCGACGCAACTCGATTGGCGGACTCGGTCGAAACGGCGCTGCGTCTCGGCGAGGGCGTCGTGCTGATCGCCCCTGCGCCGCGGGACGGGCAGCCGCCCGAATTCGAGGAGCGCCGCTACAGCGAGCGCTACAGCTGCCCTTACGACGGCACGACCGTGGACGAACTCGAGCCGCGCAGCTTCAGCTTCAACTCGCCTCACGGTGCCTGCCCGTCCTGTACCGGCCTCGGCAGCCGCCTCGAGATAGATCCGGAACGGGTCATCCCCAACAAGAAGCTGTCTCTGGCGAACGGTGGCCTCGCGCCGTGGTCGCGCATGCCGATGGAGAACTCCTGGCACGGCAAGATCATCGAGGCCGTGTGCGCCGAACATGGCTGGGACTACAACGCGCCTCTCAAGGACCTGCCGGCGGCAGCGCTGGACTACATCCTGTATGCGAAGCGCGGCGAGAAGGTGGTCATCGGCTATCGCCACGAGCGCGGCGAGAACACGTACGGAGCCACGTTCGAGGGCATCATCCCCAACCTCGAGCGTCGCTTCCGCGAGACGGACTCGGACTTCATCAAGTCGGAACTCGAGCGCTACATGGTCGCGCGGCCGTGCCCGACATGCGGCGGCAAGAGGCTCAAGCCGGAAATCCTGGCGGTCACCGTGGACGGTCGGAACATCTGGGACGTGTCCACCCTGTCGATCTCCGCGGCATGCGACTTCGTCGGGGGCCTGATGGAGCACCTCACCGAGCGCGAGCAGACGATCGCGCGCCAGGTCCTCAAGGAGATCTCATCGCGACTTGGGTTCCTGCTCGACGTCGGGTTGGACTACCTCACTCTCGATAGGACCAGTCAGACGCTCTCCGGCGGCGAGGCGCAGCGGATCAGGCTGGCGACGCAGATCGGATCGAGCCTGATGGGCGTGCTCTACATCCTCGACGAACCGTCGATCGGGCTGCACCAGCGCGACAACGCCAAGCTGATCGCCACTCTTACGCGTCTGCGCGACCTGGGCAACACGGTGCTGGTCGTCGAACACGACGAAGAGACAATCCGCACCGCGGACTGGGTCATCGACATCGGACCCGGGGCAGGTGAGCACGGCGGCGAGATCATCGCCAACGGGCCGATCGAGGTGATTCTTGCGGAGCCCCGTTCCATCACCGGCGCCTATCTGCGAGGCGAGCTGGAGGTCAAGGTTCCGGAGACGCGCCGCACTGGCAGCGGCCAGTCGCTCGTTGTCCGCGGCGCGCGCGAGCACAATCTCAAGAACCTTGATGTGGCATTCCCGCTCGGTTGCTTCGTGGCCGTGACCGGCGTCTCGGGTTCGGGCAAGAGCACGCTCGTCTCGGACATTCTCTATCGCGCCCTGGCGATGGAGCTCAACGGCGCCCGCGACAAGGCCGGCGAGCACGATGCGCTGGAGGGTCTGGCGGCGATCGACAAGGTCATCGACATAGACCAGAGCCCGATCGGGCGGACGCCGCGCTCCAACCCGGCCACTTACACCGGCCTCTTCGGCACGATCCGCGAGCTATTTGCCGGAACGCAGGAGGCGCGTGTCCGGGGCTACATGCCGGGCCGGTTCAGCTTCAACGTCAAGGGCGGCCGCTGCGAGCACTGCAAGGGCGATGGCATCCTCAAGATCGAGATGCAGTTCCTGCCGGACGTCTACGTGCCGTGCGAAGTCTGCAAGGGCAAGCGCTATAACCGTGAGGCGCTGGAAATCCACTACAAGGGCCGCTCGATCGCCGACGTTCTGGAGATGACCATCGAGGAGGCGCTCGACTTCTTCTCGCCGGTGCCGAGCGTCCGAGCCAAGCTGGCCACACTCAACGACGTAGGGTTGGGCTACGTCCATCTCGGCCAGCCGGCGACGACGCTGTCGGGCGGCGAGGCCCAACGCGTCAAGCTCGCGACCGAACTGTCGAAGCGGGCGACCGGCAGGACTGTCTACGTGCTGGACGAGCCCACGACGGGTCTGCACATGGCGGACGTCGAGAAGCTGCTCCACGTTCTCCACCGCCTCGTCGACGCAGGCAATACCGTCGTGGTCATCGAGCACAACCTGGACGTGGTGAAGACCGCGGATTGGATCGTGGATCTCGGTCCCGAGGGCGGCGAGCGCGGCGGTTACGTGATCGCGGCCGGGACGCCCGAGCAGATCGCCGCTGCGCCGGGTTCGGCGACGGGCGAGTATCTCGCCCGAGTGTTGCGGGGCGAGCCGCTGATGCCGCTCTCCGCAGTCACGTTCGCGGAGTCGGCCGGGCGTCCGGCGCAGGCCGCGGTCACGCCCGTCGCAGTCCTGCCGAGAGTGGGGAAGAGGGCCGCTGCCGCCGGAGCGCGCAGCTCGACCGACTGACATTGCCGACGGGCCGGGCCGCCGGACGGAGGCACCGCCAGCGGCGCCACACCATCGATACCCGTACCGGATAGGATGGCTTCATGCCCGATGTCGAGTACGCATTCTTGGCCGATGCCGCCGAAGTGCAGGCCGGTTCCAAGTTCCACATCCTCGGGGGCGGTGTAAGCCGGCTCAACGGACCGGCATTTCCGTTCGTTCATCCCCACATCTCGGTCGTGGTCGGATTGCGGGTGACCTCGGTAGAGCGGAACAAGGAATACGAACTCGGCTTCATCGTGACCGCGCCGGACGGGGCGGAGGTTGCCAGCGCCAGCGGCCGGGTGGTCTCGCACGGCCCGGCGGACGCCCAGGACATCGTCGTCACGATCGCCATCGACCTGTGGAACATGACCCTCAAGATGGCCGGCGAATACGCGGTTCGGATCACGGTTGACGGCTCGGAGAGGAAGCGCTTACCGCTCGTCGTCACCGGCACGCGCGAAATGGCCTTGCCGGCCGAACCGCAGCGCTACCTGGCCTGACGTGGCCCGGGCACCGGAACCTGCCAGGCACGAGCTGCCGGCGATAGACGAGGCCGCCCTGGCGGCGGCTCGCACGGCCGACAAGCTGCTCGACGCCGCTCGCGAGCGCGGTTCGCAGCGCTGGACGGACTTCCTCGCGACGGTTCCGGACCACCTTCGCGACGCCGACATCAAGCAACTGCTGGTCGTGATCCAGCGCACTCGGGCCGCATATGGAAACAAGGACTCCATTCGAGATGTGCTGCCGCCGGATCTGACCGAGCCGTTCCTCGACCAGCTCGACCGGTTGAAACGGGCTCTGCTGCGAGAACTCGCCGAGCGGTAGCTCGCCGCCCCCACGGGCTGCGTGGGCTATCCTCGAAACGGCACCTGCGTGCCACCGTCCGCGCGTCGCCTGGAGGTATCGGATGACCATGAGGGTCGGAGCCATTGATCCGTCCGAGGAGTGTGCCGCGTGACGGACTGGCGCGATCCGAGTCAGCCGCGCCGCCCCGGCCCTTTGCTGCCGCCCGGGATCGAGGTCGCCGGAATAGCGACTCGCCTAGCCGCGTGGGCAGTCGATGGAATCATCTTCGGCGCGTTCCTGTACGCCTTCGTGGCGGTCGCGGAGACTCTCGGCGCGATAACCATCAATCCAGCGGTGGAAGCGGAGCTCAAGGCCTCTCCGCTGGCGCTGCCATCCGCCTCGCCGATTCTGACGAATCTGCCGCAATTGGCCGCGCTTGTCGTGATCTTCGTCCTCATCAACGTGGCTTACGCGACCGTCTGCTGGACCCGTTTTCGGGGCTTGCCCGGGCAGCGGATGTTGTCGCTTCAGGTTGGTGCGGCAGACACCGGTCGGAATCTGAGCGTCAAGTCAGCCCTGCTTCGGTCGATAGTCGCGGTGGGCGTGCCGTTCGGGGCCGGCGGCGCCTTCACGTGGGGAACACTGGCGATGTCCGCGGCCGTCCCGTGGGCTCAATTGCAAGATCCTCAACCCGGTGGGCCGGCCGAGGCGTGGGTCCTGCCGCTCCTCCTGTTGATGCTGGTCGCTGTCGGCTGGCCGCTGGTCATGCTGGCCTGGACCGCCAACAGCCCGACGAAGCAGGGACCGCACGACAGGCTTGCCGGGTCGCTGGTGGTGGGCAAAGCTAAGTCCGCTTGGAGGTTCGGTCCCGGCTACGGGGCGTACCCGGGCGTGCCTCCGACGGGTCTTCTCGGATCGCCGGAAGTGGGGTCGGGTGATCCGGCCGGTCAAGCCGCGGGTCCGGCGAGCGAGAGGCCACTGCCCGGACCGACCGAGTGGCCGCAGGTGGGGCCGGCCCCGAGCGTCGATGCTGCCGGGCGGCCCGTGGCTGCGGTGGTGACGATTGGTCGCCGAGTTGCCGCCTACCTGTTCGACTGCGCCGTGGTCTTTATCGTCTTCCTGACCATCGTGGAGGTGGCCGCGGCCGCCTTCCTGAACTCCCCGACGGTCCTGGACGAGCGCACGTACATCCTGTTCTTCCTGGCCGGCGGCGTTCTACAGATCGCCTACTTCACAGTGGGGTGGGTTGTTTGGAAGGGCACTCCCGGCCAGCGGCTGATGCATATGCGCGTGACCGACGCCGCGACCGGCAAGGGTCTGAGTTGGATGGACGCACTGGCCAGGTGGGCGATCATGCAGGGCCCATTCGCACTGGCGACTATCGTGCCGCTCGCGGCGCAGCAGTTCGTGGGCCCGGCGGCTGCCGGCTGGACGGTATGGCTCCTCTACTCGACGCTCAAGGACCCAGACCACCGCGCCATCCATGACCGATTCGTGAATAGCCACGTAACGCTGGCTGTCTGACCTGCCTGAACGGCGATCCTGCGGGCCGTCGACACCCGGCCGCCGGGTCAGCGTTCGTCTCGATCCAGACCGAGTTCGGCGTCGGTGAATGCCTCGCGCAGGAACTGCGACGGTGAGGCCGGGTCGTAAACGAGCGTCAACGACCGCCGGGCTCGTGTCCAGGCCACGTATGCCAGCCGTCGCTCCTCCTCCAGGGCGCGGGCCGGCTCAGGCGCGTCGCGGAGCGATCGATTAGATGGGAAGCGTCCGGCGTCCATGCCGATGACGGCCACGTGGTCGAACTCCAGGCCCTTGGTGGAGTGGGCTGTGGCGAGGGTCAGTAACGCGTCGTCGCGGCGCAGTTCGGCAATCAGACGGCGCTGGTGGGCCAGTGCCGTGGCCAGGTCGTCGAGCGATGCGTATGGGGCCGCCCATGCGACCACGGCCGCCATCAGATCGCCCGTCTCGACGGGGAGCGGCTCGTCCGCATCCCGGGAATCGGCGTCGGCCGAAGCCATGATCGCCTTGTCGGGCCGGACCTCCTCCCAGAGCGTCGGCAGTTCCGCCAGGTCCGTCCTGGCCAGGGCCACAAGGCACGGCAGCGTCGACGCACCGGTCCGGCCTGCTCGGGCGGCCGCGGCGGCGAGGATGGCGTCCACGCGGCGATCCTCCGAGAGAAATCGCAATCGCGGGGCCCGAAATGGGATGTGCAGGTCCAGCGCACAGGCCGCGGCCGGGAGCAGCTCGGCATTTGTTCGGGCGAGGATGGCCCGCGTGCCGTCGTCGTCGGGCCAGCTCTCCAGGACACGCCGCAGACGAACCGTCTCGTCGCCGCCATCCGGCGCCAGGATCAGCCGGCCTTCGGCATTTGGCCCCGGGCGAATCGTCTTGACGAACCGCTCCTCGTTATGGGCCACCAGCCGTACGGCTCGCTCCACGACCGAACGCGGGCAGCGGTAGTTCACCGTGAGGTCAATGCGCCGCAGGTGGGGCAAGTCCTCGGCCAGGGCCAACACCCGACGAACGTCCGCAAGCCGCCAGCCGTAGATCGTCTGGTCATCATCGCCGACGAGGAACACCTGGTTCCGTGGAGCGGCCAGGAGCAGGGCCAGCCTGAGCTGGCTCCGATCCACGTCCTGGGTCTCGTCCACCAGCAGATGCTCGCAGCGCTCGCGCCATCGTCCGAGCAGTCGCGGCCGGGCACCCAGGAGCCGGAGCGCACGTGCGACCAGGTCGTCGAAGTCGAGCCCTCCGGCATCTGAGAGCGCCTGTTCGTACGCCAGAAAGGCTCGGGCTATTGGTCCCGGCTCCGGGTCCGTGCCGACCTCGGCGGCGGTGGCACAGATGTCGAGCTTCAGCCGGCTGAAGGCGTCGTCGAGCGAGCGAACCGCGCCGCGCGTGATGTCCGGCCACATGTCGCGCAGGACCGCCTCACGGTCCAGCAGCGGCTCCACGATCTCCCCGCCGTCGGCAAGAATCTCGCGCCCCAGAGCGTGGAACGTCTTGACGCGGACGCTGCCAGCCGCCAGCCCCAACGGCTCCAGCGCCGCGTCCACTCGTGACGCCATCTCGTCCGCGGCCCGCTTGTTGAACGTGACCGCTGTGATCGTGGCCGGATCCGCGCCGGTGGCCACGAGCCACGCGATCCGGGCGACGAGGGTCGTGGTCTTGCCACTCCCCGCGGGCGCCACGCACAGCACAGGGCCGGGCGGTGCGGTGGCCGCCTCACGCTGGTCGGGCGCGAGGCGATCGAGTCTCTCGACAACCGAAGGAGGAAGCACCTGGGAAGGTTGCCAGACGCCGCTTCGCTGGCGATTAATTGCCTTCGTTAGGCTGAGCCTCAGATCGCCGGGTCACCTCGAAGGACGAGATAGAAGAGAGCATCATGGTCCAGTCGGAGGGCTTCCAGGTCGCGGGACGCCGGTCGTCGGAATGGCGCCTGCCGGCCGCGCAACAAGAGCGGTGAATGGGGAGTCATGAGGGCACTCCGATGGAGATGATGGAGGAGGAGAAGGTGGGAACCGGACGTCTGGCCCGACTGGGCTCGATCTTCACTCTGGTGCTGGCCGTGGCCGCCTGCTCGAGCACGGCTACACAAAGCCCGGCGGCCGTCACGAGAAGCGCCGAGGTGGCGACGCAGCCACCGCTCCCAACCACCAGCCCCAGCCCGACCGCCAGCCCAAGCCCGATGGCGCCAATAACGCTGAAGGCGGGCCCGAAAATGACCACGGCTCGCACGGGCCAGGCTGCGGTTCGTCTCAAGGACGGCCGCGTGCTGATTATGGGCGGCACCGTTCCGTTGGTGGGCAAGTGCCCGATGATGTGCGTTCCCCCCGCGACGGCGAGCGTGGAGATCTACAACCCCAGCACCGGCAAGTTCAGCCGCAACGGTTCGCTTGCCAAGCCGCGTAGCGCTGGTGGGGCCCTGCTGCTGAACGACGGCCGCGTGCTCGTGTTGGGCGGCGACGATGAGTACGGCGCCGCCTTGAGGACGATGGAGATCTACGATCCGGCCCACGGGAACTCGGCCGTGGTCAAGCCACCCGCGGCGCAGAGACTGCCTGACAATCCCGCGGTGGTGCTGCTCGCCGACGGTAGGGTGCTCATCGCCGGCGGCTCGTACGACGACTCCAATACGCCTTCGGCCGCAACGCTCATCTTCGACCCCGCCAGCGGCGGGTTCACCGAGGGACCGCTCATTGCCAAGCCCGGACAAGGAGAGATCGCGACATTGCTCGACGACGGGCGAGTGCTGCTTGTGGGAGAGGACTACTACGAGGGTTCCAACGGCTATGCGACCAGCGCGGAGCTGATCGATCCGTCGCGGGCCTCCTACAAGTCAACCTTGCCCTTCTCCGTGGCCTGGCAAACCGCAACCAAGCTTCCCGACGGACACGTTCTCCTCACGGGAGGGGGCCCGGATCAGAGCGACGCGAGCTGCGGAGCGTCGGTAGCCTCCGAGGTGTTCGATCCCAGGACCGAGAGCTTCAGCCGAGTGGGTCCGATGAACACGCCGCGTAGTGGAGGGACTGCGATAGGGATCCCGGATGGTCGAGTACTTCTCTTTGGCGGGGTGGACTGCGACGGCGCCGCTGTGGGTACAGTCGAGGCGTTTGACCCCGACAGCGGGACATTTCAGGTGATCGGAACCGAGTTCCCAGCACTCACCGATTTCAGCGCGACGCTGCTGAACGACGGTCGGATTCTGGTCGCCGGCGGCAACAACGGCGATTGGAACGGGATGACGGCCGCCAGCTGGCTCCTCAAACCCTGATGACGTTGAAGCATCTGGTGTGCGCGGCCGCATAGGCGGCCATTTGCGTGACGCTGGTGAGTTGCTCCGAGCAGACCGCGTCTCCCTCGTCCCGGCCGACCCCGGCGCCGACATCGGTGCCGACCCCCACGCCGTTGCTCTCGTCCAACTGCACGGCCTCCCTTGTCGTCGGGCAGGTCGACAACCTGCTTGCCGGGAAGGACTTCGAGACCCACTACCTGACCATCGGCGATAAGTTCACCCTCTCGGTCTGATTGGTGGACCCGGAGATCGACCCGGCGACGCCACAGTCGGGCATGGCGGCTGCTGGCCGGCAGGCCCTGCAACTTGGGCTGTCGATCGCATACAAGCTGGTTGACCAGATCCCCACGCGTGCGAAGGGTGTTCGACCATGGCAATCTTCTGCCAAAGCCGTTCTCCGTGGACCGAACTCCTACGGGCCGTAGCGCGTGCCGTCGACCGGGGCCGAGCCGTTAGCAAGACGTAACCGGATCTGGCGAAATGTGTCGAGCCCGTGGAGCCTGACGAAATGCAAAGTCGTCTCGTATTCGTCGCCGACCAGGTCGATCGAGTTTCGCGTCGGGGTCAGGAGCACCGCAGCCCTGAGTTGGCTTCGGTCCACGATGGTCTTGTCGGAGGGCTTCCAGGTCGCGGGACGCCGGTCGCCGGAATGGCGCCTGCCGGCCGCACAACAAGAACGCTGGGTGGAGAGTCATTGGGCAACCGGACATAGATGATGGAGGAGGAGAGGGTGCGAACCGGACGTCTGGCCCGACTGGGCTCGATTTTCACTCTGTTGCTGGCGGTGGTTGCCTGCTCGAGCACGGCTACACACAGCCCGGCGGTCGTCACGAGCAGCGCCGAGCTGGCTACGCAGTCACCGATCCCAACTTCCAGCCCCATGGCCGCCCCAACCCCCAGTCCGATCGCCAGCCCACGCCCGATGGCGCCGATGACGCTGAAGACGGGCCCGAAAATGGCCACGGCTCGCGCGGGCCAGGCTGCGGTTCGTCTGGACGCCGGCCGCGTCCTGATCATGGGCGGGACCGTTCCATTCGTGGGCAAGTGCGAGATGGCATGCACCGAGCCGGCAACGGCCAGCGTGGAGATCTACGACCCGAAGACCGGCAAGTTCAGCCACAACGGTTCGATGGCCCAGCCACGTTCCGGCGGACAGGCCCTCCTGCTGAACGACGGCCGCGTGCTCGTGTCGGGCGGCAACGGCCAGTACGGCGACGACCTGAGTACGATCGAGATCTACGACCCCGCCCACATGGCCTCGGTCGTGGTCAAGGCCCCGGCCGGCGCGCAAGGACTGCCGGCGAGTGCAACGGCGGTGCTGCTCGCCGACGGTAGGGTGCTCATCGCCGGTGGCTCATACGACCACTCCAGGTGGACATCGAACGTGACCCTGATCTTCGATCCTGCGAGCGGCGGGTTCAGCCAGGGACCGCACATGGCCAAGCCCCGACAAGGAGCGATGGCGACATTGCTCGACGACGGGCGAGTGCTGCTCGCGGGAGGAGATGACTACGAGGATTCGATCGGCTACGCGAGCAACAGCGCAGAGTTGATCGATCCGTCGCGCGCTTCCTCCACGTCAACCTTGCTCTTCTCCCTGGCCTGGAACTCCGCCACAAAGCTCTCCAACGGACGCGTTCTCCTCACGGGAGGGGGGCCGAATCAGAGCGACGCGAGCTGCAGAGGGTCGTCAGTCTCGGAGGTCTTCGATCCCATGACCGAGAGGTTCACCCCAGGGGGCCCGATGATCACGCCGCGTAGTAGATCGGCTGCGATACTGGTCCCGGATGGTCGAGTGCTCTTCTTCGGCGGGGTGGACTGCGATTGGGCCGCTGTGAGTACCGTCGAGGCGTTCGACCCCGAAAGCGGGACATTCCAGGTAGTCGGAACCGGTTTCCCAGCACTCACCGGATTCAGCTCGACGCTGCTGAACGACGGTCGGATTCTGGTCGCCGGCGGCGACAAGGGTGATTGGAACGGGATGACGGCTGCTACCTGGCTACTCAAGCCCTGATGACGCTGAAGCACCTGATCTCCGCGGCCGCGTCTGCGGCACTGTGCATGACGCTGGTGGGCTGCTACGGGCAGTCCGCGCCAATCTCGTCCGGGTCGACCTCGACGCCGGCCCCGACGGCGACCCCGACGCCGACCCCCACGCCGTTGCCGTCGTCCAACTGCGCGGCTTCCCAGGTACTGGCGCAGGTCCACAACTTGCTTGCCGGACAGGACTTCGAGGCCCACTACCTGACCATCGGTGACAAGTTCACGCTCTCCGTCTGGCTGGTGGACCCGCAGATCGACCCGGCGACGCCACTTTCGGGCGTGGCCGCCGCCGGCCGGCAGGCCGTTGGACTCGGGCTGTCGATCTCATACCGGCTGGTCGACCAGATCCCTTGCGTGCGCATGGTGTTCGACCAGGTCAATCCGATGATCGTCGATCGCCGCTTCCAGCACTGGTACAAGGATTTCCTACCGGTCGACGCGTTCGTGGGCTTGCACGACCCCACCACGGACGAGCTTGTCGCTGCGGTGAAAGCCACCGGGACCGCGCTCGAAGAACCCCGCGTCACAGTGCCGCCGGCGGTTCACACCCCGACGGCCGGTTCATGCGGTTGGTCGGACGCGCGTGCCGCCATCCAAGCCTATTTCGGCGCCGAAGCCAATACGGCCGCCTACCTGATCATCGGCGCAGGACTCGTCGGGGGCAACCCGAGGCCCACCATACCGGAGGACGTGGGAGTGGAGGTTCAGTGGACGGTTGGCGGCGCGGCGGGGGCTGCCGATCCGCTGGTTCGCGAGCGCATTAGTCACGTCGCCGAAGCCCTGGCTTGCCTGTGGCCGGCCATCGACTCGCTGGAGGCGTTCGTCGTGGACCCGTCGGGGCGGACCATCGTATATGCCGTAGTGCCCGGGTCGATCATCCGAGCGCGGACGATTCCGCTGCCGCCGGGCAGTGTCCGCCTCTATCGCATGTCGCACCAGGCACAGCCTTAGGGTTGCCCGGCCCCGCAATTGCTACGGGTTGGGCGATGAGACAGGCACATAGCCGCTCTGCTTCACGACGCGCTGGCCATCCGGAGATAGCAGCCAGTCCCGGTACGCGAGCGCTGAGCTTCCAGCCGCCGCGTCCTTGCGTGTCACGACGTATACCTCGGCGGCCAGCGGGTAAGCCCGCGACGAGATCGTCGCCGACGCCGGTTCGACCCCGTCGACGCCGATCATTTTGACCTGTGGATTCGAGAACATCACCGCGGCGTAGTAGTACACCGAGAAGCCGAGACCCAGCCTGTCCCCGACGGCGCCCGTCGCGGGGTTGCCGCCGATGGCGTTGTAGGGCCCGGCCATCGTCTGAACGACCATCTGCGGCGCGTTGACTATCGGGGTGGCGCCCATGACCATCGATTTCATCAACTCCTGGCTGCCGGAGTTGGGTTCGCGCTGGTAGGCGTTGATCTTGGCGGCCGGATCACCCACGTCGATTCCCGCTCCGCTCCAGGTCGTGATCTTGCCGGCATAGACGTCGCGCAACGTGGCCAGCGGCACGCTATTGGTGGGGTTGTTCGTGTTGACGAGGAATACGAAGGCGTCGAGCGCGAAGGCGCGAGTCTCCAGTTCGACGCCCTTCGCCTTCGCCTCCGCCAGTTCGTCGGGCGAGGGCAGGCGGGCCTCCATGAGCACGTCCGTCTTGCCCTCGATGAGGTTCACATAGGCGTTGTGCGTCGTGCTGAACTTGATGGCGGTGATCGTCGAGGCGGTCTTCGACGGAACGGCGGCTGCCGGATCAGGCACGTACGTGCGCTCGATGTTGGCCGACGCGGGAGCCGACCAGACGCACGGAACGTCCAGGAGATCGCATGCAAGCAGCCGCGCCAGGGGCCCGGTGGTGGTGGATCCGTCCACGCTCGGGTAAGCAGCCACGATCGCGGACCGCATCGCCGGAATGCCCGTCGGCATGGTGCCCGTCGGCGTTGTAGACGGCCCGGCGCAACTCGATACGACGCCGGCTACGAGCGCGGCGGTGAAGAGAGTGGTCACCATTGAACGCAGGTCTTGCACGATGCCCCTCCGGCAATCCGGCCCGCCACCAACCCTCGGGGGGCCAGGCCGCGAGTCTAGCACCGGCCGAAGTCGCGGCGAGGTCTCCGTCCGTGCATGGAGCGACGCCCCGGTCGGCGCCCGAGTGACGCCACGAGGCGTGTGAGGCCGGGTGAGGCGGTCGCCCATCGAAGAGGTCCTCGCCGTTCGTACTCGTACCCAACCGGAATCATCCCGCTCTCGTGTTTTCGGAGAGTGCGCGTAGGATGAACGGGTACACGGATGCGTCGCCCGTGCTGTCGCGGCGCAAATGTATACCGGCGTCGCGCTGCACAGACGCGACGGTCCGGGAGCCCATCAGGGAGATGCGGAATCTGGCCGCTCTCCCGAATCTGGCGATCGGCCCAAAGGGCCATTTTCGAATTGGGAAGGTAGGAGAGAGAGCATGAAGAAGAGGTTGTCCTCGCTGCTCGTCGTCGCGTTCTTCGCGGCATCGGCGTGCAGTAGCAGCGCAACGGCGGCTCCGACCAGCGCCCCGGCGGCGATGGGTGGCAGCTTGGTTGTCGCACTCGACGGCGACATGGTTCTGGCGGATCCGTCACTCGTTAGCGACGGCAACTCGCTGTACGTAGAGGCCCAGGTAGTCGAAGGCCTCGTCGGGCTGAAGCCCGGCACCATCAGCACGGTCATTCCCGTTCTGGCCTCGGCTATGCCGACGGTCAGCAGCGACGGCCTGACCTACACGTTCAAGCTCCGCACCGGCGTCAAGTTCCACGACGGCACGGACTTCAATGCGGACGCGGTCGTCTACAACTACACCCGCTGGCAGGCTTACACCAAGGGCGACCTCCAGGACAACGCCTACTACTACGGCGCGGTCTTCGGCGGTTTCGGCGCCGACTCCAACATCAAGTCGGTCACCGCTTCCGACGCCAGCACCGTCGTCTTCACCCTGAAGGCCCCGCAGTCGAACTTCCTCCTTGCCCAGACCCTCGCGGTCTTCGGCATCGAGAGCCCGACCGCGCTCAAGGCCGCCAACGCGGATTCGACCCCGATCGCGAACAACAAGTACGCGCAGGGCTCGCTCCCGCAGGGGCAGGACATGGTCGGCACCGGACCGTTCATCTTCAAGGACTGGACCCCGGGCGACCACGCCACTCTCGTCAAGAATCCGAACTACTGGGATGCCCCCAACGCGGCCAAGCTCGACCAGATCACCTTCAAGCCGATCGGTGACTCCACCGCCAAGCTTCAGGCTCTGCAGTCCGGCGGCGTCGATCTCGCATTTTCGATCTCACCTCTCGACGTCGCGACTGCGAAGTCCTCGAGTCTGACCGTCATCGACCGCGGCCAGTCATGCAACCAGCTCCAGCTGGACATGAACCAGAGCATCGACGGCAAGCCCACGATCTACGCCAATGCGAAGGTCCGCCTGGCCATCTCCGAAGCTCTCAACAAGCAGAGCTACGTCGATGCGTTCTACGCCGGTCTCGGCAAGGTCCCGACCGGCTTCATGCCGCCGGCCACCGCCGGCTTCAAGGCCGAGACGCTGCCCGCCTACAACGCATCGCAGGCCAAGACCGATCTCACAGCCGCCGGCCTGTCCGCTTCGGACCTGACCGTCGACCTCTACTACCCCTCCAACGTGGTCCGGCCGTACATGCCTGATCCCAAGGGCATCGCCCAGGGCATCGCCCAGGATCTTCAGGCCGCCGGCCTCACCGTCAACCTCAAGACCGAGGACTGGCACGGTGGCTACGTCAAGGACGCCACCACCGGCAAGCTCGGGCTCTACCTGTTCGGCTGGACCTGCGACTGGGCCGGCGCGGACAACTTCCTCTACACCGCCTGGTACGGCTACCAGGGCGGCCAGCCCAACCCGCAGTTCGGCTGGAAGAACGACGCGGCCAACGCGCTGATGCTCAAGGCTCTTGCCGAGCCGAGCGTCGACGCCGCGAACGCGGACTGGGGTCAGGTCCAGGATGCTCTGGCCACCGACCTGCCGGCCGTGCCGATCGTCAACTCGACTCCTCCGGGTGCTTACACCTCGAAGGTCCATGGCTTCGTGGGCTCCGGCAACGGCATTGAGTTCTTCAATACCGTCTCCCTGTCCAAGTAGCCTCGCGTCTGCCACGCGGCGCGGCCGTGCGGCAGGGCTGTAACATTCGCTAGCACAGGCCCCCTGGGGTCCCAAGAGACCCCGGGGGGCCGCTTATTACCGGAGGAATCTCCTAGCAACGTGGCAAGGTTCATCATCCGGCGCGTACTCGTGGCCGTGCCGGTCCTGCTCGGGCTATCAGTGATCCTGTTTCTGTTCCTGCGCTTGTTGCCCGGCGGTGGACCTGCGGAGGCGATCCTCGGTCAGCACGCCACACCGCAGTTGGTCGCCCAAATAAGCGCAGCTCAGGGATTCGACCGGCCCCTCTACGAGCAGTACTTCAACTACATCGGGCGGCTGTTGCAGGGCGACTTCGGATCGAGCTTCATCGACGGCCGCCAGGTTGCCGACACGTTCCTGATCCGCTTTCCGGGCACTCTCGAGCTGACGATGGGCGCCATGATCTTTGCAGTAGGCCTCGGCATTCCCCTCGGCCGGCTGGCGGCTCGTCACCCGAATAGCTGGATCGACGGCGTCGTGACATTGATCTCGCTCTTCGGTATCTCGATCCCGGTGTTCGTCCTGGGATACTCCCTGGCGTTCATATTCGGGGTTCAACTCCACTGGCTGCCTACGTTCGGCCAGATCGACCCACGTCTGGACATCCCCCCGGTAACCCACTTCGCGATCATCGACGCCATCCTGGCCGGCCACTGGTACGTCATCGACGCGGTGTCGCACCTGATCCTGCCGTCGATCGCGCTGGGGTCGATCCCGCTCGCGGTCTTCACCCGGATCACCCGCGCTTCGGTCATCGACGTCAGCAACGAGGACTACGTCCGAACCGCCCGCGCCAAAGGATTGACCGAGCGACGGGTGAACAGCCGTCACATCATGCGCAACGCCTGGCTGCCGGTGACTACGGTGATCGGTCTGGAGACAGGAGCGCTGCTTGCCGGCGCAGTTCTGACCGAAACGGTCTTCACCTGGAACGGTGTCGGGTCGTGGGTCGTGACCTCGATCCAGAACCACGACTACATCGTCGTCCAGTCGCTGGTTCTGATCTTCGCCGTGATCTTCATGACCGTGAACCTGATCGTTGACGTGGGATATGCATTCCTCAACCCGCGCATCAGGTACAGCTAGATGACATCTTCCACGGCGGTTGTTATCGCGCCGACCGCGCGGGCGAGCAGGGGACTGTGGCACGACGCGCTGCGGCGCCTGCTGCGCAACGGGCCGGCCATCATCGGCCTGATCTTCATCGCCATCTTCGTGGTCGGAGCCATCCTGGCGCCCTACATCTCGCCCTACGACCCGACCATCGGCGTCCTGTCTCAAAGCCGCCAAGGGCCCAACATGACGCACCTGATGGGCACGGACCTGCAGGGCCGCGATGAGCTGAGCCGGATCCTGTACGGCGCTCGGATCAGCCTCACCGTCGGCGTGACCGCGGTCTTCTTCGGGCTGATCGGCGGCACCATCGTCGGCTCGATCGCCGGCGCAGCAGGGGGCGTCGTGGACGGTGTGCTGATGCGCATCATCGACGTCCTCCTGGCCGTGCCGGGGATTCTCCTGGCTATCGGCATCGTGGCCTGGCTGGGTCACGGCGAGATCCAGATCATGCTGGCCGTGGGCGTGTCCTACTCGCCGATGTTCGCCCGGCTGCTACGGGGTAGCTTGCTGGCGTTGCGAGAGTCGGACTATGTCCTGGCGGCACGCTCGATGGGGGCGTCGCCGCTTCGTATCCTGCTACGCCACATGCTGCCGAACGCCCTGACGCCGCTCATCGTTCAGGCCACGCTTGCCGCCGCGACCGCGATCATCGACGTCGCCGGCCTGGGCTTCCTGGGCCTTGGACCGGGCGACCCGCGCATCGCCGAGTGGGGCGAAATGCTGACCGACTCGTCGCGGTTCCTGCAGTCGGCACCCTATCTGATCCTCTTCCCGGGGGCCGCCATCGTCATCAGCGCCGTCGGTTTCAACCTTCTCGGCGACGGCTTGCGCGAGGCTCTCGACCCGCGCCTTAAGAGGTAGCGGGATGCCACTTCTATCCGTGCAGGACCTGGTGGTCCAATTCCGTACCCACGACGGCACGGTCCACGCGGTCAACGGCGTCTCCTTCGATTTGGACGAAGGCGAGACGCTGGGCCTCGTCGGTGAGTCCGGCTGCGGAAAGAGCGTCACAAATCTCGCCGTGATGCGCTTGCTGCCACAGCCGGCCGGCCACATCGAGGGCGGTAGGGTTCTGTTTCAGGAGGAAGACCTGATTCGGCTCGATGAGTCCGAAATGCGCGATATCCGTGGCAAGGACATCGCCATGATCTTCCAGGACCCGATGACGAGCCTGAATCCGGTTCTCACCATCGAGGAGCAGATGGTCGAGACCATTCGGGCCCATAAGCGGGTCAGCAAGAAGGAGGCGCGGGCTCGGACACTGGAGCTGCTTCAGACGGTAGGGATTCCGCAGCCCGAGACCCGGCTCCGCGACTTCCCGCACCAATTCAGCGGCGGCATGCGGCAGCGCGTCATGATCGCCATGGCGCTGGCGCTCCAGCCCAAGCTGCTGATCGCGGACGAACCCACGACCGCGCTCGACGTAACGATCCAGGCCCAGGTCCTGGATCTGTTGCAGCGCCTCGCAGCCGAGTTCGGGACCGCGGTGATCCTGATCACCCACGATCTGGGTGTGGTGGCCGGCATGACCAAGCGCATCAACGTCATGTATGCCGGGTACGTCGTCGAGAGCGCGACGACGGGCGACCTGTTTGCGCGGCCGCGCCACCCCTACACGGTTGGATTGCTGCATTCCATGCCGCGCCTGGACGCGCAGCCCGGCGAGCCGTTGATCCCGATCGAAGGCACGCCGCCCGACTTGCGGCAGGCACCCAAGGGTTGTCCGTTCGCGCCGCGGTGCGCCTGGCGTGTCGACGCCTGCTGGACCACGATGCCGACGCTGGATCCGATCGATGAGACGGCGCAAATCGTGACCACAGGCCCGAAGGCGACCCACCGCATCGCCTGCTGGAACCCCGCCACGGCCGAAGAAGGCATCCACGCTCATCCAAATCGCCCCGGCTTCACGCCGGCGCCTCCGCCAGCCGAGGCCGTGTCGTGACAACTCCGATGGATCCATCCGTGGCGACAACGCCGGCGGTTGCGCAGCCGTTCTCCGCGACCGCGCCCGAAGCGCGCCCGCTGCTCGAAATCACCGACCTCAAGATGTACTTCCCGATCATGAGGGGCACGCTGGTCAGCCGCCACGTCGGCGACGTGAAGGCGGTCGATGGGGTCACTCTCTCGGTCAAGAAGGGCGAGACCGTGGGCCTCGTCGGCGAATCGGGCTGCGGCAAGAGCACCGTCGGGCGGACGATCATGCGCCTCTACCGGCCCACCGGCGGACGCATCGTCCTCGACGGCCAGGACATCACCTACACCGAAGGCGCCGCCATGCGGGCCGTGCGGCGCCGCATGCAGATGATCTTCCAGGACCCGTACGCGAGCCTCAACCCGCGCATGACTGCCGCGGGAATCATTTCGGAGCCGATGGAGATCCACAAGGCCTACGAGTCGGGGGCCCGCCGCGAGCGCGTCCGCGAGCTGCTCTCAACCGTGGGTCTCGATCCCGACTACGGCGATCGGTACCCGCACGAATTCAGCGGCGGCCAGCGTCAGCGCATCGGCGTCGCCCGATCCCTGGCGCTCCAGCCGGATTTGATCGTGGCCGACGAGCCGATCAGCGCCCTGGATGTTTCGATCCAGGCCCAGATAATCAACCTCCTGGAGAAGCTCCAGGACGAGTTCGGGCTGACGTACCTCTTCATCGCCCACGACCTATCCGTGGTGCGTCATATCAGCGATCGGATCGCGGTCATGTACCTCGGCCGGCTGGTGGAAGTCACGACCGCTCACGCGCTGTACGACGAGCCGCTCCACCCGTACACGGTGGCGCTGCTCTCCGCGGTGCCGATCCCGGACCCGGTGATAGAGAGTCGCCGCCAGCGGATCATTCTTGCGGGCGACGTTCCGAGCCCGTCGAATCCGCCGGCCGGCTGCCACTTCCACACTCGCTGCTGGCTGCGGACTCGTCTCGGCAACCCAGAGCGATGCGTTGCCGAGGCGCCGGAGTTGCGCGAGTTGGGGACGGGCCATGCAGTGGCGTGCCACTTCGCCGAGGAGGTGGCCGGGTCGCCGGAGCAGACGCTGCAGGTCAAGGGTTCCGACGCCGCCCCCGGCGCTCGGGGCTCTGCCGCGGCCGTTCCTCCCGGCGCCCCCCAAACGCCGCCGCCGAGCAAGCCGGCGCGCAACTGATCCCACGGCCCGGCGTATAGTCGGTCCATGCCCGGAGCCCCCAAGGTCACGTCCCAGGCCGGTCCGGCCGCCGCCGGGCTCGTGTGGGTCATGGACCGATGAGGCGTCTGCGTTCCCGACCCGGCCGAACAGTGGCAATGGCGCTGGCTGCCTTGCTGTGCGTCGTCGTGGTCTGGCAGGTTGCGGCCGGGGCAGCCGGCCCGGCATCCACGACGGGACCTTCGGCCTCGCCGTCGGCGGTCGCCTTCGCCCTCGCGACGCCTGATCCGTCCGCGGCGGTGTTACAAACCGATGCCGCGAGTCCCTCCCAGACCGCGCCGGTCGTTCTGAGTCCCAGCCCGAGCCCGAGCCCGAGCCCGACGCGCCCGCCCACGCCCGCCCCCAAGCAGACCGACCGGCCGTGGTCGGCCGACCCCGCATTCGTGGCGGCGAAGAACGCCGGCCGCGTGATCGTTGACTCCTCGGGCAAGGTCCAGATCCTGTCCGCGCCGCCGGCCGCGCCTTCGTACCCCGCGGCGGCGAGCCTCGACACTTCCTGGATCCGATACGTCCAGGAGCCTGCCCGCTACGGCAAGGACGACAAGGGCGTCACCTACAGGGACGACAACTACGCGTTCCTGTGCGGGCCCGCGACCGCCGCCGTGATCCTCTACTACTGGCCTGCGACTCACCACACCGTCACGACCCTGGCCGGCCAATTCAAGGAGCCCGTGAACGTCGGCAGGAACCGCTATGCCAGCACCTACTGGAAGGCCCAGGATGCCGGCGGCTACGGCCGGGGAATGATGATGTATCTGGCCGTGGTGGAGTGGCCCGCGCCGGACAAGGGCCTTTCGTGGTGGTCGCACCCAGGGATCATGAGATGGACTTCGCGTCCGGACACTTACGTCGAGAACCTCGTCGACGGCATCAATTGGGAAGCGTCCGGACGAAGCACCCTGGCCTACTTCTACACCATCGTCCACACGTCCGAGCTGACGGCGGCGGCGATGCTCGATCACATCCACGCCGACATAAACATGGGCGTCCCGGTTGTCATCGCGGCTCGCACGACCGACGGGACCAACCATTTGCCGTACTGGAACACGAGCCGCCGGTCGAACCACTTCGTCACTGTCGTCGGCTACGACGACAAGGCCGGCACCTACGCGGTCATGGACACCTGCGGTCTCACCTGCAACTCGCGCCATGTCCGGTCGGGGCTGGCCAACATGAGCCAATCGGCGCTATGGGCGCTGGTCAAGGCCGAGGTCGACAACGACGGGATCATGTGGTGATGCGCCGATCGGACCGGTTGGTCCTGCGTCAGCTCCTTCGGTAGATCGCCGCCAGAGAGTTCCACCAGATCTCGGTGTAGCCATCTGCCGACAGCAGCGTCTTTATGGCCGACACCCGTGTCGGGGACAGGCCCTGCGGCGCGAGCACGGCATATCCGTAGCCGGCTGCGAGTTCCGAATCCAACCGGTCGAAACCCAAGAGGCGGCCGCCGACGGTGTGCATGCTGACTTCCGGCTGCAGCGAGATCGAAGTCTCCATCGCGCCGGTGAAGACCGCGATCGGCGTCGCAACCCATTCTTGGAAAGACGAGGCGATGTTCAGCACTCGGGTCGAGGGTCCGAGACGGTCGGCCTCGATCTCGACTCGGAGCCGGTTCACGACCTGCCGGCGGTTCTCGTCGATGATCAGGCGGGTGTCAGGATAGCCGTTGAAGTCCCAGAATCCTAACTCGGCCTCGCGCAGAGACAGAGCCAACGACGCGGAAGCCGGGTGTTCTGCGATTTCGGCGTCGTCCGTGGGCAGTTCCGTGGCTGGGTAGATCGAGATGAGCAGGAACGCGCCGATGGCAATAGTCCGGATCGTGCCCAGCCGGCGGAGCCGGACGATGGCCGTGAGAGCCCCGGCGGCGCCGATCGCCAGCATCACGGGCAGCCAGTATTCGATCGACTTGGGGACCTCGTAGTGGACCGATTTCTGCGTCAGGTCCGCCAGCCCGATCAGGCCGGATCCGGTCCAGGCCGCGAGTCCGGCTACGATCGTGCAACCGAGAAGCACCCATCCGCGGCCGATCCGGGCAACGGAAATAGCCGCCCCCAGCATCGACAGCCAGACCAGGTGAGGGAAATCGAGCATCAGCTCGACATTCGGGTCGGTCGGGTTCGACGGGTCCGGCGACGGCACCACAATCCGACTTGCCCAGGCCAGCAGCAGGATGATGGCCACGCAGAGGAAGGTCGCGCGTGCGACGTCGGCGACCGACGAGTCGCCGTCGAATAGCAGTTGCACGGCCTCCCGCAACCCGGCAGCGCGCGGCGAGATGTAGTCGGCCAGGGCTCCCGCAACATACGAAAAGGCCACGGCGACCAGGAGCCCGCCGGTGATGAACACCGCGCCAACCCACGCCGGGGCGTCTACATTGCCCATCGTCAGCACCTGCGGCGCCGCGATAAGACACCCGCCGGCCAGCGCCGGGATCATCCGCCGCGCCAGACGCGAGGGATACAGGACCACGGCCAATCCCGCGGCGGCAACGGCGGTCAGTCCGATGAGCGGATGGACCAGGAAGGAGGCTCCCAGCGCCAGGGCCAGAGCCAGGTCGGGGCGACGCGAATGCGGCGCGGCGTCGGGCACGGCCTCCGGTGTGGCGCGGCCGCGCAACTCGGCCGCGATAGTGGCCAGGATCCAGAGCGCGATCGGAAATATGACGACCGTGCCGCGCGCGTCCGGGATTCTCGTGAACGTGAACGTCAGGGGCACTGTCAGCAGAACCCAGTAGCCGGCGCTGCCGCCGAAGAGTTCGCTCGCCAAACGGCGCAGGCCCAGAACCAGCAGGATCGTCAGAGGCATCGCGAAGGCCGCCTCCGCCAGCACGGCTTCCAGGCCGGTGATGGTCGTGACCTGACTCATGAACGCGACGTAACCCAGCATCAGCCGCGACGGGCCGTAGATAGGGGACGGGGAAGTGGTCAGCGTGCTGAAGGACCCGAAGACCCGGACGTGCTCTACGGGGGCGACGTGGTTCGGGAGCACGTCCATGAACGGCACGGTCGGCGAAGCCAGCTGGACTATGAGGGGCCAGGCCCAAATAGCGCCCACCAGGAGCCACCACACGGCGGGTCTCGATACCCGGACGCGAACCCGCACCGCGAGCAACGGCCGGGTCCGGCGGGTGGCGAGGTAGGCGGCGCCGGCGACAACGTGGACCGCCAGGAGTTCGGGCCAGCCGAACAGGCCGGCACTGCCCAGCAGGAAGAGCGCGAACGCATCGAGGACTACGGCGGCCGCGAACCCGGCCAGGATCGCGTCGGCCAGGGACCGAAAGGGCGGTACTCCCAGGAAGCGCAGCGCCACGGCCCCTACGAAGATGTTCGCGGCGACGGCAACGGCCATCAGAATCGCCGCCGGACCGGTCACGCCCAGCTGAGATGCCAGGCCGTCGATGGCGCCGTCGTAGGTGAAGGTCCACCTCGATGAGGCACGGACGGCCTCCAGACCGGCGACCATCAGAACGAGCCCGACGGGCATCATCACGCTCAGCCCGACCACGTCCAGGTTTCGGCCGAAGAAGCCTCCGGCAAAACCGAAGGGGCGAACACGGCGCCGCGCGCCGTTATCTGTATTGGTGGTGTCGCCGATATCCCTCACGTGGCAATAATCCCACAGGCCTTTCCGACCATGCCCGAGCACCGATTTCGAGCGCCATCTGGCACGCCGTTTGCGGGTGACCCCCGACGGCCAGTCGGCGTCGCGGCCGGTACGATGCCGCTATGACCAGCCTGACCCGGGACATCTGCCCCTCCTGCGGGGCGTGGCTGATTCTGGTCGAAGTCATATACGTGGCACCTGAAAGGCGCCGCTATCCGAATGTCGGCAGCCGGGTCGTGTACGAGTGCCCCAGTTGTGCCGGCGTCTTCGAAACCTGGGCCGTCGAGTCCGACCCGCTCGAGGCAATGAGCGTCTCGCGGCTGGCGCTGCGGGCCAGCCTGGCGGCGAAGCGGCCGACTCCCAAGTCCTGAACGGCGCTCTCTACACGGCCCCGAATAGCTCCATGTCGGTCGGCGAGAGACGCCATTCAGCGGCCGCGACGTTGGCCCGGACCTGGTCGGGTGTGCTGGCACTGGCGATGACCGGACCGACGATCGGCTGACTGAGAAGCCACCCAAAGGCCAGGTCCAGCAGCGAGTGGCCGCGTTGGGCGGCGAACGCCTCGAAGGCCCCGATCCGCGCAAAGTTCACCGGCGTCATGACCTCGGCCGATCTCGGGCTCTCGGCGAGACGGCCGCCGACCTCGGCTCCGGGCCTGTACTTGCCGGTGAGGAACCCCGACTCGAGCGGGAAGTAGGGGATGATGCCGACGCCGTGGGCCGCGCACGCAGGGATCACGTCGGCTGCGATGCCGCGGTTCAACAGGTTGTAGTGCATCTGGGCCGAGATCGGCCGGGCCAGGTGCTCGACCCGGGCCGTCCAGGCCGCGTCGGCGATCTGCCAGGCCGCGAAGTTGCTGTGGCCGACATAGCGCACTTTGCCGGAAGTGACCAGATCGTCGAGCGCCCGGAGCGTTTCCTCGATAGGCGTCTCGGGGTCCGGCGTGTGGATCTGGTACAGGTCGATGAAGTCGGTCCGGAGCCGCCGCAGGCTGTTCTCTGCCTCGGCCACGATCCAGCGCCGAGACGCGCCCCGTTCGGCGGGCAGCTCGCTCATCGGCAGGCCGACCTTGGTCGCCACCACAAACCTCGTTCGCCGGCCGGCGATCAAGCGGCCGAGCTGGCTCTCGGACCCGCCGGTGCCCTCCTCGGACCCTCGGCCGTAGACGTCGGCGGTATCGATGAATGAGATGCCCTGCTCCAGAGCCTCGTTCAGAACGTTCCGCGCCGCTTCGTCGTGGAGGCGGCCGGCGAAGTTGTTCGTACCCAAACCCACCGCCGAAACCTGCAGACCCGAGTCGCCGAGCCGCCGCAACTCCATCGGACACCTCCTGCGGCCTAGCCTACGCCCAAGCGGCCGGCACCGCAGTTGCGCCGCTGCCCGCCGTCGCGTCCACGCACCCGGGCGGCTCGACCCGACGGTTGGGGGCGCGGGTCCGTAGAATGTCGGGCAATCGAGCCCCAGTCCGACGGGCGGCGACCCCGGCGGTTGGGGTCCAGCGCCGGCCCATCCAGGCGCGGACCGGCCGGCAGGTCGATCGGGCGAGCGGCGAAGCGGATGGAGGCGATATGACGACACAGACCGGACGAGCCGGAACGGGCGCGGCAGCCGAGGTGGCCGGCGCAATGCTCAGCCAGCCTCTTCCGGGACTCACGTTCGACGACGTTCTCCTGATCCCGCAGTACTCCGAGATTCTGCCGGGCGATGCCAGCGTCAAGAGCCGCTACTCGCGGCACATCACGCTCAACACGCCGGTGGTGAGCGCGGCGATGGACACCGTAACCGAGGATCGGATGGCCATCGCCATCGCCCTCGAGGGCGGGATCGGCGTTGTGCACCGCAACCAGGCACCGGAACGCCAGGCCGAGGAAGTGGCCGCCGTCAAGGCCGCCGCCGTGCCCGCCGACTCGCCGCTCGCCAACGTCGACGGCAAGGGCAGGCTCCGGGTCAGCGCCGCCGTCGGCGTGGGAAGCGACTCCGTCGCCCGGGCCGCAGCCCTGGTTCGTGCCGGAGTGGACGCGCTGGTCGTCGACACCGCCCACGGCCACACCCGCAACGTCATCGACGCACTGCGCCGCTACCGCGAGTCGTACGGCGATTCGATCGACATTCTGGCGGGCAATGTGGCCACTCCAGAAGGCACGGCCGCGCTCATCGAGGCCGGCGCCGACGGGGTCAAGGTGGGCATCGGGCCGGGATCGATCTGCACGACCAGGATCGTGGCCGGCGTGGGCGTCCCGCAACTCACGGCCATCCTGATGTGCGCCGCGGTCGCGCACGAACACGACGTCCCGATCATCGCCGACGGCGGCATCCGCTACTCGGGCGACATCGTCAAGGCGCTGGCTGCCGGAGCGGATTCGGTCATGCTCGGCCGGCTGCTGGCAGTCGCCGAGGAGAGCCCGGGCGAGTCGGAGCGCGTCGGCGGACGCGTTGTCAAGGAATACCGAGGCATGGGTTCACTTGGAGCCATGTCGGCCGGCAGCGACCGCTACCCGCAGGTGGACCGCCACAAGCTGGTGCCCGAAGGAGTCGAGGCCCGCCTGTCCGTCGAGGGACCCCTGGCCGACATCCTGTACCAGCTCATCGGCGGCATGCGGGCGGGCATGACCTACTGCGGCGCCGAGTCGATCGCCGACCTGCGCATCAAGGCGCGCTTCGTCCAGCTGACCCAGTCGGGCCAGATCGAGAGCCATCCGCACGACATCGAGTTGGCCAGGTCCGCTCCGAACTATCGGTAGGCCAGCCTAGGGAGTGTGCTCGGCCCCGAAACATCGGTAGGAGAATCGAGTGGGGACTGTGGAATTCCTCTACCTGACGCTCGGATACCTCTTCGTCGCTTTCCCGAGCCCACGCGACCCACTGCCAGACCCGCAATTCGAGCTGGCACTGATTACGGCTGTGGCCGTTGCCTACGGCCTGGTTCTGGCGCTTCTGTCCGGCTGGCGAGGACACCGCCGATGGCCATGGTTACTCGCCGGGTTCGCGCCCGCGGCCATTCTGGGTCTGGTCGGTGCGGCCATGTGCACCCTCGTATTCGCGATTTGGCTGTTTGCCCGAATGCGGGTCAGGGATCTGACTCCGGATGAGATTGAGGCGGTCGAGCAGGGGCCGGGCGCGATTGGCCAATCGTGGTATGTCCACGGCCGTGGCTACTGGCTGTATCGCCTCTTCGTCATTTCCGGCCTCGGCTTCATGCTCCTCGTGGCCGGTTGCGTCGCGCTCGCGTTGATCGTCGGGCTCGCCGATCCGCCCGCGCATGGCAGTCTGCAGCTCCCGGAGAATTCCCTGGTGGAGCAGTTGTCGCGACGGTGGTTCGTGACAACCATTCTTCTCACCCTGAACTTCTGGTCGGGGTGGTTCGCCTGGCGGAGGCACTGCGACAAGCTTCAGAAAGCAGCTGAAGCGCCACTGGACATCCCCGAGTGGGCCTGGCGTAGGCAAGAACGCCTTTCCGGCGGCGGCATTTCGGGGCGCCTGGAATCTGGCTTCAATTCGTACATCGGGGACGAGTCGTACTTTTCGTTCCAGGTAGTCCGCCGCATAAGGATGCTGGGTTACCCCGTGATTCTTGTCCTCTTCATAATCTCGCCGGCGATCGTTGGGTATTTAGCTGTAAGCGTTTGTCTGAACGTCCGCCGTCAGCTCCCGATGGAGCCGGTTTGGCGAGAACGCACCGAGGCTCGGTTGAAGGCCCTCGCGGAACCGCAGCCCGAGGTGGGGCCCCAGCTGGATTCAGCGTGGGTCCGGCGTCATGGCCGCCCAGGCGTCGCCGCCAGGCGAGGTCGGCGCGAACGCTCAGCGGGCGGCAAGACGGTCGCCTAGAGCGGACGGCAGTCGCCGCGTCGGGCGTCTGAACCTTTTCGTCCGGTGGCGTCGTCTGGATAATCGAACCGATCGACTGATCGGAGTCGACGAGGGAAGCGACGTGGAGGGTCAACTGGTCGTGAAGTCGGACGAGGGCGCCTTTGATGGCGCGCCTGCCGACTACGTACGGGCCGCCCGAACCCGGGTGGACGGCGCCTATCGCCTGGCGGGGTACCTCCTGGGCAACGCCACGGAAGCGGAGGATGCCGTCCAGGATGCCCTCGTGAAGGCCTGGAGGAACTGGCCGGCGTTGCGCGATCCGGCGGCATTCGGTCCCTGGTTCGATCGGATCGTCGTCAACGTTTGCCGCGATCGGATGCGCCGGCATCGAACCTTGCGAATGGTCGAACTGGACGCAGCCGGCAACGTGGAGTCGTCGGACGTCTTCGGCTCGATGGTCGAGGACGACGCGGTGGCGGCTGCAGTGGCCAGGCTCTCGCCGGACCACCGGATCGTCATTGCGTTGCGCTACGGGCGCGACCTGACGCTGGAGCAGGTGGCCGACACGCTCGGTCTGCCGCTCGGAACCGTGAAATCACGCCTGCATTACGCGCTCCGCGCGCTTCGCTCGGAGCTGGAGGGGGACCACCGATGAGGCCGGAGATGGACGAATTCGACGTAGGGATGGAACAGCGCCTGCGAAATGTCGTCGTGGACAGGCAGTCCGGCGCGCCCGGCCGGCTGATCGATTTCGTCGACACGGTGCCGGCATCGCACCGCCGCGCCGGTCATGTCGAACTGGCGCTCGAACGACCTCGCGTGCGGCGCAGCATCTTCGCGCTGGCGACCGCGGCGGCAGTCGTGGTCGCCGTGGCGAGTAGCGCCCTCCTGGTCTCGTACCGGCATGGGTCCGCCGCCGCCTCGCCGACACCAGCCGGCATCGTGAAGGACGGCTGGGCCTGGCAGGCCACCGACGGGACTCTCTTCGTCACGGCGGCGGAAGTCCCCAACGGATTCGTTGCGACGTGCGGCCGGAATTCCGGCCAGCAAATCGTAGATCAGAGGCTTTGCAGCTCGCGGGATGGCCTGCATTGGTCCGATCCGCCCGATCCGGCCATCGTGTCGGCCCCGGGGACCGACCCATTCCTGCCACAGGAGATTCTGGTTCGCAATGGCATCTATCTCGCCGGTTCGTCGCGTGGATCGGGTGAGTTCCAGGGTCCCGCTCGGACGCTGTGGCGCTCGACCGACGGCGTCCATTGGGCCGAGGTGGACACGTCCGCGTCGCCCGGGCCGATGATGGAAGTCAACCTCATGGCGACGGTCCCGGACGGCTTCATGGCTTATGTGATGATGGACTCCGGAACTGAGATGGGCATGTTCGTGTCGCCCGACGGCATCGCCTGGTCGAAGGCCAGTGATCTACCGTTCGACGCCGGGAGCGCCGGTGTCGGCTACTACATCGGGCCGACGACCCCGGCAGGGCTCTATGCCGCAGGGACCAGCGCCGGCGGAGCCATCGGCCCTACGTGGAGGACCACGAACGGCCGTGATTGGCATGTGGCGGCCATGCCCGCCGGCTACAGCCAGCTGAGCTCGGTCGTGACCCTTCCGGACGGTAGCCTTCGGGGCGTGGCGTCGACGTTCGATAATTCCGCCGCCAACGTCATCGTCGACTCCGCCGACGGCCTGACATGGCGGATAGATCCAACCGGCCCGACCTGGTCGGTGGACATGTTCGTGGTCGTCGGGGACCGGATGGTGGCCTATGTCGGTTCGACGCCCTACACCGGCTCGCACAAGATTCTGCAGTCCGACGACTGGGGCAAGTCGTGGCGGCCTTTGCTCGACCTTTCGGGCAAGCCCGCGGTCGGCTCGATCGCCACAATCGGCGGCCGTCTCCAAATCCTGGACACAGATCTGACCACGCACTGGCTGCTGACTCCGATGCAGGAGAGTGCGGCAACCCCGGCACCGAGCCCGAGTCCGGCGGAGTCTCAATCGGCCGGCCCGACGCCCGAGTCCAGCCCGTCCGTCGTCGCCTCGGATAGCCCGGCGCCGTCGGCCGAGCCGTCGACCGAGCCCTCGGGCGCGCCGCCGGCGACCCCGACCGTCGGCTGCGGTTCGCCGCCGTCGGGCGCCGGTTCGGTTGCGCTGATTCCCGATCTGGAGGGCGTCGGCGGCTGGACGGCGGTGTATGAAGCGTGGGGCGATTCGGCCGGGCAGTGCGAGTCGACGTACGGCGCTCTGAGCCGCCACACGGCCATTGTCGTGCAGTGCACGTCGATGAATATGATCCGCGTGGACGTCCAGGCGGCCGCCTCAGCCACCGCCGATTGGGCGACCGTGGGCAGCTTCGACGTGCCCTGCCAGCCGGGTCCGGACAACGTCTTCCAGGGGACGTACGACACCGTTCAGACTCCGGTCGGGGCCAACGTTCGGCTTCTCGTCGCGGCATCGCCGGGCGGAACGTACGAGATCCTGGTCCAGACCGCCGACTGGCTGGGTCCGACGCCGGCGCCGGCCTCTTCGTAGGCGGAGTCCTGCCGACGGCGCCGCTGAGTTCTCCGCCTAGAATTGCCATGTGACCCCCGAACTCGAAGCCACTCTCAAGCGGCTCCCGGACCGGCCGGGCGTGTACCTGATGAAGGACGCGCGTGGGACCGTGCTGTACGTGGGGAAGGCGCAGAGCCTGCGCAGCCGCGTCCGGAGCTACTGGCAGAAACAGGCGGCCGGCGGCGAAGTTCACCTCATCCGCAGCGTGATCGACAAGATCGCGGACCTCGAATACACAATGACGGACTCGGTCAGCGAGGCGCTGCTGCTCGAGATCAACCTGGTCAAGCGTTACCGGCCTCGCTACAACGTCCGGCTGAAGGACGACAAGAGCTACCCGTTCATCAAGATCACCGGCGAGGATTTCCCGAGGGTCGAACGGACGCGCAAGCTCCCGGCCGACGGCAGCCGCTACTTCGGCCCATACGCCTCGGCCAGCAGCGTTGACGAAGCGATGAACCTCATTCGCCGGCTGTTTCCGTTCCGGACATGCACGCTCGAGATCCACGAAGGCCGCAAGGCGATCGAACGGCCTTGCCTGCTGTACCACATCAAACGCTGTCAGGCGCCGTGTGTCGGCTACATCGGCAAGGCGGACTACCGAGCCCAGATCGACCAGATCGAACGCTTTCTCGACGGGCGCCAGGAAGACGTCGTCCGCGAGTTGAGCCGGCTGATGCACGACGCTTCGGAGGCGACCGAATACGAGCGCGCCGCCGCGCTCCGAGACAAGGTCAAGGCCATAGAGCGGACGATGGAGAGCCAGAAGATGGCCGCCCACCGGACAACCGCGGAGGACGTCCTGGGACTGGCCCGCGAGGACAACCAGGCCGCGATCCAGCTCTTCGCCGTTCGCGGCGGCAAGATGATCGGCCGCGATGTATTCCTGCTCGAAGCGCCGCACGAGACGGAGGACGCGGCCGTGCTGGCGGGCTTCGTGCAGCAGTACTACGAACGCGCCACGAGCGTCCCGCCCGAAGTGCTCGTGCCCGCGCTCCCCGACGACGCCCCGGATCTGGAGGCATACCTCGCCCGCCGCCGGGGATCTGGCGTCCGCCTTCGCGTCCCGCAGCGGGGCGAGAAGCGCGAGTTGCTCGAGCTGGCCACGCGCAACGCCACCGAAACCCTGGCCCGCGAGCATGCCCGCTGGCTGGCCGACCACGGCAAGACCCTTGCCGCCCTGGAGGAGCTGGCCGTGGCGCTGGACCTGCCGGCCACGCCTGTTCGGATCGAGTGCTACGACATCAGCAACTTCCAGGGGGCGCAGTCGGTCGGGAGCATGGTTGTCTTCGAGGGCGGCAAGCCTCGGACCGGCGAGTACCGGCGTTTCCGCATCAAGGACGTCGTGGGCGCCAACGACTTCGCCAGCCACCAGGAAGTCCTGCGGCGCCGTTTCCGGCGAGCCAAAGCGGGCGAGGAGGGCAACGAAGAAGAATTGCGCTGGCAGCTGCCGGATCTCGTTGTCATCGACGGCGGCAAGGGCCAGCTGTCCGCCGCGAAGGCTGCCCTCGACGAGCTCGGCTATCACGATCTGGCGGTCGTCGGCCTGGCCAAGGAGCGGGAGGAGATCTTCCTGCCCGACCGCGACGAGCCCGTGTTGCTGCCGACGACTTCGCCGGCGCTCTACATGATGCAGCGGCTTCGCGACGAAGCCCACCGTTTCGCGATCACGTACCACCGCGCATTGCGGGCCAAGGCAGCGACTCATTCAGCGTTCGACGACCTGCCCGGCGTGGGCCCGCGACGGCGCGCGGCGCTCCTGCGGGTCTTCGGTTCCGCGAAGCGAGTGCGTGAGGCGCCGGTGGAGCAGGTTGCCGCGGTGCCCGGGATCGGCCCTGCGCTGGCGGCGAAGATCAAGGCCGGTTTGGAGGGCTAGCGATGCCCCAGCCGGCGTGCGCCGAGGGGTTCGGAGCCGTGGCCGCGCGCCGGTAGGCCGAACCCTGCTATCATCCCGCCTCGTGCGAAGACTTGTGCCGATCCTAATCCTGGTCATATGCGCCCTGGCGCTATATATCGACTTCATGCCCGGGGCGAAATTCGTCCTGCTGACCGATCCGAACTCCGGATTCGGGCATTCTCTCGAGACCAAACTCGGTCTTGATCTGAGAGGCGGGTTCTCGGCTACGTATCAGGCTCTGCCCGTCGCCGATAGCACCGGCAAGCTGATATATCCGAGTTCGGGCGACATGTCGCAGATCCGGACGATCATCGAGAACCGCGTCAACGGAACCGGCATCGGAGAGATCGTCGTCGAAACCAAGGGCAGCGACCAGCTGACCGTCGAGGTCCCGGGCGCGACGAACCCGGATCAGATCCAGAGCCTGGTCGGGCAGCAGGGCTTGCTCACCTTCATTCCGCTCGACCGTGCCACATACGGCTACATGAACGTGACGGCCACGGGGAGTACGCCCGTTGCCGGCACCAAGACCGTGCCGAACGAGGGGACGGTCATCGACTCGAGCGCGTATCCCAAGCCGCTGTTCGACGGCAAGCAGGTCGACGGCGACCCGAACCAGACCCATGCGTTCTACGACACCGCGGCGTCGACTCCGCTTTGGACGGTCGTTCTCCACCTCAAGACCGAGGCCGCCGCGACATTCGCGACGTGGAGTGCCGCCAATATCGGCAACTACTTCATGATCGTGATGGACAACACGGTCATCTCGGCGCCGTACATCAGGGAAGCGATCCCGAACGGCACAGCGTCGATCAGCGGCAGCATGGACAAGACGAGCGCCACGAACCTGGCGACCGTCCTCCAGTACGGCGCCCTGCCGTTCCCGCTCAACAATGCCACCTTCACGCAGATCCCCGCGACTCTCGGCAAGACATTCATGGATCAGACCCTGTTCGCGGGCGCGATCGGCATCGGGCTGGTCATGCTGTTCATGCTGATCTACTACCGGCTGCCGGGCGCCGTCGCCTGTATCGCCTTGACCTACTACGGCATCGCGGTGCTGGCGATCTTCCGGATAGTGCCGGTTACTCTGAGCCTCGCAGGAATTGCAGGCTTCGTGCTCTCGGTGGGTATGGCGGTGGACGCCAATATCCTCATCTTCGAGCGTACGAAAGAGGAGCTCCGCAGCGGCAAGACGCTCCAATCGGCGATGGAGGCCGGCTTCAACCGCGCCCTCACCTCGATCATCGACTCGAACGTCTCCACCCTGATCACCGCCACGATCCTGTATTTCGGCGGCTCGCCCACGGTGAAGGGCTTCGCCCTCGTTCTGGCCATCGGCGTCCTGGCGTCGATGTTCACGGCCGTCACCGTCTCACGAAGGATGCTCCGCTTGGTGGTTCACCAGGAGTTTGCCCAGCACGCCTGGCTCTACGGCGTGACCGACGAAGAGTTCAAGGCGCGAGCGGTCCGCATGGGTCGCCGGGAGGCCCGCGGTCGTGTTTGACGTAATCGGCAAGCGAAACTGGTTCTTCCTGTTCTCGGGGCTGGTTCTGGTTCCCGGGCTGATATTCATCTTCCTGACTCCGATCACCAATGGGGCGACGGGACTTCAGTTCTCGATCGACTACACCGGCGGCACGGTCTGGGAAGTCCAGTTCAAGAACACCAACGTAACGACAGACCAGGTGACCGCCGAATTCGTCAAGTACGGAGTGGAGGACGTCGCCGTCTCGCAGGACTCGGCCAAGTTCTTCACGATCCAGACGAAGGACGACAAGATCCTGCCGCAGCCGACCCGCGTGCCGGCGACTTTGACACCGACCGTCGCCCCCTCGTCCAGCGCTTCCGCCGGGGCGTCGGCCACGACTGCCGCCAGCGCGTCCCCTGCGCCCAGCGCGAGCGCGAGCTCGGCCGCCTCCGCGGCGGCTTCGGCCAGCCCCGCAGCCTCGCCCAGCGCCAGCTCCACGCCCGCGCCGGTATTGACCGGAGTAGGCCAGGATGGTCAATCGTGCCAGTTGCTCATCCCCAGCACCGGCAAGATCGCGACCATCGCGGCGGCGATGCAGGCTGACCCCAAGTTCGGCCCAATTGCCTGCACCCGCGAGACCTCAACGGTCGGCCCGCTCATCAGCGGCGAATTGATCACGCAGACAATCGAACTCATCCTGTTCGGCTCCCTCGGCATCCTGGCCTGGGTCGGGTTCCGCTTCGGCAGCATCAAGTTCGGCGCGACGGCCCTGGCCGCGCTGCTCCATGACGTCATCGTCGTGGTCGGCATCTTCGCCATCCTGGGGGCGCTGTTCAAGGTGAGGATCGACGGGCTCTTCGTACCGGCGATGCTGACGGTCATCGGATTCAGCGTTCACGACACGATCGTCGTGTTCGACCGAATTCGCGAGAACCGAACCCGTCATGCGGGCGAGCCGTTCGACAGGATCGTCAACCACTCGATCCTGCAAACGTTCGGCCGGTCCATCAACACCAGCCTGACCGTTGTCATCACGCTGACGGCGCTGCTCTTCTTCGCCGGCGCCTCGATCCACTACTTCGTGCTGGCGCTGCTCATCGGCGTCATCTCGGGCACGTACTCGTCGGTCTTCAACGCCAGCCCGCTTCTGGTTGTCTGGCAGCTCTGGGAAGACGGCCGCCGTGCCGATCGCATGGCAGCCGCACGGGGCGGCAGACGGGCCTAGTTCCGGTCGAGCGGATCGATCCGGCACCGTTCGCGATTTCGCGGGTCAGGTAAGTCGCAGATACGCCGCGGTTGAGTCCGTGGTGTCATGCTGGGTGCCATGATCGTCTCGAGCTTCCGCTGGCGTCTCGTTCCGTCCGTGGCCGTTGACGCGGCGTGTGAGCGGCTGGCCGTGGAACGCGGCATATCGCCTCGAATGGTCGCGCTGCTCTCGACGCGCGGCGTCGCCACGGCACCCGATCTGGCTCGCTTCCTGGCACCCGCCGAGGAAGGTCTTCACGATCCTTGGTTGCTCCCGGATGCGGGTGCGGCGCTGAGCCGGGTCGCTCTGGCGCGGGAACGAGGCGAGCGCGTCCTGGTCTACGGCGACTTCGATGCGGACGGGCTGACCGGACTGTCCATCCTGGTGCTGGCACTCCGTTCGCTGGGATTCGATGTCGTGCCGTATGTGCCCGAGCGGCTCCGCGACGGGCACGGCCTGTCTGTGCTGGCGATTGAGCGTGCCGCGGCCGAGAGACGCTCCCTGATCGTGACCGCCGACTGCGGGACGAGCAGTCCCAATGAGATTGATCTGGCGAAGAGCCGCGGCATCGATGTGCTGGTCACCGACCACCACCATGCCTCTACGTGGCCGGCGGGCGCCGTCGCGGTCGTCAATCCGATGCGGGAGGACAGCCGATACCCGGAACGTGGCCTCACCGGGTCCGGCGTGGCATGGAAGTTCGCCCACCTGCTTGTAGCTGAGCTTGGAGGCGCCGCGGACGCGGCGACGCCTCGAGGATCGGTACCTGTGGTGCTGCCGCAGACGGTGCGCGAGCTGGCCGACCTGGCGTTGATAGGCACGGTCGCGGACGTTGCGCCGATCACCGGGGAGAATCGCTCGATCGCACGGTTGGGTCTGGAGCAACTCCGGTCCGGATCGCGTCCGGGTCTGGCCGCCCTCCTCGACCGGGCGGGTCTGGCTCGCGATCGGCTGAGCCTGGACAACATCGGCTTCGCCATAGCGCCCAGGCTGAATGCCGCGGGCAGGGTGGGGGAGGCGGCGAGGGCGGCGAGGCTGCTTCTGGCCGCCGATCCGGCAGAGGCAGCGGCTCTGGCCGATGAGATCGAGCAGGCCAATCTGGACCGCCGGGAGGTTACCCGCCGGGCTCTTATCGAGGCCAGACACGAAGCCGGCCTGGGGCTCCCACTGGATTCGGCAACCGGTCTGGAATCGACCGGTGCCATCGGCGGTGTGGGCGCTGATTCCCGGAGTGGCCTCGATGCCACCGCCCCAGAACTTCCGGCCGCGTTCGTGCTCCGCGGCGACTGGCCCGTGGGGATCATCGGACTCATCGCCGGGCGGCTGGCCGAGGACTTCGGACGGCCCGCGATTGTGGCCACGACGCTGGACGCGGAATCGGGAACTCTTCGGGCCTCGTGCCGGAGCGGCGCCGGAGTCAACCTCGCGGAAGCGCTGATCGACTGTTCGGACCTCCTCATCCGCCACGGCGGCCACAGTGCGGCTGCGGGCTTCGACATCGAGGCAGCCCGGTGGCCGGAGTTCGAGGCGCGCTTCCTCCGGATCGCGGCCGAGAAGGTGGCGGCCCCGGTGCCTGCCGAGCTTACGGTGGACCTGGTCGTTCCGGCCGATGACGTGGATTACGACTTGCTGCGCGAGATCGGTTTGCTGGATCCGTGCGGGGTTGGCAATCCGACGCCCAACCTCGCCGTGACGGGCTTCACTGTGGTTAGGGCCAGAGGAGCCAACGGGGGTCACACGCAGCTGGTTCTACGCCGGAGCCGAGACGTGATCGATGGCGTGGCGTTCCGGCGGCCGGACCTGGCCGGAATGCTCAAGGAGGGCGACCGCATCGACGTCCTGGCGCGAGCCGGGAGCCGCAACTTCGGCGGTTTCGAGTCGATCCAGCTGGAAATCGTCGACGTCGCTGGACAGGGCGACCAGCCCGCCACCCATGGGCGCCCGCCGGTCGGTTAACCTTCCGACTCATGAACACCTACCTCGAGCGTCTGGCTGCCCGCACGCGTCAAACCGGCTCTGTGCTTTGCGTCGGCGTCGATCCGCAGCCCGAAGCCCTGCCGAATGGCTTCTCGCCGAATCTCGCCGGAGTGGAGCGCTTCTGCGAGGTTCTGCTGGACGCGACCGTCCCGTATGCCGCCGCCGTCAAGCCGAACGTCGCCTTCTTCGAAGCCTTCGGCTCCGCGGGAATCGCGGCCCTGGAGCGTCTGCGCGGCCGCGTTCCGGGGGACGTCCCGTTCGTGGCCGACGTGAAGCGCGGGGATATCGGAACCACTGCCGCCCGCCAGGCAGTGGCCTTGTACGACATCCTGGGTGTGGATGCGGTCACGGCAAATCCATACCTCGGCTCGGAGGCGATCGAGCCGCTGATGGCACGAGGCGATCGTTTCGCCTATCTGCTGTGCCGCACGTCTAATCCCGGAGCCGGCGAGTTGCAGGGTTTGGAGGTGGCGGCCGACCCATCTTCCGGGGCGCCGGCCGAGCCACTCTACGCCCGCGTCGCGAGACGAGCTCAAGGGTGGGGCCCGGGCGGGACCGTGGGTCTGGTCGTCGGCGCCACGGCGCCGGTGGAGCTCGAGCGTATCCGCGGCATTGCGCCGGGTCTTGCGTTGCTCGTGCCGGGCGTCGGCGCCCAGGGTGGGGAAGTCGAGCCTGTGCTGCACTTCGGTCCCGCGACCGCCGCCCCTGCCGGCGGGCGACCCGGCGGCGGACTCCTCGTCAACGTGTCGCGTGGCATCTCCGGCGCCGCCAACAAGTCGGAGGCGTCCGCGACCGGAGCGGACGTCGGCGAGTTGCTCGCGGCCGCGGCGCGGGAGTGGTCGGCTCGGCTGCGGATCTAGTCCAGCCCCTTGGTCCGCGGCCTCGTCGTAGGCCGCGCGACTCGTGCAGCCGGCGGGCGCTGCCGATGCCTAGAGTGACCCGTACAGGTCCAGAATGTGCGCGGCTGCCTTACGGCCCGCGAGTGGTGGAGCCAATCGATGACCAGCGACCCCGGTTTCGAGAGCACGCGCCGGTATTCGGCTGCCGAGGTCAAACGCATTCTCGGCATGGCCGATCCCACGGTCGACCGGCTGTTCGCGAAGGCAAGGACGGTACTCGGGCAGGAGCGTGCCAACCAGTGCCTCGAACTTGCCAGGCTCGCGCCCCTGACACGCCGCCACGTCCCGATATCTGCGGTCGCCGCTCTCGTCGCCGGTACCGTAGACCTGGGTCCCGAATGGTGGACCGCGGGCCACGAAGAACTGGCCGAGGAACGGGCATGGTCGCCCCTGGGCGTCCCGGACCGGGTCCTGACGGCCGGGTCCTATGAGCCCGGGCTCGACGACGGCGACTCCTGCCTGGCGCCCCTGGCCGAATGGATCGCCGAGGATGCCGCGAACAAGTCCTGGGGCCGGCCAGTTGATCGCCTGGACACGACTGAAGCCGGGGTGGAGGGCCGTGTGGTTCTTCCGCACGATGCCCGCGAGGGCGACAGGCTGACGGTCGTCGCTGCGCCGGGCAGCCGAATCTGGGTCGATGTGGTGGCGCGCGAGGGCCACGTGGCGCACGGAACCAGCCGGCTCACATCGCGGCTGGCAGAACGAGTGCTCCACGACGTCGCCCTGGTGCGCGCGGCGTGGTCGATCGCGACTTCGGGCGCTCCGGTGCGTCTGCCCGGCGAACTGCCGGGACGACACAACGACCCGTTCGCGTCCAAGCTGGCGGCCGCGGACTCACGCTGCCTTTTCGAATGGGCCGTCGCGAACGGCGCGAACGGTCGGGAGCTGGCCGGACCGTGGCGAACCAAGGATTCACTCTGGACCGCTCGGCTGCGGCTCGGACTCCCATTCAGCCGCCCGGGGGCCTGGTTGATCTTCGACGAAGCCGTCGCCGCACTGATCGACGACGACGAGCCCGCTCTCTCAGCCGCTCTGGCCGACCTGGGCTGTTGAGTCTGGCCGGCCGCGTCCAGTCGGCGGCGGCCGGCCCGCCTCGCGGCCGGCGCGATACACTGGCGGCATGAGGAGCAAGGGCAAGTCCGAGGCACTCGGCAACGCCGACAGGTCGGTCGCAGAAACGGGCCACGTTCCCCCGACGTCCGACATCCGGAACGCGCCGCCGCCCGCGCCGGCCCGACCCGCGCCATCCCGACGGCAGGCGGGACGCCGGGACACCGAGCAGCGCGTCGTAATACTCAGCGGCCTGTCGGGGGCGGGCAAGACCGCTGCCGCGAAGGCCTTCGAGGACATCGGCTACACCTGCATGGACAACCTGCCCGGCGAGTTGCTGCCGGACCTGGCGGAACTCGTCTCGATCGACCGCCAGCGGTTCGAGAAGGTGGCCGTCGTCCTCGACGTTCGCGCCGGAAACGCACCGTTGGCTCTTGCCGCGATGCGCGGCGCTCTGGAGGGCCGCGGCATTGAACCGCGCGTCATCTACCTCGAGGCCCGCGACGACATCTTGATCCGGCGCTTCTCCGAGACGCGCCACCGTCATCCGCTGGCCGGCACGCGAGGCATCGCCGATTCGATCGCGGAGGAACGTCGGCTGCTCGAGCCGGTGCGGGCCGACGCCGACATCGTGGTGGATACCTCCGAGTTGTCGCTGCGGCAGCTCAAGGAACGCATCTTCGCCCACCTGGAAATGGGGGCGGCCGACCAGCAGCTCGTCTTCCAGCTGATCAGCTTCGGCTTCAAGCACGGCGTTCCTCTCGAGGCCGATCTCGTGTTCGACGTCCGGTTCATGGAGAACCCGTACTACGTTGACTCGCTGCGGCCCCTCTCGGGTTTGACCCCGGCGGTACGCGACTACGTCATGGGCCAGCCGATCGCGAGGCAGTTCTTCGACTTCCTCAGCAAGTTCCTCGAACTGACCGTGCCCGGGTTCCGAAGCGAGGGCAAGACTCGGCTGACGATCGCCATCGGCTGCACCGGCGGCTACCACCGTTCGATAGTCATCACCGAGGAGTTGCGGTCGTGGCTGGAGGCTTGGGGCTTTGGGACGGTGGCAGTGTTCCACCGCGAGCTGGAGCGCGAATGAGAGTTCCGCGGCTGGGGATGAGTGGCTCGGTCGTTCGGCGCTGGCTTACGCCCGGCATCGGCCTCAAGCGCTGGCTGGTCGTGGTATTTGCCGGTGAGGCGTTCCTGGCTATCGCCGGCGCCCTGCTGCTGCGCCAGGTCTACCGCGACTACGAATTCACCGAGCCGCTCCAGGGCGGCCTGTACGTCGCCACACTCCAGTTCCTGCCCTACTGGATCAGAGGCCTCATCGTCGGCGGCGCGGGCCTGGGCTTGTTCCTGTACGGCTTGTGGCGGGCCGTCCGCGTCCTGATGGCGCCGTTCCTGACGCCCGAGAGCGATCAGCCGCTGGTCGAGGTCATATACCAGAAGAGATTTCTGGCCCGCGGGCCCAAGATCGTGGTCGTGGGCGGTGGGACGGGCCTGTCGACCCTTCTGCGGGGCGTCAAGGAGTACACGAGCAACATCACCGCCGTCGTCACGGTCGCCGACGACGGGGGCTCCTCGGGCCGGCTGCGCGAGGAACTCGGGATCCCGGCGGTGGGCGA
>Ga0302323_100000199_pt1 | contig 45549 bp, 37 predicted proteins | sample Fen_T0_3_FD_201950 | JGI IMG/M metagenome (GOLD analysis project Ga0302323, IMG submission 201950) | Peat permafrost microbial communities from Stordalen Mire near Abisko, Sweden - Fen_T0_3 | ecosystem: Environmental > Terrestrial > Soil > Wetlands > Permafrost | place: Sweden: Abisko...
GAATGTGCAGGCCGCGCGCCCTCGCCCACACCAGCAGAAGCGGAAAGGCGAGCAGGCAGCGCATGGCCGCGAGCGCGAAGGGCGGAAAGCCCGCGCCGGGCCGAACCGCCACCCGAATGGCCAGGTAGGTGCTGCTCCAGACGACATAGACGACGAAAAGGTGCATGAGCCCACGCCAAGAAACCGCGGGCTGGGATGGCGAAGACATGACGGCGCGAAAGGTAGCAGATTCGTCGCCTGGGAGTCGATCAACGATACCCTTCGGCCTGCAAAGCGAAGAGGCGGGCGTAGCGGGCGCCCGCGGCCAGCAACTCGGCGTGGGTGCCTTGCTCGATGATGGCGCCACCCTCCAGCACCACGATCCGGTCGGCCATGCGCACGGTGGGAAAGCGGTGCGAGATCAGAATCGTGGTGCGGCCCGCGGCCAGGGCGCGAAAGCGCTGGAAGACCGCGTGCTCGGCCTCGGCGTCGAGCGCGGCCGTAGGCTCGTCGAGGATCAGGATATCGGCCTCGTCGCGCATGAAGGCGCGGGCCAGCGCCACCTTCTGCCACTGCCCGCCCGACAGATCGACGCCTTCCTTGAACCAACGGCCAAGCTGGGTTTCAAGCCCGGTGGAAAGGCTGGCCACCAGCTCGCGCGCGCCGCCGTGGTCGATGGCGCGGGCCAGGCGCAGATCGTCTTGCAAGTGCTCGATGCTGCCGAAGGCGATGTTCTCGCGCAGCAACAGCTGGTACTGGTTGAAGTCCTGAAAGATGACGCCGATGCGAGCACGCAGGGCTTGCTCGTCCCAGTCGTCCAGGTTGCGGCCGTCAAGAAGCACACGCCCCTCGCTGGGACGATACAGGCCGGAAAGAAGTTTGATAAACGTGGTCTTCCCTGCCCCGTTTTCTCCGACGAGGGCCAAGCTCTGCCCCTTGGGCACGAAGAGATCGATGTTGCGCAAGGCCCAGCGCTCGGAGCCTGGGTACTGAAAGCCCACGCCCTCGAAGCGGATGCCTTCCTCGGGCACCACCACGGCCGGCGTATTCGGTCGAGCCCGCTCGGTCGGAATGGCCAGAAACTCGAACAGGTTTGACATGTAGAGTGTGTCCTCGTACATGCTGCCCACCGCACTCAGGATGGACTGAAAGCTCTGCTGGCCCTGGCGAAAGGCGACGAGGTACAGGGTCATGTCGCCCAGCGATAGATGGCCGCGTACAGTGGTGGCCACGATGGCGGCGTAGCACCCGTAGAACACGGCGGTGCTGATCAGCGACAGCCCATAGCCCCAGCCCGCGCGACGCACGGCCAGTTGTCGGTCTTCCGAATAGAAACGCTCGGATAGGCTTCGGTAGCGACCAAGCAACGTGGGACCAAGACCAAGCAGCTTCACCTCCTTGGCGTGCTCGTCGTTGGCCAGCACGTACTCGAGATAGAGCAACCGGCGCGTGTCGGGCGAGCGCCAGTTGCGCAGACGGAAAGCGGCGCCCGAAAATCTCGCCTCGGCGATGAAGGCAGGAATCGTGGCGGCCAGCAGCGCCACAACCATCAGGTTCGAAAAGCGCACCAGCAGCACGATGTACCCGGCCAACGTCAAAACGCTGCGCAGAACCTGGAAATTGCTTTCGATCAGCGACAGCGGGCGCAGCGAGGCCTCGCGGCGGGCACGCGACAGCTTGTCGTAGAACTCGGAATCCTCGAAGTGCCGCAGCTCGAGCGTTTCTGCCTTCTTCAAGATGGTCAGGTTGACATCGATGCCCAGACGAGCCCCGACCAGCTGTCTGACCAGGCCCAGCGAGCGTTCGAGTAGCGCCATGATGGCGACCACCGCCAACTCGATGAGCACCATGCGCACAGAGCGTGCGCTGTCGCGCGCGACCACGGCGTCCACGATCAACTTACCCACGTAGGCGACGAGAGGCGGCAGCGACGCCGAGAGGATGGTCAGTGCCCCAAGGCCCAGGGTTCCCAGGCGCGACGAGCGCCAGACCATGCCCAGGGTCTGCCGGGAACGCAGGGCGCTGGCCCGCAGGCGGCTGCCAAGCCCAACGGGCGCGGGAGGCTGAGGAGGAGGCGAGGCAAGCATGGCCAGGGAACTGTAGCAGGACGCTCGGGGCTCCGCAGTCCCCTCACCCGCCACGCTTCGCGCGGCGACCTCTCCCCGCTACGCGGGGCGAGGTGAACTAGACGGAGATCAGGCGCAGCTGGTGCGCGCGCACCGGCGCCGGCAGGGGGATGGGATACTTGTTCGAGAAGCAGGCATCGCACAGCCCGCGGTGCTCGTGCTTGGTCAGCACCTTGGAGACAGCATTGTGCAACCCCTCGAGGGAAAGGTAGCCGAGGGTGTCGGCACCCACGAAGCGGCGCACCTCATCGACAGAGTGCGAGCTGGCAATGAGCTTGTTGCGATCCGGGGTATCGATGCCGTAGTGGCACGGGCCGATGGTGGGCGGCGAGCTGATGCGCAGGTGAACTTCCTTGGCGCCAGCCGAGCGGATCATGCCGATGATCTTGCCCGATGTGGTTCCGCGCACGATGGAATCGTCGACCACCACCACGCGCTTGCCCGCCAGCACGTCGCGCACCGGCGACAGCTTCAGCTTCACGCCGAAGTGGCGAATGGATTCCGAGGGCTCGATGAAGGTGCGCCCGATGTAGTGCGATCGGATAAGTCCCTGGTCGAAGGGAATCCCGCTTTCGCGCGCGTAGCCGATGGCGGCAGCGGTACCCGAGTCGGGCACGGGGATGACGATGTCCGCTTCCACCGGGTGCTCGACGGCCAGCCGCCGGCCCATGTTTTCCCGCGCGGAGTACACCGACTGGCCCGCGATGGTCGAGTCCGGCCGGGCAAAGTAAATCCACTCGAAGACGCAGCGGCGCGGCTCCTCGGGCATGAAGGGGCGCAGGCTGCGCGCGCCTTTGTCGTCCACGACCAGCATTTCGCCCGGTTCAATATCGCGAATGTACTCGGCCTCGATAAGCTCGAAGGCGCAGGTTTCCGACGCCACCACCCAGCCGTTCTTCTTGTGCCGGCCCAGCGACAACGGCCGTATGCCCAGCGGATCGCGCACGGCAATCATGGAGGTTTCGGTTAGGAAGGCGAGCGAGTAGGCGCCATGCACCGAGCGCAAGGCATCGGCGATGCGGGAAGGCAAATCTCCCTCGCGCGAGCGTGCGAGCAGGTGAAGGATGATCTCGCTGTCGTTGGTACTCTGAAAAATGGAACCTTCAGCCTCGAGCCGCGCGCGAACCTCAGCGGCGTCGACGAGATTGCCGTTGTGGGCTACAGCGATGGAGCCGTGGGAATAGTTCACGGCCAAAGGTTGGGCGTTCTTTAGGACGGAATCGCCCGTGGTGGAGTAGCGCACATGACCAATGGCCGAGGAGCCTGGGAGCTGCCCAAGGCGATCTTCGGTGAAGATTTCGCCGACATGCCCCATCTCTCGCACCCAGCGCAATTGCTGGCCATCGCTGGAAACGATGCCAGCCGATTCCTGACCCCGGTGCTGGAGGGCGTGCAATCCCAGATAGGCGAGCTTCGACGCCTCGGGGTGGCCAAAAATTCCGATTACGCCACACATGGGCGGGCGAACCGTATCACATTTGTCACGAGTTGCACGACGCGTGTGCGTCTATCCTTCAAAATTACCTTCGGCGAATTTTCTTCTTGGCCCACGCCGGGGCGGCGCTGCCCACGCTTCCCGCGACGCGCGGAAAAGCCGGCGGTGCGGCGGGTGCCGATTCCGCCGATCGATCGCTAGCAGAGGGCGCCACGAACCTGGGCGCCACCTTGGCCGCAAATGCCGCGGTCTTGGGCGTCGGCGCCACGCGTGGCGGTGCCGGACGATTCGTTGCAGTGCTCGCCTTGGCGGTGCTCGCCGAGCTGGCGACCGGTTTGGCAACGGAACGCGAAGCCACGGCCGCGCGCGCGGCCTCGATGTCGCCCATGTCCACACGGCCGCGGTAGGCCGCGCCGGCATCCATGATCACGCGAGGCGCGGCGAGATCGCCAACCACGCGTGCCGTTGCGAGCAAGCGAACGCTCTCCGAGGCCACGATGTTGCCCACCAGGGTTCCCGAGATCACCAGGTTGCGCACGTCCACGTCGGCCTGCACGATGGCACCCTTCTCGACGGTGAGCGCGTGCGAAAGATGAATCTTCCCGTCGACCCGGCCCTTGACGACCAGATCTTCCTCGCCGCGGATCTCACCCGAGATGCGCGTCTCGACGCCTATCACAGTTTCTTTGTCAGCCATGGTGGCGCCTTAAACGTCCATGTCCACGTTGCCCTTGAACGAGGCACCGTCGGCGACCACGATGCGCGGGGCCTTGGCATTGCCGACCATCTTGGACTCAGGCCGCAGCTCCAGCTTCTCGCGTGCGGTCACATTGCCCGTCACCTTGCCACTGACCGTAACGGTCTGGCCCTCGATGTCGGCCTCGACGGTGGCGCCAGCTTCCACGACCACGCCCTGCGCGACCGCGACCTTGCCCTTGACCGTACCGAGGATCGTGATGGGCTCTTCGCCGCTGATCTCGCCGTCGACGACGATGCTGCTTCCAATGACCGTGTTCCCCATGGGTTTCGTTTCCTTTTCCTTTGCCATGATGAGCTCCGTCCTAGCTGTGGCTATGCGTTGCCTGCGACAACGCCCGCAGGCAGCTCCACATCCATTTCGATTTCGCCCGAGAAGCGCGCCCCGTCCACGATGGTGATGGAAGGTGCCTTGACCTTGCCGGCCACGCGTGCCGTGGCTTCAAGCACCGCCGAACGGGTCGCGACAACGGGACCGCGCACCTCGCCTTTGAGCGTCGCCATGGTCGCCTCGATATCGGCCTCGACGGTCGCGGATTCTTCCACCGTCAGGTGGCTTTCCAGGCGGATGTGGCCTTCGATGCGGCCTTCCACCACGAGATCCTGCTTGCCGGAGACCTGGCCCCGGACCGTGGTTTTGCTGCCAATGAAACAAGGATCTTCGCTAGCCATCAAGTCCTCCTCTGCGCAGGCGCACGGCGGAAGTTATCGTTGCCGATCCCCGGTGTCAATCGGATGATGGGATATCAGCGTAGTCCCATGTTCTTGAGGATGCCCATGACCTGCTTGAGGTCGGCCCAGGCTTCGCCCTTGCGGCTTTCGTCGCGCAGCAGGAACGCCGGGTGGTAGGTCGGCATGACCGGGATCTCGTGGTAGGTGCGCAGGTTGCCACGCAAGCGCGTGATGGGCGTGTTGTCGCTGCACAAGAATTGAGCAGCGAACTTGCCCAGCGCCACGATCACGCGCGGCTGCACGATGGCGATCTGCTTGCGCAGGAACTGCTCGCACGCTTCAAGCTCGTCGGGCTCGGGGTTGCGGTTCTGCGGCGGCCGGCACTTGATGATGTTGCAGATGTAGACCTCCGAGCGCTCGTAGCCCATGGCCTTGATCATCTTGGTCAGAAGCTGCCCGGCCGCGCCCACGAAGGGTTCGCCCTGGGCATCTTCATCGGCCCCTGGCGCCTCGCCGACGAACATCAGGTTCGCGTCGGGATTGCCAACCCCAAACACGATGTGCCGGCGCCCCTTGGCCAACTTGCAGCGCTGGCAATCGCCGATCTCTCCGTGCAAGGCATTCAGCCCGCGACCGCTGTGCAGCACCTGGCCCTCGTCGTAGAGCACCGGTGGCGGCGTCGGGTACGGCATGAGCGTCTCGGCTTCGTCTGCTATTGCCGGGGCCGATGGCGCAGCGGCCGCTGCGCCGGCAGGCGCAGGCGAGGCCTGCCGCGACACCCCGATAAGTCCCCAGCGCCCACGCGCTTCGAGGTGGGTGCGGAAGGCGGCGGTCAGGTCGCGCAGTTCCTGTCGCGGGTCGGACAAGGCCTAGATCTTCCCGAGAATCGATGCGGTCGCCATCGCGTAATAGAACGTGGCGGCGGTCTCGGAAGAGAAGCCCGGCATGCGGCCGATGGCGCCGTCCTGTGCGCGTTCGTCGAGCTCGTCCATCAACACCTTGTAGGAATCGAAGAAGGTGGCGTCGGTCGAGATGGAGAAGGCGTAGCCGAGCGTCGCGGCCGCGCACGAGTTCCACGTATTCTCGTCCATGGGACGCGACACGAAGGTCTGCGGCACGGCCGGGGCAACGCGCTCGCGCAGCCAGGCACCCACGAACGGGATCGGCCCCTCGGCCCCGATGACCGCCAGCACGCGCGTGGCCGTCGTGCACGAAAAGTCGAACAAGCCCTCACGGGCGGCCAGCTCGGTGGCGAAGGGCGGCGGGCTTTTCATGCCAAAGGCCGATTCGACAAAGCGGCGCGCGGTGGCGCTGAGGCCGCGGTCGCCCGTGGCGCGGGCATATTCGCCAAGTGTCCAGGCCAGGAACCCCGGATCCTTGAATTCTCGTCCAACCAGGTTCTCCAGGTCGGTCACGTAGGCGCCCAGCAGTCGGGCCGCCGTGGCCACGCGCTCGCGCCGGACGCTCTCGTCGTCGATGACCTTGTGACCGTCACCGGCCATCCAGGCCCGCAGGACCATGGCGCAGTCGTAGGCCGCTTCGTCGCTGGCGTGCGCGGCCAGAGAGCGGGGAATGAACTCGCCCCAGCTCGATTCCACAAAACTCCAGGCCGAGGCGATGTTGAGCGAATAGCGGTCGTCGCCCAGAAGTTCCTGCCCACGCGACCACACCCAAATGGCCGAAAGCGTGCCGTGAAAATCGCCGTCTCCAGAGCCTTGCCAGGGCGGCACGTTGCCGCGTGTGTGCCCGCCCATTTCCTGGCGAGACGCCAGCGTGTCCCCGGCGAGCTGCAGGCGCTCGATGACTTTCGGGCGATAGGAATCGATCTTCTCTTCTACCAGGACACTAGGCATGCTTCCCCTTCGCGCGGTTTGCGCGCTTATGATCTGTCTTAGGTTCTTCTAGGTTCGGACGCTTCCGCGGCGGCGCGGTAAATTCTTGCGCAAGCTTATCCCAGATTGTGTGTGCGAGTAGCTCCTTCCGCGCAGAGGGAAGGTCGACGCTGCGGCCGTCGTGGAACACCAGGGTCACCGCGTTGTCGTCTGCGCCAAAGCCTACACCCGGACGCCCGACCTCGTTGGCAACAACCACGTCACAAGCCTTCTCGACCAGCTTGGCGCGGGCACGCTCGACGAGCGACTGGCCTGTGACGCCAACCTCGGCGGCAAAACCGATCAAGTAGGGACGGCTGCCCTTGCGCGCGCGACCGAGCTCGGCCAGCAGGTCGGGGTTGGCAACCAACGGGATGGCTTTCGCGACCTTCGGCGTTGCCCGCCTGGACTCGTTGCCTTGGCGCCGCGAGAGTTTGCCCAGCACGCGCACGCCCGGACGAAAATCCGCCACCGCTGCGGCCATGACCACCACGTCGGCGTGGGCCGCGGCCTTCTGCAAGGCCTCGCGCAGTTCCAGCGCTGATTCCACGTCGATGCGCTTGGCCACCTCTGCCGGCGTGGCCAGGGTGACGGGCCCTGCGATCAAGGTGACCTGTGCACCCAAGCGGCCCGCGGCCTCGGCCAGGGCGAAGCCCATCTTCCCCGACGAGCGGTTGCCCAGAAAGCGAACGTCATCGACCGCTTCCCAGGTGGGCCCAGCGGTGACCACGACGTGCTGGCCCGAGAGCGCTCCGAGAGCATTCGGCCCACCAGGGCCCAGGCGGGTTAGTGCCGCCGCGAGAATCTCCTCTGGATTCACCATGCGCCCTGCCCCCACCCAACCGCACGCCAAGTCGCCGGCATCCGGCCCCACGCTGGTCACGCGCCCGCCCTGACCCAGGCGCGCCAGGTTGTCCTGGGTGATGGGGTTTTCCCACATGTTGGTGTTCATGGCCGGCGCCAGCAGGATGGGCGCCTTGGTGGCCAGCACGACGGCGGCGAGCAAATCGTCGGCCATGCCCGCGGCGAAGCGCGCGACGGCGTCGGCCGTCGCGGGCGCGATGATGAGGATGTCCGCGCGGCTGGCCAACTCGATGTGGCCGATGCCCCCCTCGGGAACGGTTGCGAACAGATCGCGCGCGACCTCGTGCCCTGACAGCGCCTGCATGGTAAGCGGCGTGATGAACTGGCAAGCCGCCTCAGTCATCACCACCCACACCTGTGCCCCTGCCTTGACCAGCAGCCGGCACAGCTCCGCAGCCTTGTACGCCGCGATGCCGCCCGTCACGCCAAGCACGACGGTCTTGCCTGCCAAATCTGGGGTCATGGTGGGCGGACTTTAGCATCGAATCCGAGCCCCTGTACGGCCGCCGCCGACGCTGTGCATTTTTCGATAGTGCACCCGTTAAACCGGCGTCTTGGCCACCGAAGCAGGACTCACTGGAGGCGCTGTCCGCGCATCGAACACGCCACTTGCGAACGCAATGCCTAGCTCCACCGCACTACCCTGAAGTCTATCGGTCGCCATTAGGACCCGTGCATGTCAAGAAGAGTGCCAAAGTGAACCAGGAAGGATCGAACAAAGGCCTTATGCGTCCAAGTGATGGGTTTTGGAAATTGTTGACTGCGCTGGAACAGGATCTCCCATTGACGGAGGACAAACTTCAATTTCACCTGCAGCTTGTCTTCAAGAGCGAGCGCGATGGAAGCAGACGCAAGGTGCTTGTTTCGACGTCTGTCGCGGCCAACGCCTACGGTGTGGCCTTGTCCAGCGTGCGTTTTCACCCAGGCGTGGCCGAATCGCAAGGCGACTTGTTGCTGGAAATGGCGGCCTCGGGGATCCAGCAAGACGCGCTTGAGAACCATTTTCCAGACGGGAGTTGGTCACCGCCGTCTCCCCCAGGTTATGGCCCCAGGGACGCGGGCCCGGTCTACAGCGTGAACCGACAGTGGGGCCGCTTCTTCTTCGCCTTCGTGAGCGGCGAGCTTCGCCGTGTCAGCTTCGATTTCGGCGGACACGGCTCACCGGGAATCTAGGATGCCCCTACCCCGCCGCCTTCAGCGCCGGGGCGATTACCTCGCGCACGGCCTCGCCGTGGCAGATGGTGCGGTTGCGGCCGGCGTGCTTGGCGGCGTAAAGGGCCTTGTCGGCGCACGCGATGATGTCCTGCTTGGCCCTGCCGTCGTCGGGATACACGGACACGCCGAGCGACAGCGTGGCCTTGAAAGGCCCCTTGCTCGACTCGAACATTTGCGCCGACACCTCTTCGCGGATGCGCTCGGCCAGCTGGCGCGCCCCGGCCCGATCGGTGCCTTCCAGCACCAGCGCGAATTCCTCGCCGCCGTAGCGGGCCACGATGTCGATCTTGCGCGCGCTGGCCTTCAGGATGGCGGCCACGCGCTTGAGCACGGCATCGCCGGTGGGGTGGCCGTAGGTGTCGTTGACCTTCTTGAAGTGGTCGATATCGGTCAGCAGCATGGCCACGCGGAACTTGTGCCGGTCGGCACGGCCGAGCATGGCCGAGAAGCGCTCCTGGAAAGTGCGGTGGTTGACCAGCCCGGTAAGGCCGTCGGTGGTGGCCTGCTCTTCCAGCGATTGCACCATGCGACCGTTTTGCAGTGAGATGGCCACTTGGTTGGCCACCACGCCCAGCATCTCGCGTCGGTCGCTGGCGAATGCGGCCGGCCGCCGCGCCGCCACCGCGAAGGTACCCAGAACCTCGTCTTTCACCAGCAGGGGCAGCACGTACAGCGACTCGAAGCCCTTGATGCTCTCTTTGGCGTCGAAGATGTGCGTGTCGTGGCGGTCGCGCCATTCGCCACTCGCGGGCAGGGCCAGCTTGTTCTTCACCACCATGCTGGCGACGGACGTGGCGTCGCGATGGCGCGTGCCCGCCAAGGCGTCGCCGCCCTCGCCCACCGCCAGGTTGATGACATGGCTGCCGTCGCGCTTGTCGAATTCTGAGATGGCGACGAAATCGAAATCGCACACACCGCGTGCGCCTTCGATGGCGGCGGCGTAGATCTCATCCATGGTCAGGGCGCGATTGAGCGCGGTGGAGGCGCGGTAGAACCGCTCGTGCTCGTGCTTGGAGCGCTCGACGGCCTGGAACACGCGCTCGGACTGCACGATGCGCATGATCTGCGCCGCCGCCGCTCCGATCAGCTCGACCTCGGCCGCCGTAAAGGCCGGGCCGGTGGCGCGATCGCCGACCAGCAGTCCGCGCAGGGTTTTGCCCTCGAAGATGGGCACGCCCACGAAGGCAGAGACTTCCTCGGGGCCCTGGTAGTAGGGTAGCAGCGCCGGCTTGGGCGACTCGAGCACGCAGGGCCGGCCTTCTTTGAGCACGGCGGCGAACACGCCGGCGCGCGCCGAGAGCGACCCTTCGGCCAGATTCTGCGCCGAGGAAGACAGCTCTTTCAGTTTCAGCTTCTCGCCGCTGCTATCCAGCCACAGGAGCGCGCAGGTCTTCAGCGCGAGCGAATGGCGCAAAAGCTCGATGGTGTGAAAGAGCTGCTGATGGATGGTTTCGATGGAGCCCTGCGAGAGCTTTTCCTCTTCCTCCGCGCGGGTGCGCAGACGACTCTCGGCAGTCAGGCCGGGCGAGATGAGGCGGAAGTCGCGCGCCTCTTCGCGCATGGACAGGACCTCGTCTTCCAGGCGTTTGCGGTGCTCGCGGCGTTGGCGGGCCACTTCGGCGTGCAGGAAGGAAACATTCAGCACGGCAAAGACCGCGATGAAGCCGGCGTGCCCGGGAAACGCGGCGGCAGCGCCGGGTGCGGCACCAGGCCCGAAGGCCAGCACGGCTTCGAAGCCCAGCGCGGCCACGGCCAGTAGCGTGCCCGTCTTCAAAGGATGGAAGGTGACCAGGAAACTGACCAGGGCATAGACCAGCGGGTAAATGGGCGACAAGCTTCCGCCCAGCACCGACAGAAAGACGTAGGTCGCCGACAGCAGCAGCAAGCCCAGCTCGACGTCCGAGAGCATCTCGCGCCGCGGGCTGCGCCGGCGTTCACCCATGGACACGCGCGCCGCCACCTTGATGGCCAGCGCGCCCGCCAACAGCGCGGCCACCAGGGCGCGCGGATAGTCGGCGCTGGGCTGACGCAGATCCGGGAACCAGCCCTTCCACAACAGCGCCACCACGCAGAAGACCAGGGCCGTGCCCCACAGGGCACGAAAGCCGCGCCGGATCTCGAAGGTCGCTCGCGCGCAGTGCTTGCGCAACCTCATGGATTGCGCCCCAGATCGAAGACGACTTCGCCCGGCTTGACCCAGCCCAGATCCGCGCGGGCCACGTTTTCCACCGCGCGCGTGTCCGAGCGCAGGGACTCGGCCTCGCGAAACAGGCGTTCGTTCTCAGCCCGCAGCTTCGCGTTTCGCACCACGGTGACAGCCAGCTCGCGGCGCAACTGCAGGTAGCGGGCAAAACCCGACTGCGCGTAGAGGTAGTAAGGACCATAGCCGAAGGTCGCGGCCAACATCGCCGCTGCCAGTCCTCGCAAAATCCAAGCGTTTCCGATGCGACTCTTGCGACTCATGGTGGGCTTGCCCAGTATCCGGGCGTCGCCCCCGCCCCGCAATTTTCTTACTCGCGCGCCAAGACGCAGCCGGGGCCCGGCTAGAGCACGTAGGGCACCACGGCGCGTCGTGCGGGCGGGTAGTCCGGGAACTTCTCCCGATACCAGCGATGGTGGTGAACCGCGCGCGGCACCAGGTTGGCCGCTGTCCACAGCGCAAAAAGCAAGCCCCCCGGCGACCAGGTGGCCAGTGCGAAGCCCATCCATTCGACGATTTCGCCGAAGTAGTTCGGGCACGACACGAATCGAAAAAGCGCCCCGCGCGGTAGGACGCGTTCACCGCCGGAGGCGCGGCGCAAACGGCGCAGCTCACGGTCGGCAAGCATGTGCACGCACAAACCGAAGAAGAAAAGAAGGCAGCCCACTACGAACTGCGGGGACACAAGCCAGGCAAGGGCACGCGGCTTGGCCAGCGAGAAGAGCCAGCGGCCGTTGAGATAGGCGTTCACGAGGTTGAACAGCGCGCCCGAAGCCATCACCAGCGCTGGCATGGGACGAGATGTGGCCGGCAAAAGCAGCGGAAACAAGAACGCCCGATAGACATAGTGGCTCAGCCAGAGGCCGAGAAAAACAATGGCAACGATCCCGTGGGGGCGCCGCCCGAAGACGAAATACAAAGTCATCAGCAGTGGAGACGGCGCCTCCATGAGCAGCCAAGCCAGGCGCGCATTGATAAGCGGTCCAAAGCCCTTGCGGCTGTGCCGGCCATAGGGCGCCGGCCGCAACAAAAGATATGGCACCACGGCGATAGCCACCACGGCCCACGTGCACCAGAGCACGGCATAGAAGCGAAGTTCGTGATTCACAGCCAGCCTTGGGTTTTCATCCAGGCGCAAGTGTCGCGCAAGGTTTCGTCGATGGGGCGCGGACGAAAGCCAAGCTCGGCGTCGGCCTTGCGGTGGCTGGTCGGGGGCTGGGTGCGCAGCACGCGCAGGGACTCCGAGGTGAACAAGGGGCGTTGCCCGCGCCAGCGTGCCCAAGCATGCGCAAAGGGCGCGGCCAATCTCGCCAGGCCCATGGGAACGGCGAAGCGCGGCGCGGCCCGGCCGGTGACCTTCGCCCATTGTCGCGCCAACGCCACCAGGGACAGGCGCGTGCCCGACAGGATGTAACGCTCACCGCGACGGCCGCGTCGCTCGGCCGCAAGGGCGCCTTCTACGACGTCGCGGACATCCACGTAGTCGCAGTTGCCTCCCGCAACCAGAGCCGGCAATTTGCCTCGTCCGAGGGCCAGCAAGACCTCGCCCATGGGCGAGCCCTGAAAATCGAAAGAGCCAAGAACAGCCGTGGGATTAAGCACCACAGCGCAGAGCCCGCGGCCGACGGCGACCAGAGCCAGGCGCTCTGCCTCTGCCTTGGCGCGGTCGTAGGCTCCGCGCGAGGCATCGTCCGCCGCAACTAGGTCGCAGGCTTCGTCGACGGAATCTTTGCCGGACAGTGCCTGGATCGAACTGAAATGAATCAACCGACTCACGCCCGCGGCAAGGCAGGCTTCGACGACGTTGCGCGTGCCAATCACGTTGATCGCGTGCACCTCCGCATCCGATTCCCACCCCGCCGAAACCTTGCCCGCCAGGTGAAAAACGGTACCCGCACCCGTGCAGGCCTCCAGAACAGAGACAGCATCGAGCAGATCCGCGCGCACCACCTCGACCGGCAAGCCGTCCACAGCGGCCGTGTTCTTGTGCACCAGAGCCCGCACCCTCCTACCTTGGCCTAGCAGCGCTCGGACCAAATTCGCCCCAATGTGCCCCGAGGCACCCGTCACCAACGCAGGCAGCTCTTCGCTCAAGCAGGCATCCTCTGCGTCCTCTGCCTTCGCTGCGCTCTCAGCTCTTCTTCAGAAGAGCCAGCACGGCATCTTTCGCGCACTTGTCGCAGTAGCCGAACCGCTGCTTGAGGTTGTCGAGCGTGGTGCGCACGGCGGTCGCCGCGTCGGGCAGCATCTGGTCGGGGCCGTCTACCAGGTAGACCAGCAAGTCCTGGTTGATGCGGGTGACCTGGCGCTTGCGCTCGGAGAAGAAAGACTCGCGCAAATCGGAAATGGGGCGCGGGAAGATGCGCTCGTAGTCGGGCCGCTTGCCGGGATTGTCAAGCGACCATGCGCCGATCTTGCTGATGACCTCGCCGCGGAAGTCGGCCGGGGCCACGCCACTCGACCGTACGCCGAGCAGACGCTCCACATCCGCCATGAATTCTTGGTCAGGCTCCTCGTCCACCCCGGTCAGTGGATTGGGAACCTTCTCGTGCTTCAGCCAGTACGAGACGTGGGTGACATAGCGTTCGAAGTGCTCGATGTAGCGGCGCTCTTCCACGAGACCCATGGAAATCCGCACCTCGTCGGCGATCTTGGCCAAAAGCCGGCCCCGCACCTTGTCGACGAACGCGGCGTTTTCATGGTAGCCGCCGGGGGCTGGCGCCTGGCGCAGGAATTCGTAGACCGTGGTCGCGCGCACGAGCTCGTCCAATTCCTCCAGCACGGCAAAGGGCGAGGCACAGTCGTATTTCGGGCTTTGCGCCGCGTTCATGAGCACCAGCTTCATCTCACGCGGCGAGGCGCCGCTGCGCCCTTCGTACATCATCTCGCTGTCGGTTTCGCGGGCGATGGTTTCGACCGCCGCCTGCAGCTCCTTGTGCTCTTCGTGTGAAAAGGTATCGCTGCTTTCGCCAGCGTAGAGCATGGCCTTCTCCATCGGGCCGAGTCGCGCAATGAGATTGGACAGTCGGCCCGAATACTTGTCGAGCTGGGGACGCCGCAGACGGGTCAGCACGGCCCACAGGGCCGCGACCCACGTGACATGCGGTGCGATGTGCCGCCCGCTACCGGCGCCAAGGCCCCGCTCCACGTGCTCGTCGTAGATCTGTTTCTCGATGCGCGCATCGAGCAAGTACGGCGCGCGCACCAGTTCCATCCGGCCCTTGAACGACTGGAATTCCGGCACCTCCTTGAAGGCAGCCAAGAAGCTCTCGTTCGAGGTGGCGAAGAAGAGCGTGTCGACCTCCAGGGTGCCAAAATCGAGAGACGTGGTGCCGTTCTCGACCACGCCTAGCAGGTACTTCCACGATTCGAACGGCCGCTTGAGCAGATCCTCGAAATCCAGCATACCCCGGTTGGCGTCCACCAGCTCGCCCTGCATCTCGAACAGGGACACGGTTTGCAGGGCCGTGGGCAGTGACGCCAGCGAGCGATCCATGGACAGCTGGCGGGTGCGCACGTCGACCGCGATCTGCGGCTCGACCGTGGCCACCGACTGGCGGTAGCGGCGGGAAATGAAGAAGCGCTCGACCTGCACGTGGCGCAGAACTCGGCCCAGGTCGCCGTGGTAGGCGGCAAGCAAGGCCTCGAAGATCTGCCGGTTGCGGTGGGACAGATCGCCGTCTACCAGCGTGCGCGCCGGACGGAACCCAGCGGCGATTTCGCTGACCAGGTGGGTCGTGACAAGCTCGCGGCGTTTGTCGCGTGGCAAGAGCAACAGCGGATGGTCGCGCAGCTCGTCGCTAATCTTGGCCTCGATGAGATCCTCGTCGAGGTAGGCGTAGGTCTCGGCATCCGAGACGCTGTCACGCCCGCCACCAAAGCCGATGCCACCCTTGCTCACGTTTTGAACTGGAAAGACCCAGTTGAATCGGTACAGCGCGCCCTCGTCGAGGTGGGAGTAGTGCTCCATGGCGCGTTCGATACACGCCACGACCGTCGACTTGGCGCTGCCGTTGGGGCCGTGAAGTAGGGTCAGGCGATTGGTGCGACCCTCCCGCGCAAAATTCGAGACCAGGCGGTAGATGGCCCCTTGCACTTCTTCCTGCCCGCGTAGGGCATCCTTGCCCTCGTCCCATGGACAATCGAACAGGCAAAAGCGGGTGGTCTCGCCGCGTGGCCCGCGCGCCTTGACGGTGCCGAAATGGTCGAAGACATCGCGCAAGTAGTGCGCCGCCGAACGGGCCTGCCTGGCCATGTCCTTGTGGAGCAAAGCGATGTATTCGCCAAAGGACATAACCCGCCGGTTGCGCGCGAAACCGTCGCGCATGTCGACCGAAAGTTGAGCAAGCCAGGCCTTGGGATCGAATTCGGGCGTCATAGGCAAAAGGATCGTAGCACGAGGTCGGTTCGCCGAGCGTATTCCCAGCAGCGGCAAGGCGCGGTATAGATGCGGAATCATGCAGTTCGCTTCACCTTTGACAAGTCACCGCCGGTTCCTCATCGGCGCATCTTTGCTTGCCTGTTTCGCGGGATCGCTGCTCGGCAGCCCTGCCCAGGCCGCCACGGCCAAAAAGGCCACGAAAGCCGCCCCAGCCAAGGCCGAATCCAAGGCTGAAGCCAAAGACGATGCAGAGCCAGCGGCGCAAGCCCCCTCGCTGCCACCGGCGGGCACCAGTCCCATGGCCGACCTCAAAAAGTCGAATGCCGCGCTCAGGAAGCTGTTCCAGAAGTCCTCACCGTCATGGTCCCCGGAACACGACGCCAAGCGCTCCGAGATGAGCAAGATCGTCAATGGGTTCCTCGACTTCGAAGAGCTCGCTCACCGTGCCTTGGCCCGCCACTGGGATGGCCTCGCCCCCAAACAGCGAACCGAATTCGTCGGCGTACTGCGCGACCTTATCGAGCGCAACTACATCAAACAGGTTCATGGCCAGCCCAACTACGAGCTTCGCTTCACCAAGGAAGCGATCAAGGACGGCGAAGCGACAGTGGATTCAACCCTGGATGCCTCCCACGACGGCAAGAAGGTCACCGTCGAGATGGAGTACAAGCTCCTGTACAAAGGCGGGCGCTGGCTGGTCTACGACGTGATCACCGACGAGCAGAGCATGCTGGAGAATTACCGGGCCGAGTTCAACAAGATCATCACCAAGGAATCCTTCGACGCCCTCCTCAAGCGCATGAAAAAACGCTTGGAGAAGGCCGAGTAGCAAGGTTCCTGGTGTGAGAAAATCTCGGAGCAACGTGAACTCTAAGCGTCATCTTCCGGTCCTCGCGGTCTCTGCGGCAGTAGCGCTTGCCATCATCGCTGCGGGCGGAATTGCGCGGGCGCAGCCCAAAGGCGCGACGGATGCTTCGGCAGCGAAGCCCCAGACCACCCCACCCGCGCCAGTCGCGCCTGTCCAGTCGGCGCCAACGCCGGGCCCGCCCGCCACGGCGACCGCGCCCGCAATTATTCCGCCTACCCCGGTCCCACCGGTGGCCCCACCCTCGGCCCACGGGGGCGTGATGTCCGCACGCGTGGCCGTCACCGAGTTCAAGGTCGAAGGCGACGGCGCTTCGCCTGCCCTGTCCATGCAATTGCAGGATGGCTTCGTGGTGGGCGTGACCCGTACCGCCCCCATCTACGTGCTCGATTCGGTCGATGTCGCCCGCTACATGGTCACCTTCCCCGAGCTGCAGAAGTGCGACGGCTCGATCTGCATCAAGCGTTTCGGCCAACTACTCGACGTCAGCCACCTCATCCGGGTTTCGGTCAAGGTAACGGGAAACACGTACAGCATGACCGCGCGTCTGCTCAGCACCGAGGAGCCGACCCCGGCCATCGTCCCGGTGGATACGGAGACCCGCTTCTGCAATGTGTGCACCGTGGATGAGGCACGGCAGAAGATGATCCAACTTGGCGACGAGGTAAAGCGGCCCGTCGAGAACTGGCTATCCACCTGGCGGCCGCCGCCGCCACCGCCGCCGCCCCCGAAATCCTGGCGGCGCCCTATCGCAGCCGTGGGTCTGGCCCTCGGGTTCGCCACCGCGGTGGCTGGTGGCGCCATGTTCGCCAACGCCAGCAGCGTCGGGCATCGCTGGCAGCCGGGCATCGGTGGCCTTCTGGTCGGGTTGGGCGTCAGCGCAACCGTGCTTGGGTGCTACGTACTTGTAGCCTTGCCGAGCGAACCCGGAAAAAACACGGCCAGTCTGGCCGTGGGCGCAAAATTCTGATCCCACGCGTCTAGCGCACGTTGGCGCCGAGGGTCTGAAGAATCTCCACGAAGGTCGGGAAGGAGGTGCCGATGTCCTCGCTCGGAACGGTCGTCTCCTCGTCGGAAAGAAGGCCGAGCACGGCGCCCGCCATGGCGATGCGATGATCGCGATCGGGTAGGACGCGGCCGCCCTTGGGCGGCGCCCCGCCGGTGCCTGATACGCAGAAGCCCGTGCTCGTCTGCTCGACTTCGATTCCAGCCCTCGCCAGTTCTCGTGTAATGGAAGCGATGCGGTCCGATTCCTTCACGCGCAGCTCGCCCACATCGGCGAACTCGGAACGCCCCTCGGCGAGCGCGCAAGCGACGGCCAATGCCGGGATCTCGTCGATCGAGCGCAAGGCTAAATCGCCGGCGATGCGCGTGGCCCGCAGCCCCTTCGCCCAGCGTACACGCACGCGCCCCACCGGCTCGCCCATGGCCTCCGAGGTCTGGGCAACGTCGATGTTCGCCCCCATGGCCTGCAAGGCATCCAGCACACCGGTGCGTGTGGGGTTGAGCCCGACTTGTTCGACGGTGACATCACTGCCAGGGACGACCGCTGCGGCCACCAGCAGGAATGCCGCTGACGATAGATCACCGGGCACCTCCACGGCCGACGCTGCCAGCTCGCCATTCCACCCGGTCGGATCCACCACCACCCGGCGAGTCGCCGCATCGGCGTGAATGGGCGCACCCAGGAATCGCAGCATTCTTTCGCTGTGGTCGCGCGATAGGCCGGGCTCCTCGATGCAGGTCTTGCCGCTCGCCTGCAGACCTGCCAGCACGAGCGCGCTCTTGAGCTGAGCGCTGGCCACGGGCAAGGCATAGCTGATTCCGCGCAAGTTCCCGCCCGCGATCACCAGCGGCGGCAGCAGTCGCTCGGGCCGTTCGGGATCGCGCTGTCCGTCGACACGCGCCCCCATCAGGCGCAAGGGCTTGGCCACGCGCCCCATCGGGCGCCGGGATAGAGAAGGATCACCGGTCAACGTGGTCTCGAACGGCCGCCCGGCCAGAAGGCCGCAGAAAAGCCGCATGGTAGTGCCCGAGTTGCCACAGTCGATGGCAGCCTTCGCCTCGATCAGACCCGAAAAACCGCGACCTTCGACCAGAGCGCTGGAGCCGGACACATGGACCGGAACCCCAAGCGAGCGCAAGGCAGCGGCGGTGGAGGCGTTGTCACCGCCCAAACCCAAGCCGCGGATCTCGACAGGGCCACGGCAAAGTGCCCCGAACAAAAGGGCACGGTGGGAAATGGACTTGTCGCCGGGCACGCTGCAAACCCCGCGTAACGCCGGGCTGTGCCCCACACGCAGGATTTCCGGGGCCGCGCTGTCGCTCATGGTTGCTTCTTCTCCTCGGTCTGGTTCTTGCGCATGCTAGCCATGGTCTCCGCCACAATGGCCATTCTGTCCGAGATTTCGGCGCGTTCCCGCTGCGAAATGTGCAGCGTTGCCTCGACGCTGGTCTCCTTCGCGGAAAAGCGCATGGATTCGAGCACGCTGGCAAAGCCGAACGCGGCCACGATGGGCCGGGTGCGAACGTCGCGAATGCGCTCTGCCATGCGCGCGGCCAGGTCGTGGGCCTGCAGCACCGTGCGCACGTTGCCGATGGCGATCACGTCGAGATCGCTGCCCAAATCAACGCGGCCAGCGAATTCCTCCAAGACCTCGCCCTCGCCCATCTCGCGCTTCAGGGCCTCGCGCGTGGCCGGCTGCAGGCGAACATAAAGCGCCGCCACCGGCGGAATGTCGCCCTTGGCGCGCCCCAGCTGGGAGCGCAGGCCCTTCCACCACGACTCGGAATCAATAGCCCGGGCAACGCCGATGTTGCAGTCGATGGCCGCACGGACGGCCACGGTGATCCCCGAGATCACCGTGCGTTTGCTGAGAAAGGCCAAAGCCTCGTCGCCGCGAACCAGCATGTCGGCCCCGCGGTATGCTGTGTTTTCCACTGCGCCACCCCCGCGGGCAAAGGCCTTGCTGATGCGTTCGCGGTCGAGCTTGCCTTGCGCCACGAGCACGCTGGCGCCGTCGCGCAGAGACGGCACCTTCGCGAAGACCAGGCGCTCGACGTCGCGGATCTCGCCGAACGAGGGGTCGCTGGCGCCAGAATCCGCGGACATGGCCTTGGCAAAGCTCTCGCGCGTCCATGGCGAAGAGCGCAGCTTGGCCAAATCCGCCCACAGCACCAGATCCGCCTCTGCGGGAACCATGGCGAACAGATCGTCGTCGTCGGGGGCGGGACGGGGCATCGGCGGACCGCCCGGCGCCACCGCCGACGTCTCCCCGCACCCGACGGCAAGGACGAGGAGGGGAAGAAACGCAGAACACTTCATTCCTTGACCAGCCGCTTGCGACACGCCTGCGCCGCCGCCAGGATGCGTTCAAGCGCCTCGCCATCGCCGGTGGCCACGGCGGACTTGATCTCCGACACGCGTGTTTCCAGTTCCTGGATCAAAGGCAGCACGTGCGTGGCGTTGGCGAGCAAGATGTCCCGCCACACGGCGGGTCCCGAAGCTGCGATGCGCGTGGTATCGCGCAGGCTGGTGGTGGGACTGGCCGCGGTGGTTGTGGCTTCGAGAAAAGGCATGGCCGGAACGAGTGCGCCTGCCAGTGCGAACGCTGCGACGTGGGGCAAGTGGCTTTGTGCCGCCATCAGTTGGTCGTGAACACCCGGTTCTATGGTCGCCGTCTGACAACCGACCCCGCGCCAAAACCCATGGGCGACCGCCGTGGCCGATGCGTCGGCGTTTCGGCTGGGACAGATGAAGCAGACGCGTCCCGCGAAAATGCTCGCGTCCGCGGCATCAACGCCGGAGAACTCGGCCCCAGCCATGGGATGACAGCCAACGAAGCGGCCGGTGGGCAATACGGACTCGGCTGCCGCAACGATGCCGGCCTTCACGCTGCCGACATCGATGACCGTGGCATCGGGCAAGAGCGCCGGCGCCATTGCGCGCAACAGGGCCTCCAGGCTGCGCACCGGCGCGGCCAGAAGCACGAGGGATGCGCCCGCCACCGCTTCCTGAGCACTCCCCGCCGCTGCGTCGATGATTCCCCGGCGCATGGCCGCCTGCGTGGCTGCGGGCGACGGATCGTAGCCCGTGACCTCACCGACCACGCCTGCCCGGCGCGCGGCAAGCACAGCCGAGCCACCGATGTAGCCGACCCCGAGGAGTGCCAGTCGCGGAATCTGAGTTGCCGGTTGCAAGACCGATGAAGAGTATCAGGTCGCCCATCCTGCCAACAACGCGGCCTTACGGATTTTTTTACCACAGAGGACACAGACAACACAGAGGATGAGGAAAGGGCATGGATCCCCATCCGGGAAAACCCGTTTCCGGCTCTGTGTCCTCTGTGTTCTCTGTGGTTTGCTTCCAGATGCCGCGCTACCCGAGGTACAGCCGATGTTCCCGGATGTAGTCCGTGACCGTCTTGGGCAAAAGCCCCTCGACCGATTGGCCAGCCGCGAGCCGGCGGCGCACCTCGGTGGAGCTGAGGGTGGGCATGGCGACAGCGGAGCCGCCTGAGAATCCGCCGCGACCGACCACGATGCGCGGTACCGTGCGCAGAAGCTCTTCGGCGCCGTACCACAGGGGCAGCTCGGGCTCGATGTCCGCGCCCACCACCAGGTGGAAGTCGCAGTCGGGGCGCTCTTGGCGAAGGGCCTGGATGGTAAGCAACGTCCGGCTCTCGCCGCCCAGACGCCCCTCGATGTCGCTTGCGCGTGCGCGCGGTCCCAGGGCCGCGGCTGCCAGCGCGCACATACGAAGACGATCCACATAGGGCGCCAGCGCCTTGTCGAACGGGTGCTTCCAACACGGCACCAGCCACAGCTCGTCCACTGGCGCTGTTTCGAGCACGTACAGGGACACGAGCTGGTGTGCAACGTGAGGCGGATTGAAGCTGCCGCCAAAAAATGCCACCCGCATGCGCAGACCATACAACAGGATCCGGGAGGGATCGCGGGTTCAATACACCAGGCAGGCGCGGCGACGGTCGGTGAAGGCGTCCTCGGCAGGTTGCCAGGTGACTCGCAGGTCGTTGAGACTGGCTCCAGCTTCGATTCCCCGACGAATCGCGTCTCCGCCGGTCAGCAGATCGATGGCAGGCCGATCAGAAACGAATTCATATTTCTCGGTGCGCCAGCAAAAGGCCTGGCCCGCAATCGTGCGCAGGGCGCGAAGGATCGCGATCCCCGTCAGGTACGGTCGGAAGGCCACCCGATCCGCCACGTGGATCTGCACGCCACCGCACACCTGGCCCGCGAATTTGTGAAAGGTCGGACGAAACGACAGCGGGCGAAAGCGGACACCCGGTAGACCATCCGCGGCAAGGTGTTCGGCCAAGCGGTAGCCATCCACAAACGGCGCGCCGATGATCTCGAACGGCCGCGTGGTGCCCCTGCCCTCGGAAATGTTGGTTCCTTCCAGCAAGCACAGGCCTGGATAGACCAGCGCCGTGTCCACCGTCGGCATATTGGGGGACGGGAACACCCAGGGCAGTCCCGTCGTTTCGAAGAAATCGCCGCGCCGCCACCCGCGCATGGCAACGACCTGCAGGTCGCAGTCGAGAGGCTTTGCAAAACGCTCGCCTCCCCATGGCATTCCCGCGCGCACAAGGCGTGCCACTTCGCCGATGGTGAGCCCGTGGCGAACCGGAACCGACCCCAGTCCAACGAACGATTCGGCCCCGGGTGACACCTCGCCACCTTCGATGGCCGCGCCGCCGATGGGATTGGGACGGTCGAGCACCATCACGGCAACGCCCGCGCGTGCCGCACCTTGCAGGCAAAGCGCCATCGTCCATATAAAGGTGTAGTAGCGGCTGCCAACGTCTTGAAGGTCGACGAGCAGGACGTCGATGTCGGCCAGCTCGGCGGCGGCTGGTCGCAAGGACTCGAAGGCTTCGCCGTACAGGCTGGTCACCGGAATCCCAGTCCGGGCATCGCGGTTGCACGCGATACCAATCATGTCCTGGGCCTCGCCGCGAATGCCGTGCTCGGGTCCAAACAGGCGGGTGAGCTTGACCTCGGCCGCGGCCAGCGCGTCGACGATGTGGACAAGTCGGCTGCTCACGCTGGCGGGATGGCAAAGCACGCCCACGCGGCGGCCGCGCAGACCGCCGATTCCATCTTCAAGCAGTACATCTAGGCCGGTTTGGACCATCAGGGCCCCAGCCTAGACGAACGCGCTGTCGCGGTCGAATTACGAGATCTTGACCGGGCGGAAGGTGATCTGGTTGCCCTGCACGGCCAGCAAGAAGCGCACGACCTTGCATTCCCACTTTTCGCGCAAGCCGGCCTCGGTCAGGCTGAGCTTTGCCATGAAAGAGAGCACGCTCATGCCTTCGCTCGGCTGTCCCAGTTTCTGCAGGGTGGACAGGTATTCGCCAAACAGGCGCGGGAAGTAGGAGGCTTCGCCCTCCTCGGCCAAGGCCGCCACCGTCGCGGCAGGCGCGCTGCCATCGGTTTCCTCGATGACCATGGCCTCGGCTTTCCACTTCTGCACGCCGCCTTCGTCCTCTTCCTCGACGGCTTCTTCGTTCGGCTCTTCGCGACCGAGGAGGCGAGACAGCATGACGTTCAGGCTGTTGGACAGGCCCTCGAAATCCTCGCCCACGGGCTTGAAGGTGTAGTCGATGTTGCCGTTGATCACCTCGGCGACGCCGAGCTCGATCTGGTCCAGCGGCGCAATGAAGCGCCGGGCTGTCAGGCTCGCAGTGATGATGGCGACCACGATGGCAAGCAGACCAAGCCACACGATCTTCATGCCCGCGGCGTGAACGTCTGCCATGCCCTCGGAAAGCGAGGCAAGCACCACGAATCCGCTGGTCTTGTCGGCAAAGTTGCCCGGCACAGGTGCGGCGACCACGGCGAATTCGCGACCTTCGATCTCCCAGGTCATGACCGGCGTTGGCGTTCCCTTTTGCAGCGCACCTTCGGCCACTTTTGCAGACGAGAAGAGCAGATTGCTGAGCGCCTGCGACTTGCCCACTTCTTCTTTCGACTTATCGGCGCTGGACACGAAGCTGGAGGCGTAGACCTTGCCGGCATGGAAGAACCCGATTTCGGTGTCGAGCAGATCCCGATTGGCTTGCGCGGTGACCGCACTGACCACCCACGCGAAAAGCGCAGCGCCTACCACCGTGTGGTCCGCCTTGACCACGGGCGCGACCGCGATTTCGTGCACGCGCTCCTGCCAGGTCCAGACATCCTTGACGGCCGTCCCCTTGAGGGCGTAGCCCACGGCGGGGTACTTGGACAGCAAGTCCAGGCCCACATCGGCGTTGGGATTCAGATCCCGTCCAACGATCTTGCCGTTGGTATCGAGAATGGCCACGATGTCCGCCTTGCGGCCGTCTTGCTTGAGCTGCTGGTTGAGCTTCTCGCAGACTTCATACGCGGCGGACTGTCGCGCGGCCGCGTCGGCCTTGTCGAACACCGCCAGCACGTCGGGCGAGCGCGCGCGCTCGGACGCCAAATTGGCCAGCTTAAGTCCGCTCAGTTGGCTGATGTCGCGATAGATTCTCTGCGCACGCGCCACGCGCGACTCAACATTCTGCCGAATGGATTCCTTGAGCGTGGCCGTAATGGAAACGTGGAAAATGGCGGTCAGCCCCGCCAGGGCAACCGCAGCGATGAGTCCGATCTTCATACGGTGCATTTGATTCCTCGCACTTTTCGGAGTGAACAGGCAGGCGATGGCTTCCCACAAACCGCGCCGGGCTCGCAAACGCCGGGCGAATTATCAGCATCAGGGGCCCGGCACGTCAAGCTGCCAGAGTACAGGCGCGACGAACCTGGCGCTCGCACGCTGAAGCAGAAATTTGACAGGGAAAGGTGTTTATCCTACATGTAGGAGTATGCATACATCGACGTGTGATACGGGAAAGAAGCCGAGCCGCGATGAACGACGAGCTGATGCCCGGCGCGAAATCGACGTGCTCATGAATCGGTTCCTCAACGGATACCCCTACCTTTGCCGGGCTTCGGACATCAGCCGAACCGGCATGCGGATTCACCCTATCAGTGGTGCTGGTGCCGCGACCCGCTTCGTTGGGCTGCAATTCCAACTGCCTGGCACTGGCGACGTCATCACGGCCTCGGGCGAGATTGTGTCGAGTGGCGCAACCGGTGGCCCGCTTGGCGTGCGCTTCACGCGCATGCCCACCGTTTCCGCGGATCGCATCGGCAAGTTCCTGGCTGCCCGCCGGCCAGACTAGAACGCCCCATTCACCTTCGCCTCGCCAATTCAAAGCGCAGATGTGCTGTCGGGCCACGCCCGCCGGCACGTGCGTGCTATTGGATAGCGCAATCCGAGTTCATCCGTGGAAAGACATGGTAGAAACGGTTTCGCCTTCATTGGAGGCGAAAGAAATTCGCAATAGTTGACTTCGGCCCTTGACAGGCACGCCCTGTCCTCGCTCATATCTTCATCGTCCCCGCGGAGAGCACCCGGGAGCAATTCGACCCCTCACGCACGGAGATACTGCCTTGGAGCAACCGAAAAAGCCCGGTCCTGGAAGAGATATTGCTGACCTGAAAGCCCGACTCGGTTTGGCCCGAGGCGGCCCCGCACCTGGTCCCGCCCCGATGCCCGGACAAATGCCCGGGGCGTTTCCCGGTCCGGCCATGCCTGGCGTTCCAGCGGTTCCATCGCCTAGCGCGGTGCCGAACCCCATGGCGCCGTTCCCCAGCCCGATGGCTGCGCCCGTCGCTCCCGTTGCGGCTCCGCCGCCCTCGGCGCCGGCCTTCAACGATCCTTTTGCGTCCATGCGGCCGCCCGAGGGAAAGCACTTCGACCTGCATTCCACCGCGGACGATGGTCGCCCCTCTATCAGCGTACAGAAAGGCGGCGGTCTGGCCAGCCGGGTGATCCTCATCATCGCGGTGATCGTCGCCGGCGCGGTTGGATTCGGATTTGGCGCCTCGGCCGTGGGACGCCGAATGTTCAACTCGGCGAACTATGGCGCCAAGAAGGTCAAGGGCGAGCTCGATGAGATGCAGAAGACGGTGACCCAGATCGGCAGCGCCGTGGCCATGAGCCAGCAGCGGCTGGCGGGCGAAAAGAAGGATCCCCTGGCCTACGACCCCAAGCTGATTTCCGAGCTTGAGATGGTGAAACTGGATCCCCGTCCAGACACCTCGCGCATCTTCAAGGTGAACTACTACCTGCTCGAGGATCTCGCGGTCGACCGGCTGATGACCTACTACTACGACACCATCAACCTCTACGGCGAGGTCGAGCGTCACATCAAGCGCACCCATGCCGACAAGGCAACCTTGGAGTCCTTCGCAGCCAAGATGGGCGACAAAGGTGGCACGGACCCAAGCAAGCCGGCCGTCAACTACGGCGTCGTGTTCTCGTCGAGCGGCAAGCTGGCCATCGGCAACCTGGTCGAAATTGGCAAGCCGGTCTGCAAGGGCGGCGCCGAAACTTGCCCCGCCGACCAGTACGAGGGCTTCCAGATCCGCTCGAACACGGGCGCGCCCTGGAGCCCGCGCAAGATCGGCCCCAAGCCGGAAGGCGACAAGGTGGTCCCCATCGAGAAGACCCCGCTCTTCGATGCGGTCATGAACGGCTCGCCTGACCAGGTCCGCATGGAACAGTACAAGCAGCGCTACAATAACATCCGCCAGATCCTGGCGCGCCTCGGTTCCACCCGGAAAGAGCTTGGCGACGCCATCGACAAGGCGGCCGCGCGGCCCGATCTGTTCACCTTCTAGACAGACCGAACCAAACGCAAAACGGCGACGAGAGCAATCTCGCCGCCGTTCTTCTTTTGGGCCCGGCTAGTCCAGGCCGACGTCGGCCAAATCATCCTCGGACATGCCGAAGAAATGGCCAGTTTCGTGCAGCAGCGTGATGCGGATCTGTTCGCGCAGGTCTTCGCGGTCGATGGCCATGCGCTCCAAGTTCTTGCGGAAGAGCAGGATCTGGGTGACCTGCGGCGCGCCACCAAGCGTCCCCCCATCGGAATATGCCGTTCCCTCGAACATGCCGAGGAGTCGAGGATCGAGTCCCTGCTCGATCTCCGCGCGAGCGGGCAAATCGACGATCAGGATGGGAACGTTGGTGATGAGCTTACGGGCCGACTCGGGCAGCTCTTGCAAGGCCTGCTCGGCAACCTCGGCCATATCGGCCTCGCTCATGTGGGGATCCTGCAAAGGCGCATCCCCATCAATGGCCAGCACACGCAGCCACGCCACCCGCTTGGCAGCCTCATCGTTCTTGGCCTCGGCACATAGTCCGAGGCCGTACCAGGCCTCCGGGTCGCTTGGATCCGCGTCCGCAAGTGTCCGGAATCGCTGTTCGGCCTCCAGGGTGAGATCCGCCTCAAGAAACAAGTACGCCAGATCCAGTGAAAGATCGGGTGGAAGCTGAACCTCGCCGGCGGGTGGCAATTCCCCAAGGGTGCCCTGCGCCGCCTTGATCTTGCCAAGCTGGATTTCCAGCCCCGCCTTCAGCACCACCGCATCCAGGAATTCGTTCTCTTCCTCGGCGCGATCGAGCGCCACCCCGGCGTACTTCAGCGCCTCGGCGGCACGGCCAAGGTCCTCGGCCAGGATTTCGGCCATCCACTGCGAGGGCGCCCCCCATTCTTCGTCGGCGGCCGAGGCTTGCTCAAGCAACTTCAGCGCCTTCTCCGACTCGCCCTCCCCCCGGCAGCAAGCCGCAAGCAATAGCAGTGCCTCGGGATTCTCGGGGTCGTCGCGCATCTCGCGCTCGGCCGCCCGGCGCGCCCCGGCGAAGTCACCCTCCTCTAGACATCCCCAGCCCTTGTCGAGGTTCGGATTGGTGTCGCTCACGCCTTGCTCCGGGCGATGGCCACGGCTTCGTCGATCATCTTGTCGTGTTCCTCTGGCTTCGCCCAACGCGCCTGCCCTGCGGCGGGCAGTAGATGAATGGGATCGAAGTAGCAGAAATAGTCCCCGGGATGCACCACGGGCGAAACGTAGACGCTGATCCCCGTGACCGGGTCGTAGTGTTCGTAGGAATGGACGCCGCGCTTGCCACCGCCCGGCGTGTCCACCACGAAGGTCGGCATGTTGAAACCGCCCACCAACCCGCGAATCTGCTTCTCGATGTGCGCGCCCGTCGCCACCGTGGTGCGCAGATCCTCAACCCCCTTCACCATGTCGTGCACGTAGACGTAGTAGGGATGGATGTTGATATAGGACAGCCGCTTGATGAGCATGCCCATGGTGGCCACCGAGTCGTTTACGCCGCGCATGAGCACGGTTTGGTTGCGCACCGTGATCCCACGCTCGCACAGCTTGTCGGCCGCGGCCAGCGTGATCGAGGTGATCTCGTTGGGATGGTTGAAATGGGTGTGAATCATCACGTCGACGTGCGACTTGCGGCCCTTTTCCACGATGCCCGTGACCGCATCGATCCAGGCATGGTCGCTGAGAATCTTCTGCGGCATGACCGCCGGCCCCTTGGTCGCAAAGCGAATGCGCCGAATGTGCGGAATGGCCAGAAAGGATTCGCCGAGGAACGTGATCTGGTCGGCGCGCAGCTGCGAGGCATCGCCACCCGAGATGAGCACGTCCTCGACCTCGGGCCGCGATTCCACGTAGGCGATGGCGGCACGCCAGCGGTCGATATCCACGCCGAATTGAAGCTTGTGGACCTCCTCGGTGTCGAGTCCCACGGCGTAGCTGCGCGTACAAAAGCGGCAGTAGACCGGACAGGTGGCGATGGGCAAGAACAGAACCTTGTCCGGGTAGCGGTGGGAGAGCCCGGGCACCGGCATGTCCTGCCGCTCGTGCAAGGGATCCAGATCCACCTTGGGGTGGTCGGGCTTCCGGCGCGAAAGTAGCGGGATGAACTGGATACGAATGGGATCCTCGTAGGGATTGGACCAGTCGATGAGTGAAAGCAGGTAGGGCGACACGCGCACCGGCATGGGCGCGTGCTGGAAGCCGTTCTCGGCATCGCGCACGAAGTCTGGGGAGACAAAGCCTTCCAGTGCCTTCAGCAGCTTGGGAATGTTGGTGATGGAGTTCTTGGCTTGCCACTGGTGATCCAAAAACTCGGCCTCGGACACGTTGGCGTACGCGTGGATGCGTTGCCAGAACGGGCCGCTGCGCAGCTCCCGGTGCGCCAGGGCTTCGGGCGCCACCGGCGGTTTGGGTGGTGGCGCGAGAAACGGAGCGTGGGACTGCGTGGCCACGTCAACCAGGGATTCAGCACTCATAGATGCCTCATGCATGGATGGCAGTGTTCTGGCACAAGAACCAAACCCTGTCGCCCCAATTTCGATGTCAGCAGTCCGATCTCCCAAGCCGCGGAAAGCCAAGTCGAGAGGGACAGACAAGATCAACCACAGAGGACACAGAGAACACAGAGAACGGACGAAGAAGAAAGGGTTCGGAAGACCGGATCCGGAAACCTATCCTTCTCCGGCCTCTGTGTTCTCTGTGTCCTCTGTGGTTGAGAATCCGGATCCCTAGCGTCGCGGGCGGGGGGCTGGCGGCGTAGCGGTGGCGCCGTCTTCGGGCCAGGCGTGCCTGGGATAGCGCCGGCCAAGCTCGCGTCGGATAGCCGGGTAGTGCTTTTGCCAGAACCCGGCCAGATCGCTGGTCACCTGCACGGCGCGGTAGTTGGGGGCCAACAGGTGCAGGGTCAGCGGCACTCGGCCGCGGCAGATGGCCGGGCCCGTGCTCATGCCGAAGAAATCCTGCAAGCGCGACTCGATCCACGGCGGCTTCCCCGGCTCGTAGTTCACCTGCGCCTGGCGGCCACCTGGCAGGCGCACCTGCTCGGGCGTCTCGTCGCGCAGCATGCCCACCACGGACGGCGACAAGGCCCTGCGCAGCCGCTCTTCGACCGGCACGGCGGCGAACTCGGCCAGGCTGGTCAGGCCCTCGCACGCCGCCGTCAGCATGGCGCGAATCTGTTCGCCATCGAGCACAGGAATCTCGCGCTCGGGAAAGGTTGTTCGCAGAAGTTCAAGTTTCACTTGAAGTGAGGCACTCGAACCGTCGAGAACCTCGCCCGTTGCCGAACCACCGGCCAGAACCGCCTCGGCCACCATTCGGCTAGCCTCCGGCGAGGCCTGGGCGGGCTTGCGGGTCTCGTCGAGCACCACGGCGCCGTAGCACAACCGGGCCACCGTTTCGACCCGCCCGGTGTCCGGATTCCATAAGGTCGTATCCGACTCCGAGAGTCCGGCTGGAACCAGGTCGAGCAACCAGTCCGCTTCGATGGCCACAGCAAGGCGCACCACCACGCCGCGGCCAGCTTTCTGTCCAGCTGGGGCCGCCCGCTCTTCCGCATCCACGGCCACCATTAGGTCACCGGGCGGCAGCGGACCAATCTCGGCCGCGCCGCCCGTGGCGAGGATGGCTTGGGTTGCAGCGGGTGACCTGCGGCGCATGACCCGGTCTGGAAAAGCGGTCAACGTGGCCATGGCCAGGGCCGCATCCACCGCCTCCGGCCCATTCGGTCGCGCTTCGCCGCCGCGGCCGAGCGCGCTCGCCAGTTGCCGACGTGCCTTGTCGGCCGATTCGGCCGCCCGCGGATTCACTCCCAGGCCACGCAAGCGTCCGCGGTCGAAGCGCGCGCTGCGCGCCTGGCCGAATCTATCCAAACGCTCAAGCAAGTCAGCGCCCTCACGCGATCCCTGGCGATTCCGCGCATCCCCGAAGCGCGCCCCAGCCTCGTCGCTGATGTCGCCCTCGGAAAGCAAGGCAGCCAGCGCGGCGGCGTCTTCCCCTACCCCGCGGCGCTCGCCTTCGACCAGCAGGCGTGCCAGGCGGGGATGGGCTGGAAAACGCAACATGCGCCGTCCGACCTCGGTCAGCCCGCCCTTGCCGTCGATGGCCGCGAGTTTTTGCAGAAGCACCGTCGCTGCCTCCAGCGAGGCGGCGTCGGGCATCTCGAACCAGTCGAAGCGGCTGGCATCGCCGATGCCCAGCGCCGCCAGGGTGAGCAGCGCCTCGGACAGGTCGAGGCGGCGGATCTCCGGGATGTCGTAGGGCCGCCGCGATTCGAAATCGTGGCGCGGATACAGGCGCAAAGCCCGACCCGGCGCCGTGCGGCCCGCACGCCCTGCCCGCTGGATGGCCGAGGCTTGGCTGATCTTGCCGACCGCCAAACGCGATAACCCGCTCCACGGAGAATGCGAGGCGATGCGCGCCAGACCAGCGTCGATCACCACCACGACGCCAGGGATGGTCACCGAGGTCTCGGCCACGTTGGTGGACAAGATGATCTTGGGCCGGTCAGCCGGCCGCACAGCCCGTTGCTGCTCGGCAGGCGGCAGATCGCCATGCAGGGGCAGGACCAGCAGATTCTTGGCCTGGGCGAAAGGTTCCAGCGCCTCCCAGGCGCGCCGGATCTCTCCCGCCCCAGGAAGGAACACCAACAAGTCGCCCTGGCACCCGTCCTGGAACGCGCGACGAACCGCCGAAGCAATACGTTCGGCCAGCGGACGATCCTCCGGCACATCGGGATATTCGATGGCGACGGGAAAGGCACGGCCCTCGCTGCGGATGCCAGGACAACCGCCCAGAAACTCGCGCACGGGGTCGCTTTCGAGGGTCGCGGACATGACCACCAGGCGCAAGTCGGGCCGCGCTACCCGCTGCAAGCGCGCCAGCAACGCCAGCGCGAGATCGGTGGCCAAGTGCCGCTCGTGGAATTCATCCAGAATGACCGTGGAAACGCCCTGTAGCGTTGGATCCACGAGCAGGCGGCGCAGCAGAATCCCTTCGGTCAGGAAGCGAATACGCGTGCCCGAACCGCCGACATCCTCGAAGCGGACGGCGTAGCCGACCGTCCGGCCCACCTCTTCCCCCATTTCCTCCGCGACCCGCAAGGCGGCCAGTCGCGCGGGCAAGCGGCGCGGCTGAAGCACGAGGATTTCGCCCTTGCCGGCCCCGCCAGCCAGTAGCGCCGGGGGAACGCGCGTGGTCTTTCCCGCACCCGGAGGCGCCTCGATGACCAGGCTGGACGCGCCTTCCAATGCACGTACGATGTCCGCCAAAAGCGGGTCAATCGGTAGGATGCTGCGGGACAAGGGAGCGCTTTGGCCTAGGGGAAGAACTGCGCGCCTTGGCCACGCTGAAGGTCGAAGTCGAACCGGCCCGTGGTGGGGCTTCCACCCAGCGTACCGCCGATGCGCGAGACCGGTTTCGGCAGGTTCTTGATGGCTGCATTGACGACCTCGTCGTCCACCAGGGTCAGAGAGAACGACGTGGCATAGATGCGTTGGCCAAGTTCGATGCGAAAGGTGTTCTTGACGGCCTCGCGCTCAGTCGGCGGCGTGTCCCCTTGCGCGGCAGTGCCGAATTGCTCGAATTCCACCCACGACGCCCAGCTACCATCCGTCACCACCGGATTGGGCGTCGACGTGTAGTTCAAAGGCACGGGGGCAGAGACGGCGCTCGCCACCAGGTTGGCCGTGCAGGTGGCCTTGAGAGCAAGGCCTGCGCGAACTGGGCTGTCGAACTGCACGCGCATGCGGCCCAGTGCCTTGTCGTTGGTCGGGTCCCGGTAGCAATTGGCCTCATCCCAATCCTTGGCGCCCGTGTCCTTGTCGATCCTGCCGCGCACGCAACGGGCAACTTCGTACGACGTGGTGATATCGAAGGTGAGCACGTCGTTCTGTTCGATCTGCTTGCCCGAACGCTGCAAGCGAACCGTGAGTCGATTGTTCATGATGGCCGAGCCAGGATTGAGCTGGCGCAAATCATCGATGGGCTCGCCGGCGAAGAAGGTTGGCTTCAAATCGAACGCAACGGGAATGGTCTCGGTGCCGCACACTTTAGGCGCGGAACAGTAGTCACCGTCCTTAGAACAGCCATACTCGAACAGGGATCCACTGGCTGCCCCCACCCCCTTGCCCACCGAACACCCGCCCAACCCGGCGACACCTAGGAGCGCGCCCAGAGAAACCGCGATTCGGCCGGGCGCTTTCACGAATAACTCCGACGATGGGTTGTTCGCGACGGCCTTGGCGCGCGAATCGGTGGTGAGGCTGACGGCTGTCATTTTTCCGGAGTGTATCCTAGCAGCCTCTTGAGCCCGAGAAAGTGATTTAGCGCAACTGGACAACGGCAAAAACGCGAACAGTCAAGTTGCGCACGTTTCCACCGATGAGAATTTGAGCGGACGGCCGAGTCGATCTACCCTCGGGGTGGCGCGTCTCGGCCCAGAAGAATCACGGTGGAGAGCCATGACAAAGTCGGATCTAATCGAGCATGTTGCGGAGCTAAACAAGGTGTCCAAAGGGCGTGCTGAGGCGCTGGTCAACTCGATCTTCGAGTGCCTGGAAGAGGCCCTGCGCCGGGACGAACGCGTGGAAATCCGTGGTCTCGGAAGTTTCGAGACGCGGCGCTATGGGGCCTACAAGGGCCGCAACCCGCGGACCGGGGATTCGGTGGCCGTGGAGCCCAAGCGTCTTCCCTTCTTCAAGGCTGGCAAAGAGCTCAAGGATCTCATCAACTCCAAGCTACGCCGGACGCAAGAAATGCCGGCCATCGTGAGCGAGCCGGCCCTGACAACGGAGACCGATTCCGACGCACAGTCCGTAGCCGCGTCGCGCGGACGCTGAGGGCGGCTTCGGAAGGGCGGCTTCGCCGCGCCTAGCGGCTGCCTGGACCCTTTGCTCCTGGCTCAGTCTGTGATTCGATGCTCTTATGAGCGGCCAGAACGGATCCTTGCTTCAAGTTGTCGCCGGTTCCGGGCTCCCATCCCCGCTGGCCGATGTGGCACTGATCGTGGGGATCGGGGCGCTCCTGGCCACCCTCTTTCAGCGTTTCGGCCTGCCCATCGTGCTTGGCTACTTGCTGGCCGGTCTGCTGGTAGGCCCACACCTGGCCACGGGGTTCGACGTCAGTCCCGCCCTCGCCCAGCCGCTGTCGGACATCGGGGTCATCCTGCTCATGTTCTCCCTCGGCCTGGAATTCAGCGTGCGACGGCTGATCCGCATCGCCCCCAGCGGTGGTCTGGTGGCGCTTATCGAGTGCAGCCTGGTCGCCTGGCTTGGCTACTTTTCCGGCAGGCTGCTGGGCTGGAGCGCAACCGAGAGCATCTTCGCGGGCGCCCTGTGCGCCATCTCCAGCACCACCATCATCGCCAAGACCTTCGCCGAGAAAAACATCCACGGCCGACTGAGCGAGATCGTGTTCTCGGTGCTGGTGGCCGAGGATCTGATCGCCATCCTGATGCTGGCAGTGCTGACCGCCATTGCAGGCAGCGCAGGCGTGTCGGCCGGTTTTCTCGGGCGAACCACCCTTCGCCTGTTGGGATTCCTGACCATCATGCTCGCCGGTGGCATGCTGGTGGTGCCCCGCTTGGTCCGCCTGGTCGCACGCCTGGGCCGCGCCGAGATCCTGGTCATGACCTGCCTCGGGCTGGCCTTCGGCTTCGCCTTCCTATCGCATAAGGCGGGCTATTCCGTGGCCTTCGGCGCTTTCCTGGCCGGTGCCCTGGTGGCCGAGTCGGGCGAAGCCAAGGTGGCCGAGCGTTTGGTGCGGCCGATTCGCGACATCTTCGCGGGTGTGTTCTTTGTTTCCATCGGCATGCTGATCGATCCGGTCGCCATCCGCGATCACGCCGTGGCCGTGCTAGTCCTAACGGTGGTGGTGGTGACGGGCAAGGTACTGGGCGTGGGCCTGGGTGCTTTCGTGGCCGGCAATGGCGTGCGCCTTTCCATCCAATCCGGTATGAGCCTGGCCCAGATCGGCGAGCTCTCGTTCATCATCGCCGGCCTGGGCGCCGCCGCGGGTGTGCTGCGCAGCTTTCTGTTCCCCGTCACCATCGCGGTATCCGCAGTCACCACGCTACTAACCCCGTTTCTCATTCGTGGCTCGGCCAGCGTCGCGGCCTACGTGGACAGGCGTCTCCCACACGCCGTACAAACCTACGCCGCACTCTACGGCTCGTGGGTGCAAGCCCTGGGCGAAGCGCGCGGCCGACGCACGGAATGGACCCGCATCCGCCGCCTGGCTGGATACCTGTTTCTGGACGTGGTCATCATCGCCGCGCTGGTGATTGCGTCGTCGCTGGGCCGTGTGCGCCTTGCCGAGCTTCTCACCGGGAGTATCCACCCCACCGTGGCGCGTGCGCTGGTCACCGTCTCGGCCATCGTGCTGGCCCTGCCCTTCTTCTGGAGCGCCCTGCGTTCGGCCCGCAAGCTGGGACTGGTGCTGGCGGAGGGCGCCTTTCCGCGCAAGGGCGACGGCCTCGATCTGGCCGAAGCGCCCCGACGCGCCCTGCGCGCCACGCTGGAGCTCGCCATCTTGTTCGCCGCGGGCGCGCCCCTGGTGGCACTCACCCAGCCCTTCCTGCCCACGTCGTTTCCTTTCGGCCTCGCGCTGGTCGTCGGCGTTGCCCTGCTGGCCCTGCCCTTCTGGCGCAGCGCCACCAACCTGCAAGGACACGTTCGCGCGGGGACACAAGCCATCCTAGAAACCCTGGTCGCCCAGAGTCGCAGCGCCCAGCCAGCCTCGAACAAACTCGAAGACCTGCGGGCCATGCTTCCCGGCATCGGCGAACCCACCGCCGTTGCTATTGGCGGCGGCGCGATTTGCATCGGGCACAGCCTGAAGGAATTGAACCTGCGCGGCCTGACCGGCGCCACCGTGCTGGCCATCGAGCGCAGCCCCTCCGAGGTGGTGTTCCCCGCCGCCGACGAGGTTCTGCGCGAACACGACCTGCTCGTCCTCACCGGCACGCACGAAGCGGTCGTCGCCGCTGGTGAGCTATTGAGACAGACCAGCAAGCCAACCCTGGTCGCCAGCGACGGCGATCTGATCGGATAGGGGCTACTCGCGCGGTTTGGGCGCGCCGCTGGGCACGGCGTCGGCGGCCTTTTGCTCGAAGTACGAAGCCGGTTTGGCCTTGGACAGATCGAGCTCGAAGTCCGGCACATCCCTGCGGCCGAGCGCCAATAGGAATTCGTCGATCTCGCGGCCCGAGAGCCCCTTCGACTCCATGTCGGCGCGCGAGAGACTCGCAGTAACAGAAGCGACTCCTCCGTCCGTGCCACACACCAGCGAGCGCAACACGTCCAACTCCATGCGCGACAGGCGCGCCCCGCACACGTCGTAGTCGATCCACGCCTCGTAGGACATGGGCGCCACGCGCTTGAGCATGCCCGCCATCACGCGGCCGAATTCCTGGATCTCCCACTGCGCGTGCGAGTCCACCCGCAGGGTCAGGAAGTGCAGCAGGTTGTGCAGATCGATCTTCCAGTACCACTGGGTGTACGTGGACAGCGGCAGATCGATGCGGGCGATCTCGCGCGCCACCTCGTGCCCGTTCAACCATTCGTAGGTTGCGACCGCGTCCGCGCGCAGCGACTGCCAGCGCTGGAAGGCCTCGGTCCGCAAGGCCGCGTCCAGCGGTGCCCCGGCGCGGCCCTGATGGTTCTGCGCGCTCTGGGCCAGCAGTTGCTCCTCGGGAGGCTGGTAGAAGAGCATGGGCATCAGGCTGTAGCGGCCCGACATCTCGTTCACGTTGGCAGTGCGGTGGCGAATCCACTGGCGCGCCACGAAGATGGGCATAGAACAGTGGAACTTCAGCTCGACCATCTCGCTGGGCGTGGTGTGCTTGTGCCGGCGCAGGTAGCGCAGCAGGCCGCGCGTCTGGCTGCTCTTGCGCGTGCCGTAGCCGTAGCTCACCCGCGCCGCGCGCACGATGTCCTCGTCGGTACCCATGTAGTCGACCAGGGCTACGAAGCCGTGGTCGAGCACGGGGAAATAGCGCCCAAGAATCTCCTCGGCGCCCGGGCTGACGCTTCGTCGCGTTGGACTCTGCTGTGCTTCCTCTGCCACCCGTCTGCTCCCTAGGAAAGTTTGTCCAAGCCGCCGGCTTCGACGAACGCACCCATGCGCCGGTACTTGTCGTAGCGCTGGTCCTTCAGCGTCTTCGCCGACAGCGGCGTGAGATCGGCCAGATGATGCCGAATGGCCGCCGCCAGGTTCTGCGCCGTCACGTCGAAATCGCGATGCGCGCCGCCGGGTGCCTCGGGAATAATGGCGTCGATCACGCCCAGCCGCAGAATCTCCGGCGCCGTGATCTTCATGGCCGCGGCGGCCTCGGCCTTGCGATCGTCGCTGCGGAAGAGGATGGAGGCGCAGCCCTCGGGCGAAATCACCGAGTAGACCGCGTTCTCCATCATGAGCACGCGATCCGCGACGCCGATGGCCAACGCCCCGCCCGAACCTCCCTCGCCGATGACCACCGAGATGATGGGCACGGGCAGGCTGGCCATGACCTCCAGGCTCTTGGCCACGGCCTCGGCTTGACCGCGCTCCTCGGCGTCGATGCCTGGAAAGGCGCCCGGCGTGTCGAGCAGACACAGAACCGGATGGCCAAAGCGCGCCGCCAGATCCATCAGGCGCATGGACTTGCGGTAGCCCTCGGGTTTCACCATGCCCATGTTACGCGCCAACTTTTCCTTGGTCTTGCGCCCCTTCTGCTGGCCCAGGACGACCACGGGCGTGCCGTCGAAAAAACCGATGCCGCCAATCATGGCGCCGTCGTCCGCGAAGCGGCGGTCGCCGTGCAGCTCGCGAAAGTCAGCGATGATGCGGGGGATATAGTCGAGCGTGTAGGGACGGCCAGGATGCCGCGCCAGCTGCACCTTCTGCCAGGGCGATAGCTCGGAAAAGATCTGCTTCTGCAATGCCTCGGCACGCTCTTCCAGAATGCGAATCTCACGACCGAGGTCGTGCGAGCTCTTGGGCCGGTTTTTAAGCGCGGCAATCTTGCGCTGCAGCTCGACGACCGGGCGCTCGAAGTCGAGGACCGGAATCTCGGGGGCTTTCTCTTTCTTGCTTGGCATGAAGGGCTGTACATCCTCTTTCGGCCGCAGCCAACAGTCAACAGATACGGAAGCCGCGGCCCGACCAAGCCATTCGCGCAGTCGTCCAGCGTGCTGGATCTTTGCCTCCAAGGCGCCGGGAAACTAACCTGCCGCCATGGACAAGCAATTCCTGGTCGAACAGCTCTCCGAGCACCTGCGCCGATCCGCGTCCGTCGCCAAGAAGGCCAGCCAAGCGGCGGCGGAGATCGCCCGTGATGGTGCCACCCCGGCCGAAAAACGCGAGGACGCCCGCGTGGCCCTGGAATTCTCCGGCCTGGCCAAAGGGCAAACCGCGCGTGCGGCACGCGTCGCCGCCGAGATCAGCACGCTGGACGTGTTTCGCCCCGCCAAGCTCGCCCCCAAGGGTCCGATTTCCCTGGGTGCCATCGTCGAAGTCGAGGACGGGGAGATGGGCCGAACCTTCTTCCTCGCGCCTGTCGGCGCGGGCGTCGAGTTGACTGGCCCCGGCGGCGACGGCTTTCTATCCGTGGTCACCCCCATCTCGCCCATCGGCAAGGCCGTGCTTGGCAAGCGCGTTGGCGACACCGTGGAGGTGATGGTGCAAGACGAAGCCCGCGAGTGGACCATCACCTACGTGGGCTAGGAGCGTAGCCCTTCACTTCGCCGGCACGGTCACCGTCGTGCGCAGGCGAATGTCGCGCGACGAGCTGGCGGCGCGGATCTCGTACGTTCCAGGGTCGGTACGCCAGGCATAGCGTTCAGGGCGTTTGGCTTCGAAGTAGTCGAAGGCGCGCAGCGGAAGCGTGAGCGTCACCTCGCGCTCTTCGCCCGGGGCGAGGTCGACCTTGGTGAAGGCACGCAGTTCCTGCTCGGGCCGCACAACGGTGGACGATGCGGCGTGAACGTAAAGCTGCACCACTTCGGCGCCTCGCCGCGCGCCAGTGTTCTTCACCTTGAGGCGAACGCGGACGCCCAGCTTGGCATCCCAGGCCGTCACGGCCAGGTCGCGGTAGGCGAAGGTCGTGTAGGAAAGTCCATGGCCGAACGGGAAAAGTGGCTCGATCTTGCGCGTGTCGTACCAGCGGTAGCCGACCAGGATGCCTTCCTTGTACGTAACCTTGCCGCCAACGCCTGGAAAATTTCCAAACGCGGGCTCGTCTTCGAGGCGTTTGGGGAAGCTGACAGGTAGCTTGCCCGATGGGCTCACGTCGCCGAAGAGCACGTCCGTGAAAGCGGCGCCGGCCTCCTGGCCGGGAAACCAACCGTGCAGCACGGCGCGCACCTGGTCGAGCCAGGGCATGGCCACCGCCGCGCCGGTGGTGGTGATGACCACGATCTTGGGATTGGCAGCTGCGGCGACGCGAATGATCTCGTCCTGCCGTCCGGGCAGCGCCAGCGACGCGCGGTCAGCGCCCTCGGTTTCGTCGCCCATGCCGTCGCCAACGGCAGCGATCACAAGATCCGCGCGGCGGGCGACCTCGGCCACCCGGCGCAACGCATCCCCTTCCCCGTGCTGCCACAGAAGCTCGACCGAGGCGCCTAGGATTCCCTCGAAGTACTCCAGGCGCAGATCATAGGACTTGCCAGCCACCAAATCTATCTCTGCGGTTTTGAGCGTGGGCGGGTGGTCACCCCAGTCGTCAACGAGCAGCTTGCCATTGACGTACAGGCGCGAACCGTCATCCGAACGAAGGGCGACCGCGTACCTTCCGGACTGGGCGGGTGTCAATTGGCCGGTCCAGCGCACCGAGAAGCGATCTTCGGGCAGGCCGGGGCTGGGGGAAGCCAGCTCCCAGTGAAAATCCACGGTGGGATCCACGCGCACAAGCTTGGGCGTGCCCTTGCCCTCGGTGCCCACGAAGTATTCGCCCAAGAGCCCGTGTCCCTCGTGGCCTGGCGGCGGGGTGAGCACCGACGAGGGGATAGGCTCGAGCCCGTCGGGCGTGATCTCGCCGGGCGCGAAATCGACGCGAACCTTGCTGCCCAAGGCCTCGCGAAGCGCATCCACAAGTGAGACCTTGCGCGTGGCCGTGACGTGGGCACTGCCACCGCCACCGTCCACCAGGCCTCCGCGCGGGCCCACCACGGCAATCCGCCGCAGCTTGGCTCGGTCGAGTGGCAGGGTAGCGAGGTCGTTCTTGAGCAGCACGAACCCTGCGCGAGCAGCCTCGCGATTGAGAGCCCGGTGTTCGAGGGTATCGGTGGCTTCGGCGCGCTCGCTGGCGTCGTCATCGAGGTGCAGGGCTGCGATCACCCGCAATTGGCGCCGAACCAACTCGTCCAGAAGCGCCAGCTCGATCTCTTTCTTGTCGAGAGCGCTGCGGATGGCGGAGGGCGCGTACTGCTCGCCCTTGGGCATCTCCAGGTCGAGGCCCGCTCGCATGGACGGTGCCAAGCTGTGGGTCGCGCCCCAGTCGGACATGACCAGGCCCTGGAACCCCCACGCACCTCGCAGCGTCTTGTCGAGCATTTCCGGGTGTTCGCAAGCGTAGACTCCGTTCAAGCGGTTGTAGGCGCACATCACGGCCCACACGCCCGCCTCTTTCACCGCTGCCTCGAAGGCAGGCAGGTAGATCTCGTGCAAAGCCCGGGGCTCGACCTCTGCGCTGATGGTCATGCGCTCGGTTTCCTGATTGTTGGCCGCGAAGTGCTTGACCGTGGCCAGCACGCCCTGACTTTGCACGCCCCGAATGTAGGCAACCGCCATGCGAGCGGCGAGATCAGGATCCTCGCCGAAATACTCAAAGTTGCGCCCGTTCAAAGCCGTGCGCGCGATGTTCACGGCGGGGCCAAGGATGACGTTCTTGCCGTGGCTCTTGGTCTCGCGGGCAATGGCCTCACCCACGCGCCGGACCAGCGCGGGATCGAAGGTCGCAGCCAGGAGAGAGCTCGAAGGGAACGCCGTGGCCTGTCCCGCACGTACACCAACGGGGCCGTCGGTCATGCGCAAGCTGGGGATGCCCAGGCGGGAAACACCAACCGTGTCGAATCCGGTGCCCGACAGAAGAGCGATCTTCTCGTCGAGGGTCATGGCGGAAAGCCAAGCCTCGATCTGTGAATCCTTCGGCGCTCCACCCCCGGGCGCCGCCACGGCCGCGCGCACTTGCGGTGCCGCGGCCGCCACAGCGGGCGCGCCGCATTCCCTGGCAGCGTTGCTTGCGCAGCCAACCGCCAGTTCTGCCAAGGCCAAGAAGACGACAGCGCGTCCAGAAACTGGAGTGGGCCGGATACAGGACCGGACAAGTGTGGACATAGCGTAATCTCCTTTGGGATTGGTCGTCACGGCAGTGCAGCTCAGAGCCTGGGGCTATGAATGTCGGCGCAGGTTTCTAGCCTGGTTTGGCGCCTCTTGGCGAGCGATGTCGTAGCTGACCGGTGGCGCCTGATGCCGCTGTGGGTCCGCAGTCTGTATCTAGTTCCGAAAGCCGGCATCCATAGGTAGAGTGCCATGCTCGCGACGGCCGTCGACACATCACTGCCAGGAATTGGAGTCATCAACGTGAAGCGAATGGAGAACACCCACTACGCGACTTTCGTGGTCGCGGCCATTCTCTCCATGTCCTCGGCATGCGGAGGCCTTGACCAGCGGCGTGGGGCCGTGCGGACGGGAGGGAGCTCGAAGGGCGGAGACGGCGGCAGCAGCGCAGGTGGCGCAGGCGGTAGCGATGGTGGCGGAGCTGTGCCCACGGGCGGAGCCGCGGGCACGACGGGCGGCACCGAATTCGCACTGGTCGGGGCCCCCATGCCATTCGCCCCCACGGCACAAGGATTCGGCCTGAGCGCGGTCTTGGCCAAGGGATCGCCATCGCTGCTCAGCGCCCGCGTTCGTGCCGCGGGCGCAGCGACTTGGGGAGATGCTGTCCTTCCCGAGGTTCGCAGTACGGACATCGCCCAATGGGCCTTCAGCGGGCTCGTTCCTGGCGTCCGCTACGAGTACGAGATCCTGGCTCCGACGGGCACGGAAACCAGGTCGCTCTACGCGGGCAGTGCCGTCACCCAACGCCCGCCGGGCGATGTCTTCACATTTGCCCTCATCACGGACAGCCACATCGGAGCGGATCTGTCTTACTCGAACCAAGGCAACCCGGCCACGCTCAAGAATGTCAGTGCCGACGTGGGCAAGGTCTCGCCGGATTTCGTCGTGAACCTGGGCGACATGCTCGACTTCCATGAGTACGGATTCAACGACCCGCCGCCCACGGGTGCCATCACCCGCAGCGCCTATCTCAACTACCGCTCCCTCCTGGGCGATACCTTGGGCCGTGCCGCGCACTACGGTGTGATTGGGAACTGGGAGGGCGAGAACGGTTGCTATACCACCGCGGAGATCACGCGCTCCCAGCAGCAACGCCTATTGTACCTGCCCGGTCCGATGCCAACGACCTACGCCGAAGGTGGCAGCCCCGCCCAGGACTACTACGCCTTCACCTGGGGCGACGCCCTGTTCGTCGTCCTCAATGTGATGGGCTACACGCCCACCCAGCACCTCCTGTCGACGAATCCCGGCCTCCCCGACGACTGGACGCTGGGCCAGGCTCAGTTCAGCTGGTTCGCCGACACCTTGGCCAAGGCCACCGCCAAGTGGCGCTTCGTGCTCATCCACCACGCCGTCGGAGGCGCAGCCGGAGACGCCAACGATTCCGCCTACGGCCGCGGCGGCGGACAAGCCGCCTACGTGGGCGAGCAGGCCAAGGTCCATCAGCTCATGCTCCAGTACGGCGTGCAGATCTTCTTCTACGGCCACGACCACGTCTTCACCGACATGCTAGTGGACGGCATCCACTACACCCTACCCGGTTGCGCCGGTGCCATCTGGCCATTTGGTCAAAGCATCACCGGGTACACCCAGTCCTGGCTGGAATCCGGCTGGGGCAAGATCACCGTCAGCCCGAACACTGTCGACGTTCAGTTACTGAAAATGGGCGGCGGCGTGCTGTACGAGTACACGCTGCCGTAGACGACGATGGGTATGGGGTCGCGCTCAGCCGCTAGGCGAGACAGCGACGCGGGCTCGGGAGTATTCTGGTCGCATGCGACCCATCGTTGGCTATTCAAGGGCGGTGCTTCTTCTCGGTCTCCTGCTGGCACTGACTTCGGCTTGTGCCACGGCCCCCCGCAAGGCCTCGCCCGCAGCTGCGCATCCGTCGAATGTGCTGAGCACGCGATCCATTGCACACGAACGCCTGGACGGAGACGTATCGGTTCGCGTGTACGTCGCCGCAACAGCCTCGGGCTCGCGCGAGGTTCTGTGCTGGACGTACGTCACGGAAGGACTGGCCAAGCACCAGCATCCTGAATTCTCGGTCAGCGTGAAGCGCGAACCGGGCGAGGCGGAGAAGGCCTTTCCGCGCGACATTCTGGAGCTGCTTGCCTCCCTGGCCAACAGCGTGCGCGATGGTCACCGCTTGCTTGCCTGGCAATCCCTTGGATTTCCCAATGGCCTTTTGGGTCGCAAGGATTTCACCGGTGTGCTTACTGTTCCAGTCCTTGTCCCGCAGGGAATTGACGTGGCATCGTCGACGCTCTCGTTGCTGATCGTGACCTCGGACGAGTTGGAAGTGGCGAAGGCCTTCGGGGTTCCCCGTATCTCATCCCTGCTGGGCATGCACCATCGCTTCTTCCCCACCGCCATCTGGGCTGATCGCAAACGCCCCTCGCTCTGTTCGCCACAGGATTTGCAAGAGAGTCTGCTGGCGAAAACCTCCTACCGGCTCTTCCTGCGTTCGGCCGCGGTCTGGCAACAGGTCGTGGTCCGCGGTGAAAAGCGCGAGGCGGCCACGGGCGGCCTGCCCAACAGCAGTATCGAGACCGAGGGCACGGTCATTCTGCGTCTCTCGGCCAGCGCCGGGAAATCCCTGGGGCAAAGCCTCGATGAAGCCGGCGACAAGAATGTCCTAGCCGTTCTGATGCCGCCAGCCCCCGAGGCCAATGCACGGATGGTGTGGAAGCCGGGCGCAAGGCAGATCATGGTCATCACCGATCTCGCCCTCAAGCCGCAGCGCCTGGCAGGGAACAACCTTGTGCTTCTTCAATCCGACTCGATGAAGGGCGTGGTCAAGGTCGAGGATGGTTTCTCGGCACTGTTCTCGACCGCACAATGGAAGGCCTTCAGGAAGGCGCTGGCAGAAGGCCAGCCCTTCTTTTCTCCAGCCGACGGCGATGGACTGGCCTTTGAATTGCGCTGGTCCAATGACTCGAGCGAAGAAGGTGAGGCACCGTCCCTTGACAACCAGCTGCCACCCGGAGCGAGCTACAAGACAGCTCCCCACGCCGTAAACCTCGCGGCCAAGCAAAAGCTGGAACGGGCCATGCACCTGACCCAGGGCAAACACGACCTGGAGGCCATTCTGCGCGACATGGTGGTGTGCGGCCCCTTCCTGTGGGAACAGATCAAGAACGCACCTGGCATCGAGAAGGTGGGTATTGCCTCCACCATTGCCATCCCTGGCTCCCCGGAGGTTGGCCCCAAGATCCTGCAGACGCTAGAAGGTCGGACCTTCCGGACGACCGCGGAAGTTGCTGCTCTCAAACGCGCTCTGCAGACAACCTTCACCTTTGACCCCGAATTCACCGTGCGCAAGGCTCAGGCCCATGAACTGGCGCTGTTCTGGGCCATGGTGCCCTTTGACCTCCAAGAGCCGCTCTTCGTGGTGGCATCGAAGCACCATCGACTGATCGCCGCCTTCAGTAATGACGGCGGCAGCCTGATGTGGCTCGATGATCTCGAGAACCTGAGCTTCGACCACGGCCGCGTGGTGAGGACTAGGGATTGATGCGACCGATCTTGTTGCCATTCTGTTCGACGAACCAGATGTTCCCGTCCTGGCCGACGGTGATGCCGGCGGGGCCACTGGCCGGGGTCGGGATGGGAAATTCGGTGATGTCGCCTGCGAGGGTGATGCGGCCGATGTTGTTGCCCGCATCCTCGGTGAACCACAGGTTGCCATCGGGACCAGCTACGATATCGATGGGGTAGCTGGCCGGAGTTGGGATGGAGAATTCGCTGATGTCGCCCACGGGCGTGATGCGGCCGATGCGATTGCCGCCGTATTCGGCGAACCACAGGTTGCCGTCCGGTCCGACGGCGATACCCCAGGGTTGGCTGCTGGCATTTGGTAGGTCGTAGAGAGTGGCGTTGCCATCAAGGCACAGCCTGCACAGGCTGTCGCTCGCGTTTCCGGTGAGCCAGAGACACCCATCTGGTCCGGCGACGATGCCGACCCACACGCCGCCTAGGCCACAGGAAAGAACAGCGCTGGGGCCGCTTGTTGTCATGCGGACGATATCGTCGCCTAGATAGCCCGTGAACCAAGGGGCGCCGTCGGGGCCGACCGCCACGCCCTTGGGCAAGCTCGTGTCCGGGGTAAGCGCGAGCTCGGTGATCTTTCCGCTGGTCGTGACATAGCCGACCCTGTGCGCGAGGACCTCGGCGAACCACAGGTTGCCGTCCCGCCCGGCGGTGATGCCGAAGAGACCAGCGTCCTGGGACAGCACGTGGAATTCGGTGATGGCACCGGAGGGGGTGATGCGGCCGATGTTGTCGAGGTTGTACTCGGTGAACCACAGGTTGCCGTCCGCGCCCGCCACGATCACGCGCGGCTGGCTGACCAGGCTCGGCAGGATGAATTCGGTGATGGTGTGGACCACGGTGCCGCCGCTGCCAAGGCTGCCGCCGGTGCTGCCAGTTGTGCCGCCCGTTGCGCTCGCGCCGCCGGTGCCCGGTTCGATCCCACCGGCTCCGCCGCCCGCGGCGACCTTGGCACCGGCCGGGACGCCGAGCATATCCGACCGGCCACACGCGACCGAGGCGAACAAGACTACGAAAATTACGAAGCGTGGCCTCATGGTAGGGTCCAAGTTCCTTCAACCATACCAAAGCCGACGCCTGGATAGACAATCCTCGCACGTATGGCCCGAGCCGATCTTCGCTATACTGCGTGGCCCGAGCCGCGGCAGAAAACCAAGATGCCATCCCCACGTCCCACCTTGCGCTGGCAGCTGCAATTCCTTCGCGGCTTTCTTGGCGGCAACCGCGCCTTGACCGGGCCGCACACCGCGATCGTCGACGTCACCGATCGCTGCAATCTGCACTGTTTTGCCTGCCCCCGCCATGCCCCCGACGCGCCTAAGCAGTCGACGCGCCCCCAGGATCTCCCGTGGGACGACTTTCAGAAGCTTTGCCGCGAATGCCAAACGCTAGGCGTGGCCAAGATGGTGTTCATCGGCCAGGGCGAGCCCATGTTCAATCCCCGTCTGCCCGACATGATTCGCCTGGCCAAGAGCGCCGGCATGGCCCTGGTGCTCATTACCAACGGCACGCTACTCGATGCGACGGCCGCAGAGGCTTTGTTGTCGGCGGGACTGGACGAGCTGCGCGTGAGTCTGTGGGCCAGCACACCCGAGGAGTA
>Ga0302323_100000203_pt1 | contig 45142 bp, 32 predicted proteins | sample Fen_T0_3_FD_201950 | JGI IMG/M metagenome (GOLD analysis project Ga0302323, IMG submission 201950) | Peat permafrost microbial communities from Stordalen Mire near Abisko, Sweden - Fen_T0_3 | ecosystem: Environmental > Terrestrial > Soil > Wetlands > Permafrost | place: Sweden: Abisko...
CCAGGCCAATCAGAGTGCGCAGACCGCGTTGAAACTCCTCCAGTAAACGCACCAAAAATAGACGTCTGATAAGGTCTTCCCAAAAGCCCCCGCGTGTTCGCGCACGCGGGGGCGAGGAGGAAGCCCCGAAACAGACCTTTGATGATCCGATCAGGAGCATTTCGCCAAAAAATGCTCCAGCCATCCGATAGATCGGTTCGTTCCTTATTACCCCTAGCAGTCAGTTCGCCCCTCGCAGGGTGACAGTTTTGGAGCGTTCGCTCCAAACGGCGCGGTCCGCGCCTTTTCTCTGGGCCCGTGGCGACGACGGACGTCGCACTCATCAAGGAAAGATACCATCATGGCAGTTGTAATTAATACTAACTATTCGGCGACGGTTGCCTCAAACAACCTGAATGCGTCGAATGCGGCCTTGCAAAAGAGCCTGAACCGGCTCTCGAGCGGATCGAAGATAGTCAGCCCGGCGGATGACGCCGGCGGTCTGGCTGTCTCGATGAAATTAGGCGCGGCAGCTAAACGCCAGGGAGCAGCCCTGGCGAACATTGGCAATGCCACATCGTACCTGCAGACGCAGGACGGTGCATTGAAAGTCGCGGGCAAGGTCCTCGATCGCATCAGCGAACTAAAGACCCTGTACGTCGACCCAACCAAGAACACGTCAGATCTGGCCAACTACGACTCGGAGTTCACCGCTCTGCAGGCACAGTTGACGGCGTTGACGACGGAAAAGTTCAACGGTGTCGCGCTCTTTGGCACGAACGGCCTCACGGTCGCCGTGACGGAAGATGCGGCTGTTGCATCTTCCGTGACCATGGCGGCACGTGATTTGGGTCACACCGCTACGGGTGTCGGTGCAGTGTCCACGGCAGGTGGCACAAACTTGGGCACCGGTCTGGCCCTGAGCACGATCACAGCAGCGATTCAGAACGTCGCTACGTTCCGTGCCGTCAACGGCGCTGAACAGAGCCGGCTCGGTTTCGCGTCCGAACTCCTGACCACCAATAAGGCGAACCTCGAAGCTGCTACCAGCCGCATCATTGATGTGGATGTGGCCTCCGAGTCGACGCAGTTGGCGCGATGGAACACCCTGGTCCAGGCCGGCACCTCCATGCTGTCCCAGGCCAATGGTTCGGCCCAGACTGCGTTGAAACTCCTCCAGTAAAACGCACCAACAAAAGACGTCTGATAAGGTCTTCCCCAAGCTCCCGCGTGTTCGCGCACGCGGGAGCACGGGATGGCCCTGGACGGAGTCTTAACCTCGGAGGGGCTCTTTTTGAAAGAGTTCCCAATGCCGCCCGGTGGACTGGTTGGTCATTATTTGGCCGCTAGCAGTCGGTTTTTGCATTTGAGCGAGGTTACAACGATGGAGCATTTACTCCGAAGGGCGGAGCCCGCGCCAAATCTCTGGGCTCGTGGCGACGACGGACGTCGCACTTATCAAGGAAAGATACCACTATGGCAGTCGTAATTAACACAAATTACTCGGCCACCATCGCTTCAAACAACCTGAACGCGTCGAACGCGGCCCTGCAGAAGAGCCTCAACCGGCTCTCGAGCGGATCGAAGATAGTCAGCCCGGCAGATGACGCCGGCGGTCTGGCTGTCTCGATGAAATTGTCCGCGGCCGCCAAGCGCCAAGGCGCTGCAATGACCAACATCGAAAACGCGATGTCGTACCTGCAGACGCAAGATGGTGCATTAAAAGTTACTAGCAAAGTCCTCGATCGTATCAGCGAACTCAAAACCCTGTACATCGATCCGACCAAAAACACGTCAGATCTAGCCAACTACGACTCGGAGTTCACCGCTCTGCAGGCGCAGCTGACGGCGTTGACGACGGAAAAGTTCAACGGTGTTGCGCTCTTTGGCACTAATCCGCTCGCGGTCCCCGTGACTGAAAGCGGAGCAAGTACGGTGATCATGGCCGCGCGCGATCTGGGTAACACGGGAACGGGCGTGGGCGCTGTCACCGTGGCGGCCATCGCCACGCTGGGTAACACTGGCCTGACCTTGTCCACGATCACGGACGCGATTCAGGACGTGGCGACCATGCGCTCCACCAACGGTGCGGAACAAAGCCGACTGGGCTTTGCCTCCGAACTTCTGGCGATCAACAAGGTGAACCTCGAACTGGCCAACAGCCGCATTACCGATGTGGACGTGGCCTCCGAATCGACCCAACTGGCGCGATGGAACACCCTGGTCCAGGCCGGAGCCTCCATGCTAGTTCAGGCAAATAGTTCGGCCCAGACCGCATTGAAACTGGTGCAGTAAAACCTGCGAAGACCGCCGCCCAACAACGTCTTCTCGTAACCCCCGTGCGCTCACCCGCCGGGGGTTTCTTTTTTCAAGGATTGCCCCGGCCGTCGTCCCGCGTGGAATGGCAACCGTCAAGCATACCCTCGCGCACCCGTGCCATCTTCCTCCCCTCAACTGGAAAATGCCCTCCGCCTTCATCGGGCAGGACAGCTCGCGCCCGCAGCGGCGATCTATCGGGAAATTTTGCGCATTGAACCGAACCAGGCAGACGCGCTAAATCTGCTCGGGCTCGTCACACAGCAAGGCGGTGACCATGCACGGGCGGCCGAGCTTTTTGCGAAAGCTGTGACGTCCAATCCAAGGAATCCATTCTTCATGCTCAACCGGGGAGTTGCGCTGCGCGCTCTTGGTCAGCAGGAGGCTGCGGCTGAAGAATTCAAAAAAGCCCTGGCGCTCGATCCGAATCTCGCCGAGGCCCACCACCAGCTCGGCAATGCGCTGAAAAGTCTGCATCGTTTCGCCGAGGCAGCCGCCAGCTTGCGCCACGCGACAGTACTGAATCCGAACAGCGCGGCGACCTGGCTCAACTTCGGTGCTGCCTTGCTCGAACTTTCTATGCGGGACGAAGCGATCGCCTGCTTCCGGCGCGCCATCCCGCTGGAACCCGAACGACCGGAAGCCCGCAATATTCTTGGCAGCGCCCTCCTCGATGCCGGGCTGCTGGGCGAAGCGAAGGAACAGTTGCAGGTGGCGTTGCGCCTGCGACCGGCGTATCCGGCAGCCCACGACAACTTGGGCCGAGCGCTGCGCGCGCAGGGCAGGGCGGCGGAGGCGGCCGAAGAGTTTCGCACCGCCCTGGCTGCAGCGCCGCAACCCGGCACGCACAGCAACCTCGTTTACGCGCTCAATTTCGTTCCCGGCCTTTCGCCTTCCGAGGTCTTTGCCGAGCATAAACGGTGGGCCGAGATCCATGCCATGCCGTTGAAAAAGGAAGAGCGGCCGTTCACGACCGTATACGAACCGGAGCGTCGCCTGCGGATTGGTTATGTATCGCCGGATTTTATTCATCACGCGGTATCTTATTTTATTGAGCCTGTGCTCGCCGCGCATGCTCGCACCCAGGTCGAGGTGTTTTGCTATGCCAATGTTTCGGTGCCCGACGCGGTGACGGCGCGACTGCGCGCCCTCAGCGATCACTGGCGGGACATCGTCCGACTTGACGATGCACAAGTGACCGAACTGGTGCGTAGTGACAAAATCGATATTCTTGTGGATCTGGCTGGTCACACCGCGCGGCACCGGCTGCTGATCTTCGCGCGCAAGCCCGCTCCCGTGCAGGTGACGTGGCTGGGCTATCCCAATACCACCGGTCTTGATACGATCGACTACCGCATCACTGACGCGGTCAGCGATCCCGTGGGGCAAACGGAAGCCTGGCAGAGCGAGCAACTGATCCGCCTGCCGGAGACATTTTCTTGTTACCGCCCGTCGCCGGTGGCGCCCGACATAAGTGAGCTCCCCGCGTTGAAAAATGGATACATCACTTTCGGCAGCTTCAACCACTTCGCCAAAATCAATCCCGCCGTGCTGGATCTTTGGGCGCGATTGCTCGTGCGTTTGCCTTCTGCCCGGGTGCTTCTGAAAGCCCGCAGCTTGTCCGACCCGGAGACCGCTGCACACGTGCTGAAAGCGTTTGCAGGCCGAGGTATAGGTGAAGGTCGGATCACGCTGCGCAGCGACGACCTATCGGTTCCCGCGCAGCTCGGGCTTTACCACGGCGTGGATATTGCGCTGGATACGTTCCCGTACAATGGAACCACAACGACCTGCGAGGCGCTTTGGATGGGTGTACCGGTTGTGACACTGGCCGGACAGACTCACGTGTCGCGTGTGAGCACCAGTTTGCTGACGCATCTTGGCCGGCCAGAATGGATCGCGCATTCAGAAGACGAATACATTGAAAAATGCGCCGGTCTCGCCGCTGATCTGCCGCGACTGGCCGAGATGCGCGCCCGCCAGCGTGAACATATGCGGCTGAGCCCGCTTTGTGATGCGGCTCGCTTTGCCGCACATCTGGAGGAAGCCTACCGCGAGATGTGGCGGCGCCGGTGCGCGGAAGAACAAAAAACTAAAACCAACCGTTCGTCCTCAATCCCAAACACGCCGAATCCATGAGCCCGGCTCTTTCACCTGCGGACAAAGCTTTTCAACTCGCCATGGCGTTTCTGGCCGCCGGGAAGCTCGACGACGCGGCGAAGGCATTTGCTGATGCCGCGAAATTACGTCCGGCCTGGTGGGAAGCGTGGGCGCGACTGGCCTCGGTACACGATGCGCGGAAAGATTGGGGCGCATCGATCCCGGCTTACGAGCGCGCGCTCCAGCTCCAGCCGAATTCGCCTCAGGTACTCTGCAACCTCGGCATGGCCCATCTTGCCCGTCGAAATTACGCCGAGGCGCTTTCCCGCTTTGCGCAGGCTGCCGTTTTGCCTCCGCCCATTCCCGAAGTTTTCAACGGCCTGGGCGTTGCGTGCAAGGTTTTGAACCGGCCGGGCGAAGCGGTTGAGGCATTCCGAAAAGCGCTCGCGTTGCGGCCGGGCGAGGTGGATTGGCGGTGCAATCTCGGAAACACATACGCGGCGCTTCACCGTTTTGAGGAAGCTCACGCCGCTTACGATCACGTGCTAAAACTGAGACCAGGTGACGGTGCTGCGCGGTTTGGAAAATCGCTCGCTTACCTTGTTTGCGGCAAGTTCAAGGAAGGGTTCGCACTTTATGAGAGCCGTTGGGAAAGCGAACTTCGCGGCTGTAAGCGTGTATTTAAAAAGCCCGAATGGAACGGCGAAACCTCGCTAGAGGGCAAAACTGTTCTCGTGCACTGCGAACAAGGTCTTGGCGATACGATCCAGTTCGTTCGTTACGTTACCATGCTTGCCCAGAGAAATGCCCGCGTGTGGTTGGAGGTTCAGCCCAGCCTCGTGGATCTATGCAAGACAATCCCCGGCGTCACGGTTTTTCCCGAGAAGACTGCGCCGGATTCCTACGATCTGACTTGTTCGCTTTTGAGTCTGCCCCGGCTTTTGAAGACGACGCGGGAGACAATTCCTTCAGCCAGCCCTTATCTCTTAGCGGATCCAGTAAAAGCTGCGGCATGGCGCGAGCGTCTGGCTTCCTCTCCTGGGCCGCGCATTGGCCTGGTTCCATCGGGAAACCCCCATCATACGAACGACCATAACCGTTCAATCGCCCTCGGGATGCTCTCGCCCATTTTCGAGGCGTTCACCGGCAGTCTGTTCATTCTGCAAAAAGAACTCGCGCAACCCGACCGGGCTTTCCTGGCCGAACGGCCTATCGCCACCCACCTTGGAGCAGAGTTCACGGATTTCACAGAAACGGCGGCTGCGATTGAAAATCTTGATCTTGTGATAAGCGTCGATACGTCGCTGGCGCACCTCGCCGGTGCGCTGGGCAAACCAGTTTTTCTGTTTCTTCCGTTTTCTCCAGATTGGCGCTGGTTATTGGATCGTTCGGATAGCCCTTGGTATCCTTCGATGCGGATTTTCCGTCAGACGAATCCGGGAGACTGGGGTCCGGCAATCGAAGCAGTCAGCCGTGAGCTGGCCTCGCGCCGGCCTGGCCGCGCCACTTAGCGCCTTATCCTTCAGAGATATTGAATACGGGTTGAAGGTAGGGACGACCCGCCGGGTCGTCCGTTGGCTTTATTCAAACAGAAAGCGACAACTTTCACTCAGCAAAACCAATCCGGACGGCCAAGGCTGGCCGTCCCTACCATCGGAATCAGTGGTCACAATATCATCCTAAATCCCTCAATCGATTTAACCGCTAATACACGCTAACAAGCGCTAATTTGGAACGTTGTATTCAAAAGATAACTTCAATCACATTCACTCAGCAGGTGAAGCATTCTGTTTATTAAAAATACTAAATTAGCGCTGATTAGCGATAATTAGCGGTTCGAAATACGTCTTCTCGAATCATTTGAAATGCCATAGATTCCGGTGTAGCCGGGGTCGCTGATCCCGGAACCCTCTGAACGCCAGCCTCAGCGAGGCCGGCCACATCATTCGCTCTGATTAAGCGCGGCTCAGTGTTTTCAGGGCCGCCGAGACTCGATCCATCACTGAGGTCCAGTTGCCCGGCGCTGGCTGACGAAAGAGTCGCAGGGACGGGTACCAGGGACTGTCTTCACGAGATAGCATCCACCGCCAATCCGGTGCGTAGGGCAGAAGCGTCCAGACCGGTTTCCCGAGGGCGCCGGCGATATGAACGACTGAGGTATCAACCGAGATGACCAGATCTAGATTGGCGATGATCGCGGCGGTGTCGGCGAAGTCGGCCAGCTCAGGCGAAAGATCGATGAAGGCGTTGCTGCTGGCGATCGTGGCGGCATCCGCGGGCTTCAGATCTTTTTGCACAACATAGAGCGGGCCGCCCGTCAGCGCGGTCAGAGGCGCAAAAGCAGAAAGCGGTAGTGAACGGTTGTGGTCATTCTTGTGCTTTGGGTTGCCCGAACAAACGATGCCGACCTTGAGCCCTTTGCTCGCGGCGAATTTTGCATGCCACAGAGCGGCTTTTTCTGGGGGTGGGGCGACATACGGAACACTGGCAGGGATCGAGTGAAGCTCAGTTTTAAAAACGAGCGGAAGGCTCAGCAGTGAACAATAGAAGTCGAAGGGCGGCAGGCTCTCGCTGTTCGTTTGCACGCGATCGACGCCCGGAAATGCGGCGAGCAGATTTTTTAGCGGAGGCTGAACGCACAGAATGATCTTGGCGCCGCGTTGAGCCACCAGCGGAATGTAGCGGATGAATTGCAGCGTGTCGCCGAGGCCTTGTTCGCTGTGCAGCAGGAGGGTGCGTCCGGCGATATCTTCTCCTTGCCAGCGAGGTTGAGAATAGTTGCGCGGCTGCAGACCGCTCGATTTCGAAGTCCAACGGCTCTCGTATTTCGGCAGGCCGCGCGCGAAGTCACCTTTGAGCAACAAAGCGAGCGCTTCGTTGTAGTTGGCATCGGGAAAGGCTGTATCCGCCGCGGCACGACGGTAGGCGTCGATGGCTTCGTCGGCACGGTTTTGCGCGATAAATACATTGCCAAGGTTGCACAACGCCTCGCGGTAGCCGGGACGGAGTGAAGCGGCGCGCTCGAATTTCGCCGCTGCTTCTTTGTGCCGGCCCAATGCGAGTAGATCATTGCCCCAATTGTTGTAGGCATCAGCTGAATCGGGTTTCAGTGTGACGGCCTTTTCATGGGCGGCAGCGGCGCCGGTGAACTCGCGCAGGTTCCAGAGCGCCAAGCCGAGGTTGTTGAGCACGTCGTGTGACGGCGGGCCGAGCGGTTGGGCTTTGCCATACGCCTCGAGGGCGTCGGCCCAGCGTTCAACCAACTGAAAGGTGTTCCCCAAGTTGTACCACGCCTCGGCGTAGAGCGGGCGCAGGGCGAGCGCCTGCTGGAATGCCGCAATGGCTTCGGTGGGCTGATGTTCGTTTTTCAGGGCGATGCCCAGACCGTTCTGCGCTTCGGGAAATTGCGGTTTGTGGGCGAGCGCGCGGCGGAAGGCCTCGATTGCCTCTGGCGTGCGGTTGAGTTCGAGCAGGATGCCGCCAAGGTTGCAGGCGGCTTCGGCAAACGCAGGGGCGAGTTCGAGTGCGCGCTGATAAGCGGTCGCAGCTTGGTCCGGCTGTTTCAGCTGCTGGTGGGCGGTGGCAAGCCGGCACCACGCCTCGACGTGATCGGTTTTCAGCTCAATACAGCGGTTGTAAGCTCCGACAGCGCTTTGAATCTGGCCGGCGGCCTGCAGCGCAACCCCCAGCCCGAGATGAACTGCGGCATCCGCGGGCCTGAGCCGTGAGGCCTGTTCGAGGAGCTTGATCGCCTCGGGAAACCGTCCGGCCTGGAGATGGCCTTGGGCCTGGCGCAATGTTTCGGGGAAATCAGGCATGGACACAGATTTTAACCTAGAGATTTCATTCGCAGTGTGTCCGATACCACGAAGCGTGCTTCGGCTTGTATGGAATGTAGGAGCCTGCTTGCAGGCGATGAGGATCGCTCGCGGAGAGACTACGCGCGGAATCGCCTGCAAGCAGGCTCCTACAAGTGAGCGGAGAATCAGCGGGCATGGCGTGTTGGCGTTGGTTTTGGTCAAATACCTCGGAGCTTGCCCCGGAGTTGTTTACGTATGACCAGGCTGAGTGATGACGAAGCAGACGCTATTTCCAAAGAGCGTGGCCGCAAAAAAGCACAAAGATCCTACTGATGCTTGTAGAATCAATATTGCGCCTATAGGCGCGCGGGAGATTCGAGTCGGAGCATTGGAATATACTGCGCCTTCTTGAGGCAAAACGCCGAAATCAACATACTGGATTGCAGCTCCGGTGCTCATGTTGTGCGGGTCGATGCCGCGATCGCTTCGGTGATTACGGTGCCGATGGTTTCGTGGCGGTTAAAGTGGTTGTAGATTTTTAACCGGTTTTCGTCGGGCAGAGCGAGTGCCTGTTCGCAGGCTTTGGTGAGCGCGTCGAGATCAGCGTGAGCGTAGCGCAGGATCAAGCCGGCGGCAGCCAGCGGTTCCAACCGTCCACCGCTTTTTGAATCTTCCGAAACGGGCACCATCCCTAGACAGCCCGACCAGAACGGTCGATCGGTGTGCGAGGCCCCCATCGCGGGCGTTCCAAACTTGCGCCCCTCGGGACACACGCCGACCTTGAAGCGGTTGAGGGTGCCGAGCTGCCGCACGTCGACGGAGTGATCATGGATGGCGACGAAGCGATCGCCGAATTTCTTTTTCAAGTGATCGATTTGCCGCTGGCGGTGTTCGGTCAGCCCCAGCTTTGAACCGAGAAAGAGAATCTTTGCCTCCGGCCGTTGGTTGAACGGGATTACAAACGGCACAAGATTGGCCACCCAGCTTTGATGGATGCGCCGACAGCGAGGGGACAGCGCGGCACGGCCACGGTCGTCGAGGGGCCACTCGTCGTGGATGAGCACGTTGAGGTGCGGTGCGATTTCCTGAAAGCACGGCATGGTGCGGCTGGCTTCGTCGAAGGCGTAGTACAGCACGCGAACGCCGTTGCGCGCGAGAAAGGGCAGCAGTTTACTGAGACTGCCTGCGAGTTTTTGCGGACTTTGGCCTTCGAAAACGAGCCACCATTCCTCATCGACCGGCCGGGTGGCGCGGGCGAAGTCGAGCATGCCCTTCACGCCCGTCACCTTTGCCTGCAAAAATTCGAGGCTAGCATGGCTCATGACTGCGAGCGCTTGGGTGATCGCGCCGTGCCAGTCGCAATCGAGGCGCGCCATTTTCAGCATGCCTTCGTCCTTGGGATTGCTGACCCGGGTGGCCAGATCCAACTCGGGCAGGCGCTGGGCAAACTCACTGGCGTCCTCCAGCCGGTCGGCCCAGGAACAAAAATGAAAGATACGGATGCGCCGCCGATCGGCGCCTGCGTTGGAATGCGGCATAAGGTAAACACCCTAAAGATCGGCCGGATCGCGCCGATATTGAGGGCAGACCGCAGGCCCAGCGGCTCAGCGGCGCATTATGACCATCGCATCCACTCAGGCCGCCCCTGCCTCCGCGGCAAAACTTGAAACGTTACTGAATGAGGCTCGCCGCGTGCTTGCCGCTTACGCCGAACAGCCAGGCGATGCGGGCATTTGGCAGCAATTGTTGACGACGCGCCGCAAAATCGCCGCTGCCATCGTCGCTTTGCCCACCGCCCAGAAAATGGGGCCGGTCATCGACGAAGTCTTTGGTGCCCTGCACGATTTTGAGGAAGCGGGCGTAGCCGATCAGCCTGTGGCCGCCGAAGATCTGGCGCAGGTCGAAGACTTCCGCAAACGCAACTGGCCCGGCCTGCTCGCCTCGATGCTGCTTGTGCCGGCCTGGCAATGGCCTTCAGCGCCGGTGCTCGACGCGGTGCAGCCGTGGTTGTGGGCTGAATACACGCGCTGGCTTTTCTATACGCCCAAGGCTTTCGCTGCCTGCGGGCAGGCATCCGCGTACGCCGCACATTATCTGAAACGCTTGGAGGAATTGGCTGGTTGGGGCACGCGCAATCGCGGTTCGGCCGCGGTCCGGGAGGCTTTGCAGGCCTTTGCAAGCCACGCAAATGGTGCGCGACTTTTGTCGGATACCGGCTCCCTGCGCCGCCATTTTGAGCTGCGCGGGAAAATCCTTTCCATCGCTTCGGGTCTCGCTCCCCAGGATGAGCTCATGCCGCTGCCGCGCGAAGGACGACGTCTGCGGGTTGCGTTTATCGCCGACAATTTTGGTCCGCAGGCCGGCACTTACGCGACGCTGCCCCGCTTTGAACAACTGGATCCGGTGCGCTTCGAAGTGATTCTCTTCGCGCGCGAGATGACTGACACTACAATCGAGGGGCACTGCAAAAAACACGCCGCAGCGTTCCACATTTTGCCGACGGATTTCGAGGCGCAGGTCAGCGCGATCCGCGATGCCAATCTGGACGTCCTTGTTTTTTCGACGAACCTTTCAACAGAGTTTAGCGGGCTCGCTCCGCTTGCCTTGCGGCGGCTGGCGCCGTTGCAGGTTGCCAGCCAAGGCACACTTGCTACCGCCGGCTTGGCCGAGATCGATCTCTACGTTTCGGGGGAATTCGACGAAATAGCGGCGAGTCCCGAGCACTACGTCGAACGGCTCGGGCTTTTGCCGGGTACTGCCCACGCCTTCAATGTCGAGGCCGACCGCCAGGAGCCATCGTCATCGTGGACCCGTGCGGCCCTGAGTCTGCCCGAGGACGCGGTTGTTTTTGTGACCGTGGCGAATTGCGCGGCGATCACGCCGGAAGTGCAGCATGCTTGGGCAAAACTGCTGGTTGCGGTTCCGAGCTCCCGGCTGCTCGTTCATCCGTTCGGTTTGAGCGGCGGCCTTCCATCCACCGTGAAACGTTTTTGTGCGGAGTTTGACCGTGTATTCGCGGAACACGCTATAGCTGGCGACCGGTTGGTTATTTCGACAAATGCGTTTCCGTCGCGCGCCGACCTCAAAGCGCTGATCCGGGTCGGAGACATCTATCTCGATACTTTTCCGTGCAGCGATGTGAGCTCGGTCGTGGACGCGCTTACGTGCGGACTTCCGGTTGTCACGCAAGAGGGCCGCCAGGCTTGTGCGCGTTCAGGTGCAGCCGTTCTGCGCACACTCAAGCTCGATGAACTTGTCGCAGTTAATGCGCAGAGTTATCACGATTTTGCTGTGCGTCTGGCGGAAGGTTCGGCGTGGCGCAAGGAATTGCGCGCGAGCATCGAAGACCGTTTGGCGCGCTCCCCGCTGATTTTTGATTCGCTCGCCGCGAGCGAGGCGTTCGGCGCGCTCGTCGAGACAGCTTTCGATGCCATTTTTGCCAACGGCTTGACGGGCTTCCGAGCGGACCGCACCGCGGTCCGGGCTCCTGAGGTAACCGACCTCTCGCCGGTGGAATCAGCGCTGGCATTTGGTTCGGCTGAACAAGCGGTGAGTTTTGCCCAAAGCGTGCTCGCTCGCGATCCGGCCAGCCCGAAGGGCCGGCACCTGCTCGGCGTCGCTTTACTGAAACTTGGACGGGCAGACCGAGCGGTTGTTTACCTGCTTGAGGCCGTGCAACATCTCGAGAACAACGCCCCGGCCTGGAGCGATCTCGCGTCGGCTTTTCGTGCCAATGGGCAGATGAGCGAGGCCATGCAAGCGGTTCAGGTTTGTCTCGGTATCGACGGGCGCCACCTGGAAGCTTTGCTGCTGCTGGGTGAAATTGCGGGTCAGACGGGCCAGCTGGCCGATTTGACCGAAGTCGCCACCCGTGTGGAATCGATCGCGCCCCACGATCCGCGTGTTCGTGCCTTGGTTGCGAAAATCAGAGGTGTAGTTCCCACACCGGAACCGCAGCTCGGACTGCCGGTGAACTTAAGTCCGACGCCTCAGACTGCGCCGGACGCAGCGGAGATTTTGGCTTCAACCTCGTTGGATGCTTTGTTCCCGGCTGAGGTTGTAGCGTCGCTCGATCTCGCTCAACGCGGTAGTGCGGCGACACCGGTTGTAACCGTTGCCCCCGTCGCTGCGGCAATCGCCGGAAAGAGTGGAGCCCGCCCGAACCCGCGGGCTCTGTTGTTTTTCCTCTCAGCGAAAGAGAACTACCGCCAGCCGCTCTTCTCGAGTGAAGAAATTTTCTGCAGCCCCGACACCGAAACCCGCCACAGCGCCGGCCGCGTCACTTCATTAAAGATAACGGCTGGTTCGTTCGATGTGCGCGACGTGGTTCGCACATTGCCTGCTTCGCAGCAGCCCGAGATCGTGATCGTCAAGGCCGATGCCTCGGGGCGTAATTTGCCGCGCAACTTGGGTAGCCTGAAGTGCCCGAAGGTTTTAATCGTGGGTGATACCCACCACATGCAGCAGCCGGTGCAGTCCCTCCTGCGTTATGCGAAGGAAGAACCGTTCGATTTCGTCATCTTCGACCACACGCGCCACCATGCGCACTTCTTTGCCGAGGCCGGCGTGAAGAATGTTCACTGGCTGCCCGCGGTTGATTACGGTTTCATTCCTCACGAGTTGATCAAAAAACCGTCGCACCCGCTCACGTTCGTGGGTCAGGCCGGACGGCATCATCCGTACCGTTGCTGGGTGCTCGATCAGGTGAAGGCAGCGGGTCTGCCGTTGGAAGTTCTGCGCGGTTCGCTGGCGCAAACGACCGACCTCTATGCCGATTCGCAAATCACCCTGAACGTCAGCCTCAACGGCGATCTCAACCTCCGCGTCTTCGAGTCTTTGGCCGCCGGCGGCTTTCTGTTGACCGACGAACTGCCGGTGGACTCCGGTTTGCCACAACTGTTCGAAGCCGGAAAACATCTCGATACCTGGCGGACTCCGGACGAGCTGATCGAAAAGATCCGTTACTATCGCGCGCATCCGGCCGAGGCCCAGCGCATCCGGAAAGCCGGACAGGCCGAACTACTCCGTGCGCACCATCCCGAGGTGAAACTACGCGAATTCTACGACCTCATTTTCTCTGGCAAGGTAAACCCGGTTTACGATCTGGGAAAGGACGCTCGGTGTGCGCGAGCGATGACGAAGGCCGCCACATTGCCGTTGTCGGCAACCGACCCGCTCATCGCCGGCTACGAGGCCGTACAGGAGCTGCACCGTGTTTCGCGGCAGGTCACCGTGTATTGCTCCATGCCCGACGAGTTGAGCAAGCTGGAGGATCTCCCCCGGTTGAAATTTGTCCCGCTAAACGAACTTCGCAAAGGCGAAACGACGGCCGAAATCGCCGGGCCCAAAGCTGAATCAGTGCTTTGGTGGGAGGGCGCCGCGGCCGACGGACTTGCGGATCATCTGCTCACGTTCACCGGACGCGTGGTCGCCCCGCGTGCGAGCCAGCCCGTCATCGAGACACTCAACGCTGGTGGTTTCAAAGCAACGGAGAGCGGTGTTTGTGTCTATCGTTTAGATCGGCCCGTACAGGCCCTGCAACGTGCGTGGGAGGCAGGTCAGCGGGACTATGTGTGCGCTCGCCTGGCATCGGTTCTGGCTGCCACGCATAGTTCGGATGAATGTGTTATCCTGGCAAATCTGGCGGAACAGGCGGGGGAACAAGCATTGAAGCGCACGGCGATCGAACAAGCCATCGGGCTCGATCGCGGTAACCAGGCTGCACTCATCTCTTCCGCTGCCTTATCGCTCGACGAGGAAGATTTGGGCAGTGCACTCCTGCTGCTCGAAGAGGCCGCCCGGGTTGCACCGCTCGCGCCCGAGGCTGAACAGCTTCGCACCGGCCTGCATGAAAAGCTCGGTGGCGAGCCTGCACTCGCGCCCTACTACAAGCTTATCGGTCGCTCGCCGGTGCCGCAGTCGGAGCACCCGCGCAAAATATTGCTGGTGACGAATCTTTTCCCGCCGCAGGAGCTGGGCGGTTACGGCCGCAAGATGTGGGAGTTTGCCAACGGACTCGTGGCCCGCGGTCATAAGGTGCGCGTATTGGCTGGCGATCTACCCGCCATCGCTAAGCCGCCGACATCCGACGAGGTCGCGATGGACCGCTGCGTTTCCCGGGACCTCAAACTCCTCGGCACTTGGACAAAAGGCATCCCTTCCCGGGTCGAAGATCCGAAGGAGGTCGACGCTCGCCGAAAAAACAATCTTCGCCTCGTCAAGGAAGCAATCAAGACTCTGCAGCCGGATTTCCTGCTCGCGGGCAATATGGATTTTCTTGGCGCAGACATATTGAATGTGGCCCTTGGTTCGGGTTTGCCCGTGCTGCAATGCCTCGGCAACACCGCTCCCGGTTATACACCGCCCGAAACTCCGAAGTCACCACGCTACAAGATCGGTTCTTGCAGCCATTGGAATGCGGCCACCGTAAAGAAAAACGGTTACCCGGTTCAGACCGAGGTGGTTTATCCCGGCGCGCGCGTGGACCGTTTCTTCCGTTTCTTCCTGCCCGAGCGCCGGCGCCTGCGGATTTGTTTTGCGGGCCTTGTCATGCCGTTCAAGGGAGTGCATATCCTCGTCGAAGCGCTGGGTCGCCTGCACCAATCCGGTATTGATTTTACCGCCGAAATCGCTGGTGAAACCACCAACCAGCAATTCCTCAATAATCTCCACGATTTCGCGCGGAAAGTCGGTATGACCGACCGGATCAAGTACACCGGTTTTCTGGACCGGCTTGAACTCTCCGCCTTGTTTGGACGTAGCAACGTTCTGGTTTTCCCCAGTCTGGTCGAAGAAGGTTTCGGCATTTCGCAGGTCGAGGCTCTGGCGGCTGGTTTGGTCGTCGTATCAACCGGTACTGGTGGAGCCAGCGAGGTCATCCGCGATGGGGTCGATGGCCTGCTTTATCCCTCGGAAAACGTGCAGGCTTTGGCTGAGAAACTCCACTCGCTCGCGACAAATCCTGAACTCTTTGCCAGGTTGCAATCGGCCGCCCAACGCCGGGCTTCGGAATTCGCCGTCGAGCATTCCGTGCTAAAGATCGAACAGTGCATGGAGCAGCTGATCGCCACGAGTGAGTTTGGCCGTCTCAGTTAAATATTCACCGAACCAGCGTTTTGAATCATTCCGAAAACACGGCCGTGCTAACGCAAAATGATCTGCAGGTGCTCGAGCAAGCGGGCCGTTTTGAAGAATCCCGTGCGGCTGCGCTGGAAGGCCTAAAGTCTTCGAAGGATTCTGAGCGGATTGCCGGTGCGATTTTCCTGATCGCAAATATGAAGTTCGATCTCATGGGCGAAGCGTTGGCCGCCCTAAAGCCACTGCAGGCTCAACTCGAAGGAGACTTTAACGCCTGCAACGTTCTTGCCTATGCCGCCTGGTATCGGGACGACGTCGAATTGAGTCGATGGGCGAGCCATCGCTGCATCGGATTGGCTCCTGCTGCATCAGCAGGTTATCTTCGGCTCGGATTACTTGAGCTCATGAAGCAGCGCTATGTTGAGGCTTATTGCGCGTTCTCCGCTGGCTTGTTGCATTGTCCAAAGGAAATCGAGTTGTTCCAAGCGTGGTATAAACTGTCAAAAGTGCTAAGCCAGGGGATTAACAATGTAGAATTCGTCTGGGATGGCATAAAGTTTTCCTTCCGGCTGGCTACCTATAACGGGCATGCCATGGAAACTGCCTGCCAGCATGTGCTCGGGCGCTTTTGTGAAGAGGAGGAGTTGCGGTATGTGCGACAGTTTGTTGGCCGTTGTGACTCGATTGTCGAAGTCGGCGCCGCTGTCGGGAACCACACCATCTTTTTTGCCAAGGTTCTTTCTCCAAAGTCGATCCATGTATTTGAAGCATACTGCCCCGCCGTGGAGCAGATTAAAGATAACACGTCCCTGAATTGTGATGTCTCTGGCGGTCAGAAAATCACGGTTCACCACGCTGCGGTGGGTGCCAAACCGGGACGCATGCGGATTTTCGATCAGGACGTCTCCGTCGTGCGTTTGGACGATGAGGTGAAAGTGCATGTTGATTTTATAAAGATCGATGTCGACGGGATGGAGATGGAAGTGCTCGAAGGCTGCCGGGGACTGTTCGCGCGCGACCGGCCCAAAATAATGGTTGAGGTACAGAATGAACTCAAAGAGCGCTTTCACGCTTTTATCCGTGAATACGATTACGTGATCGAGCGCGAAGCCTTTAGGGCTACTGACACGAACTATTATATAAGGCCAAAAAACTTGCCGGCGTGACGGGCCTTTTGGCGTGCAGGCAAAATAAATCAACCACGCGGCCTGCCGCGCAGACATTTGCCAATCTGATTATATCCCTAACGTGCTAGAAATAGCGCGAACCTTTGCCCAAGCGCTTTTGATTGCATCTTCTGTGCTGAGTTCTCGGGGAACCAAAAGTATATCCAGCCAACTGTCGTAATATCGGCCATTCCAGCTTTCATAAATCTGCGCCAATGTGTCCACGGTGATCGGAGAGATGAACCCACAGGTCGGGAGCATGGGCACATAATCGATCCGTTTGAGGTAATCGAAAAGCCAATACACATCGGCTTCGTTTTTCGACCAACTCAAAGGAGTGAATTCGACCTTCTTAACTGGTCTTGCTTTTTGTCGTGCCAGCGTGGCGGTAGCACCCCGGATCGCTTTGGGTTCAAAGCCCTCTATATCAATTTTGATAAGCGCGATCGCCAGGCAAGCGGAGAGTTCGCGGAAAAACACGCTGTTGACGGTGACAATTTGGAATATATCATAAACGCAGTCTCGCGGCGGATGAAGATTCAGCTCCGGCTTTTACCGAGCTACTGAAATTGGATAGGCCGACCGGTTTCTTCGGGGGCGTCGGGAATGAAATTGATATACAGGGTTTATCGTTATCGACACTCATTGGCCTCAACAGGCCGCAAGCGTGGCTCAAGCTCATGAAAGGGGATCAAGCTGATATTTTTCAAGACTTTGGCTGATTTGGTTTGATGAAGGGCGAGGATGTTGCCCCCGATTTGAAAACGCACAATATCTTCGATCGAAAGTGGAAATAGAGTGGTATTTTCTACGACATAGGCGCCGGGTTTTGCGTGCAGGAACATCAAATCCACGAGATAGAATTCGTAACCCAGCTCTTGCAAAAAAGGAAATTGGAATGGTGGCGGCTGGCCTGGTTTGAAATGGTCATAGCCGAATTCAAAGGTGATGTGAGGAAGGCACCGGGTGATCGTGTCACGCCCGCCTGCAATGACGAAAGGCTCGGCACCTTCGACATCGATTTTTATTACCTGGGGCGAGAGGTTATGTGTCTTGCAGATCTGGTCGATCGTGTTCGTTTCAACCTTGATGCGGGCGATGGACGCGCCGAGGCGACGATGATTTCCAAGTTCGGGTATGATCGTGCTGGCTTGGGTGGCTCCAGGATCGGACCCTGTATATAACAGAATGTGACCAAGCTGATCACTTAACGCGCAGCAGTAAGGGCGAACATTTTCGAATTCAGGACGCGAAGCTAAAAATGCCAGCCGGGTGTAATGAACGGGATGGCATTCGAACGAATAACAACGACCGGTTGGCCCAACGAGGGGAGCCATGATTTCGGTGGTCTGACCGATGTTCGCGCCAATATCGAAGCAGGTGTCGCCTTGCCGTAAGCAGAGCCCATAAATTTGTTTGAGGGTCATTAGGACTGAAGAAACGGCTGGTTACGCGGCGAGTTCGGTTTTGCGTGCCTGATTATAGGCATCAAAATGGGCGTACATAAATTCGATATAGTCTTCCATTTCGTCAGAAAGATTCACGCAGCTTCCTTTGTTTAATTGATACAGTTCACTAAAACGAAGGGGCTTATCTTTATAGAGCTCGTCGTAAAGCTGCGTTCCGGGATAAGGGGTGAACCGGTTCAGAGAGATAAAGGCCGGCCGGATTTTTCCCAAGAGCTCCACCGTCATTTTCATGTCGTCGATGGTTTCGAAGGGAAATCCGGAGATCAGGAACGCGGTCCACGGGATTCTCGCGGCATTGAGCCACTCGGCCCGCTCAATTACCTCTGCGATTTTCTGGCGTTTGTTGACCCGGTCGAGAATGGCCTGAGATCCACTTTCGATGCCGAGGAAGAGACGTTGCCCGCCTCGCTGTTGAAAGAGGTCCAGTTTTTCGCGGGTAATCGCTCTGACGCGTGTGCCTGCGCTGAATTTTAGCCCAAAGCGGGCGAAGAGGCTGCTCGTTGTTTCAAAGTGCTTCGTGTTGGAAAGAAAACAGTCGTCCATGACGTAGAGGGGGATCGCGGTGCCGAAGCGATCGTGGATTTCGGCGAGTTCCGCCGTCAAGTTTCCCTGATCGCGGTAGACCATTGTTTTATCGAACGAGTGGCAGCAAAAAGTGCAGGAGTTCGGACATCCGAACGACGTCATGATCGAGGTGAGATTGTTCGGGGAATATCTCTCGTGGCTTTGGATGAGCTGCTTGTTGGGCTTCCGATTTGTCAGGTCGGGGATCGAATGCACGACGTGGTCGTAATGTTTTCCGAAACTATAATTCTGGTGGCTTTTCATCATGCCCTGCACATGGGGACCCCCCAGCACAGTGGTCACTTTGTCGCCGAACATTTCTTTGGCCATGAGCGCAATTTTATCGGCGGCGTCGATCTTGGGAGAGATTGACGTAAGGCCGATCACCTCGGGTGCATAGGCTTCGATAGCATTCCGGACTTCACGCCAAATGGGGTGGTCGGGTGTGGCGAGAGCTTCCTCGTATTTGCCGTAATTTTGTCTGACTTCATCGCGAATCAGCGGCCGGCAGTCGGGTGTTGGCTGGTCAGCGTCAAAAATGCTCACGTCGTGCCCCTGCTCCTGAAGATACGAGGCAATCAAGGTCAGCGTGACAGGGTAATGCCAGCGCTGGTAACCAAAGAAGCGGTAGAACGGCGGCTCAATAAGTAAAATCCGAGACTTACGCCGAAGGAAGTTCATAGGGGCAAGGCCCTATAACGGCACACTTACGCTGAAACCAAAGTGGATATTTTGTGGTTGGTGTCAGGCGAGGTAGTCCCGGTGCTGATTTAGGAAAGAGGAGGCCATGCGGCTCTGCGTGCATTTCCACATGCCGGAGGCGTCGAGGGTGCGGACGGTCTCGGCGTCGGCTCGTTCAGCATCCGTCGAGCAGGTTTTGGTGGCGAGGAGCTCTTGCACTCCATGGAGAAGGTCGTCGCCGGTCGGAGGAAGATCCTCGAATTTCTCCGGGTTGTAATAGGCGGGGCCGATGACTTCGTTATAGTTCTGCATGAAAGCGAGAACTTGCTGGGAAAAAGTGAGGAGATTGCCGGTAGTTCGGTCGCGGAGCCGGGTTGGCACCATGATAGTGCGTGGCGATGGGTTCGGCTGCAGCGTCCAGGGTGCGTACTGGCAGTGAGGAATGCCCAGCGTGTCGCAAAAATAGCCGGCACCCGAGGGGCTGATGATCCCAAAATCGGCATTTCGGAAGAGATAGAAGTCGTTCTTTGGGCTGACGAACGTGGAGCCTGGATAATTAAAAACGCCGTACTTTTTATAGGCATCGAGCATGGGCTCTCGGCCAGCCAGAAAGATTTCGTAACCGGAGTCCTTGAGAAATGCGAGGGTGGGCTCGAAAAAGGCATCGTCCAGGATGCGCACCGTCCCGTTGACGATTTGTGATTTTCGCTGGAGCACGACGTACTTTCTGCGCCTAAGTTGAGCGATAAATTTGGGGTCGCCCGGGATCTGGTCGAGCGCTTCACGGAGGGGGAAATATCCCTCGGTACCTCGCCAGGCCTTGAAGATATCGCACCACTGTTGGTTGAGGCCTTCACACGAAAGCGCCCACGCGAGGTGGGCCGGCGATGAAGTTGCTATCTTGCGTCGCTGTTCGGGAGGCATGGCGACGCGGAAGTGCGCAATTCCCGTTTCGACGACCATCTGCGGATAAAACAACTGGATTTCTCGGGCCAGATGAAAGGCATTTTCGTCCAAAACGATTGAAATCGACAATTTTTTGAGCAGTTCGGCCACGAACGCTGAAAGGGGCGTGGGGTGCAAAAAGACGACGGGCCGGCGGCTGGCGATTTCCGGGCGGAGCCGGATCTGACGCATAAGGTAGTCGGTTTCGGGCAGGACGTGTCCCGGGGCGTTGAAAAAGAAAATGCTTCCTGCAACGAGGCGGTTTGAGCCGACGAGGTTGGCGATGAATTTGTCGATCATGCTGGGAGGAAAGAGTCAGACGATTTACGCTAGCCTCGGCTTGAAAAATGTTTTTTTGCTGGAATGAAAGCGGCCATCATGACGCAAGGGCTTCGCGAAAAAAATCGACAATTGTCGTGAGTGGGACGGGAGAGAGTCCGATATTGCGGCTGAGGTGGGTGAGGCGAAGGGCGGTGACGGGGTGAGCATAAAGCAGCCGGGCACCGGATTCCTGTGATGTTTTTGCAGCCACCTGACAGCGATCGGGCGCCAGTTCATTCACCAGCGTTCTCGCGAATTCGGCGTAGCTAATATCTGCTTCTCCTGAGAGGTGAAAAATACCCGGCTGCCGGTGTGTCAGCACCTGAGTGATCGCGTGTGCGGAATTGGCAAAGAGAACAGGGGCGAAAAAGAGATCGCTGAAAGCAGTGATGACGCCGCCGGTGCGCAATATTGCTAACCAATCGCCAAAGGGAGATGTGTCCAGGCTCACATTTTTCGTTATGCGTAAAACGGCGGAAAGATGCGTGGCCTGAAGCTCCAGGGCGTGTTTGCGGATTGCTGCTTCGGCCTCCGCTTTTTGATGAGCGTAGAGCATGCCCGGGCAAACAGGTGCATCTTCGGCTTGGGGGGTGTCGGCTTTAAAGACCGTGTTGGTGGAGATGAAGCAGGTAAAGATGCCCTTTTCAAGCAGGCGTCGGGCGAGGGAGGGAATGGCGACGCAGTTGACCTGGTGCGCGAGCGCTGGATCGTTTTCACAGGATGCAAAATTAGTCAGGCCGGCGATGATGACCGCTGCGCTTATGTCCGGTGGCACCTGCCAGTTATCGCAGTCGGTGAAATCCAGATGGGCCTCCCTGGAGCCCGGTGGGTTATTTCGGCGGGAGGTCGCGAGGAAGGAGGTTCCGTTGTGCGTGAATTGCTCGACGAGTACTTTACCGAGCCGGCTATTACCGCCAATAACAAGCGTGCTCATGGTGCGATCGCGCTCAGGAGGCGGAGGCTGCAAAGGAAGCAGCCGGTTGGCTTTCACGGCATTCGGCTGCATCGTGGTTGGCGCTTAGAGCTTTTGCTTTAAGCGCGGCTGCCTGGGCAAGTTGACCGCGGCGCGTGGAATCACTCGCATCACTCAGCATCTGTTTCGAGGCCGCGTGTAGAAATTCTTGTGCGATGGTTTCTATATTCACCCGCTTGCCCAGGAATTGCTTGAGGAAAGCTGGCAGATCGAGCTGGAGGTGTTCGAAGATTATGATCGAGCGGAAAAGGTCGAGGGTTAGAAATTCGCGATGCTCGGGGTGGTGGATGAGATAGTGAAGCGCGTCGAAGCCAAAGCGGCCCAGGGTTGGCGGTGTCTTGTAGATCAACTTGGCGTGGGAGAACTGGGGCGTGTTGAGCAAATTCAGAACGGTTTTCAAGACCGACTGCGTCTTGTTCCTCTTGAGAACCGGGTCGCGTGACATGGACGTGGGACTTATGCGCACGGTTTGGCTTCTGCCGGGAAAGAAGCAGGCGCCGTGCTTGGAACCCAACACGAGGGCTGCAAACACATCGGCATGCCAGTGGAGTTCGGCGATCAAGCCGCCACAATGAATCCATTCCTCGCGCAGCCAGATGGCGGGTTGCGTGGGCATGGCATAGTGGGGGTTTTCGCGGAACATCGTGAGGAAGGTGCCTGGATCGATATACAGAGGGTCGGAGACATTGAAACCCGCGCTCATTTCGCAAAATATACTGTCGCCCGTGAGTTCGTAGAGGGTGCGGTATTCACCGAAGGCATACGCTACCTGTGGGTGCTTGCGAAGCATGGGCATCGCTTTGGCAAAAAAACCAGGATCATAAAGGGGATCGTCTGCGCCCAAAGAGGCGACGTAGCGAGCGGTGAGCAGCGAGAGGGCCTTGGTTATGGTCTGATTGCCTCCGAGATTGTGTTCGTTGAAATGTATCAGGGTGCGGGGATAGTCCTTGCGGATGGTTTCAATTACGCTCCGGCTGTGGTCGGTCGAAGCGTCATCGATGACGAGGATTTCCCGCGGGACCAACGTTTGAGCATACAGACAGGCAACGGCTTCGTAGAGGTATTCGCCGTAATTGTAATTGGAGATTACGACGGCAAGATCTTCGGCAATATTCATTGAGGAGCAGGTTTAAAGTCGGCGCCGGAAACGCTCTTTCGTCAAAGCCCCTGCAGGCTCCGTCCTAGAGATTCCTGTGATACGAGTGACACGCCGCCATCGACGGCGATGTTTTGTCCGGTCACGAAGGCAGATGCTGGACTAAGAAGGAATAAAATGACTCCCGCGACGTCCTCGGCCCGCCCCATACGACCGAGTGGAGTCATCCTTTTATATAGATCGGCGAGGGGAATATTATTGGCGTAATAGGAGTCTGACTCGGGTTTGATTGTGGTTCCTGGCGAGACGACATTCACACGAACTCCTTTCGGTCCCAGTGTGGTCGCGAAATAATGGGCCAGGTGAACGAGTGCGCCTTTTGCCAAGTGATACGACAGCGGCTGATCGTTGGCAATGAACGAACCAAGTTGTGAGCCAACCAGAACGATTGAGCGAGAGCGTGAGGCGTCGAAGTTGGATGAGAGAAATTCAATGGCGCGTCTTGTGGCATCGAGAGAGGTGGCTATCTCGCCTTGCCAGGAATCGCCATTGCCTCGAAAGCGTTGCATGAAGACAAGATTGTCAATGGCTGGTCGCTCGGAGCGGAGCCGCCCAAGCGCGCTGTCCAGCGTCTTTACGTCGAGGAAATCGCACGCAACGAAGGCCGGAGTCATTTGCTGCTCTGAGGGAGGTGCGGTGCGACCCAATACTGAGACTTCGTGGTTGCTGGCGAGAAGCGCGCTGGCAAGCACCTTGCCGATACCTTTAGTACCGCCAAAAATGACTGTATGGGGAGAGGTCATGGCCTGAGTCGGTCGACGACAGTTTTCCTTAGTGCGCTCACATACGCGGCGCAATCGGGAGAATCTGGAGCTGGAGCCCACGGCGCAAAGTGGGTGGCATCTCGACGGAATGGTCCGAGCGTGGTTTCACAAAAGACGACTTCGGTCGAGAGCAGCACCAAGCCATGATAGCTTTCCGAAGACAGGCGAAAGAAGAAATTACCGCCTTTGCCGGGCGGGGTGAGATGTACAATTTCGGCAACAGTTCCGTCATCGGCAAAGAGAACGAGAGCTGCTTCTCCGCGGAGCATTTGGTACGATTCTGGTTTGGCTGTATGCTTGTGCGGGCGGATGTAGCTCTCGCCATTCAGCGAAATAATCATCTGCTGAAGTTGTACGTCATCGTCGAGGTGCGCGCAAAGGCGCGCGCGACGCAGCGGAGCCCCGGCCTGGGCTGTTGAGAGGAGGGCGAGGTCGGCATCTCCAATCGCAAGGTCCAGTGCGGTCTGCTTGAGCACTCCGGGAGTGGTCGTTGTCCAGCGGGGAGTTGTGCTCATGGGAAAATGCTCAATGAGCTGTTGCGATAGATGGACCGAAAGGAGCCCCCTGAGCGGGTGAAATTCGAAAGCCGGTTGATAACGCGCGCCTCAGCCTGGTGATTAACGCTTAGGACGCAGAGTCCGACGTTGTCCTCGAGCAAGGCGGAGGCCGGTCGGATAGGGAGTTTGCTGCCTGGTACAAAAAGTCCCTGTTTCTCCGGAGCATCGTCGACGACGAACGATACGAAAGAGCCAATTTCCATGAGATTAACGAACATGATTGCAGAGTGTCCGGCGCCGAGCACCGCAACGCGTTTTCCGCTCCGAACATAATTTTCAAGAGCCTTCTGTAGGCTAGCTCGCGTAGGCGCGAGGCAGACTCCGAAAGTACGTGCGGCTGCCACCTCATCGGCGACCCGCCCGGCCGGGGCTCTCGATTTTGATATCACTGGTGATTCCCGCAGTATGGCCACGAGCGAATTTTCCAGGACGTAGGGATAAGTGCGCAGGAAAACGATCTCGCGGCCTTCTTCGTCAAGGGTCGATGCAAATGTTTCAGGAGTAAAATAGGCGACATGATCCTCCCACGGGAGTGTATAGTCGCAGCTTTTGAGCAGCGGCCCCGAATCGGGAACTTCCAGCACGAGGTATCCGCCGGGCGAGAGCAGGGCCCGCAGAGCGGCTATGAACAAGGAAAGGTTGTGGCTATGCTCCCAAATGTGACGGGCCAGCAATACATCGACCGAACCATGCCTTGCCCGCCAAGACTCGGCCCACTCGGGAGTGGCGACAGCCTGGATTGTTTCAATACCGGAAAGCGGTGCTGTGATGCCAAAGTCCTTGCCTGTATCAAGACGGCTTACACGGGCGAAACCGCGCTTCCTAAGGCGTTCCAGTGTGGTATCGTCCTTGTAGGTCAGTCCGACAATCGTGGATGAAGCCGAGACTCCCTCGAGCCGGCTGATGCGATCTGCGACGTCGTCGAGATGATCTTCAGCCTCGTTATATTTGATCCATGAAAACCTTGGTCTCACCGCTTCGGGAGAAGGAGGCGACGCCTGGCGAACGAGACCGGTGCGCAGGGAAACTTCCATGCGGAGGGAGAACCGCTCCTCCGTTTCATCGATGGATCCTAGAAAACGGTTGGTAAAGGGAAGCGGGCCAAAGTCGGCAATTTGCTCCCAATCCGAAGCGAAGGCTGAAAGCGAAGTGCGCATGCCTATTCGAAATAGATGAAGCTGTGGTCACCGGTGTAGCCGGTGTGGTCGAACCACCACTGCCACTCCTCTGGGGTGCAGAACATTTCGCAGGTGAGCTGCCAGTAGAGCAGGTTTACTTTTTCCACCTCGTTCCGATATGACTCGACGCAGATAAACTTGCCGCCGCGACCGACACGTTCGACTTCGCGCAGGGCTGCATCGAGTTCGTAGCAATAGAGATTGTGTAACGTGGTTATAGATACGACCAGGTCGAAAGACTTGTCGGGGAATGGGAGGCTGCGCGCGTGGCCGGCGTGGAGGAAGGTTTTCACTTCCGGCTTCGCGTTCTCAATCGCGTAGGTCGAAATATCGAGTCCGCAGATTTCGATTCCGGGCACAACCTGGGTGAATTCATAGAGGAGAAAACCTTTGCCGCAGCCAACATCAAGCACGCGCGATCCGGCTTTGAGCCCGTAGTGTTTCGCCATCGCTTCCGCAACCACCCGCCAGCGGCCATCATAGCGCATGCCACCGTAACCGGTCTTGCGATCGCCGTCCCAATAGTCACGGGCGAATTTTTTGGCGAGCGTGGCGGCCTCCGCCTTGGGGAACTCGTTCACGCGCCCGAGATAGTCGCGGGTTGTTTTTTTGTGCAGAGAAGAAATGAAGTCGATGTAGGCCATGGATGATCAGGCTGCGATAAGATGAGGGTCCAGAATCTGACGGGCGCGTGCGAGTTGCCGCTGGCGGCGGGTTGCGGCTTCGGTCGGGCCGAGCGAGAATTCGCGGCGACTGCGACCGACAGGCGTGAAATCATTCAGCAGAATGCAACTCCACTTGATTTGGTAGACTGGCAGCAAAAGGCGGCACCGTGCAGCAAACGCCTCCGGGTCGACCAGTCCCAGCGAGCGAGCGACGGATGCGATCACTTGATCGAGAAACGTGGAAGCGACCGGTACGTCCGGCTGGCAGAAAAAATCACTGACGAGCTTCGCCGGGTCGTCCCAGCCCGCGTATTCGAAATCGAAAAACACGAGCGTATGGTCTTCCCTTATAAGTGCATTGTGAAACCCAAAATCCGACGGTGAGATGCAGCGGACTTGCTTCGGCAGCTCCAGCTGGAGAGCGCCAGCCGGCTGGACGGAATGCACGCCCTCGCAGGTTACTTTCCAGAACGGCTGCAACACATCTGCCACGAACGCGATCGTCTCGGCATCGAGATCGTCACGGTGAGGCAGCGAAGAAACCTCTTCGATTCGGCGGCGCACCGTCGCGAGATGTGCATCGAGTGAAAGGCAGGCTTCAGCCGCGAGCGGCAGGTTGCGCGCCTCAGCACGGTCGCGGTTCACGTTCAGCCGCAGGAAAAACTCCATTGCCGCCTCAACGTGTGACGTGGTGGCTGATACAGGCGCGGTTCCTTTGATGAACTCGAAAACGCCCAGCCGATTTTTTAGGTCCCAGCCGAGAACACGCGGGACGCACGTCAGGCCGATTGCTGAAGTGTAGTCGTAAAAGGCATGCTCGGTGGCGAAGCGGTCGCGGGTATCGCCCGGATGTTGAAAATAACGTTTTACGACAGCAGTGTCCCCGAGTTGAAAAACGCGGTTGTTGGCGCCACCCTTGAGTCGGCGTAGCGAGGACGAATTGCTCAACCTTGCCAGTGCCTTCGCTGAACGAACCACTACAAATTCACCAAAAATATTCTCTGCAAGCTCGGCCCAGGAGGACGTGCGACGGACGCCGGCGATGTCTTTGTGCAGGCATTCAGGGTCGAACAGAAGGCGCTCGACTTCTGCGGGAAAATGGGGCGCGAGGAGCAGTTCGGGTAGATCGTCAATAAAGTGCGTGCAGCCACAGGCTGCGATACGAGAGAGTTTCGCTTCTTTGGTGAGCTCGAAAAAGACTTCGGTCTCGCTGAGCCCGATCTGCGCGGCGCCGAGGAATCCCTGAAGCTGGAGCCAATTGCGCGCGGCAGCGTGCAAATCGTGACGCTCGCCGAGATAAGGGTGACGCGTTTTGTGGCTGATGATGCGAACTGGAATTCCTTGTTCACGACAGGCGCGGAAAAATTCGATCACGCCGGGATAAGGCGCAGCCTCGGCCATGCGTGAGCCGTAAACCTCTCCTTGCATTTCGGTCCAGACGTCCTCGCGGCCTGTCGTGCGAAGGTGATCGCGCACCGCCGTTTTGTTGACCGGCAAATTGTCCGGAATCAGTCCGCGCTCCTGAGCGACGCGATGAAAGAGTGCGTCGTAGCAGACGATCGTATTATCGAAATCGACACAGATGATCATCGCGGAGTTGAGTAAAGTTCGAGCGCGGAGGCGACGCGGGCAGCCATATGCTCGGGCGTGAGGCCGAAGTGCGCCCGTGCTTCGTCTTGCTCGCCGGTCTCATGCAGAAATTCATCGGCGGTGCCGAACCGAACCAAGCGTGCGCGCGGTGATGCCTGATCGCTTAGCCATTCGGCAACCGAACCACCGAGTCCACCCAGTACGCTGTGTTCCTCAACCGTGGCGACCACGCGGCAGTCATTGAACAATCGTTGAAGCAGGGCGGTGTCCATTGGTTTCACACTTGGCATGCTGGCGACGCCGACTGAAAGGCCCGTTGCAGCTAGTGCATCGGCTGCGGCGAGCACAACGGGCAAAATCGTGCCTGCACCGACAAAAAATACATCGTGACCCTCGCGCAAAACAATCGCTTCGCCAATCTTGTAAGGAGGCAATTTGGCGTGAACACGTGGTTCGCCTTTCTTTCCAATGCGCAGGTACGCAGGACGATTTCCGCGCAGGACCGCCTGGAGGCAGGCCTGCACTTCAAAGGAATCCGCCGGGGCGAGCACGGTCATGCCGGGCAGGAGCCGCAGCATTCCCATCTCTTCACACGAGTGGTGCGTGGCACCAAGCGACGCATAGGACAGTCCCGAGCCAGTTCCTACGATTGCGACAGGTGCCTCATGGTAGCAGACATCGATGCGGATTTGCTCAAGGCAACGGTAGGTGACAAAAGGGGCGATCGTGTAACAAACCGGCCGATACCCGGACATCGCGAGCCCGGCCGCGAGGCCGATCATATTGGCCTCGGCAACGCCGCAGTTAAAGAAGCGTCCGGGGCAGGCAGTTTTGAAATCGTCGAACAGCCGGTTGCCAATATCGCCAGAGAGCAGAACGATTCGCTCGTCGGCTTGACCGAGTTTGGTGATTTCTTTGGCGAAGGCGTTTCTCATGGGGCGGCGAGCTCCTTCGCGGCGGCGTCCACTTCCTCGACCGTCGGAATGCGGTAGTGCCAGTTGTTATCGTCCTCCATGAAGGACACGCCTTTGCCTTTGACGGTGTGAGCGATGATCGCCGTAGGCTGACCTTCGGCCGGGAAATCGTTTGAGAGCGCTTCTATTAGTTGGGGCAACGAATGCCCGTCGACTTCGCGCGCGGCCCAACCAAATGCGCGCCATTTTTCGACGAGCGAAGGGAGGTTGAGGACCTCGTTGCTGCGTCCCGTCGCTTGCCATTTATTGTAGTCAACAACCACGACAAGGCGACCAAGGCGCTGTGCGGGCGCGAACATCGCTGCCTCCCAGACGGAACCTTCGTTGCACTCGCCATCGCTCATCACGACGAAGACGCGATAGTCCTTTTTCGAAAGTCGGGCGGCCATGGCCATACCAATGCCCACCGGTAGGCCGTGGCCTAGCGAACCGGTCGCAAGCTCTACGCCGGGTGCGCAGTGCGGAGCGGGCTGTTCGGCGAGCGGGCTGCCATGGCTGCCGAAGGAATCGAGCCAGCTTTCCGGAAAAAATTCGCGAGCGGCCAACGCGGCGTAGAGTGCGGAAGCAGCGTGCCCTTTGCTCAAAATGAGACGATCCCGGGTGAAAGAGTCGGCTTTCGCCGGATCGATCCGCGCCGCACGCCAATAAGCCGCCACCAAAATGTCGATACACGAAAGTGCCGAGCCCAGATGCGGCGTGCCCGCGTTGTGAGAAAGCTGCACGACTTGATAGCGAAGATCGCGGGCGAGGCGTTCGAGTGCGCTGACATCGGCTCCGAACGGAATCTTTGGCGATGGAGAAAGGTGTTTCATCAGGAAGCTTCCTCGAAGCGGATCATCGTGTGAATGGATTCGCCGGCCCGCATCGCCGCGATGGCTTCATTGATTCCTTCCAAATTGCAGCGGTGGGTGATGAAGCCGCGGGGATCGAAACGGCCACCACGAATCATACGCAGATAACGCGGGATGTCGACGTGGGGCACACTCGCGCCGCCCTCGGAACCGGTGAGAACCTTGCCAAAGTGCAGCGGAAGAGTGTTGAGGCTGAACTGCTGATCATGGCGCATGACGCCAATGAGCACGAGCCGGCCCTTGTTGCTCGTGACTTTCCATTCTTGATCGATGACGGCGGGATTGCCCGTGCCATCGATGATCACGTCGGCTGGTCCGCCGAGAATGCCCCGGACAGCATCGCTGAGATTCTCAGTCCGTGTATTTATTGTGTGCGTGGCGCCGTATTCACGGGCCTTGGATAATTTGTGATCCTGGATGTCGGCAGCGATAATTGGGTGTGCTCCGGCGAGGCGCGCGCCGAGGACTGCGCCGAGGCCGATCCCACCGACACCGACAATGACGACCGATTCACCTATCTCGACCTTCGCGTTGCGCATCACCGCGCCGAAGCCGGTGGTGAGCGTATCCGCGAGGAGCGACGAGATTTCGGGATCGGTGTCAGCCGGTACCGGAGTAAGGCGGTTTTCCGAAACAACCGTTAGGTTTTGAAAAGTGGTGATGTTACCGGCGTTGACGGTTTTGCCGTCGAGCCGGTATTGAACGGGCCGGGCCTGAATGCCCGCAGCTGGCCGCCAGTGCAGCACAACGTGATCGCCAACTTTGACTCGTGTCACCTCAGGGCCGATTTCGAGCACGATGCCGCCACCTTCATGGCCGAGCAGGTGAGGCAAATATTTATCCGGACCTTTTACGCCTTCGATTTCGCCGAGCTGTGAGCCACAGATACGGCTGGCCGTCATCTTGACGAGAACATGGCCGTAGCCAAGCGCGGGTACCTCAACTTCGTCGATGACGAGTGGTTTGCGCTGTTCGACGAGGATGGCGGCCCGAGTTTTCATGGGTAGGGGCGCGAGGTGGTTGCGTTTAGGCTCAGGCGGCGACCGAGAGTTTCTTCATCGTCTTGATGTTGTAACAGCTCTCGTTGTCCGTGAGGCGTCCATCGCGGTAGGCGGCGATTACGTCGAGGATGCCGTCTTCGACGGTGAACTTCGGTGCGAAACCAGTGGCGAGAAGCTTTTTTGAAGAAAGGCGGTACGAGCGCGGGTCATTCGAGGGTGTGACGATGACCTCAGCCGGAACCTGGCGGGTGACACGCTGGGCGATGTCGAGGATCGTGATGTTTTCAAAACCGGCGTTGTAGATCCCCGTGTGTTGTCTACCGACTGCGAGAAAATGGTGGTACACGCGGATCATGTCCTTGAGGTGGATGTTGGGACGCGTCTGATCCCCGCCGAAGACCGTGATGCGTTTGTTCATCAACGCTTGCATGGTGAGCATGTTGACGGAGAGGTCGAGACGCATGCGCGGCGAATATCCGCAAATCGTGGCCGGGCGAACGACGTTAACCTTGATCTTGTCCTGGTAGCTCAGGAGCACGCGCTCGCTGATCATCTTCGTTTTGTTGTAATCGGAAATCGGAACGAGCGAGAGTTCCTCGGTGACCTCGGCCTCTTCTTTCACGCCGTAGACGCTGCCGGAGCTGGCGTGGATGAACTGAGGGACGCCGCTGGCGATGGCTTTCTCCAGGAGAAACATCGTGGCCAGAGTGTTGACTTCCCAGTTGAGCTTCGAATCGAGTTCGGCGCAGGGATCGTTGGCGACGTTGGCGAGGTGTAGCACGACATCCATACCGGCCATCGGAATACGGTCGACGTTGCGCACATCTTCGCGGAGGACGGTGAGGTTGGGGTGCGCGGCAAGACGGTTGCCGAACCATTGGAGATCAACCACTGTGACGTTGTGACCGGCATCGAGCAGACTTTGGGTGAGAGGCGTGCCGACATAGCCGCAGCCGCCGGTGAGGAGTAAGTTCATAAGGTGTAAGTGATAAGGTATAAGGGCGGAGGCGGGAATGTGTGCTTAGAAAGCCAGCATCGACATGCCGGCTTTGACAAATTTAGATTTACGGATGGGTTCGGAATTGCCAACAATCTTCACCGCCTGCGCGCCGGCGAGCTGGCCCATGAAGGTGGCGAGGTTGAGCGGCAGGTTGCTGACGGCGGCGAGTGCGGCAACGGAGCAGAACGCGTCACCTGCACCCAGTGTGTCGACGATGACGCGCTCGAAAGGCGTGCAGTGGCAGAGATCCTTGTGGCCGTTGCGGCCGAGGGTTTCGACCATGCCCCGGGTGAGCCAGGCGTACTTGCTGCCGAGCTGGGCGGCGAGGCCAGTGAGTTCGCGGCCGTAGTCGATCTCGCGGCGTCCCACGGCAAGATTCATCTCGGTCTGGTCGAGCGAGAACGCGTCGGCGCGACGGTAGCGACGGGTGAGGATGTTGAAACCGTGGTTGTTGGAATTGGTTTGGCAATTCACGGTGAGAAACTTCGCCTGCTGTTGCACGTAAACACGCACGAGGTCTTCGAGCACGCCGTGGCCGAAATCCATGACGAGCACGAGGTCGTATTCGTTGATCTGGTCGGCGATACGCTCGAGCAGGGCGTACTGGAGTGTTTCCTTGGGCGCTTGTCTGTTGATGAAATTGACCGAGAAAAGTTTTTGCAGCTCTTTGCCCTCGTTACGCGGCTCGACATACCGCTGTTTGACGACCGTCGTGAAATCCGGTGAGCGCACGAGGTCGTGCTCAGACGGCTTGATGAACGAGGCAAGTGTTTCGTCAAGCCAGGGCTCGGAGCCGGCGAGGCTAATCAGTTTAACGTGTGGAGTGAACTCGCGGATGTGTCGGAAAACGGCGAGCGCGCCGCCGGCCTGCATGTCGTCGCTGACGAAGCGTCCGGAGAGAATGCGGTTTTTGGAGGTGAGACCTTGGACTTCCAGTGTCGTATATTTGTCGAAAATGATGTCCCCCACAATGAGGACGCGCAGCTTTTTGAAGCCTTCGACAATCTCGCGAAACTTGGCCGGTGAAAAGTCGGAGGCGACACCCTGGCAGAAGGCCTTCACGTCGGCCGGGTAGGGATCAAAATGTTGGTTCAGCATCTTGGTTGAGCTGAAGACGATCGAGCCGACGTAGCGCATTTCGCCACCACAGCGTTTCACGGTGGAAACATCGTCAGCGATATTGCCGGTGACATCGTTTTCCTGATTTTCGTATTCGCGGCCCTTGCAGTAAAAATGGGGCTTTACGCACTCGATGGCCTCGACCGCGGCGGCAAAGGGGATCGTCACCACGTAGTCGACCGCGACCAGTGCGGCGAGCCAGCGTGTGCGCAGGGCGTCGTTGAAATAAGGGCGGCCTGGGCCCTTGTTCACGAATTTTTCGGCAGTGATGGTAACGACGAGCACGTCGCCGAGCGCCTTCGCTTCCTCGAAATGCACGATGTGCCCGGGGTGAACCATGTCGAACGTACCGTGGCACTGGACGATTTTGGTGCCCTTGGCGCGCAACTCCGCGAACAAAGCGGGAGCCTTGTCGTAAGCGATGATTTTGGCGTTGGGCATGGGGAACTAGCGATAAGGGATAAATGGTAAGCCGTAGGGGAGATTACGGCTTGTGAATGTAGTCGAAGGGCTGGTGGCGCAGTTCTTCGAAATGCTTGTCCACCCAGTCGATCGTTGCTTGAACGCCGGTTTCGAGCGCGACGGTGTCGGTCCAGCCGAGGGTCTTGCGGGCTTTGGTGCTGTCGAGCAGGTAGGCGGCGTCTTTGCCGGGGCGATCCTCAGTCACCTCGACGACCTTGGAGAAATCAGCGCCCATCATCCGGCAGATCATTTCAACCAGTTCACGGATGGAGACGAAGCGGGAGGTCGAGAGATGGAAGGTTTCGCCCGCGGGAGCTTCTTTAGCGATGGCAAGTGTAGCGGAGGCAACGTCGTCGATATGAATGAAGGAGCGCACCGAATGGCCGCCGCCGTGCAGGCTCAGCTTGCGACCGAGTTTGATGAAAAGGATCGTGCGCGGAATGATGCGGTAGAGCTGCTGGCCAGGCCCGTAAACGTTGGCCGAGCGTGTCCAAGTGACGGGGAAATTGTACTGTTGGAAAAACGTGCGCAGATGCAGATCGCAGGCGGCGCGTGAAGCGGCGTAGGGCGTGCTCGGGTTGAAAGGCGCGTTTTCGTCGATCGTACCGGACGTGCTTCCGTAGACCTCGGGCGTGCTGACGTGCACATATTTTTCGAGCCACGGTGCGAGCCGCAGGCGCTGGTGAAAGAGGACGTTGCCGATGACATTGGTTTGGTACCAGTGCTCGGGATGCAACCAGCTCTGCGCGACCATGCCTTGGGCGGCGAAGTTAACGACCGCTGCGGGCTTGAATTCGTCGAACGCGGCCATGAGCCGGTCGAGATCAAGATTGAGATCGGCTTGGAGGAAGCGGAACCCTTTTTGCTGCGCGGTGGGTAACCAGCGGTAAGGGAGAAAGGCTGGCGCGGGCTCGGCGGAACGGCTCGTGCCAAGGACCTCAAGTCCTTGCTCAAGGCAGGTGCGCACGAAACTGGCGCCCGAAAATGAATTACTGCCGACGACGGCGATGCGTCCGTTCATGTGCGGGGAATGAGTTACGGATGGTTGTTGCGCAGCCACTGCATGACCATGTGGCCGACCATGGTCTGCAGGTCTTCGGAAACCTGCATGTCATGCACGGGGAAATAGATGGGGTGATCCGCCAGACCGAGACATTTGCCACCGGTATAACCGAGGATGGCGAAGCGGGTCATGCCGAGCTCGCCCGCCTTGGTGAGAGCTTTGACGACGTTGGCCGAGTTGCCGCTGCCGGAGAAAACGATGAGTACATCGCCGGGTTGGGCGAGGACCTCGAGCTGCTGGGAAAAAATGTCCTCGTAGGAAATATCGTTGGCGAGGCAGGTGAGCACGGCGGCGTTGGCGGGCAGAGCGATCACGCGCAGACCGTGGCCGGCCTGTTTGTCCACGCCGTAGAGAAGATCGTTGGCGAGGTGGATCGCATTGGCGGCGCTGCCGCCGTTGCCGCAGAGAAAAACCTGACGTTGCTCGCGCCAGCAAAGCCGCAATGTGCGGGCAAGCTGTTCGACGTCGCTCCAATCGTGATTGCGCAAGGCGAGGTCGAGCGAGGAAAGATAAGCATCAACAAAAGCGGGCCGGGCAGAGGTCGTGTGGGTGGACTTGGCGGTCTTGTTCGAGCGAAATAGATTCCTGACCGGTGCGGTCTTGGTGCTGATGTACCGTTTCATTTTCACGAGGGGTTGGAGGCGGCTCAGTGCGTTGTGATGAACCGGCGTGCGCACGTTCGAGCGGCGTGGGCAGCGGGCGCGGCCGACGGGGCTCCGACGTTGAAGCAGACTGATGCAGGCAGGGTCATTACCCTAGGAATTCGGCACGGACGGCAGAACCTTGAGCAGGATTTTTAGCCCGTAGCCCGGGAAGGTGTTAACGCTGACGTGCTTCCCAGCAGTTTCGCAGCGCGGCAGTGAAGCGTTGCGCCTGTCCGGCGTGGTCGAGCAGCGGACTGCGGCGCATGTCGTCACGGAGCGTGTAGCGCAAGGTCGCACGCCTCGCAGGGTCGTTGGCGAGTTGAGCCGCGATGTGAACGTATTCGTCTTCTGAATGCGCAATCCACTCCGGATGTCCGGCTGCTGTCAGCAGACTCGTCGAAACCCGGGCGGCGTGGCGGTCGCCGGACAAGGCCACCAAGGGCACGCCCATCCAGAGTGCCTCACAGGTCGTCGTCGTGCCGTGATAGGGGAATGAATCCAGCGCGATATCGATGCCCGAATAGAGATCGAGGTGACCGGCGATATCCGGGATGCGCCCGACGAGCTTGATGCGCGCAGGATCGTCGACCACGCCGCGCAGGCGTGATCGCGCGATGGCTGCGATCGAGGGATCTTCGAACCCGTGGCCTTTCAGCACGAGCATCGAACCGGGCACGGCTGCGAGCACTCGACGCCACAGCTCCACCGTGACGTCGGAAGTCTTGGCGAAATTATTGAAGGAGCCGAAAACGATCTGGTGGGTGTTTTCGGCGCTGCGCCGCGGTTCCGGTGTTGTATCTGGCGGTTGGTATGCCCAGGCGCAGGGAGCGAAGCGCACCAGCTTTTCGGTGTGGAAGCGGTCATCCTCCGGTCCCGGATCGGTGATTACATCGACAAACCGGTAGTCGATCTCGCGCAAGCCGGTTGTGTTGGGATAACCGAGATAACTTATCTGCACGGGCGCCAGACGTCGGGCAAAGACCGGCAGCCGGCTCAGGCCGGTGTGCCCCGCAAGGTCCACGAGAATGTCCGGCGCGTCGGCGCGGATCGTTTTTTCCACGGTGTCATGAAGCTGTCCGACGAAATTGCGCCAGAGCTTGGCGTGCCCGCGCAGGCGATCCGACATGGCATCGACCTGGAAATGATCGTGGTAAAGCACGATCTCCAGCTGGCTCCGGTCAAGATGCCTGAGGATTGGTTCGATAAAATACGCCACCGAGTGTTTGCGCAAATCCGACGAAAGAAAGGCCAGCCGCAACGGCCGGTTTTCGTCCGCGGTTTTGGCGAACGTCACGGGGGGGCGATCGCGCAGATTGCTGTGCACGGCCTGATCGAAAGCGAGGTGTTCGGCAAAGATCTCTTCACGAGTTTTGCCGCTGATATAATTGAGTGTGAGCAGGTGCCCGGCGCGCGCTTCGTGGTGCGCGGGATATTCGGCGAGCACCGCGCCGAACTCGGCGGCGGCTTCCTCGATCTTGTAGGTTTGCTGGAGCGCGAGAGCGCGACCGACACGAGCTTGGGCGAGCTTGGGATCGAGTTTGATCGCGCGCTCGAAAATTTCGATCGCTTCGGCAAATTTACTATCGGCGGAAAGGGCGAGCCCGAGGTTGCCCAGTGCTGGCGCGTAGGTAGGCTTGATTGCGACCGCGCGTCGGAAGTAGGGGATGCCGGCGGGTAGCCCTTGGGTGTCGGAGATGAGGGCGCCGAGCCGGTCAATGGCGTCGAAATAATCTGGATTCTGTTTGATCGCTTTTTCGTAAGCGGCGATCGCTTCCGGGATCTGGCCGACCACGCGCAAGCTGAAGGCGAGGCTGTTCCAACCTTCGGCGTTGGCTGGTTCGATCTGCAGGGAAGTTCGCAGCTGGGCGACGGCTTCGGCATGCTGTCCGGCGGAGGCCAGCGCCACGCCGAGTTTCATGCGGCAATCGGCCGAGCGCGGGGCCAATTGCGAGGCGCCTCGGAGAAAGCCGACGGCGTCGTTGAAACGACCCTGCTGAAAGGCGAGCACGCCCGAGAGACTGAGCACGTCGAAAACTTTGGGTGCGACCGCTCGTGCCTGCCGGTAAAAAGATTCCGCCTCTTTCAGTCGCCCGGCTTGGTGGTGGGCGAGACCTTGTTGCAGAAATTGCTGAACGCGCCCTTGGTTCATCGATGGAGGAGGCGGCATGATGCGGTGTTAATCTTTTCGGCTCCAAGCGCCTAAACTTGAGGGAAACACCCCGGCGCTGGTCGGGTGCGCGGCATTCTATGTTAGGCAGATTTTTCCCGCTTGAGCCCGTGTAAAACCCCTAAACTTCACCCATCCCGAGTCGATATTCTCGGCGAAGACACTCGTCCGCACGCGTTCTGCTATTCTGGGGGTTCGCGGGGTGGCCGGGATCTATCGCCATGCCGACGACCAGCCCACTTTCAAATTTCTCCGTGACACCCCGCCGAACCTACACCGATGCCGAAATCATCCGTCGAATCGATGCGTGTCCGAAGCTGGCTTCGCTCCAGAGCATCAATCGTGCATTAGCTGGCTTGGTGAATTCTGAATCGAGTTACAATTCGCAGATCGCCGAAATCATCCGCCGCGATCCTTCGCTGACCGCCCGCTTGTTGCGCATGGTGAACTCCGTCTATTTCGGCCTCACCGCCAAGGTGAACAATATTGAGGAAGCCGTTTTCTATCTAGGCTTGCGTCAAATCCGTGAGCTATCGATGGCTACGCCCGTCATCGAGGAATTGGAAAAGATTAACCGCACTTCTCTGCGCCTGCCGTGGAAAGAACTTTGGAAACACTCGATCGGCGCCGCGATCATGACCCGCGAAATCCTCGCCACGACCACGCTGCTGATCGACGACGACACCGACTATATCATCGGCCTGCTTCACAACGTCGGCAAAGTCGTGATGGCCTCGGCCTTCCCCGGCGAATTTGCGAAGGTCGTCGAAACCACTTTCCAGAACCCAACCGAAGTCTGTGTGCTCGAACGCGAGCTCATCGGCTGGGACCACGCGCGCATCGGCGGCTACTATCTGCAACGCCACCAGCTTTCCGCCGAGATCACTGACGCAGTTTACTACCACAACGATCCTGAGGTGGCGCCCAATCACTCGTTCTACGCCGCGGCCGTGCAGGTGGCCGACCACCTGGTGCGCTACGCCGGCATTCCCGGCGGGTTCGAAAAAGTCGGACCGATTGGCGACGATGCCTGGTTGGAGTTACCTGGCTGGAAGATCCTTTACGGCACGGGTGAAAAAGAAACCCGGCTCGCCCGAGCCGCCCTCTCGAACAGCGTGCAGCGCCTGCCCACCGTGCTCAGCGGACTGGTGTGACGGCGCCGATGTTCATCGCTCTTTTCTCTCCGGCGGCGGCTCCTGTGGGCCGTCGTGTTTAACCACAACCAACCGACAAACCTCCAGCCATGACGGCCATTGCCCAGTTTTCCACCGCGTCAGGGGCCGCCTCGTCGGTCATGGAGGAAGCTGTGCTCGTGTTGGATTCCAAGCGTCGTATTTCGGAACTCACGCCACGCGCGGCCGCTTTGCTGGGCCGTCCGTCCACAGATTTAATTGGGCTGGTTTTTGGCGAAATTGGCTCCCTCGATCTTCTCGGTCTCGCGGCCCGCGAACAACCGGTGTTTCGCAAATCGCGCCGGCCGCACCGCACCATCGTCACGTTGCGGCTGATTGACTACGCGGTCGGTGAGCATGACGAACTCGTGGCGCCCTGGCAAAACAGCGTGGAGCTGGTTTTGGTGCGCAGTCCCGAAGGTCGCACGCTTGCGGTGAACGAAGCTTTTGCCCGCAAATTTGGTATTCCGCGTCCTGCGTGGACCGGTCGCAATCCTGCCGTTCTGCTTCATCCCGACGACGTCACGGACTGGACCGCGGCCACCGCGCGCATCGTCCATCCGCCTTACCGTGGCTCGCACGAACATCGCTGGCAAACCGCTCAGGGCTGGCGCTGGCTTTCGTGGGAGGAGCTGGCCGTGCGCGACACCGAAGGCTCTATTATCGCCTACCGGGCGGTTGGGCGTGACGTCACAAAACGTCGCCTGGCCGAGGAACATTATCACAAGCTCGCCAACGCCGTGGACCAGTCGCCGTTTTCAATCGTGGTCACCACGCCGGACGGCCGGGTGCAATATGTGAACCCGAAGTTCACCTACTCGACCGGTTACACGCTTGAGGAGATTTTTGAAAAGGAAATTCCGGTGCTGCGCGAAGGCCACGCCAACGACGAATCATTCCGCGAATTTGAGCGGACCGTCGCCGAGGGTCGCAAGTGGAGCGGCGAACTCTGCACCCGCTGCAAAGATGGGCGCAATCTGTGGGAATTCGTCCAGGTTTCCCCGATCCGCAACCATGCCGATGAGATAACGCACCTGCTCAGCATGCGCGAGGACATCACCGAACGGAAGAAGCTCGAGGACCAGCTCCGGCAGGCGCAGAAAATGGAAAGCCTGGGCACGCTTGCCGGCGGCATCGCCCACGATTTCAACAACGTCCTCGCGATCATCAATGGTTTTACCGAGATCGCGCTGAGCCGCGCCGGTGGCGATGAGACCAACGCGAAACATCTGCGCGAGATCCACAACGCCGCTCAGCGTGCGATCGGGCTCGTGCGCCAGATCCTCACCTTCAGCCGCAAGACCGAGGCGACCTTCAAGTCCGTCCCGCTCAACCAGCACATCAAGGACCTCACCCGCATGTGCGCGGAGACGTTCCCGCGCACCGTCGCCTTCAGTCTTGAAGTCGACGAGACCCTTCCTTCGCTCTGGGCCGACCCGAACCAGCTGCAACAGGTTATCATGAATCTTTGTGTCAATGCCCGCGATGCGATGCCGGACGGTGGACGCATCGCCGTTTCGACTTCGCGCGTCGAGGGCGCTGCGATCGTCCGGCTGGGTGCCGACGCCGGTCGTTCCTACGTCTGTATCAAAGTTTCCGATACCGGTTGTGGCATGCCGCCGCAGGTGCGGGCGCGGATCTTCGAGCCTTTCTTCACGACCAAGCAGAATTCCGGCGGCACCGGTCTCGGACTGGCCGTGGTTTACGGCATCATTCTGAACCATCGCGGACTGCTCGACGTTGAGAGCGTCGAAGGGCAGGGCAGCACGTTCCAGGTGTACCTGCCGATCGAGGCGCCCAAGACTTCGCCGTTGGAAAACGAGATCGCCGGGGGAACGCCCGCGATTTTCCCCTGCGGCACGGAAAGAATTCTTATTGTCGAGGATGAGGCGAGTTTGCGCGAGTTGCTGTGTTCGATCCTCGAACCGCGCGGCTACAAAATTTTGACCGCCGCCGACGGAACCCGCGCCGTCGACGTGCTCATGAGCGAACCAGATACGATCGACGCGGTGTTGCTCGATTTAAATTTGCCCCAGCTCAACGGGGTTGACGTTTACAAGACACTCCGACGCCTGCGGCCCGAGGCCAAGGTCATCATCATCAGCGGCAACATCACGCCTGAGACCCGTCGAGAATTGAATCTGCACGGTCAGCCCGAGTTTTTGCCCAAGCCCTATCAGATCGAGGAACTCGGCCGTCGTTTGCGTATTATCTTTGGCCATAACAAAGCAGTGAGCGCGGCTTGAGCCTGCCCTTCAGCTGAAGCCGTAGCCGCTGCAATGAGCAGCGGTCGTCGGAGGAACATATAATCCCGCGTCTAAATGGACGCGGCTACTCTTGCCCTAGCCGGGCCGCGATGAGCTTTCTCTTTCTTCTTTATCGTTCTCTTTCGTCAGGGCTTTCCGGATTCTGATAGGATAAAGAGGAAAGATAAAAAGAATGAGGAAAGATTCGCAGATCGCGATCCGTGGCCGCAGCCGCTGCCGTTAAGCGGCAGTCGTCAGAGGAGCCTACAATCCCTGAACCGCTCCAAACAGCCGGCGATCGGCCTGTGCACAATTGGAAAATAGAACAGTTCTTCTTGCTGGTTCACCCAACCCCTCAAAGCTCGAAAAAATTAGTAGCCATGGCTTTATTTGATATATCTCGCCGCTATTTCTGCTAAAAAATGACCCAGCTGGGCCGATGTTACCGCTGGTTCGTCATGTCTCCATCACTCTCGCAAAATCGCGTTGTTACTGACCTGGCCTCCGGCTGCCTGAGTTGCCTTGCTGGTGTCATCGTGGCAACGCCGGAGGACTACTCGTGAACGTCTTCAGCGCGTTGCTCGACCGCGTTTTGGCCGGAGAAGAAGCCGCGGTTGCTGCCGAGGAATTGTCGGACGAGTCCATCCTCGCGCCGATCTACCGCCGGGGTAATCGCTGGATGCAGCTGTTTGTTTTCGGGCATCTCATCGTCGCACTGCTGTTGGCACCCGTTCACGACACCTGGAGAGCGACCTTGACGATTGCGCCGGCGGCGGCCCTGTTTTTTTTGGTATTGGTAAGGGTGGCGCCGGGCTCATTTTTTATGCGCTGTGCAGCCGGGGTAGTGATCCAGGTTTTTGTCGGGCTGCACATCCACCAGATGCACGCTTTGCCCGACGTTCGATTCATGCTTTTTATTGGGCTAGCCATGGTTGGAGTCTATTGCGATTGGCGCTGCGTTGGGGTTGCCTCGGTCTTCATCTTGATCGAGCACTCGGTCATCGGCGCGTTACTCAACCGGGGTATTGATATCAATTTTTTCCAAGGGGCGATCCTTGGACGGAAACAACAGCTGGCCGGCATCGTAATTGTCCTCGTCCAGTTCTTGATTGTGAGCTTCTCGGTCTGGTTCATCCGCCGTCATATTCTGGCTGGGTATCGGAGCCGCCAGCAGCTTTTCATCCAGCGGCGCGAACTTGAGTCGCAACTCGAACGTGTCCGCCGTTCCGAATCACTCCTCCAGTCAAGCGGCCAGGTTTTGTTGGAAACCCAGGGCAAGATGGCCCGCGAAATCCGCGAGCGGCGCAAGACAGAGGAAACCCTTTTGCTGGCGAAGGCGGAACTGGAGCAAACCAATGGACAGCTCCAGGAATCCATCTCCCGCGCGAACGAACTCGCCCTTTCCGCCGAGGTGGCCAATCAGGCCAAGAGCGCCTTCCTCGCGGTGATGAGCCACGAGATCCGCACGCCGCTCAATGGCGTCATCGGCATGACCGATCTCATGCTCGAAAACGCCCAGAACGAATTGCAGCGCGATGGTCTGGAAACCATTCGCAGCTCGGGCAACAGTCTGCTCGTCATCCTCAACGACATCCTGGATTTTTCGAAAATCGAGTCAGGCAAACTTGAGCTCGAGCGCATCGTTTTTGGGGTACAGCGGAACATTGAAGAGGTCATTGCCCTTTTCTCCGGTCGCGCCCAAACGAAGGGCCTGCGCCTCGGCGCTACGGTAAAGCCCGACGTACCGGCCTATATTTTTGGCGATGCCACCCGGGTACGGCAGATCCTTTCCAACCTGGTGGGCAATTCACTCAAATTCACCCAGCAAGGCGAAATCGCGATTGAAGTTTCGTGTGTGGCGAAGGGAGCGCTCCCGGCTGATCCCGTCACGCTCCAGTTCGCCGTGCGGGACACCGGGGTGGGGATTTCGGAGGACAAGCAAGGCCTCCTCTTTCAACCCTTCAGTCAGGCCGATCTCTCGACCTCGCGCAAATTTGGCGGCACCGGCCTCGGTCTAGCCATCTGCAAGCGCCTCGCCCAGCTCATGGGCGGCACCGCCTGGATGGAAAGCACGGTGGGTCAGGGCTCCACGTTTTATTTCAGCGTGGTGGCCGATCCCGCCGCAGCGCCCTTGCCCCGTCTTGAAAAGCCGGCACCGAAACCGATTGCTGCACCCAATATGATGCCCGACGGGAAGCAACGGCCGCTGCGGATCCTGCTGGTCGAGGACAATGCGGTGAACCAGAAGGTCGCACTTGCGATGCTCAAGCGTAACGGCTACGAGCAGGCTGATGTCGCGGGCGACGGTGTCGAAGGCCTCGCCAAAGCCAGGGCAGTTGACTACGACGTCATCCTTATGGACTGGCACATGCCCGAGATGAACGGCCTCGAAGCCACCGCCGCCATCCGCCGTGAGCTCCCGGCCGACCATCAGCCCTGGATTATCGGTCTTACCGCTAACGCTATGATCGGCGATCGCGAAAAATGCATCGAGGCCGGCATGGACGACTATTTGAGCAAACCGCTGCGCAAGGAGGACCTTGTCAGCGCCTTCTCTCGCGTTCAACAGCACGTCGTAAGTGCTAACCCCTGAGTATTGGTTGTACTGGACGAGCTGTCGACCCGATGGGCTAACCACTCATTAAATTCCTCATTGAGGAATTCTTTGAAGTGTCCTCCGGCTAATCGCCTACGAGTACCTCTTATGGGGTCTGCTCATCGCAGACCACAGCAGCCCGCGATCAGCAATCTTTGGGGGGTCTTTTGGGGGCGCATCTTGCTGCGCCCTTTCCTAAGTAGGCTCCGTTGCCGGAGCCTTTCAGTAGATTGTTTCACGCAAAGACGCAAAGGCGCAAAGAAGGAATATAGCATATTGAGTATAACTGTAGTCCTAGCCGCTGCCGTTAAGCAGCGTTCATCGGAGGAGCGCAAAATCCCGCGCCCTACTTGACGCGGCGACGCCATTTTTTGAAATGCCATGGAGGCAGTGAATTCTCCATTCAGTCACGGGTTTCAGTTTTTGAGAGGACAGGCGACATTGCCTGCTGCGTCAGCAATGCTCCTCACTTTGCGGCTTTGCGCCTCTGCCTTAACTTTTTGTTTCGCAGATTTTTCGAACCGAATGGTTGGTGGTTAAGGATTGGTGCTTGCGAGGAGGATTTGATTGTTAGTCGATATTGTCGGTTTTGATATGTTTCGCTTCTCCACGGGTCTTGCCCTGTTTTTCTTAACGATGTCTGCCAAATCCAAAACGCCCGCCGAGCCCTCGTCGCTTCAACGCCGACTGCTTGAGGAGACTCCGTGGTACGAGGCGCAAAAGAACGGTTTTGGTGATCCGGTTTCGACGGATTACAAGGGCGGGATTATGCGGATGCATCCGCTGTACGTTCGGCTGGGCGTCATGCGCATCTCGGCCGACGGGTTCGAGCGTCGTGAGAGCGATCGACCGATAGAGGCAAAAATTAACGGCTGGAGGATGACTTCCGAGGGCTTGCAGATCGAAGCGACCGAGAACGACGGAGGTGCGGTCCACGTGCGTGTGACGGTTCAGCGCTTTCTGGCGGCAGGAAACGAGATCTGGCCGCCAGAATCGCGGCGCGACGTGGACGCGATTATTTGGGAAGAGAAACGCGATGCGGAGCCCTGGCACGAGACGCCGGAGGGAGTCCGTTGGCAGAAAAATGATCACTCCAAATGGTACTTTGTTTCCGAGCGAGATCTGAAATTCGTGCCCGAAGGCCACGAGTTTTAGTTCTATTTAACTGAAATATTGGCTGTGGGACGTGGAGGCGGAAGAATCTGGAAGTGATCATGCCATAAAAAAGCCGGCCGCGTTGAGGCGGCCGGCCGAAGCTGAAATTTTTGCAATCGCTCAGACGCTGCGGGCGATGTGTTCAACGGTTTCGGGCGATACGACGCGATCGATGTCGAGGAGGGTCTTCACCGCACCTTTGATCTTGGCCATGCCGAGGATGTAAGTTGTGTCGATGCGCGTGCCAAAGTCGGGCGTGGGCTCGATTTCGGCGGCGGCGAGGGTCACGACTTCTTCGACGCTGTCGACGATCAGGCCCATTTGCACGTTCTGGCCGGAAGGAAGTTTGACCTGTACGACAACGATGCAGGTGCGCTCGGCGAACTCGGCTTTGAGGCCGAATTTTACGCGGAGATCGATGATGGGGATGACACGCCCACGCAGATTGATCACGCCTTTGACAAATTCCGGCATCTGCGGAACGGGCGTGATTTTTTGCATACGGATGATTTCGCGCACCTTCAGCACAGCCACGCCGTACGACTCATTGTCGAGGGCGACCGTAAGGTACTTGCCGGCATTCTGTGCTTCGATGGTCGAGGAAATGGAGGGGGCGGCGGGAGTGCTCATGGAGGATGGCGTCGATCGCGCGGTTTGGCACGATCCGACAGGCTTGTTCTTCGACCCAAGAGGCCAAAGGCTTTAGCGGAAAATACGCCACCGGCCGTGGGGAATGACGTTTTTAAAACCCGGCCCGGCAGGCCTTCGTTTTGAGCGCCGCACCTCGCCTCAATGGTCGCGGCTACGGCCCCAGATCGCGACCCTGGGTTCTTTCCTCATTCTCTTTATCTTTCCTCTTTATCCTATCCGAATCCGGAAAGCCCTGACGAAAGAGAAGGATAAAGATGAAAGAGAAAGCTCGTCGCGGGCCGGTTAGGGCAAGAGTAGCCGCGCCCGTTAAGGCGCGGTGTGTCGGCTATATCTGCCATAGGGCGTGCGCTTGACGGAGTTGTGCTAGAGATCGTTCAAGTTTCTGCCTGCTGCGTCGTACTAGGAGGAGGTTAACACTCCTCCCGCGGTATGCCCATCACTCCAGACTCCTTCGCCGCCCTCGACGACATCATCAGCCGCCTCGCGGGTGAATCCATTCTCGCCCAACCAGGAAAGGACGAGGGCCTTATCCCGGCCTACAGCCTCCTGGGTGAACTCTGCGAACTCAGCGCGACTGAGCCGGCGCTCAACGGCCCGGCGGCCGCTCTTCGCGGAACGCTCGAAAAACTTTTGGATGCGGCAAAACCATTCGATGGTGCCAGTCTTTCCGCGTTTCGCACCGCGGTCGAATGGCTGCCCAAGGCCCTCGCTGCTCTGCGAGCTGGCCACACGATCCCGCC
>Ga0302323_100000204_pt1 | contig 44899 bp, 41 predicted proteins | sample Fen_T0_3_FD_201950 | JGI IMG/M metagenome (GOLD analysis project Ga0302323, IMG submission 201950) | Peat permafrost microbial communities from Stordalen Mire near Abisko, Sweden - Fen_T0_3 | ecosystem: Environmental > Terrestrial > Soil > Wetlands > Permafrost | place: Sweden: Abisko...
TCGAACAGGATCGTCACTTCACCGGCGTGACGAGCGGCTTGCCCTTCTCGACCACGTACGTCGACAGCACCGCGGCGGCCGCCTTGCTGGCGTTCTTCGCCGTGTGCACCGCGCCGGCCGCGATGAAGAACGTCTCGCCGGCCTTGACCGTCTGCGCCGGCTTACCCTCGATCTCGACGACGATCTCGCCCTCGAGGACGAACCCGATCTCCTCGCCGGGATGCGTGTGCTTGGGCACCACGGCCCCAGGCTGGAACTCGCCCCGCGCGACCAGCGCCTCGTGGTTGGGGGTGCTGAGATCGTGCTTCTGCAGCTCGACCCGCTTGAAGCCAGGCGCCTGGGCGAGCGCGGTCTGGAGGCCCCAGGTGGTTGCGAGCAGGGCGAGCGCGGTGCTGAATGCCAGGGTCCACGTGCGGTTCGTCATCCACGGCTCCGGGTAAATGAGGTTGCTCGCGGATAGGACGCGCAAAGCGAACGCGGGTCAAGCGAACCGGTCGCGCCAACGCAGCCCCTCGCACCGCGGCCCCAGACAAACATCATATGTTCGATGTACGCGAGTGCCGACGGCCACTTTGTACGACCGCCGGCGAACACGCTACACATGAGCCCTTGACCTACGGTCCATGGTCATGTTCCGCCTCGATCATAGGGGCCGTTCCCGGGAACCCTCTGGGGATCCACCGGCAGCGCCCGCGCATTCACCCCGCCGAGCGTCGCGTCGCGCGGTTCTCCTGACCGCCAACGTACGCGACTTTGTTTCGATCGTTACTCACAAGCGCGGCTGCCCGCAGCTCGCCTCTTGTACGCCAACTCACCGCCACCCCCCATCCGTTGCCGATGCTGCCGCCCCGACGCGCCCGTCCTCGTCCCATCCCACTCGCGTCGTGCGCTCCCGCGCGCGCCCCTCCGCCTTCCACCCGTGACGCCTCCTCGCCCTCGCCCTCGCGCCTCATCCCCTGCGCCCATCCCCTTGCGTCCTCGACCCCGCGCGACCGCCCATCCCACGGGCCCCCTTGGCCCTTCTCCCAGCATCGGCAACGGCCCTCGTCTACGACCCAAATGACCTACCCGCCTCCTCGACACATGCATTACTGAACTGGCGAACAGGCACGAACGCTGTCGCGCTGGCTGCTTCCCTGTCGCCTGGGCTGTCGTGCATCTCGAAGCGGTAGAGTCCCCCGCGCTGCCGGATGTGAAACCCGGTGGCAACATTTTTTTGGCGCAGCCACTGCAAGGCCCGCGGTGGCCGACGTTTGGATCCACCTTGTGACAGCGAACTGCGTTACCGTTCCGGTCATTCTCGCGATGGGAGAACATAGCCGTGCTTGAGCTAGACGCTCGAATTCGTGAATTGCTCCGGGCGGGCCAGATCTCGGAGGCGACCACCCTCGCGCTGCGCGTGCTCGGTCCCGAGATCCTGGGCTTCCTGTCGGGCGTGCTGGGGGATGCCGACGGCGACGAGGCGTTCCAGTCGTTCAGTGAACATTTATGGAAGTCGCTCGACCAATTCAAGGGACTGTGCACGATGCGCACCTGGGCCTACGTCATCGCTCGTCGCGCTATCAGCAAATTTCGCAGAGGCGAGCGCCGCCATCTCGAAGGCCGCGTCCCGATCTCGGAGCTGCAAGACGTCCTGGAAGAGGTGCGCAAGACCCGCACGACCCTGGCCCCGGATCGTCAGCGCCTCACCAAGTTACGGGATGAATTGAAGATTCCGGACCGGATGCTGCTGATCATGCGGGTCGATCGCAGCCTGTCATTCGAGGAGATCGCGATGGCCTTCGCCGATGACCCCGACGCGCTCAGCGCCGAAGAGCTGAAGCGAGAGTCGGCGCGGCTGCGCAAGCGCTTCCAGCTGGTGAAGCGGAGCCTCATGGAGCGGCTGCGAGGCGGTCCGTCGGGCGCGCTGGCATAGCTTGCCACTACATGCCTCCGTGCGGAGCGCACAAATCGACGCGCTGGGTTTCACAATCACGTGCGTGGAGGCTCTGTCATGACGTCCAGTTCAGAGACGACGGTGACGGATCCCTTGAGCCCAGATGAGATCGAGACGCCGCTGGCGGCAGCTCGCGACGACGGTGATTCCGTCAGCCAGCCCAGCCGCGACAGCGACGCCAACGCCATGTTGCGCGCGATCGCCTATGCGCCGCCGCGCCGGCCCTCCAACCTGGTCATGCCAGGCACCAAGTGGGGCGAATCGGATCGCTACACGATCGAGCGGCGGCTCGGCCGCGGCGGCATGGGCTCGGTCTACGCGGCCAAGGACACCATCCTCGAGCGCGTGGTCGCGCTCAAGGTGCTCGACTCCTCGTACCTCGGCCTCGACGACACCTACAAGAAGCAGCTGCTGCGCGAGGCCAAGCTCGCCGCGCGCGTCGAGCACGAGCGCATCGCGCGCGTCTACGACGTGGGCAACCACGACGGCCTCGGGTTCGTCGCCATGGAGTACGTCCAGGGCCACACGCTGCGGCACTGGATGGCCGGCAAGACCTGCTCGGCGTCCGAGATCATCGACATCGCGATCCAGATCGCCGACGGGCTCGCCGCGCTCCACCACAGCGGCGTGGTCCACCGCGATCTCAAGCCCGAGAACGTCATGTTGACCAATCAGGGCGCGGTCAAGCTGCTCGACTTCGGGCTCGCGCGCGCCGCCATGGCGCCATCCGATCCCAGCGCGCCCGGCGCGAGCGCCGTGGTCGAGGGCGCGAGCGTCGCGGCGGCCTCCGGCACGCCGGGCTACATGGCGCCGGAGCAGTGCGCCGGCAAGCCGATCAATGCGCGGGTCGACGTGTTCGCGCTCGGCGTGATCCTCCACGAGCTGGTCACCGGCGACCGGCTGTTTCACGGCGACACCATGGGGGCGGTCATCCAGGCGACTCTCGCCTGGGTCCCCGAGCTGCGCGGCGAGGCCTGGCAAACCATGCCGGCACAGCTGGGCGCCCATGTCGTGCGCATGCTCGCGCGCGCTCCGGAGGACCGGTTCGAGGATGGCGCCGCCGTCCGCACGGCGCTCTTCGAGCTGCGGCCCGAGCCCTCGTGGCACTCGGTGCACTCGGTGCGACTCCCGGAAGTGATCGCGCAGATCGGCAAGGCGCCCACGCAGCGCGCCCTGCCACCGCTCGCGCTGAGCCGCCGCGTGGCCAAGCGGCTCGACCGCAAGGGCGTGGTGGTCGCCGGTGGCGTCACCACGGCGCTCTTTGCCGGTATGTGGCTGACCAACCCGTCACACCCGCCGGCGCCGCCGCCCGCGGACATGGCACGGATCGACGTCGGAACCATGACCGTCGGCATCACCGATGAGCAGCTCGAGCGCGAGTGCGCGCTGATCGGGCCGGGTTGCGACCGGGAACACATGCGCCGAGAGCTTCCGCACGACGTCGTGGTGGCGCCGTTCTATCTCGATCGACATGAGGTCACGAACGAGCAATTCGTCGAGGTGCTCAATCTTGTAGCAAATACCCTGACTGTCATGGAGGACAGCGAAACCCACGTCCCGCGCTTTGTCGAGCGGATTCCGTCCACGTTTCCCCATGTCTGGTTGCTCGATCTTGAATCAGAGTACAGCGGCATCGACTACAGCACAAATGAGAATGTACGCTATCGGGCGAGGCCGGGCAGAGAACGCCTACCTGTCATTCAGGTCAGCTGGGACGGCGCCAGCTTCTATTGCGCTTCGATCGGCAAACGCTTGCCCACTGACAACGAGCGGGAGGCCGCGGCGCGTGGCCGTGAAGACCGGCGATTTCCCTGGGGTAACGAGCTGCCACGGTGGGCGGACGTCACGCTTCAGAACGACGGAAGGCTCACCCCGGTGTCTTTTCCAGCGGAGCAGCTCACGATGGCACGCCCGGTGGGAACGTCGCCTCAAGACGTCACGCCAGACGGTATCTACGATCTGGGAGGCAACGTGACCGAGTGGACCTCCACGTCGGCGGCCCCAGGCAATCCCGAGGCGCCGCCGTCGCGCGATCCGGCGGCGAATGTTCGGTTTGTTCGCGGTGGCTCATGGGCCGCCTCTCTCCTGGCGCGTTCGAGCGGTCGATTTGGCCGGAGCGCGATGTCCATGGGGCACAACTACGGATTTCGCTGCGCGAAAGACGCAGCCGACAAATAACCACACGCAGGACCAGTCACCATGTCAGTGAGCACCACCAATCGCGATCCCTCCGGCCATTGCCCGGCGCCCCACCGTCCAAGGACCGACAGCGGGGATTCCCCGGCGCCGCGTTTCTCGCGCGCCCACGTTGACAACCTCGAAGTACCTCAGGACTGTGACGCGAGCGCGATCTTGAAGCTCGTGGACCGCGACGCACAAGGCCGGCCGATCTACGCGTTTTGGCTCGTCGTCGGACGGTACGGCGACGGCACAATCGCCGCATCCTACAAACCGGCGGAGGACGACATTCGCGTGGACATCCCGACGGGAGCCTCGATGTCTTCGGCGGCGTTGCTGCCTCATCTCGAGGCGTTTACCCCAATGGAAGCGAAGCCGCCGACGATCATTCCCTGAACGCTCTGACGCTGAGGACGTTATCGTCCGCAGACGTGAGGCCTGCTGGGTTACGAGCCGGGGCCTCGGTGATCGGTCAAGAAGATCGAATTTTGCGCACTTGCGCGCTCTTCGGCGCCTCGAGAGACCGATGGGCCGGTGATCACCGAAGGAGCTCCACGCAGCGCCGCCGGGTACGCTTGCTCCCGCTTCTCGACGGATGGGAGCCGGCACGATCCGGGGGGCGGCATTCGGCGATCTGTGCTGTAAAGCCGGTCATCGAGTGCAGGTCCGTCTCACGGTCGCAGCTGAAGCATGGACTGCGCCGGCCGTGCGAACATGACATGGCGTGAGCTGCGCGGCATCGTTGTCGCGCGCATCCTCTGTGGCTGAGCGCCTCCTCATTGTCGGGCAATGGCGTCTGTGTGCGATGAGATGCAATATGGCAATTTTCCGCCGAATGCCGTATCATGCGGCCGTCCGCGAGACTTGAGGCTGTTGGGCCCTGATATCGTTTCTCGCGTCCCGATCATGTAGATGCCGGATTGATCGTCCGGATCGACGGAATCGTCGCTGCAGATTGCAAGGCATCCGCAGATCTATGGTTTACCTCGAGACTCGTCGGCGCCATCCAGAAAGGCAGATCCATGAAAAAGAACCACAAGACATCAAATCACAGCATGACGCGCCCGCTCAGCCCTCAGTCGCCGGTCCCTGCGGTGACGCACCTGTCTCCAACTGACTTGCCATTCGTTACCGCGGGCGGTGGGGGTGGATCTTCCATGGAGAGCAAACCTCCGACGCTGATCCCCTAGCACCAATACATCAATCGCGTGGCGTCGCGGCGGGGCGGCAAAGAAACACGCCGACCAGCGCGAGGGCAAAGCCCGCGATCTGAACCGGCGACAAGCGGTCGCCGAACAGCAAGTACGATTCGATGGCCGCCAGCGGGGGCGCGAGCAGCATCAGCGAGGCGACGTTGGCCGCGCGGCCGCGCCGCACCATCCAGACCAGGAGGAAGGTGCCCACGCCCGAGAGGATCAGCGCTGCCCAGGCCAGCGAGCCCCACAGCGCGAGGCTGGAGACCCAGCGGTGTTCGCCCAGCAGCAGGGCGAACCCCGCGACTGTCACCGCGGCGCCCAGGTTCTGCAGCACCGACGAGGCGCGGATATCGGCACCGGAGATCGAGGTCTTCTGCAGCACGGTCCCCACCGTGAGCGAGAGGATCGCGAGCACGGCGACGATCAGGAGCTGGCCCGATGGCGCGCCGGTGGTCCGGTTCATGAGCCCGGGCACCATGACGAGCGCAACACCGCTGAGGCCGAGCACGAGGCCGGCCCAGGTCCGCCCGGTCGGGATCTCGCGCAGCACGAAGATGGCGAGCACGGCGGTCAGCATCGGCTGCAGCGCGCCGAGCAGCGCCATGACGCTGGGCGCGACGCCGTGCAGGACGACCCAGTAGGTGCCGGCCAGGTAGCCGGCTTGCAGCAGCACACCGGCGAGCAGGTGGCGAGGCACGTCGCGCCAACGCGGCCAGGGGACGCCGGCGGCCAGACCGATCGCCAGGAAGCCGGCCGCCGCGAGGCTGAACCGCGCGGTGAGGAACAGGTTCGGATCTGCCACCGGCACGATGGCCTTGGCGATCATGAACCCCGTCGACCAGATCACCACAAACAGCGCAGCGATCGCTCTCACGCGGAAAGGCGTATCACGCGGGGCGGAGCGCGCCCCGGCACAGTCGGCACCATCGCACCAGCCATACAGTTGCGATCGGCCGCACCGGCGGACGCTGCCACGAGGCGACCCGGCCGCGCGCCCGGATCCTCGAGACTGCGCCGCGGACGACCGCATCGTGCGAGCTCCCCGGATGTGTCCGGTCGCGGCGCCAAAGACTGTCCGCCGGACAGCGTCCGGACGGGGCGGACAGTCCAGATTCTAGTCTTCCTGGATAGATACAAGCGGCACGTGCGTTGCTTCAGAGCTCGCTATCCGATGATCCGAGATACCTCAGGTCAAGACCGACCGCTGTCCAAGCCGACCATCGCCCGGCCGTGGCGACGCTGGCTCACGGCCGCCGTCCTGGTGCTCGCGGCGCTCGCCGGCATCGGCTACGTGGTCCGCGGCTGGCTCAGCGCGCAGGGCGCGGTCGACCGCAGCCGGATCCGGATCGCCCGGGTCGAGCGCGGCAAGCTGGTGCGCGACATCGTCGCCGACGGTCGCGTCGTCGCCGCCAATAGCCCCACGCTCTACGCGATCGCCGCCGGCACCGTGGACTTTCATGTCCGGGCCGGCGACAAGGCCGCCAAGGGCGCGGTGCTCGCCACGGTGGCCAGCCCCGAGCTGCAGAGCCGGCTGACCCAGGAGCAGGCCACGCTCGCAGGGCTCGAAGCCGGGGTCGGGCGCGCCGGGCTCGACGTCGAGCACGGCCGCGCCAACGCGCAGAAGCTGGTCGCGCAGTCCGAGATCGACCGCCAGACCGCGGCGCGCGAGGTCCAGATCAACCAGCAGATGTTCAGCCGCGGCGTGATCCCCGAGCTCGAGCTGCGGCGCTCCGAGGATCTGCTCAAGAAGGCCGAGATCGCCGTCGGTCACGCGCACATCGAGGCCGCGCTGCAGGGCAAGGAGCTCGCGTTCGACCTCGGCACCAAGAACCAGGGCCTCGATCGCCAGCGCGCCGTGGTCCGCGAGCTCGAGCGCCAGGTCACCGCGCTCGAGGTCAAGTCGCCGGTCGAGGGCCAGGTCGGCCAGCTCCTGGTCGCGCAGCTGTCGACGGTGGCCGCCAACGCGCCGATCCTCACGGTGGTCGACCTCGGCGCGTTCGAGCTCGAGATCCGCGTGCCCGATGCGTTCGCGCGCGACATCGCGATCGCCATGGCCGCCGAGATCCGGTCCGGCGCCAAGACGTTCTCCGGCCGTGTCCGGTCGGTGTCGCCCGAGGTCGTCGAGGGCAACGTGGCCGCCCGGCTCGAGTTCGTCGGCCAGCGCCCCGACGGGCTGCGCCAGAACCAGCGGCTGTCGGCGCGTATCCTCATCGAGGAGCGCCCCGATGTGCTCAAGGTCGAGCGCGGGCCGTTCCTCGAGCAGGGCGGCGGCAACATCGCCTACTTCCTCGGCGACGATGGCGTCGCCGAGCGGCGGCCGATCCGGACCGGCGCGATCAGCCTCGACGCGGTCGAGCTGCTCGGCGGCGCCAAGCTCGGCGACCAGATCATCGTCACCGGGGCCGACATGTTCAAAGACGCACAGCGCATCCGAGTCGCGGACTAGCCAGGAGCCAATCGATGTTGCACATGAAAGATGTATCGAAGGTGTATCGCACCGAGATGGTCGAGACCCACGCGGTCCGCAATCTCACGCTCGAGGTCCAGGCCGGCGAGTTCGTCGCGGTCACCGGCCCATCGGGCTCGGGCAAGACCACGTTCCTCAACATCGCCGGGCTGCTCGAGGAGCTGACCGGCGGCACGTACCTGCTCGACGGCATCGACATCAAGCAGCTCGACGACCGCGCGCGCTCGAAGCTGCGCAACGAGAAGATCGGCTTCATCTTCCAGGCGTTCAACCTGATCCCCGATCTCAACCTGTTCGACAATGTCGACGTGCCGCTGCGCTATCGCCGGCTGACCCGCGGCGAGCGCCGCAAGCGGATCGAGGGCGCGCTCGAGCGCGTCGGCCTGGCGTCGCGGATCCGGCACTACCCCGCCGAGCTGTCGGGCGGCCAGCAGCAGCGCGTCGCGATCGCCCGCGCGATCGCCGGCAGCCCCACCCTGCTGCTCGCCGACGAGCCGACCGGCAACCTCGACTCGGCGATGGCGCGCGAGGTCATGCAGCTGCTCGAGCAGCTCAACGAGCAGGGCACGATCGTCGTGATCGTCACCCACGATCCGGAGATCGCCGCGCGCGCCCAGCGCAACGTCCACGTCGTCGACGGCGTCGCGACCGATCTCGAGCGCGCGCCGTCGCTGGTCCGCCCCACCCTCGCCGCCGCCGCCACGGGCGCCCAGGCAGGCTGATGTTCGCCTATTATCTCGATCTCGCGCGCCGCAGCTTCCGGCGCAACCTCGCGCTCACCGTGCTCATGGTCGTGGCGATCGCGTTCGGCGTCGGCGCCAGCATGACCACGCTGACCGTGCTGCACGTGCTGGCGGCCGATCCGATCCCCGGCAAGAGCCACCAGCTGTATCGCGTGCAGCTCGAGCCGCGCAAGGCGAACGGCGCCCGGCCCGGCGACGAGCCGCCTGACCAGGTAGGGTACGACGACGGCGAGGGCCTCCTGCGCGCCGCGCGCGCCGAGCGCCAGGCGTGGATGACCGGCGGCGGCACGACGATCCAGCCCGACCGCGCCGACCTCAAGCCGTTCGTGATCACCGGCCGGTGGACCAGCGCCGACTTCTTCGCGATGTTCGACGCGCCGTTTGCCGCCGGGGGAGCGTGGACCGCGGCCGACGACGCCGGCCACGCGCGCGTCGCGGTGATCACCCGGACCCTGGCCGAGAAGGTGTTCGGCACCACCGACGCGGTGGGCAAGTCGCTGCGCGTCGGCGGCGCGCCGCTGCGGATCACCGGCGTGCTCGAACGCTGGAGCCCGCAGCCGCACTTCTACGACCTCGACGCCGGCACGTACGGCGTCAAGGAAGAGATCCTCGTGCCGATGACCACCGCCCTCGAGCTCAAGTACTCGCATCAGGGCGGCACCAACTGCTGGGGGCCATCGCCCGACGGCAATTCGCAGGCGCCCGGCGCCCCCTGCGTGTGGTCGCAGTTCTGGGTCGAGCTTGGCAGCCCCGCCAAGGCCGACGCCTATCGCGAGTTCCTCGTGAAGTACTCGCTCGAGCAGAAGGCCGCCGGCAGGTTCCAGCGCGACCCTGCCGTGCGGCTGCGCGACGTCACCGACTGGCTGGTCTACCGGCAAGTGGTGCCGAGCGACGCCAAGCTGCAGACCTGGATCGCGCTCGGCTTCTTGCTGGTGTGCCTGATCAACACCGTGGGCCTCCTGCTCACCAAGTTTCTCCGCCGATCCGGCGAGATCGGCGTGCGCCGCGCGCTCGGCGCCTCGAAGCGCTCGATCTTCTTCCAGCTGCTCGTCGAGGCCGGCACGATCGGCGTCGCGGGCGGCGCCCTGGGGCTGGGCCTGGCGTGGGCGGGGCTGTGGGCCGTGCGTCACCAGCCGACCAGCTACGCCGAGCTCGCCCAGCTCGATCTCCCCATGCTCGCCGCGACGTTCGCGCTCGCGGTGTTCGCCAGCCTGCTGGCCGGTCTCTTGCCTGCGTGGCGAGGCTGCCAGGTCACCCCTGCGATCCAGCTCAAGTCGCACTGAGGCAACCATGCATTTCCTGCCCATTCTCGCCAGCCTGCGTCGCCACCGCACCGCGGCAGCGCTGATCATCATCGAGATCGCGCTGACCTGCGCGATCGTCTGCAACGCGGTGTTCCTGATCAGCGACCGGCTCCGGCGCATGGACACCACGACCGGCCTGGTCGAGGACGAGCTGATCCGGATCAGCGTCACCGGCATCAGCGAGGAGGCGCCCAACGCCAGCGCGGTCACGCTGCAGGATCTGGCCGCGCTGCGCGGGATCCCCGGGGTCAAGTCGGTCGCGTCCACGAACATGGTGCCGCTGTACAACTCGTCGTGGAACACCAGCGTGTCGACGGTCGTCGAGGATCCGCGGCCCCCGATCGAAAGCGCCGGGATCTTCATGGGCTCGCCGGACCTGCTCGAGACCTGGGGGATGACCGTCGTCGCCGGGCGCGACTTCACGCCCGACGAATACGTCGATTTCGAAGCGGCGCGGGCCCAGAAGGCCCATATCGGCTCGGTGATCCTCACGCGCGGCGCCGCGGCGCGGCTGTTCCCGGGCAAGGATCCGATCGGACAGAAGGTCTACTCCGAAAAGGACGCCCAGACCGTGGTCGGCGTGATCGACCGGATCATGCGGCCGGGTGGGCTGCGCGGCACCGACGAGGACAGCTACTCGATCATCACGCCGGTCAACATCCCGTACACGGCCGGCACCTACATCGTTCGCACCGACCCGAGCCGCCGCGCCGAGGTGATGGCCGCCGCCGACGCGGTGCTGCTCAAGATCGATCCGAGCCGGCTGATCGACGAGCGCGAGACCTTCACCGAGATGCGCAAGGACTACTTCAAGCAGGACCGCGCGATGGCGTGGCTGCTCGGTGGCGTGTGCGCCGCGCTGCTCATCGTCACGGCGCTCGGCATCATCGGGCTGGCGAGCTTCTGGGTCCAGCAGCGGACCCGCCAGATCGGCGTACGCCGCGCGCTCGGCGCCACCCGCGGCGATATCCTGCGCTACTTCCAGACCGAGAACTTCATCCTGGCGACGCTGGGCATCGTCCTCGGCATGGCGCTCGCCTACGCGATCAACCTCGGCCTCATGGGCAAGTATCACGTCGGCCGGCTGCCGGTCGAATACCTGCCGATCGGCGCGGTGCTGCTCTGGGGGCTCGGCCAGATCGCCGTGCTCGGGCCGGCGATGCGCGCGGCGTCGATCCCGCCTGCGATCGCCACGCGCACCGTGTAGGCTGGACGACGCGATGCCGACCGTCCTGGTGATCGACGATAACCCCGCGGTGGCCACGGCGCTGCAGGTCCTGTTCTCGCTCCACGATCTCCACACCGTGCGGGCCGAGTCGCCGGCGGCCGGGCTCGCCGCGCTCGGCACGGAGCCGATCGACGTGGTGATCCAGGATATGAACTTTCGCGCCGATACGACGTCGGGCGAGGACGGCACGGAGCTATTTCGCCAGATCCACACACGCTACCCTGACCTGCCGGTCGTGCTGCTCACCGCGTGGACGAGCCTCGCGTCGGCGGTCGAGCTGGTCAAGGCCGGCGCGTCCGACTACCTGGCCAAGCCGTGGGACGACAACAAGCTGGTCACCACGGTGCAGAACCTGCTCGAGCTGGCGCGCACCCGCCGCGAGCTGGCGCGGCTGCGCGGCGACGAGACCCGCCGGCAGACCGAGCTCGCCAAGCGCTACGATCTGCGCGGCGCCGTGTTCGGCGATGCCGCGACCGAGCGGGTGATCGCCCTCGCCTGCCAGGTCGCGCGCGCCGACGTGCCGATCCTGATCACCGGCCCCAACGGCGCCGGCAAGGAGAAGATCGCCGAGATCGTGCAGGCCAACTCGGCGGTGCGCGAGGGGCCGTTCGTCACGCTCAACTGCGGCGCCCTGCCCCAGGAGCTGCTCGAGGCCGAGCTGTTCGGCGCCGAGGCCGGTGCCTATACCGGCGCCAGCCGTGCCCGCGACGGCAAGTTCGATTCGGCCGACGGCGGCACGCTGTTCCTCGACGAGATCGGCAACCTGTCGCCCAGCGGCCAGATGAAGCTCCTGCGCGTGCTCGAGACCGGGCGGTTCGAGCGGCTGGGGTCCAACCGCGAGCGCCAGGTCAAGGTCCGGGTGATCAGCGCGACCAACGCCGATCTGCCGGCGATGATCCGCACCGGCGGGTTTCGCGAAGATCTGTACTACCGGCTCAACACGATCGAGATCCGGGTGCCGCCACTCGCCGAACGCATCGACGATATCATCCCGCTGGCGCGCCACTTCCTGATCGGGGGGAAGCGGTTGTCGGCCGACGCGCGCGACGCGCTGCGCAGCCACGCCTGGCCGGGCAACGTCCGCGAGCTGAAGAACGCGCTGTCGCGGGCGGGCCTGCTCGCCGCCGGCGCCGAGATCACCGCGGCCGATCTCGGGCTGCGCGCGCCGACCACCGCCCCGCCGCCGGTGGCGTCGCCCTCCGACGAGGACGCCGATCGCGCCGCGATCGAGGCGGCGCTGGCGCGCGCCGGCGGGGTGATCGCGCAAGCCGCGGCCGAGCTCGGCTTGAGTCGCCAGGCGCTGTACCGGCGGATGGAGAAGCTGAGCATCCCGCGCGAATGACCGTGCCGCCCTCGTCCCCGCCACCGACTCGCCGCCACCGCAGCTCGCTGACGTGGCGACTGTCGCTGGTCGCGTGCGCGCTGATCAGCGTCGCGGTCGCCGGGGCGCTGGCGCTGCAGGCCTGGCTCGACGACCCGTGGATCGCCGGTGCCACCGCGCTGGCGGTGATGCTGCCGCTGGCGATCTCGGTGATCGCCGGCGCGCTGGCGCCGATGATGGCGATGTTCCGCGCGCTGTCCGGCACGGTGACCAGCTACCGCGACGGCGACTTCGCGTTCAGCCTGGCGTGGCGACGCAACGATCAGCTCGGCGATCTGGTCACCGCCCACAACCTGCTCGGCGATACGCTGCGGCGGCAGCGCGAGTCGCTGGTCCAGCGCGAGCTGCTGCTCGACACGATGGTGCAGAACACGCCGGTGGCGATGCTGCTATGCGACGCTACCCGCCACGTCGTCTACGGCAACCTCGCGGCCCGCCAGCTGCTCGGCGCCGGCCGCCGGGTCGAGGGCCTGCCGCTCGACGATCTGCTCGGCGCGGCGCCCGAGACCCTGCGCGAGGCGGTCGCGCGCGGCGGCGACGGCCTGTTCGCCGTGGAGCGCGACGGCGAAGAGGACATCATCTACCTGGCGCGCAGCGGGTTCCGGCTCAACGGCCGGCCGCACGAGCTGTTCGTGCTGCGCCACCTCACCGTCGAGCTCCACCGCGAGGAGGTCCGGACCTGGAAGAAGGTCATCCGCGTGATCAGCCACGAGCTCAACAACTCGCTGGCGCCGATCGCGTCGCTCGCCCACTCCGGCGGCGAGCTGGTCAAGCGCGGCAAGCACGACCAGCTCGTCACCGTGTTCGCCACGATCGCCGAGCGCGCGCGCCACCTCGAGCAGTTCATCCTCGGCTACGCGAAGTTCGCCAAGCTGCCGGCGCCGCGGCCCGAGCCGATCGAGTGGCCCCAGCTGGTCGAGCGGCTGCGCACGCAGATCGCGTTTCAGGTCGAGGAGCCGTTGCCCGACGCGCCGGGCCGGATCGACCCTGCGCAGCTCGAGCAGGCGCTGGTCAACCTGTTGCGCAACGCGCACGAGTCGGGCTCGCCGGTCGAGGGCGTCGAGCTCCGCATCCGGAAGCTGCCCGCCGGGTTCGCGATCGAGGTCAGCGACCGCGGCGCCGGCATGACCTCCGCGGTGCTGTCGAACGCGCTGCTCCCGTTCTACTCGACCAAGCGCGGCGGCACGGGCCTTGGCCTGGCGCTGGTCCGCGAGATCGCCGAGGCCCACGGCGGCCGGGTCGCGCTCGCCAACCGCGACGGCGGCGGCACCCGGGTGACGATCACGCTGCCGCTGTGACCCGGCGATCGCCGGACGTGCGAAGCTCGCGGCATGTCGCAGCCCACGGATCCGATGAGAGACTGGCGCAGCGAGGGCGTGAAGGTCGTCACGGCGGGCACGCTCGACCCCAACACGGCCCAGACGCCGGGGATGAACCGCGCCGCGGCGATCACCCGGGCCCGGGTCGGGGCCGAGAAGCTGTGGGCCGGCACGGTGACGATCCACCCCAACGCCAAGACCTCCGCGCATCACCACGGCGATCTCGAGTCGGTGATCTACGTGGTCAAGGGCAAGGCGCGCATGCGGTGGGGCGAGCAGCTCGAGTTCCTCGCCGAGGCGGGCCCGGGCGATTTCATCTACGTGCCGCCCTACGTACCGCACCAGGAGATCAACGCCGCGGACGAGCCGCTCGAGTGCGTGCTGCTGCGCAGCGGGCAGGACCCCGTCGTCGTCAACCTCGACATCACGCCGATCGAGGCGCCCGAGGACGTGCACTGGGTCGACGACGTGCACGCGGCGCCCAAACCCTGAGGGCGAGCGCAGATGCGTGATCGCGCACGACGAGATGCAGGGACGACGGCGCCGTACGAGCGAGGCACGGCGCAGCGAGCGCGAGGCCTGACGGGTGGCCGGTCGGCGGCCGTCGTGCGATCGGCCGCCGGTCGCGCGTGCGTCACGCGCGGCGATCGAACGCGCGGCGCGCGTCGGAGATCACCGGCATGTGGCGCTCGGCCCACGCGCGCAGCGTGACCAGGGCGGCCTCGAGCGAGCGGCCCAGCGGCGTCAGCGAGTAGTGCACGCGCGGCGGGACGGTGGCCTCGACGCGGCGATCCACGAGGCCGTCGCGCTCGAGCTCGCGCAGCGTCTGGGCGAGCATCTTCTGCGAGATGCCACGCGCGCGGCGCTTGAGCTCGGCGAACCGGAGCTCGCCGTCGTCGGACAGCAACTTGACGAGCATCGACGTCCACTTGCCGCCGACGCGGTCGAGCAGGTCGCGCGTCGGGCACGCCGGGCTGAATAGGTCGCCGCGGCGACGCGCGCGGGCGGGGGGGGTCACCCGCAGCTCACCAGGTGGCGCGAAGGTGCCGTCTTCCGGATCGCGTGGTGGTCTCTTATGGTAACCATATGACCGAAATATACCACCAGGAGCGCGTCGCCGCCAACGGCATCCATGTCCACGTCGCCTCGATCGGCGACGGGCCTCCGCTGCTGCTGCTGCACGGCTGGCCGCACACGTGGTTCGTGTGGCACCGCCTCGCGCCGCTGCTCGCGCGCGACCACCGCGTGATCATGCCCGACCTGCGCGGCCTCGGCGCGAGCGCGCGCGCCGAGGCCGGCTACGATCTCCACACCCTCGCCGACGACGCGGCCGGCGTGCTCGACGCGTGCGGCGCGGGTGAGGCCGCGGCCGTGATCGCGATGGACCTCGGGGTCTCCGTCGCGTGGATGGTCGCCGCGCGCCACCGCGATCGCGTGCGGGCGCTCGTCTTGATGGAGGGCCTGGTCGGGCGGCTGCCCGGCGCCGAGCGCTTCCTGGCGAACGGCCCGCCGTGGTGGTGGGGGTTTCATACCGCCGCCGCGGCGCTCGCCGAGACCGCGCTCGCCGGCAACGAGGCGGCGTACGTCGGCTGGTTCCTGCGCGGGCTGCCCGAGGCCACGCGCGCGGTGTTCGTCGATGCCTACCGCGACAACCTCGGCCTCGCGCACTATCGCGCGATGGCCGCCAACGCGGCGGTGATCGCCGCGACGCCGCCACCCGCGGACGTCCCGACGCTCGCCATCGCCGGCGGCGTCGTCGGCGACGCGCTCGCCGGTCAGCTCGCGCCGCTCGCCCGCTCGCTCGCGACGGCGCGGATCGCGGACTGCGGCCACGTCATCCCGCTCGAGCAGCCCGAGCGCCTGGCGGCGTGCATCGCGCCGTTCGTCGCCGCGCCGCGCACGTGATCGCCCGCGCCGGCGCGCACGCGGGGCGCCGGCCCAGCTGCGCCGATCACGCGGCGCGTCCGCGGCGGTAGAGCGCCACGCCGACGACGTTCAAGCCGATCACGGTGCCGGCGATCTTGACCGCGAACACCAGGCGGCTGTCGACCGCCACGCTCGGCAGCACCGACAGCACCACGAACAGCACGGTGGTGGCGAACCCGGCGATCGACACCGCGCGGATCCCCCGCCGACCGCGAGCTCGCCGAACACGTTGAGGTTGAACAGCGTCAGGGCGCGGTGATCGGTCAGCCCGAGCTCTTGCCGCAGCTGGCGGCTCTCCTGCTCCACGGACGGCGCGGTGTCGTCGAGCGGCACGGCGCGAGCGTGACACGACGGGCCGGTCTGCGGCATTGCGCGGTGGTTTCCGGTGCGCGGGCCGCGCGCGATTTTTTTGCGGTCAGGTGGTTCGCGCCGCGCCGCGCGGCTCGGGTATGACTGTCGGATGATGCGTAGCTTGCTGTCTCGGATCCCGATCGTCGTTCTGTTCGTTCTGTTCGTCCTGTTCGTCGCGTCCAGCGCCATCGCCATCGCCGCGCCCCCCGAGAAAGGCCAGACCTTCCAGGCTCCCGGCGCCACGCTGTACGTCGAGATCCTCGGCAGCGCGGCCGGCGCGCCGCTCGTGGTCGTCAACGGCGGCCCCGGGTTTGACCACACCTACGAGCACGTCGTGCTGCCGGGGACGACCTCGCCCTGGGAGACCCTGGCCAGGACCCGGCGCGTCGTGTTTTACGATCAGCGCGGCAACGGTCGCTCGGGAGCGCTCAAGCCGGGGCAATCATGCACGCTTGCCGACCAGATCGACGACCTCGAGGCGGTGCGCGCGAGGCTCGGCGCCGACAAGATCGATCTGCTCGGCCACTCGTGGGGCGGCTATCTGGTGATGGCCTATGCGGCGCGGCACCCCGAGCACATTCGCCACTTGATCATGGTCGATTCGGCCGCGCCCAAGTGGTCGGATAACGTGTTCCTGTTCAAGGACATCTTCCCCGAGGGCCAGGAGCGCTCCAACCAGCTCGCGTTCGCCGACGCGATGGGCGACGCGGCCGCCAGCGCCGCCGGGATCCGCGAGTACTTCCACTGGCTGTTCTACGCGCCCGAGAAGCGCGACGCGTTTGTCTCGCAGGTCGATCCCAGGGTGTTCAACAAGCCGGTCAACGAATCGATCGTGCACGATCTCCCCCGCTTCGATCTGTGGCCCGAGCTCGCCAAGTTCAAGTTCCCCGCGCTCGTGATCACCGGCCGCTACGACATCAACGTGGCGCCGTCGGTCGCATACAGGATGCATAAAGCGATCGCCGGCTCACAGTTCGTCGTGTTCGAGCGCAGCGGACACCTACCGTTCTTCGAGGAGGCGGAGCCGTTCGCGCGCGCACTGGAGTCGTTCCTCGGCGGCGCGCGCTGAGCGCTGGCGGACGCGCGATTCGGTATGCTGCTATACAGCGCGATCACGCAAGATCGGGAGTGACGCGCGGAAGTCCGTGGCAGCGCTTGAATTGCCAGTGTGAGCGGCCTAGCGTCGCGGCCACCAACGACGACGGAGGTCGCGCATGACGATTCCACGTCCCACGACGATCCTGGTTGCCACCGCGTCCGCGTGCCTCGCGCTCGGCGGATCCGCGGCGGTCGCCGCCCCGGCGACGCCGGCCGCCCCGGTGCTCCGCGGCATCGATCTCGAGCGCTCGACGATCCCCGAGCTCCAGACCGCGATGGACCACCACCGGCTCACTGCCCTCGAGCTCACGCAGTTCTACCTCGCGCGGATCGCAGCGCTCAACCCCGCGCTCCACGCCGTGATCCAGACCAGCCCGACCGCGCTCGTCGAGGCCGCGGCGAGCGACCTGCGCCGCCTCACCCGGCAGCTGCGCGGCCCGCTCGACGGCATCCCCGTCTTGCTCAAGGATAACGTGGATACGCAGCTGCTGCGCGCCACCGCGGGCTCCGAGGCGCTGCTCCATGCGCGCCACGATCGCGACGCGTTCCTGGTCCGCAAGCTGCGCGCCGGCGGCGCCGTCGTGCTCGGCAAGACCAACCTCTCCGAGTGGGCCAACTTCCGCTCGAGCCTGTCATCGAGCGGCTGGAGCGGGGTCGGCGGCCAGACCGCCAATCCCTACGTGCTCGATCGCAACCCGTGCGGCTCGAGCAGCGGCTCGGGCGCCGGGATCTCGGCCAACCTCGCCGTCGTCGCGATCGGCACCGAGACCGATGGCTCGGTGGTCTGCCCCTCAGGTGCCAATGGCATCGTCGGCATCAAGCCGACGCTGGGCCTCATCAGCCGCAGCGGCATCGTGCCGATCTCGGCCGCACAGGATACCGCCGGCCCGATGGCGCGCAACGTCACCGACGCGGCGCTGCTGCTCTCGGCCGTCGCCGGCGTCGATCCCGACGACGCGGCCACCGCGGCGAGCGCCGGCCAGCGCGCGGCCGACTACACCGCGTTCCTCGATCTGCGCGCGCTCGCCGGTGCGCGGATCGGCGTGTGGAGCGCCGCCACCGGGGGCCAGAGCCCCGAGACCTCGGCGGTGTTCGCCCGGTTCGTCGACACGCTGCGCCGCGCGGGCGCCGTGCCGGTCGAGGTCGATCTGCCGCTCCTGGATGTCGTCAACAACAACGAATTCCCGGCGCTGCTCAACGAGTTCAAGCACGATCTCAACGCCTACCTGGCGGCGACCCCGGGCCGCCACCCGGCCGACCTCGCGGGACTCATCGCCTTCGACAGCGGCCACGCCGGCACCGAGCTCCAGTTCTTCGGTCAGGACATCTTCGACATGGCGCAGGCCCTCACCGGCTCGCTCGCCGATCCTGATTATCAAGCGCAGCGCGCGGCGGCCACCGGCGCCGCCCAGCACAGCATCGACGATACGCTCGCCGCGCTGCACCTCGACGCGATCGCCGCGCCGACCAACAGCCCCGCCTGGGTGACCACCCTGGGCCAGGGCGACGCCTTCCTGTTCGGCTCGTCGGGGCCCGCCGCTGTCGCCGGCTATCCCAACATCTCGGTGCCGATGGGCTTCGTCGGCGAGCTGCCCGTCGGCGTCTCGCTGTTCGCGGGCAGGTTCGCCGAGCCAAGGCTCATCGCGCTCGCGTTCGCCTTCGAGCAGGCCAGTCACGCGCGGCGCGCGCCGAAATTCCTGCCGACGCTGCCGCCCGGCCTGCGCGCCGCCCCGCCGGCCGCAGCGCCCGCGATCGCGACCGATCCGCCGCGCCTGTGGTAGCGGCGAGCCCGGGCGGCCCGGCGCGCTGGGCCTTTCCGCTCGACGAGACCTGCCCGCGCCTGGTGCGCCTCCGACGCCGTGCACTACACTCGGGGCGATGCGCCTCGCTCTCATCGTCCTGGTCGCCGCTGCCTGCGGCGGCGCCCCTGCTCCCACGTCGCCGGCCGATCCCGCCACCGCCACGCCACCTTCGACCGCGTCGCAAGTCCCGGTCGCCACGATCGAGCGCACCGCGTGCCACGGCTTCTGCCCGGTCTACAAGATCACGATCTACCGCGACGGCACGGTCGAGTACGAGGGCACCCAGCACGTCAAGCTCGTGGGTTCCGCGACCGGCCACGTCAGCGCCGACCAGCTGACCGCGCTCGATCAGCTGTTCACGACCCACGGCTACCTCGCGCTCGAGAACACCTACACGAAGCAGGCGATCACCGACATGCCGTCGGTCAAGACGTCCTATGCACCGCCGGGACAGCCGATCAAATCGATCGAGCACGACCGCGGCGACCGCAGCGCCCCGGAGTCGCTGACCGAGATCGAGAACGGCATCGACGACATCGTCCACACCGAGCAGTGGATCGGCACGACCGAGGAGCGCCGCGCCGCGATGCGCCGCTGACAGATCGCTACGGCGTGACGACCGCGACGGTCAACGCCGCGCCCGCGTAGGCCGCGAAGCCGCGCAGCGAGACGAACCAGGTGCCCGCGGCCGGGGCGTCGATCGTGCAGAACTCGCTGTTGCCGGTGAGGAAGGGGCGGCAGTCGAAGGCCGTCGTGGTCGGCTGGCTGCCGTTCCGGACGTAGAGATCGGCATCGCCCGTACCTCCGGAGACCACGACGCTGAGGCTCAGCGCGCCGGCGGGCACCGTGACGCTGCGATGGGTGAAGGCGTTGCGTGCTCCCGAGAGCGCGGTCAGCGCGAGGGGCGTCGCGAAGCTGCCGCCGGACCGCGCGCTCAGCCACGGCGTGAACGAGGACACGCGCGCGTAGACCCCGGGGAACGCCGCCTCGGCGCAGCCCTGGCCCCAGCTCACCACGCCGCCGAGCTTGGCCACGCCGCCGACCGGCACGGTGAGCGGACCGCCGCTATCGCCCTGGCACGAGTCCTTGCCGCCAACGCCGAGCACGCCCGCGCCGAGCTGGTCGGCGGTGATGGTCATGGAGTACGCGGTGGCGAGCTGCGCGTTCGAGACCAGCGGCACGTCGACGGTCTGCAGCGTGTCGGAGGTCGTCTGGGCGCCCTCGGTCAGCGTGCCCCAGCCGGTCACCGTGGAGATCACGCCGGGGTCCGTCGCGCCGGCCGCGACATCGGCGTCGTTGACCAGCGCGATCGGCCTGGCGTTGGCGCCTGAGAGATCGAGCGGCGTCGCCAGGTGGACCAGCGAGACGTCCTTGCCGACCGTGGGATCGACGAAGCCCGGGAACGTGGCAACCGCGTTGATCGCGCGGATCTGGCCGGTCGAGGCCTGGCTGATCCGCGTGACGCCGGCGACCACGCGCATGTCCGCGCTGCCACCGTCCACGCAATGCTGCGCGGTCAGCACCCAGCTCGCGTTGAGGATCGTGCCGCCGCAGAACTGAAAGCCGGCGTTGGTGGTCAACGCGATCTGCCACGGGACGGTCGCGATCGTCGTGGCCGTGCCACCGACGATCTCATCCGCGTGGGTCGTCACGCCAGGGTCGTCGACACAAGCAGCCGCGAGGCTGGTGACAGACAGGCTCATGCAGAACAGAACTCTCGAGTACAACATGGTGACTCCTCGCTGCTAAAACGGCAGCGCGCGAGCACGATAGCTCATACGCTATCTGGGGCATCTCGCCACCTCCTGACAAAACATCATTCTCATACCAGCTCTCTACTCATCGCACTTCGCACATGCAGCATCGAAGTATCCCAGCTTACCGAACGTTACATGGGAGTTGCGCGGCGTCGCGGCTCGGACACGTGCTCGCAACATCGGGCGGGAGCGACGGCGGCGCGTGCGGCGCCGGCGGTCACCAGATCGTGCCGGAGACCGCGAGCCCGGCGACGCGATCGGAGAGCAGCGGCGCGACCGCGACGCTATCCGACGGCCGGCCCCGGCGGGCGTTCCACCAGTACAGCGTCGCGCCGCCCGCGATCAACGCGCCGCCGGTGATCCCGGTGACCCAGGCGATGGTGTTCGCGCGGTAGCCGGCGTCGCGCAGGTGCTGCGTCGCCGCGGGATCGGCCGGATCATAGCGCCGCTCGAACTGGTCGTTCAGCGATCCCGAATGGACCCAGTAGCCGATGCCGACCGCCAGCGACACGGTGCCGGCGGCGGCCGCGACGATGCTCGCGATCCGGGGGTCGAGCCCGGGTCGTCGATCGGCCGGCGCGGATACCGCGGCAGGCGCCGGCGGTGGCAGGACTTCCAGCGGGGGCGTGACCGCCGTCAGTTCGGCGTGCGTGCGGGCGTCGAGTTCGGCGATGAACGTGCGCGCATCGGGCGCCAGGTCGCCGGTCGGCGCCAAGGTCAGGTAGCGCTGGTACAGCGAGCGCGCCAGCGCGCTGTCGCCGGCGAGCCGGTGGACCTGCGCCAGGTTGAAGATCAAGGTCGGGTGTGGCCTCAGCTCATAGGCCTCCTGATACTTCTGGATCGCGAGCTGGTAGTCGCCGCGGTCCTGCGCCTTGATGCCTTCGTCGACCAGCATCCGCGCCTTGCGCGTCGCGGCGGACGGCGCAGGTTCGGCCATGGCGCCCCGGGGCACCGCGCCAGCGGCGAGCGCCCCGCATAGCAATACACACCGCCATTCGCGCATCCCGAACTCCATGTCGCTGGTCTAGAACGGATTCACCCCGCGGTCGCGCGAGGGCACGCGCGGCGCGGCCACCAGATCGACGCGCGCGCTGATCGCACGATCGGCGTGCACGCTGAGGGTCTTGTCGGCATAGCCTTCGAGGCGGACGATCAGCGGCACGGAGCCGTCGCGCCGCGGCAGCCTGCCGTGGAACGGCGTCTTGCCGACGAGTTTGCCGGCCAGCTCGACGGTCGCGCCCGGCGGTGTGGTCTCGATCGCGACGTCGACCTCGACCAGCGCGGGCGGCGCGGGCGCGACGCGCAGCGGCGGCGCGGGCACCTCCGCCTTGCCGGGCACCGGTGAGGTCGCGTCCGATCGGGCAGGTTCGGGCGCCATGGCCTCGGTCGTGGCGGGCGGATCGTCGGGCCTCGCGGGCGCCGCCGGCTCGACCACCCGAGCGCCGACCACAGCGGCCTTGGGCTCGCTGGCCGGGCGCGATGGCGGCGGCTCCGCGCTCGGCGCCGGCGCGCTCGGCGCCGGCTGCGCCGCGATCGGCCCTGCGTCGCGGCTGCGTCCCGTCACCAGCGCCACGACCAGCACGGCGATCACCGCGGCGGTCGCGATGACCAGCGCCACCGTCCGGCGCTCGCGCATGCTCGGCTGCGTCGTGCTCGCCGCGCCCGATAGCGTGGTGTGGGTCGGCGCCGCCATCGCGAGCCGGACCCCGCCCGACGACACCATCGCCGCCACCGGCGGCTCCACCACGATCGCGTCGATCGCGCGGATCAGATCTTCGGCGGTCTGCACGCGATCGGCCGGGGCCTTGGCGAGCAACCGGTCGACGAGCTGTTCGACCGCGTAGGGCGACTCGACCTGCATCGCCGACAGCCGCGGCGCCGGCATGTGGATATGCGCCGCGAGCACGTCGCCCGCGCCCTCGCCGACGAACGGCGGGCGGCCGCTGCACAGCTCGAACACCACGCAGCCGAGCGCGTAGAGGTCGACGCGGCGATCGATCGCGACGCCGCGGCACTGCTCGGGAGCCATGTACGTCGGCGTGCCGATCACCGCGCCGGTCCGCGTCACGTTGATCGCCGGCGCCGATTCGCCGGCGAGCTTGGCGACGCCAAAATCGAGCAGCTTGATCCGCTCGCCGCCCGGCACCTCGGCGTCGCGGACAACGAACACGTTCTCGGGCTTGAGGTCGCGGTGAACGATGCCCTTGGCGTGCGCGGCGGCGAGCGCGCCGGCGATCTGCCGCGCGACGACCAGGGCCGCCTGCCAGCGCATCCGGCCGCGGTGGGCCCGCCGCGCCAGGGTCTCGCCGTCGAGTCGCTCCATCACGAGGAAGGCGGCGCCGTCGGCGGTCCACCCGAAGTCGTAGATCTCGACGATGCCGGGATGCCGGATCGCGGTCGCGGCGCGCGCTTCGTTGAAGAACCGCTGGACGATGTCCTGGTTGCGCGACAGATCGGGCAGCAGCACCTTGATCGCCGCCTGCCGGCCGAGCAGCGCATGCTCGGCGGCATACACCGCTCCCATCCCGCCACGGCCGATCACCCCGGTCAGGCGATAGGCCCCGATGCTCGCCCCTTGCATTGGGCCGATCTTACAGCACTGCTCGATGGCTACCAGCACCAACCGGGGATAACCACCAGCGCTTGCGGCAGCGGCCGTGACGGCGGCTCCACTGGCAATCATGCCGCACGCTGCGGCAGCAATCAGACTGCTCATTTACCGTGTTTCTGGACAATCGGCGCTCGGCACACCTGGCCACGACAATGCCTGTCACCGCATCGAACAGGGCAGTGAATCGGCCGTGCTGGCGCGTCCCCCGCGATCGCATCGCGTGAACCTCGTCGCGGAGCCCAGGTGAGGACCGCGGCGCAAACGAGGTATGTTACGGCATGGCAGATGCAGATGTCGTTGCGATGCTCAACGCGGGGCGCGGTGGGTTCGAGGTGGCCCTCGGGCTCACTTTCACCCGGGCGTCTCCCGACGAGGTCGCCTGCGAAGTCCCGGTGCGGCCGCACACGCTCCAGCCGTACGGCCTCGTCCACGGCGGCGTCTACGCGGCGATCGTCGAGACCCTCGCCAGCGTCGGCGCGGCGCTGTATGCAGCGCCGCGCCACCAGACCACGGTCGGGCTCGAGAACTCGACGTCGTTCCTGCGCGCTGTGCGCAGCGGCACGCTGACCGGGGTATCGCGGCCGCTGCACCGGGGCCGGACGACCCAGGTGTGGGAAGTCGAGGTCCGCGGCGACGACGGTCAGATCGCGGCGACCGGCCGGGTCCGCATGCTGTGCCTCGAGCCCGGCCGCCAGGTCGCCGGCGAGACCGTCGCGCGCAAGCCGGGCTGAGCGCTATGCTGGCCGCTGGATGACCGCGAAGTCCCGGTCCGCGCGCAGCGCCGCGAAGCAGCCCCGCGCGCCCAGGTCGGCCGCGATCGCCCAGGCCAAGCTGCACAAGCTCGCGGCGGCGCTCGAGCGCCCCGACCTCCCCGGCGGAATTCCTGAAGAGATCCAGGCGCTGAGCGAGCAACTCGGCGAGCTCGGCGACCGCGCGGGGGTGGCCGCCGCGGCGGTGCTGGCACACACCCAGCGAGGCTCGGCAGTCGCGCGCGGCTACCTCGCGGTGCTCGCGAGCGATGGCGGCGAGCCTGGTGGCGCCGACGTCGTGGCGCGTTACTGCGCGACGCTCAAGCGCGGCCGCAAGGCGCTGCGCCCGGCGTTCCTGGCGACCTGGCAGCGCGCCGGCGATCTCGCCGCCGTCGAGGCGGCGTGGAAGAACCTGGCGCGGATCTCGATCGACGATCCCGCGCTGCTCGCGGTGGCCGCCGAGACAGCGCGGCGGCGCGGCGACGCCAGCGCGGTCGCCGACCACACCGCGCGGCTCGAGCGCGCCCACCGCCTCCAGCCCTTGCTCGACGGCCTCGCCGGATCGGCCGGGCCACGCCAGCGCGCGACCGCCGCGCTCGACGCGCTCGACGCGCCCGACCGCCGCCACATCCACGCCCGCGTGATCGATGCGCCGCGCCGGTTCGACAAGGCGCTCGCGATCGCCGCGATCGCCGCGCTGGTCGACGATCCGCGCGCGCCCGACATGGCGCTGGCCGCCGCGGTGCTCGAGCTGCCGCGCGCCGGCAAGGACGCGCTCGTCGCCGCGTGGCTGCCCCGCGTGACCGCGGGCGACACCGCGCTGATCATCCGGCTGCTCGCGCTGTTCGAGTGGACGGCGCTGTGGGCGACCGATCACGACGTGTTCGAGCCCTACGTCCGTGCGCTGGCACCCGCGGGCCACCAGGCCGACGTGTTCGCCCAGGTCGAGAGCGGCCTTGGCTCCGACAACGCCGTGGTGCGCGAGGCGATCCTCCACCGCTGGCTCGGCGACCCCGCCGCGTTCGCCGCGTTCACCGACGCGCAGGCCGACAACCTGCTGCGCAGCGCGATCGCGATCGCCGAGGCCGGCGACAAGACCTCCGATCAGGCGGCGGCGCGCCGCGTGGTCCGCGCCGGCGGCGGCGGGCGCGGCGGCGTGCACCGCGCGCTGATCGAGGGCGCGCGCAACGCCAGCGGACGCCACGCGGCGGCGCTGCGCGGCGAGCTGTACCGCGGGCTCGCGCGCGCCCTGCACCCCGAGGTCGTGGCGTTCCTCGTCGAGCAGCTGTTCGCCGAGCGCGGCGTCTACGGCCCGCTCATGGAGGCGCTGGCGGCGCAGCTCGACGCCGACGTGCACCGCGCCGTGCTCGACGCGCTCGCCCAGCGCCGCGCCGACCCGGCCGCGATCCACGCCGCGACGCTCTACGCCGACACCGTGCTCGAGCACCTCCGCTCGGCCCGCCTGCTCGGCGATCTGGCGCGCGCCGTGCTGACGTGGCAGCCGCGCACCACCGACGACACGCGGCGGCTGCGCTACGTGTTCGAGCAGGCCACGATCGCCGCGATCGCGATCCGGCAGCCGCGCGATGCCCGCGGCTTCCTCGCCCGCGCCCGCGCGCTCGACGCGACCCCGTACTCGGACTACCAGGTCGTCGATCGCGATCGCAAGACCGCCGCGGCGTTCGCCGACCCGGCCGGCAAGAAGCAGATCGCCGCGCTCGAGGTCGGCGCGATCGACAAGGCGATCGCCGTCGCCCGCGAGACCGCCGACGCCGCGCGCGCCGCGGGCACGCCGATCGCCCTCGATGACGCCGAGCTCGGCGCGCTCGCCGGCTGCCGGGTCGCGAGCCGCTGGCTCGACGATCGCGGTCGCCACGAGGTGTGGTTCTTTGACGAGCTGGGCGAGCTCCACCTCTACGACGGGTACGACGTCGTGCTGCCGTCGTTCCAGGTCCTCGGCAGCGCCGGGCGCGGCGTCGCCGCCGCCGCCATGGTCGGGTTCCTCAGCGGCCGCGCCCGGCTCGACGAGCGGGTCCTGCTGCACGCCACCGCCAAGGGCGATCGCGCGCGCGAGCTGGTGCGGTTCGGCGATCGGCTGCTCGTGCTCGACGCCACCGGGGAGCGCGGCGGTGGCGCGCTCGCCGTCGCCGCGATCGGCCTCAAGTTCGCAGATCCGGTCGCGGCCCACGCCGCGGTCGTCCAGTTCGCCGCGTCGCCTCCGCCCGGGCTCGCGCGCGTCGATCCGTTCCACGCCCACGGCCCGGGCACGGTGCACCGCACCTACCGCCAGGCGCCCAACGCATCGCCGCGCGACGGCGATCTCCGCCTCGCGATCGCCGACGAAACCATCACGACCCGCCCGGGCGCCGGGTGGCCGCCGCTCGAACCGAGCCACCCGAGCCACGCCGCCGCTGTCGCGGCGCTCCACACCTGGGAGACCCGGGTGCTCGCCGCCGGCGGCGCGATCCTCGCGATCGCGGTCGATCGCGCGCCGCCCCGCCCGCGCGGCTCATAGCTCCGCGATCAGCCGCAGCACGCGCACTGCAGCGGCTGGCCCGGCCCACCCGGGACCAGGTCGCCGCCGAACGGTGCACACTCGGTGCGGCAGGCAAACGCGCTACAGCTCGCGCCCGGCTTGGCGGGGGTCGAGGCGGTGGCCTGCACGGCGCCGAAGCCGAGGGGGGCCAGGACGGCGACGGTCAGAACGGCGGTGCGGACTCGCTTCCAGTACTTCATGATCACTCCAGGTTGGTCGGGCTCAATTGCGCTACCGGGCAGGAATTGCCGCGGCAGCGAGGATCTCTTCGACGTGCTGGGGCCCGAGCTCGCCGACGTGGCGGTAGCGGACCCGGCCGTCGCGGTCGACCACGAGCACCATCGGCACGTCGCGCGAGCGGTACAGCGCGCGGTCGCGGTCGTCGGCGAGCTCGACCACCGGGAAGCCGAAGCCGTGGTCGCGGGCGTACGCGGCGAGCTCGTCGGCGGGCCCGGCGCCCACGCCGATCAGCTCGGCGCCGGGCGCGCGGCGGACCAGCTCGTGCACGGCGGGAATCGACGCCTTGCAATACGGGCACGTCGCCGTGAAGAAATAGAGGATCTGCGGCGCGACCGCGGGCGCGCCCAGGACCAGCGGCGGGCCGGCGAGGGTCTCGGCGCTCACCACCGGCACGAACATGCCGACATAGGGGCCGGTGGCGCGCTCGGTGAGCGCCTCGAGGGACTCGCGAAGCCGGCGGTTCTGCCAGCCGAGCACGACGACGAGCGCGCACGCCGCCGCCAGCGCCGCGATCACGAGGCGCCACCTTGGATCGCGCCGAGCAGGGAGAGACACACCTTGGTCGTCGCGCATGGACTGCCTTTCGAAGCCACGATCACTTAATCTACCGTCGCTTGTGTGCACAACGCCGTCGTGAACCGACCGGCTAACGCGAGCTATCATGCGAGGTCACGGCTCCGCAGCCATCGCGGTCAGCGTCAGCTGCCGCACAGGCATGGAGGATCGAGCTCGGTTCCTATCCGATATCTTCCCTGTACGTCCGCCTTGACGGACGATCCGCTATAACGGATGCTGCGCTCATGAGGCGTTTACCGGTGCTCCTGTTGACGATGGCGGCGGCTTGCTCGAATGGCCGGGGCCCGGGCGGTGCGGGCAGCTCCGAGGCCAAGGCAACGGAGGCCAAGGCGACCGAGGCCAAGGCGGCCACGCCCGCAGCCAAGGAGGTGAAGCTCCTCAACGTCTCGTACGATCCGACCCGCGAGCTCTACGCGGCGATCAACGACGCGTTCATCAAGCAGTGGGCGGCCAAGACCGGCCAGACGCTGACGATCGAGCAGTCGCACGGCGGCTCCGGCAAGCAGGCGCGCGCCGTGATCGACGGGCTCGAGGCCGACGTGGTCACCCTCGGCCTCGCCTACGACGTCGACGCGGTCGCCAGGAGCGGACTCATCCACGCCGACTGGGCGACCCGGCTCCCCGACCACGCCGCGCCGTACACCTCGACGATCGTGTTCCTGGTCCGCAAGGGCAACCCCAAGGGCATCAAGGACTGGGGAGATCTGGTGAAGCCCGGCATCGGGGTGATCACGCCCAACCCCAAGAGCTCGGGCGGCGCGCGCTGGAACTACCTCGCGGCGTGGGGCTACGCGATCAAGCAGGGCAACGACGAGGCCCAGGCGCGCGCGTTCGTGACCGCGCTCTACAAGAACGTGCCGGTGCTCGACTCCGGCGCGCGCGGCGCGACGACCACGTTCGTCGAGCGCGGCATCGGCGACGTGCTGCTCGCGTGGGAGAACGAGGCGCTGCTCGCGGTCGACAAGCTCGGCAAGGACAAGGTCGAGCTCGTGGTGCCCTCGATCTCGATCCTCGCCGAGCCGCCGGTCGCCGTGGTCGACAGCGTGGTCGACAAGCGCGGCACGCGCGAGGTCGCGACCGCCTATCTCCAGTTCCTCTACAGCCCCGAGGGCCAGAAGATCGCGGCCACGAACTACTACCGGCCACGCGACGCGTCGGCCGCGACCGCGGGCGTGTTCCCTGCGATCAAGCTGTTCACGATCGACGAGGTGTTCGGCGGCTGGGCCAAGGCGCAGCCGACGCACTTCGACGAGGGCGGCGAGTTCGACAAGATGACCGCGAAGTAGCCATGCGCCGGCGCTCCGCGCTCCCTGGGTTCGGCCTCACGATGGGGTACACGCTGGTCTACCTGGCGTTGATCGTCCTGATCCCGCTCGCCACGCTCGTGCTCAAGACCGCCGAGCTGTCGCCGGCCGCGCTGTGGGAGCTCGCGACCAGCCGGCGCGCGATGGCGTCGTACCGGGTCACGTTCGGCGCGTCGTTCGTCGCCGCGATCATCAACGTCGTGTTCGGCACGCTGCTGGCGTGGACGCTCGTGCGCTACAAGTTCACCGGGCGCGGCGTGCTCGACGCGATCGTCGATATCCCGTTCGCGCTGCCGACCGCGGTCTCGGGGCTGGCGCTGACCGCGGTGCTCGCGCCCAACGGCTGGATCGGCCGGTTCCTGACGCCGCTGGGCATCGCGGCGGTGTTCACGCCGCTCGGCATCACGCTCGCGCTGACGTTCATCGGCCTGCCGTTCGTCGTGCGCACCGTGCAGCCGGTGCTCGAGGAGCTCGAGCCCGAGGTCGAGGAAGCCGCGGCCGTGCTGGGCGCGACCCGGCGGCAGACCCTGACGCGCGTGATCCTGCCGACCTTGACCCCCGCGCTGCTCACCGGGTTCGCGCTCGCGTTCGCCCGCGCGATCGGCGAGTACGGCTCGGTCGTGTTCATCTCGGGCAACAAGCAGTACGAGACCGAGATCACGCCGCTGCTCATCATGACGCGGCTCGAGCAGTTCGACTACGCGGGCGCGACCGCGCTCGGGCTCGTGATGCTGGTCGTGTCGTTCGCGATGCTGCTCGCGATCAACGGGCTCGGCGCCTGGTCGCGCCGCCGCGCGGGGCACGCATGATCGAGCCATCCGCGGTCGCCGCGACCAGCGAGCCGGTGTGGGTCCGCCGGATCGTCATCGCGATCGCCGTCGGCTTCGTCGGGCTGTTCGTGGTGGTGCCGCTCGCCGCGGTGTTCGGCGAGGCGCTGCGCAACGGGCTCGCGGCCTACGGCAACGCGATCGTCGATCCGATCGCGCTCGCCGCGATCAAGCTGACGTTCCTCGCCGCCGGCGTCGCGGTGCCGCTCAACGTCGTGTTCGGGATCGCCGCGTCGTGGGCGATCGCCCGGTTCCGGTTCGCCGGCCGATCGGTGCTGATCACGGTCATCGACCTGCCGCTGGCCGTCTCGCCGGTCATCGCGGGCATGCTGTTCATCCTCCTGTTCGGCAAGCACGGCCTGGTCGGCCCGTGGGTCGCCGACCACGGCATCAAGATCGTGTTCGCGCTGCCGGGCATCGTGCTCGCGACGATCTTCGTGACCTTCCCGTTCGTCGCGCGCGAGCTGATCCCGCTCATGGAGTCGCAGGGCGCCGAGGAAGAAGAGGCCGCGATCGTGCTCGGCGCGTCGGGCTGGCAGACGTTCGTGCGCGTCACGCTGCCCAAGATCAAGTGGGGCCTGCTCTACGGCGTGGTGCTGTGCACCGCGCGCGCGATGGGCGAGTTCGGCGCGGTCTCGGTGGTGTCCGGCCACATCCGCGGCCGCACCAACACGCTGCCGCTCCACGTCGAGATTCTCTATAACGAGTACGAGTACCAGGCGGCGTTCGCCGTGGCCTCGCTGCTCGCCATCCTCGCGCTCGTGAGCCTGGTGGCGCGGCGCGTGATCGCCCGGCGCGTGGAGTCCCCATGACGATCGAACACCCCCGGCTGCATGCCCGTCCGCTCCCTCAAGACGCCGCGTCGGGCTTGCCCACCGCGGTCGCCCTGCCCCGCGGCGCGCCGGCGGCGACCGTCCACGCGCCCCGCACCCCGGGCCCCGACGCGCCGTTGATCGAGGTCCGCGGCCTCGCCAAGCAGTTCGGTACGTTCCGTGCGCTCGACGACGTGTCGCTCGATGTCCCGGGCGGCGGCCTGCTCGCGCTGCTCGGCCCGTCGGGCTCGGGCAAGACGACGCTGCTCCGCATCCTGGCCGGTCTCGAGCACCCCGATCGCGGCAGCGCGCGGATCGACGGCGTCGACCTGGCGACCCAGTCGGCGCGCCAGCGCAACGTCGGGCTGGTGTTCCAGCACTACGCGCTGTTCCGCCACCTCGACGTCTACGAGAACATCGCGTTCGCGCTGCGGGTGCGCAAGCGGCGAGACGCCGAGGTCGACGCCCGCGTGCGCGAGCTGCTCGCGCTGATCCAGCTCGAGAGCCTCGAGCGCCGGCTGCCTTCGCAGCTCTCGGGCGGCCAGCGCCAGCGCGTCGCGCTCGCGCGCGCCCTCGCCGCCCGGCCCCGCGTGCTGCTGCTCGACGAGCCATTCGGCGCGCTCGATGCCCAGGTCCGCGCGGAGCTGCGCGGCTGGCTGCGCCGGCTGCACGACGAGATCCAGCTGACCACGGTGTTCGTCACCCACGATCAGGACGAGGCGTTCGAGGTCGCCGATCGCGTGGTCGTCATGAACCGCGGCAAGATCGAGCAGGTCGGCGCCCCCGCCGAGGTGTTCGAGCACCCCGCCAACGACTTCGTGATGCGGTTCCTCGGCCACGTCAACGTGCTCGAGGCCGAGCTGCGCGGCGGCCAGGCCCGGATCGGCGACGCGACGATCGCGATCGGCGGGGTCGAGGGCGGATCGCACAGCCGGGTCTACGTTCGCCCCCACGATATCGACGTCGCGCGCGTGGCGACCACCGGCGCGCTCGCCGCCCAGGTCGTGCGCGTCACCCCGCTCTCGGGCGGGCTGAAGATCGAGCTGACCGTGCCGTCGATCGGGTCGCAGCTGCGCGCGGATATCGACTGGGAGCGCGGCTCCGCACTCGCGCTGCGGAGCGGCGACGACGTGTACCTGTCGCTGCGCCGAGCCCGCGTGTTCGCCCACGACGGCGCCGCCGCGTGACGCTGGCATGAAACCCGCTTCACGGTGGGGCGCCGTCGATGGCTTCCGCTAGGCTCGCGTGATGCCGGAGCTCACGCTGTACGCCGAGTCGAGCTGGATGTCGCCGTGGGTGTTCCACGCCATGGTCGCGCTCGAGGAGAAACGGCTCCCCTACCAGCTCGAGGTCGCGTCGCTGCCGATCCCCGCGGGGGTCAAGGCGGCGATGCAGCCGCGCGCGGTGATCGCCAAGGTCCCGATCCTCGTCCACGGCGATCTGTGGCTGTCGGAGTCGCTGGCGATCTCCGAGTACCTCGCCGAGACGTTTCCGTTCCCCGACCACCCCCGGCTGTTTCCGTCGAGCCTCGCCGAGCGCGCCCGCGCCCGCCAGATCATGATGTTCCTGCGCACCAGCTCGTTCGCGCTGCGCGAGGCCCGGCCGACGTCGTCGGTGTTCGGCCGCCCGCTGCAGCGCGCGATGCCCGAGCAGGCCCGCGAGGAAGCCGCCGAGCTCGAGCGGATCGCGCTCGCGGTCATCCCGGAGGGCCGGACCACGATGTTCGCCGACTGGTGCATCGCCGACTGCGACCTCGCGCTCGCGTTGATGCGGCTGATCGCCCACCAGGATCCGCTGGATCATCGCCTGGTCGACTACGCGATCGCGCAGTTCGACCGCACCAGCGTGCGCCGGTTCATCGCGCACCTGCCGACCGGCAAGTGACCCGCGCCCGATCGCCGGCGCGGTCGTCGCCGGTTCAGGGGTCGCCAGCGCAGCGGAACCCGAGCTCGGGCCTGCGCGCAGTCCGGGCGAACACGTGGCGCGACGCGCCGCGGCCGATCCCGCCGGGTTCGTCGAACGCCGAGCCGGTGGCCAGCATGTCGTCGCCGGTGGCGGGCGTGGCGCTCCACTCGAGCACGTTGCCCGCCAGATCGAGCACGCCGTACGGGCTGGCGCCGTCGGTGTACGTGCCGACCGGCGTGGTGTCGCCGGGGCCGCCCGCGGCGCTGTTGAGCTTCTTGGCCTCGAACAGATTGCCCCACGGATACGCCAGGCCATTGTCGCCGCGGGTCGCCTTCTCGAACTCGTCGGCGGTGGGCAGCCGGCGGGCCACGCCGAGCAGCTGGCCGCGCCACGCGCAGTAGCGCGCCGCGTCGCTCCACGCCACCAGCACCACCGGATGATCCTCGCGTCCCGCGGGCGGCCGGCCGGCGATCCAGACGAACCGGCGCGCGAGCTCCTGGGCGGCGGCCGGCGCGGCCGGGTCGATCGCCGGCGGCGCGGCGTGGGCCTCGGCGACGAACTCGGCATAGGCCGCCTGGGTCACCGGCATGAGGTCGATCCGGAACGCGGCCAGCGTCGCGTTGTGGCGATCGAGCTCGCGGTCGAATGGAGGCCTGGTCTCGACGGCGTCATCGCCGGACGTGCGCTCGTAGTCCTCGAACGCGGAGGCCCGCTCCTCGGGGGTCGAGCCGCTGATGTAGCGGCCGCCCGGGACGACGATCATGTGCGCGTCGGCCGCCAGCGAGAGCTGCGCGCTCGTGGCGTGCACGGCGGTCACGCCGATCGGCGCGCCGCACGCAGCGAGGCCCAGCCAGGCGACCGGCCAGGCGATCGGCCAGGCGATCGGGAAGTCGATCGACGCGAGGCGGATCATGGCGTCGCCTGGCGCTGGTGTTCGATCTGCCGGCTCATGATGCGCGCGAGCTCGGGAAGATACTCTGGATCGCCGTGCAGCGCCGCGGCGTCGAGCGGGGTCGCCGTGACCGCCGGCGTCATCCGCACGATCGCGCCGACGCGGTCCTCGAGCATGCGCGCCACCACGGGCCGATCGCGCAGGTCGACGTGGATGATCGACGAGAACACCACGCGCCCCTCGGCGCCACGCAGCACCGAGGTCGCGAACACGAACCGGCCGTCGCGCGACCACACCGGGCCGCTCTCGTCGGTCAGCGGCAGATCGATCAGGGGCGCGGGAGCGCCGCCCTCGCGCGGCATCACCCACAGCTCGGAGTCGAGCACGTTGCCGTGGAGCTGCGGCCGCGCGAACACCACGCGCGTGCCATCGGGCGACAGCGCGGGCGACGAGTCCGCCGGGCCGTCGGTCAGCCGGCGGATCGCGCCATCGGGTCCGCGGATCTCGAGGTGCGTCTCGATCGTGCGGTGCGACTCGTCGGGCGTCACCAGCGCGTAGACGATGCAACCATCGGGGGCGACCGCAGGCGTGACCTCGTGCGCGGCGCCGTGGGTCAGCTGGGTCAGCGCGCCCGGCTGGCCACCGCGGATCGCGATGCGCCACAGATCGAAGTTGCCGCGGTCGCGCGTCGAGGCGAACACGATCGCGCTGCCGTCGGGCAGCCAGGTCGGCTGGGCATCGATGCCGGCGCCGTCGGTGAGCCGGCGCGGCACCGTGGTCACGCCGGCCGGCGCGATCCACAGGCTGGTCTCGTCGAGCGCGCGGTCGCGGCTCGAGGCGAACGCGATCCACGCGCCGTCGGGCGACACCGCGGGGTTGGTATCGCGCGACAGCGCGCTCGCCGGCTGCACCAGCTCGAACCGGCGGTCGCCGTGCTCGTCGATCGACACCAGCCGCGCGCCCTGCGGGCCGCGCTCCGACGCCACGATCGCGATCCGCTCCGGCGCCGCGACCGGCTCGGGGATCGGCGGCGGTACGCACGCGGCGAGCGCGACGCCGAGCCCCGCGATCGCCTGGCTCCGCACGGGTGGTCGCCGTGGCTACGGCTTGGGCGCTTCGGCGGGAGCCGCCGGATCCGGCCTGGGCGCCTCGGCCGCCGGCGCCGGCTTGGGGCTGGCGGCCTTGGGCTTCTTCGACAGGTTCGACATGTTCATGCCGTTGGTCAGGTCCTTCTTCTCCGGCGCGATGCCGAAGTAGACGCCGACCGCCGCGACCAGCACGATGCCGCCGCCGAGGAGGCCGAGCGCCCAGGCGCGCGAGTTCGACTGCGAGCCGCGGGCCTCGTACACCGCGAACGCGTGCTCCTGCTCGACCGGCCACGACGTCACGAGCGGCCGGTTCGAGAACACCGCGCCGATCGCCATCATCGCGCCCATGCCGAGCAGCACGAGCAGCGAGACCCCCACGACGACGAGGATCACGATCGTTGCCAGGGAGTCCACTCCGGTGGTGGCGTGCGCGGCGGCGGTCTCGGGGTTCATCGCGATCCTTCCAGTGCTCGATCTCTAGAGGGAAATCGGGGCGGTTGCAATTGTCGGACGGTTCTTGGGGCAGGTGCGCGAAATACGTCGGCCGCTGCGCCGCGGGGAGCTCACAGCTTGGATCGCACGTGGGACACCGGGGCCCGGGATCCGTTCCCGGTTTTTGCCAAAGCTCCCGGATTCATGGGATCTCTCGAGTAATTCTCAACGCTTGACGCTCACATCGGGGACGCAGACACGTCCCGACCTGGGACCACACGGCGATTTTCGGTTGCGCAATAATGCTACCGTGTTGCCAGTACATGAGGCTGGCTACGTGCGTGATGGCGGCGGCGTTGTGCGTGCAAGGTGGTGGCACCCGCGAGGCGCGCGCCGACGACGCACCGCAGCCTTCGACCTACCGCGCCGTGATCGATCGCGTCGATCTCGAGCCCGCGGCGATAGGTGGCCTGCGGCTGCGCATCGAGCTCTCGGCGCTGGCGCTCCAGGGTCAGGTGCTCGACCTCAACGATCCCAAGGCGATCAAGGCCGTGGTCGGCGGAAGCAAGCTCGATGCCCCGTACGCGCGCGGTAGCTACGCGCCGACCAACGCCGACACCGCGATCGTCGTCGTGCTCCAGGCCAACGCGGCCTACGCCGAGGCGGTGCCGCGGATCATCGCCGCGCTCGACGAAGCGGTGCTGTCGCAGCTGGGCGAGCACACCCAGGTCGCCGTGGTGCCGTACGGCGAGGCCACGGGCACCGGCAAGCTCACCTCGGTCAAGACCGCGCGCGCCAAGCTGCTCGAGGTCGCGGCGGAGCCGAGCGCCGCGGAGCCCGCGCTGCTCGATACGCTCGAGCGCGCGCTGCTGCTGCTCAAGAAGGCCCGGACCTCGCCCGAGGGCCGTCCGCTGCGCAAGCTGATCCTGGTGATCGGCGACGGCCACGACCGATCGGGCGACCGCGACCGTGTCACGGGCCTTGGCAAGCGCGCCGACCGCGAAGGCGTGCGCATCCACTCGTTCGGCTACGCGCCCAGCAAGGTGCTGCGTCCGCTGCTCACGCTCGGCGAGCTGTCGAAGCGCTCGCTCGGCACGTTCCGCTGGGTGCGCTCGGGCGGCGCCGAGTCCTGGGCGCCCGCGTTCCAGCAGCTGCGCGAGGAGATCAACAAGCAGTACGTGCTGACCTACTTCCTGCCGAGCGACGCCGACGTCGCCGGCAAGAAGCTCAGGATCGTGACGGTCGGGCGCACCGAGGCCGTCTCGAACGAGGTCCGGATCCCGGCGGCCTCGTGCGGCGGCGAGTCGTGCGCCGGCTACTGCGTCGATGCCCGCTGCATCGTCCCGCGCGACACCGGGGCGCGCGGCGTGATCGGCTGGGTCGCCCTCGTGATCGCCATCGCCGCGGGCGCGCTGGTCGGGCTCGGCGCGCTCGGCTACGTGCTGCAGCGCCGGCACCGCGTCGCTCCGCCCGGGCAGCCGCCGGCCCCCCCCGGCCCGCCGTTCCAGCCTGGCGCGTTCCCGCCGGGCGCGTTTGGTGCCCCGGTGGCGCCCACCCCGGGGGGCGTCGCGCCGCCGCCCGCGGCCGGGGGGCCCTCGTTCCTCGTCATGAGCGGGCCGCGCAACGGCGAGCGGATCTGGCTGCAGCACGGCTTCACGATCGGCAAGGCGCCGGGCTCGAGCCTGCTGCTCGACGATGGCTACACCTCGGGACACCATGCCCAGGTCACCGTCGATGCGTCCGGCAGCTGCCGGCTCTACGACTACAATTCGACCAACGGCACGTTCGTCAACGGCGTGCGCGTGACCGAGGTCGTGCTCGATCATGGGATGACCATCCGGATCGGCTCGACGGAGCTGCGTTTCTTGGCAAACTAGGACGTCCAGCGATGTTAAGGCCCAGGGGAAATCTCATCATCGGCGGGCAGGTGTTCAACGTCGACGCGCCGGTCGTCAACTGGCACGAGAACGGCTGGGATGCGACGAGCCCGTACTGCATCCCGACCCGCACCGAGCCTGCGCCCGGCTGTCGCGCGGTGCCGGGCGCCGGCCAGGAGCCCTACGCGGTGCCGCCCCAGGAGCCAGGAAAGCCGTACCTGCGGCGGTTCGCGTATCGCCCGGGCCTCACCGCGCAGGGCATGAATCCGAGCTATGCGTCGATCCGCGCGATGATCAAGCAGTTCGTCGTCCACCACGATGGCTGCAGCTCGGCGGATATGTGCTTCAACGTTCTGCAGAACGAGCGCGGGCTGTCGGTCCACTTCCTGCTCGATAACGACGGCACGATCTACCAGACCATCGACCTGGGCCTCATGGCCTATCACGCCGCCGACTGGAACATCTATTCGATCGGCGTCGAGCTGTGCAATCGCGGCGACGCGTTCAAGGAGCCCAGCTACTACGACAGCGGGCACGCCGGGCCGCCGCGCTCGACGAAGAACTGCAAGATCAACAACAACACGATCAAGTCGTTCGACTACACGCCGGCGCAGTACGACTCGTTCCGGCGGCTCGCCCGCGAGCTCCTGAAGCTGTTCCCCAACCTGCCGGCCGATTATCCGCAGTCGAGCCCCGGCGAGCAGATGTGGAACACGCTGCCCAACGCCAGCGTCGAGCGCGAGCGCTACGCCGGCTACATCGGCCACTACCACCTGACCCAGCAGAAGTGGGACCCGGGGCCGTTCGACTTCAAGGAGTTCTGCAGCAAGCTGCGCGGCGCGCTGTGCTTCCCGGTGTTCCCCAAGCAGGAGGCCAGGAAGGGTGAGGACAAGCCGCTGGTCCCCGACGATAGCGGCGAGCTCCGCCAGGCGACGACCGAGCTCTACAACCTCAACGAGGTTCGCGCCGACGGCGGGTTCTTCCCGGTCGGCCCGTGGGGCGAGACCCGGCTCTGGCATGGCGGCATCCACGTGATCGGCAAGCCCGATGGCGGCGTGTTCGCGCCCTATCCCGGCCGCCTGGTCGCCGCGCGCATGGGCAGCGACTCGGCGATAGGCTCGGTCAACTTCGCGCTGCTCCGCCACGAGACGACGCTGGGCAAGACCAAGGTCCAGTTCTACTCGCTCTACATGCACCTCGCCGACGAGCTGGTGCGCGCCGACAAGGTCGAGTGGATGACCAAGGACAGCTGGAAGGCCAGCGGCAAGAAGGGCCAGGTCGCGCTGCTCGACGAGCCGATCGAGGCCGGCGCGCTGATCGGCCACGTCGGCCGGGTCGGTCCCGACGCGCTGTCGCGCTCGCAGATCCACGTCGAGTTCTTCTCGGAGCTGTTCATCGACGTCCCGGGCGCGCCGTGGCAGCTGGTCGACGGCACTGCGGGCGGCCGGTTCTGCGAGGCGCCCGAGATCAACAAGCTGATCGACCAGAATAGCGATGGCGTGCTGTCGCGCGCCGAGCTCTCCGAGTTCTTCGCCAACGGCGCGGGCGATGCGCTGCACCGGATGGTCACGCTGCACGTCTCGGAGTGGACGTTCGAGCCGAGCTGGGGGGACGCGCTCCGCGTGCCCAAGGACTTCCGGACCAAGAAGCCGGCCGAGATCGACGCGATGGTCGCCGAGCAGATCACCCCGGGCCTGTGGTGGGACAACGCGGTCGCCGCCCACTGCCGGCTGCCCAAGGACGGCGTGGTCTACCACTACCACCCGGTCGCGTTCATCGCCTGGTACAAGACCCAGCTGATCGAGGCCGCGGTCGCCGCGGCCAAGACCGGCCCCACGGTCCACGAGAAAGATGTCCGCGCGGTCCCCACCACGGTCACCGATGACTTCGGCGACAAGTCCGGGATCTCGATGCGCTCGGCCGGCGACATCGCCGAGGACCCCTGTAACAAGAGCCTGACCCTGGAGCAGATGGTGCAAGGCTTCGACGCCCCGGAGTGCACGCAATGAGCCGGGCCAAGGAGCGGGGCTCGAGCAAGCCGCCCTGGCGCCCGCTGACCCGCCGCGCGTTCGTCGCCATGCTCGGCGCAGCCGCCGCGGCCCTCGCCGTGCGCGAGCGCGCGCCGTCCGACGACGACCCGCCGCGCGAGCCATGGACCGGCACGACGCGCTGGATCGGTCACTGCTAGCGGCGCCCGACCCGGGCGGCCGGCCTTCCGGTTGTTGTATCGTGTGGCGATGACGGCTCGCCGCCTGTTCTCCGTTCTGAGCGTCGCGCTCGTCGCGTCGGCCACGATCGTGGCTGCCCAGCCCAGGCCCGCCGCGAAGGCCAAGAAGCCCGCCGCCAAGACAGCGCCCAAGCCGCCGGCCAAGCCCCCCGATCCGGCCCCCGGCTCCGCCGCCGGCTCGGCGGTCCAGATGACCGAGGACCCGCCACCGACGGATCCGACGGGCACCGCGGAGAACCCCGACGCGCCGCACGCCGTCGCCGATCCGGACGCCCCGGTCGCGGTCGCGCCGGTCGTGGTCGTGCGGCGCCCCGGCTATCCGATCGAGCAGGCGCTGCGGCCGATCACCCTGCCCCAGAACCTGTCGGAGATCTCGCTCGTCCCGCACGCCGTGGTCTCGCCGTTCGCGAGCAGCGTCGCGCTGCGCGCTCGCTATGGCATCACGTCGAAGATCCAGATCGGCCTGACCTACCTGCTGGGCGGCGTATTCCGCGACCCGAACGCGGCCGACGCCAGCCAGGCGCTCCACACCGGCAAGGCGGTCGGCCTCGACGCCACGGTGGTGCTGCAGGACTGGATCGGCGTCACCGTCGGCGTGCCGATCTACATCAGCCCGCTCGCCGTCTCGCTCGCGCTGGGCGCGCCGCTCAAGTTCAAGTTCGGCGACCAGTTCGCGCTCGGCGGCCTGGACGACCTGCTGAACATCCGCCTCGACCGGTTCGCGCCGACCTTCTACCAGGAGGTCCAGAACGCGACCAACGCGGCGACCAACCTGACCAACACGATCCACTCGTCGGGCGAGCTGCGGGTCTCGGCGTTCGGGATCTTCCAGTACCAGCCCGACGTCGCGGTCATCGCGCGCTACGGCATCCAGATGGAGGACTTCGCGACCGGCAAGACCGATGGTTGCAACGGCGAGTGCCTCACCAACTTCATCTCGGTCGGCGTCCACTTCACGCCCCGACGGTTCGTCGATCTCGGCCTCCAGGTCGGGTTCGACGACCTGGCCCACGGCGGCTCGTTCGCGCCGACCGGCTTCCTCGCGTTCCGGATCTGACCCGCCGGCTACCGGGGACGTTTCACGCCGCCTTTGCGCAGGATGCCGAACCCGTACCGGTAGATGTCGGGCACGTCGATCCGGCCATCCTCGCGTGATGCTGGGGCACGGGACCGCTTCGTTGCTACCGGGCGCGGCGATCTCGAACTGCGGACGCAGGCCGGGGACCGCCGCGCAGACGTCGCCGGGCTGGTCCTGGGATCCGACCCTGTCAGATCGCCGTGGTGATCAGATCGCGCAGCCGATCGAGCGCCAGCTCGAGCCGGGCGATCGGTGGCCCGAACGAGAACCGCAGGTGGCGGCGGAACCGCGAGGGCCGGCCGCCGCGCCGCTTGCCCGGATCGACGTCGAAGAACTCGCCCGGAACGGTGATCACCTTGCGCTCGAGCGCGGCGCGGAAGAACGACATGCCGTCGCGGATCGAGGGCGGCAGGTGCTCGGCCGACGCCCACACGTAGAACGTGCCCTCGGGCGGCAGGTCGACGGTGAGCCCGAGGTCGCGCAGGCCATTGAGCAGCTTGCCGCGCTTCTTGCCGAACGCCTGGTGGATCGCCTTGGTCTCGGCGAGCGCCGCGGTCGGCGCCAGGAGGTCGATCGCCTTGCGCTGCAGCGGCCGCGAGCCGCCGCCGTCGAGAAACGACCCCGCCGACGCCACGCCCTCGATCACCTTCTTGGGGCCGACCGCCCAGGTGACGCGCCACCCCGGGTAGCGCCAGTTCTTGGTCAAGCCATCGAGGATCACCACGGGATCGCGGTCGACGTCCTCGACGTAGCGCGCCGCGGTCTCGATGCCGCCCTGCGCGACCAGATCGGGGCGCCAGATGTAGTGCGAGTAGAACTCGTCGAAGATCAGCGCGCAGTCGAGCTCGCGGGCGATCGCGACCCAGCCGGCGAGATCGTCGCCGCCGATGACCTTCCCGGTCGGGTTCGACGGGTTCGACGCCAGGATCGCGCCCAGGCCGCGGCCCATGACCTCGCGGCGCAGGTCGTCGGGCGAGAACGCATAGCCACGCTCGCTCTCGAGCAGGATCGGGATCGGCGAGAACAGCCGGAACACGTCGAGCAGCTCCTCGTACGCCGTGTAGTCGGGCAGGAAGTGGCCGAGGTTGACGTGGCCGAGCGAGGCCGCGACCCGGGTCAGCGCCGAGCGGCCGCCGCCCGACACCGCGACGTTCTCGGCGCTGTACTTGCTGCCGCGGCCGCGCCGGAACAGCTCGTTGTAGAACCCGGCGATCGCCTCGCGCAGCTCCCACAGCCCGGCGACCGGGGCATACTCGTGGTCGCCCTCGCGGATCGGCAGTTCGCTGATCCGCGGCGGGGCGCCGGGCAGCGCCTCGCTCTCGGGCATGCCCTGGCCGAGGTTGCACCAGTCCTCGGCCGACGAGGAGTAGCCGTGGCGCTGGGCTTCGGTGGTGACGAAGATGACGCCGGTGCGCGGCACCTCGCGAAATGCAGCGAAGCTCGGTCCTTCCGCGACGTCGGAACCGGCGGGCTTGATACGGGGAAGCGTCGTCACGGCGGCCAGCCTAACACGCGTGCGACGCCCTGCCCCCCGGCAGGGTGCCGCGCCAGTCCGCGCGATCGCCTGGCGAGTTTGCTGGGATCGCCAGGGACGGCCGCGGCGCGTGTGCTAGCGTGAGATGTGTCCGTCTGGGAAGCCCTCCAGGGTCAGGAGCGCGCGGTCGCGCAGCTCCGCCGATCGATCGAGCGCGGTCGGGTGCCGCACGCCTACCTGTTCTCGGGGCCGCCGGGCGCGCCGCTCGTCGACGCCGCGATCGCGCTGGCGATGGCGCTCGACTGCCAGCGCCGGGCGGGCGACGGCTGCGATGGCGAGCCCGAGGCGATGTGCGGCGCGTGCGGCAAGATCGCCGGCGGCATCCACCCCGACGTCGTCACGCTGGCCCGCGAGGGTGCGGCGCAGATCGTGCCTATCGAGAGCGTGCGGAGCCAGGTGATCGCGCGGGTCGGGTTCCCGCCACACGAGGGCGAGGTGCGGGTGTTCATCGTCGAGGAGGCGACCGCGATGGCGCCGCCTGCGGCGAACGCGCTGTTGAAGACGCTCGAAGAACCGCCGAGCCGCACGCTGTTCGTGCTGTGCACGACCGCGCCGGATCAGCTGCTGCCGACGATCCGCAGCCGCTGCCAGCGCGTGCGGTTCGCGGCGGGCAACGCGCTGCCCGCCGACGCCGATCCGGCGCGCGCCGACCGGGTCGCCGCGCTCGGCGCCGAGCTCGCCGGCGATGCCCCCGACAGCTCGCTGCCGGCGCGGATCGCCGAGGCCAAGGGCGACGCCGCGCCGGTGCTGATCGCCGCCGCGCGCGCGCTCCACGTCCGCGCCTACGCCGCCGCCACCGAGGGTCACACCGAGCTCGCGCGACGCGCGGGGTCGCGGGCCCAGGCGATCCTGTCGTGGCACACGGCGGTCGCCGTTCACAACGCGAACCCGCAGCTCGCGCTCGAGGCGCTGATCGCCCAGTTGCGCGGGCTGCCCGCCGCGGACAGCGCCGGCAACGACCGCAGCGCGGGACGGCCATGACGCTGCCCAGCGACGGCCGCCCCGATCCGGATCCGGCGCCGCCGACCCGCAGCGTGGCCGACGATGATGGCGGTGATCCAGGCGATGCGGCGGACGCCGGCGGCACGGGCGAGGCTGGCGACGCGGCACCGCGCCGGCGTCGGCGCCGGCGCCGGCACCGCGAGGCCGGCGACGAGCGCGCGGCCGGTGCGCCGGGCGAGCGCAACCCGCAGCGCCCGCCTGCCAACCGGCAGGACACGACGCAGCCCGACGCGGCAACGTCGGGCGGGGGGTCGGCGCGCCCCGGCGATCTACCCCGCGGTGACGCGGGGGGGGCGCGCGGCCGCCGCGACGAGCGCGGCCGTGGACGTGGGGAGCGCGGCCCGGGAGATCACGCCGGCCGGCGCGATGACCGCCCGCCCGGCGCGCGGCTCCGCGGCGACAACGATCGGCCCCGGGGCGACGCAGCCCGCGCCGAGGGTGCGCCCCGGAGCGACGCGGCGCCCGGCCCCGACGACGCAGCGCGGGGCGACGGCGACGGCGATGCCATCCGCGCCGAGGGATCCTCCGGCGGCGACGCGAACCGGGCCCGTGACGACCAGCAAGCGCGCGGCCGCGGCGAGCGGTCCCGCGGCGAGGGCCGGGCGCGCGGTAGCGACCGCAGTCGCGGCGGTGGCGGATCGCCCGGTGGCGGTGATCGCGCGCGCGATGCCGGTGGATCGCCGGTTGCTGGCGGCGAGGCGCCCGGCGGCGGACATCGCAGCGACGGTGGCGAGCGTGGGCGTGACCGTGGCGGATCGCGCGTCGGCGAGCGCAATCGCGGCGACGCTGGCGACCGCACGGGTGGTGGTGGTGGTGCAACCGCCCGCGCCGCAGAACCCGCCCGTGGGGGCGGCGACCGCCATCGCGGAGGCGGGGATCGCGCTCGTGGCGGTGGCGGCGGTGATCGCCCGCGCGGTGGCGATGACCCCACGCGCGGGGAGCCGCGGCCTCCCGGCGACGCCGCGGCGCGCGGGCGCGACGGCCGGCAGCGCCGCGGCGACGAGCACGATACCGCGGATCACCCTGCGGAGGCCGGGCCAGCGTCCGAGCGGTCCGAGCGATCGACCGAACCGGCGCTCGAACCGCGGACCGTGCGGCTCGAGCAGCGCCGGCCCGCGGCGCCGGCGGATGATCCCGATGCGGACGGCCCCGCGGCGCCCGCGATCGCGTGGGGCACCGACGAGCCCGGCCCGCCGCCCCAGGTCGAGCTCGCCGCCGATCTACCGGCCGATCCTGCGGATGACGACGGCGATCCGCTGACCCGGCCGCTGGCCGATCTGCCGGCCGCGCCGCTGGGCGATGACATCGCCAGCGTCGCGGGGGTTCGCCTGGTGCCCGGTGGCCGCGTCCAGTGGTGCGATGCCGGCGACGCCGACTACGCGCGCGGAGAGCGCGTGCTGGTCGACGGCGAGCGCGGCACCCGGCTGGCGTGGATCGCGGTGGCTCCGGCGCGCCGGGCCCTGCGCGACCGCAACCTGCGCCGCGTGATCCGCCGCGCCACCGCGCAGGATCTGCGCGGCGAGCGCGACGGCGAGGCCGATCGGGCCCACGCGCTGCGGATCGCCAAGGACAAGGCGGCGGCGCTGCGCCTGGCGCTCAAGGTGTTCCGCGTCGAGGTGCAAGGCGCGATCGGCCGCGGCGCCCGGCTCAACGTCTACTACACCACGGACGAGCGGCTCGATCTGCGCGACTTCATCCGCGAGCTGTCGGGGGCGCTCGGCGGTGCCCGCGTCGAGCTGCGCCAGCTCGGGGTGCGCGACGAGGCCAAGGCGGTCGGCGGCATCGGCTCGTGCGGCCTGACCTTGTGCTGCACGACCTGGCTGCCCGACTTCGTGCCGGTGTCGATCAAGATGGCCAAGGATCAGGGGCTGGTGCTGTCGCCGACCAAGGTCTCGGGGCAATGCGGCCGGCTCAAGTGCTGCCTGGTCTACGAGCAGGCCGGCTACGCCGAGCTCCGCAAGGGACTGCCCAAGCTCGGCAAGCGCGTGGTCGGCGCCCGCGGCGAGGGCCGGGTCGTCGAGGTCGACGTGCTGCGCCAGCGCGTCCGGGTGTCATACGGCCCGGGCGATACCGAGGTCGTGGCGGCGGCCGAGGTCAAGCCGCTGTTCCCCTCGGGGAGCCCGCAGGCCGCCCGCGGCGGCGGGCGCCCGCCCACGGCCGACCGCGAGGCGGACGACGCCGACGACGACGCGGCCGATGACGACGGCCCGACCGACGACCCCAGCGCCCTGGCCGGCCCTGGGGCCACCGCCGCGAACGACGACGCTCTGCCCGACGACGACCCGAGCACCGCCACATGACCAAGCCCTTCTACATCACGACGCCGATCTACTACGTCAACGACGTTCCCCACCTCGGCCACGCCTACACCACGCTGGTCGCCGACACGATGGCGCGGTTCCACCGCATGCGCGGCGACGACACCCGGTTTCTGACCGGCACCGACGAGCACGGCCAGAAGGTCGAGCAGAGCGCCAAGGACCGCGGCCTCACGCCGCAGCAGCTGGTCGATCAGGTCGCGCC
>Ga0302323_100000205_pt1 | contig 44840 bp, 41 predicted proteins | sample Fen_T0_3_FD_201950 | JGI IMG/M metagenome (GOLD analysis project Ga0302323, IMG submission 201950) | Peat permafrost microbial communities from Stordalen Mire near Abisko, Sweden - Fen_T0_3 | ecosystem: Environmental > Terrestrial > Soil > Wetlands > Permafrost | place: Sweden: Abisko...
GCGAGGCCCGGGTCCTGCGCGCCAACCGGCCCGGCCTCGTCTGCGGGCTGTGCGGCATCGATCCGGTCCGGGTCATGCTCGCGGCCGTGGCCGAGATGGGAGCGAGCCGAGGCATCCTGCTCGGCGTCTCCACGTCGGCCGATGCCGGAGGCGATCCCCGCCGCACCGTCGGCTATGCCTCGGCCGCCTTCGTCTGAGCATCGCCGGCCCGCACGCCGGGGCGATTCTGGCGTCCCGCAGCCAATTCGGGTATATATACGTCCCCGTTCTCGCCCGGTCGTTCCGGGGCGATGCCGCGCCGACTGCCGGAACAGCCGTGGAGCGCAACGATCCGTTCGAAAACGCTCGGATCTGCGGGGGATCGTTCACCATTCAATCAGTTGCGAACTAGGTTGGGCACGGTCCATACGGCCGCCGGCCACGGTCCGTTCGACTGACGCCAGTCCACAGCTCAAGGAGCACCGATGACATCGCAGATCGCCAGCCCGCCCGAGCACGCCGCGATCGAGGTCGATCACCGCGCCCGGCTCGAAATCATGGCCGCCATCATGCTGGCCCTCTTCCTCGGCGCGCTGGACCAGACCATCGTCGGCCCGGTACTGCCCAAGATCTCGACCGAACTCAACGGCGCCAGCCTCTACGTCTGGGTCGTGACCGCGTATCTGGTCACGAGCACGGCGGCCATTCCGATCTACGGCAAGCTGTCCGACTACTTCGGCCGCAAGCCGATGCTGCTGACCGGCATCGTCCTGTTCCTGATCGGATCCGTCCTGTCCGGGCTCAGCCAGACGATGTGGCAGCTCGTCCTGTTCCGCGGCGTTCAGGGTCTGGGCGCCGGAGCGCTCTTCCCGATCTCGCTGGCCGTAATCGGCGACCTGTTCACTCCTGCCGAACGAGGCAAGTACCAGGGTCTCTTCGGAGGCGTGTTCGGCATTGCCTTCCTTGTCGGCCCCTTCCTGGGTGGCGTCCTGACGGACAACATCTCCTGGCACTGGATCTTCTTCGTGAACGTGCCGGTGGGGCTGGCGTCGCTGTATATGATCGGCCGCCTGCTGCCCATGGTCCGGCCCGCCGACGCCAAATTCTCGCTCGACCTTGCCGGCCTGGCGACATTCATCGGCGCGGTCGTGCCGGTCCTCGTCGCCCTGACTCTCGCCGAAGACGGCAACTGGGGCGATCCGTACGTGATCGGCTGGTTTGCCGTGGGTGCCGTGTTCCTGGTGTTCTTCATCGCCATCGAGGCCAGGGCCAAGGATCCGATGATTCCGCTCAGCCTCTTTCGAAACAGAACCTTCGCGGTCTCCGCGGTGGCGACGTTCTTTGCGGTCTTCGGTTTCTCGGTTCTGATCATCTTCCTGCCGCTCTGGTTCCAGATCGTGCGCGGCGAAAGCACGACCGCATCGGGCTACCTGCTCTTCCCGTTCCTGATGGGTCTGATCTTCAGCTCGATCGCGGCCGGCCAGATCGTCAGCCGGACGGGCCGCTACAAGGTCCTGCTGGCCCTCTCGCTGGCGGTCATGTCGGTGGGCATCGCCCTGTTCCACCTGCTCCACGGCAACACGCCGATCCACATCATGTGGATCTGGATGCTGATCGCCGGGCTCGGCGTCGGACCGACGATGGCCATCTTCACCCTCATCGTCCAGAACGACGTTCCTTTCGCGCAGCTCGGAACGGCCACAAGCGACCTGACGCTCATCCGCCAGATCGGAACGTCGGTCGGGCTGACGATGTCGTTCACCCTGTTCCGCAACTACCTCACCTGGGGTTCGATCCGCGACGCGGTGATCCACGCCGGCGCACCCGCCTCCGCCGTGCCTGCGGTCCCGCCGGCCGCCTTCGACCCCAACCAGTTCACTGCCGTCGGCGGCTCGATTGCCAAGGCGTTCGAGCAGCTGCCCCCGCAACTGCGGGCACCCTTCGCGGCCGGTTTCTACGAAGCGTTCTCTGTGGCCATCGCCAACTCGGTGATGATCGGCGTCGCGGCTTCGGCCATCTCGTTCGTTGCCGTCCTGGTGCTCAAGGAGAAGCCGCTGCGGGCCCACTTCCACTCCGAGCAAGCCGCTCGGGCGGGCCTTCAGACCACCGCGGCCGGACCCGCGGCCGGACCCGCGGCCGGTGCCGCCGAGTAGTCTCAACTTCGCTCCCGACAGACGATGGCCGCAGGCGAGTCCTGCGGCCATTCTGTTTGGCACGTTCCGTGGACCGGGAGAACGAGCCGCGAATGGTGCGCTTGGCGGCGAAGTACGAGAATGAAGCGATGACATCGCGAGCAGGGACCGCACTGGCTGCGGTAGCAAGGTCGCTGGCGGTGGCGCTGTCTGTGGCGGCGATCGTCGCCGGTTGCGGGGCCGGGCCCACCGCGACGCCGGTCGCAACTCCCGCGTGGACACCGACGGCCTCGGCCGGCACTTCAACGGCTGTGGCAACTGACTCGGCCGTGCCGTCCCCTTCGCCCGGTCCGACCGCCTCATCACCGGCCGCGGCCACTTCTGCGGCGGCGTCGGGACTGCCCGATTTCCGCCACGTCTACGTGATCGTGATGGAGAACAAGAGCTACCGCAGCATCGTGGGCTCGGCGTCGGCGCCGTACCTCAACTCGCTGATCGCTCGCTACGGCTCGGCCACGAACCTTCGCGCCGAGACGCACCCATCCGAGCCGAACTACATCGCCCTGGTCTCGGGCGGCCTGCAGGGCGTCAGGACCGACGGCGGCTACACCCTCAAGGCGACGAGCCTATTCGATCAGATCGAAGCCGCCGGCCGGACGTGGCACGTATATGCCCAGGGTTATCCCGGGCACTGCTTCAAGGGATCGCAGTCGGCGGCGGTCGTGGACGGCCCGGGCTCGTCCGGCCAGTACGTTCGCAAGCACAACCCTGCGATCAGCTTCGCCGCGATATCCGGTAATCCGACGCGATGCGCTCGGATCACGAAGCTCGGCGGTTTCGATCCGGCCGCCGCCGATTTCGAGATGATCATCCCCAATCAGATCAACGACATGCACAGCAGCTCCGTCCGTACCGGCGACAACTTCCTGCGGACCTTCGTCCCCAGGATCACGGGCAGTCCGGCTTTTGCCAGCTCGTTGCTCGTGATCACCTGGGACGAGGGCGCCGGGAGCGACAGCGCCGGCGGAGGCGGCCACATCGCCACCATCATCGCCAGCCCGGGGATGAAGGCCGGCTCCAAATTCACCGCCCCGGCGACCCATTACTCGCTGCTGCGGACGATCGAACTTGCCTGGGGGCTGCCGCTGCTTGGTGGGGCGGCCACTGCGTCCACGGTCGCCCTGCCCTACTGAGACCGCCTGCCGGCGCGACGCTGCTGGTCATGCGGGCGGCCGCGAGTCATCATTCCGGGCGGGGGCAAGAATGGCAACGGGAGGCCGGATAGCGGTGGCAGTCAGCGAGCGAGCGGGCAAGCCCGCATTGGCATCGATGCTGGTGGACGTGGACCGGCTCGTCGGCGCCTACTATGACGTCCACCCGGATCCCGGCGTCGCGGCCCAGGCGGTGGCTTTCGGCACTTCCGGGCATCGCGGCTCATCGCTCAACGGCTCGTTCAACGAAGACCACATTCTGGCCACGACTGAGGCCATCTGCCGTTACCGCAAGAGCAAGGGCATCGACGGCCCGCTGTACCTCGGCAGGGACAGCCACGCCCTCTCGACGCCGGCCACGCGCACGGCCGTCGAGGTTCTGATCGCCAACGGCGTCGCCGTTCTGCTCGACAGTCGGGACGGCCAAACGCCGACACCGGCGATCTCGCACGCCATCCTGACTTACAACCGCGGCCGGCGCGACGGCCTCGCCGACGGCATCGTCGTCACGCCGTCCCACAACCCACCCGAGGACGGCGGCTTCAAATACAACCCGCCCAACGGCGGCCCCGCGGACACGGACATCACCGGCGTCATCCAGCGCGATGCCAACGAACTCCTGCGGAGTGGAGTGAAAGCGATCCGGCGCGTACCGGTCGATGAGGCGCTGGCCGCCGCGGGCCGGCACGACTTCACTGCCGCCTACGTGGCGGATCTGGTCAACGTCGTGAACATCGACGCGATCCGGGGCTCCGGGCTCAGGTTGGGCGTCGATCCGCTGGGCGGGGCGAGTATCGGCTACTGGGCGGCGATTCGCGACAGCTACGGCCTGGACCTCACAGTTACCAACGAGGTAGTCGATCCGCAATTCGCGTTCATGACCGTGGATTGGGACGGCCGCATCCGGATGGACCCGTCGTCGCCGTATGCGATGGCCGGCCTCGTCGCGCTGAAGGACCGCTTCGACGTCGCCTTCGCCAACGACACCGATGCCGACCGCCACGGCATCGTGGCCGGCGCCGCAGGACTCATGAACCCCAACCACTATCTCTCGGCCGCGGTGGCATACCTGTACCGCAACCGCGACTGGCGCTCGGACGTCGCCGTGGGCAAGACGCTCGTCTCGACCAGCATGCTCGACCGCGTTGCCGGGGAGTTGCCGCGCCGATTGCTGGAGGTGCCGGTCGGATTCAAGTGGTTCGTGGACGGGCTGGTAGACGGTTCACTCGGGTTCGGCGGCGAGGAGAGCGCGGGAGCCTCGTTCCTGCGCCGAGACGGCAGCGTCTGGACGACCGACAAGGACGGGCTCATCGCGTGCCTCCTGGCCGCGGAGCTGACCGCGGTCACCGGCCGCAATCCGGCAGCGGCCTACAACGAGCTCACCGCCAGGTTCGGGGCACCCGCCTATCGCCGCATCGACGCGCCGGCCACGCCCGACCAGAAGGCGATTCTCGCGAAACTGTCGCCGGTTCAGGTTTCGGCGACCACCCTGGCCGGCGAGCCGGTAACGGCCGTCCTGACCCGCGCCCCCGGCAACGACGCTCCCATAGGCGGTGTCAAGGTGACAACCGAGCACGGCTGGTTCGCCGCCCGGCCGTCCGGCACCGAGGACGTGTACAAGGTCTACGCCGAGAGCTTCCTCGGAGATGAGCACCTCGACCGAATCATCGAAGAGGCTCAGGCGGTCGTGACCCAGGCCCTCGGAACGAGCTAGACGCGACGCCGGGGCGATGCGATCCCCGATCGCGTGCTAGAGTCCTGGGGGCGATGCGGCTCTTTAGTCCAGTCATCGCGCAGCCTCCAGTGGCCAGCCCGCATGTGGAGGGCACAAGCCGCCGTTCGGCATCGGGCCACCCGACTGGAGAACCACCCCGCGGAACGCCAAAAGTACTGATCGGGTGGGCCGTAAGGCCGGTCTTGACGCCCGGTCAGGCTCGTCTAACGTTTATCCGCACACGCACGCAATCATGAGTACCACCTTGGATTCGGACCGTCAGCAGAACGTCACGACCGCCACCGGCTTGGGCCCGGCGGTTGTTTCGCTACACCGCGAGTTCCAGGCCGTGTTGATCAACGAGGAAGTGGCCGGGATCGGACGCGCCGTGGCCCAGATCGTGCGCGGCGACGGCTGGCATGAAGCCAAGGCCTCGGCGGTCCTCGCGGCTGCGGTCGTTGCCTGGCTCGGATCCGACAACGTCCAGCCTCTCGGCTTCTACGCCAACGGGACCGGACCGGTCGAAGTCGTCTCCAAGGTCGGCCGGTACTACATCACCGGCTTTGGCGTGGAGAGCGAAGAAGAAATCACCATCAACGCCTGCCAGCGCCACCGGGCCCGGTTCAGCCAGTCTCGCTTCGACGAGATGGATCTGAGCAAGCCGAACGCGCGCTTCACCATGGGAAGCCCGCTGGCTCAGAAGGCGGTCGATCGCCTCGCCGCGGTGCTGACCGAAGAGATCGACCCGGAGATTGCCGTCGTAATCCTGGGCAGCTGACGCCCGGACCGACTCCACCGCGCCCTCACCGGAGCCGCGAGTTCAACTCGCGCACGTGCTCCCACTCATGCTCGAGCATCCGCCGCAGCATCCTCCGCACCGATCGCGGGGGCTTGCCGTCGCCCCGCTCCACCACCGCTGACAGCTCCTCGTCGGTCAGTGCATCGAGCCGGGCCATGAGGTTGTCCCGCTCCGAGCCCAGGGCTTCCCAGGGATCCTCGCCGGCTCGTTCTATTGCCGCCACGGCCGCGCTCCCACCGGGAACGGTTCCCAGCGCGGAACTGGCATAGGCCCATTCCGCGCCGGCAACGTGCGAGAGAATCTCAGCGGTGGACCGTCCTCCGGCAGCCGGTCTGACCGTGAGCGGTCGTGGCTGCGCCCGTGCCGCCGCCACGAGCTCCTGCCGGGACCAGCCCGACCAACGGAGCTGCCGAGCCGCCACGTCCCTGGCCGTCGGTTCGAGGTCGGTCGGGAAAGTGCCCTGGCCGAAGCCGAGGAACTTACCTCCGATGGCATGGTCCGCCACCACCACTTCGATCGAGCGTGCGTCGATCGAGCCCCCGTCGTGGACTACTTCACCGTGGCGACGCAGAAAATCGAGACGCTCGGCGATGGCTGCGCGCGCGGCATCGATCGCCTCGGCCGACGTCGGCGCCACCGTCGAGCAGCCCGGCAGGCCGGGCACGTAGACCCACGTCTTGCGGCGCTGAGGGCCGGACTCCAGATAGATCTCGTACCCCACGGGCTACATGCCCAGCGCGAGTTCGGCCGGAACGAACTCGAGGCCGTGGTCGCCGGCAACCGCCTGATGGGTGACGTGGCCGGCGAAGACGTTGAGCCCGTTGCGAAGGTGGCGGTCATCCTTCAGCGCCGCGACGCAGCCCTTGTCGGCGAGGGCAAGCGTGAACGGCAGAGTGGCGTTGTTGAGGGCGAAGGTGGAAGTACGGGCCACGGCGCCCGGCATGTTCGTGACGCAGTAGTGGACCACTCCATCGACGACATAGGTGGGGTCGGAGTGGGTGGTGGGCCGCGATGTCTCGAAGCAGCCGCCCTGGTCGATCGAGACGTCCACAACCACCGTGCCGCGGCGCATGCTCTTGATCATCTGGCGCGTAACCAGCCGCGGCGCGGTCCCTCCCGGTGTCAGCACGGCGCCGATCACGAGGTCCGCGGTCAGGATGCTCTCCTCGATGACGTCGGTGGTGGCGTAGCGGGTCTTCAGGGCCGGAGCGAAGATCAGATCCAGCTCCTTGAGCCGGGGCAGCGATTTGTCGATGACGGTCACGTCGGCCTCGAGTCCCAGGGCCATCCGCAGCGCGTTCATGCCGACCACTCCCCCGCCGAGAATGACGACTTTCGCGGGCGGAACGCCGGGCACGCCGCCGAGCAGCACGCCGCGACCGCCGGCCTCGCGTTCCAGCGCATGGGCGCCGGCCTGGATGGACATCCGGCCCGCAACCTCGCTCATCGGCGCCAGCAGTGGCAGGCCACCGCGATCGTCGGTCACGGTCTCGTACGCGATGGCGATGCACCCGGACTTGAGCAAGCCCTCAGTCTGGGCCCGATCCGGTGCCAGATGCAGGTAGGTGAAGAGGGTCTGGCCCTCGCGCAGCATCGCGATCTCGGCCGGCTGCGGTTCCTTGACTTTGACGACGAGATCGGCGCGGGCGAAGACGGCCGCCGGGTCGAAGACGATCTCCGCGCCGGCGTTCCGGTAGTCCTCGTCGCACAGGTCGATGGCCTCTCCGGCGCCGGACTGGACGACGACCTTGTGCCCGTGCTCGGTGAGTTCGCGGACGGCACTAGGCGTCAGGCCGACTCGGAACTCGTTGTCCTTGACCTCGCGGGGTACGCCGACAAGCATCTCGACCTCGATCCGGCTGACCTGTATCTGAGGCTCCGAGGGTCGAGGCGTGGCCCGCGCGCCGAGCGAGTCGCCGGCGGCACGTTCGCCGAGCTGCCCAGATGGGAGCCGTTCGACCCATTCTGCCACGACCCGGATTTGTTGCCCGCCGCCCCTACCCGAGGTCCGTTCGGCTAAGACCGCATGGAGGCCTTGACCCGGCGGATGCGCATTCGGTTGACCAGGATGGAGTCGCGCGGGGTGTCCTTGAGGAGGACTCCGGACAGTTCGACCGTCGGTCCCAGTACCGGCAGAAACAGCTCCGAGCCACGTTCACTCAGGGCTTCCGGATCCTGCGATGCCAGCAACAGGGTCACGCCACTGATGATGAACGGCGGCACGGTCAGGACCACGTCGTAGACCACTCGGAACTTGACCCAGGCGTCGACCTGGAAGTCGGACACGGCCGGCTCACCGTCCTCGGCCGGCATGGCGATGGTCACGTCGTACGGGTCGATCGCCTTCAGGCTGGCGGCCGGCCTCAGGGGTTCCGACAGGTCGTTCGGACCGCGAAAGGCATTGTTGACGCTCATCGCGGTCCGCTTCTCGAGGGCGTCGATCAGCTTCAACCCGTTCTGCACGAGGTAGGCGTCGATCCGGCCATCTTCGGTAAGAGCGACGAAATGGCCGGGTCTCTTGCGAGTGACGACAATCCCGGTCGCACCCGCTGGGTTGAATGCGGCCATTCGCTACTCCTTTGCGCCCGTGGGCCGCGGGCATCGACGCCAGTCAGGGCCTTGGTCGGCCCATTCCAGGTTTCTCGGTGCCAGCATGTGTCAACTTGACGCAAGCGACGTCGTGCGTGCACCAACCGGAGGTAATGGTGAGTACATCCAAGTGGTGCGTCTCGACACCAGGTGGAACCTAACTCAGCCCCGGACGATGGTCAACGGCCCAAATGGAGAGTTGCCCTCAGGCCGGCCGAGCCGCCGCTTTCATGATGCGCACGGTCCCGCTTCGCCCGGCACCAGCACCCGAGCGCTGGCCGACATCGTCGCCCCGGTCGTGTCGGTAAATCGGGTCAGTGCGTTGGCCGATTGCAGGACCGGCAACAACTCCGTCAGGTCCGAGCCGGACACGGTTCCACAGCGCAGCGACGCCCCGCCCAGCGGCGAGCCGAACGTGGCGAAAGTGCCCTTGAGCGGCCACGGAGTGACCTTGGCGGTCATACCCGTGGGCTCCTCCGTGGGCGCCGTCAGCATGACCGCGACGCTCGACGGGACGTAGGGCGAGCTCTGCCCGAACGCGGCCGGAAGCCAGGCTTCGAGCCCTGTGATCTTGTCCCAGAATGCCGCGAATGCCTCGTCGGTGCCCGGCGTCGCCGAGGCAGGAGCCGGACCGCCGGGCAGCGAGCCGGACAGCTCGTGCGTGACGCCGTCTACGACGATTTCAATGTGGGCGACTACGCCGCCGGGAAGTGCGGCCCCAAACTCCGGAGATCCCGCGAGCAGGCCGTCGGCGCGAGCCTCGGCGGCGATGGCGTTGATCCCGGCGACGCTGATCGGGCGGGACTGGAGAGCCACGTAGATCGGCCCGGGATAGATCATCGGAATGGCGACCAGGCCATTGATGAACACACCGTTGGCGATCGTCGCTTGCGGCAGCGTACCGAACGTATATTGCGGCGCGAGCGCCTGTGACTGCCAGGCCCGAAGGTAGAACCCGGACGGCTGAGCCAATTCGGAATTGTCCGCGGAGGCTGAGGCAGCCGGCATGCCGGAACCGCTCGGAACCGAGGTGCCGCCGCCGGCCCCCGACGTGCAGCCGGCTACCAGGCCGGCGGCGATGAGTCCCGCAACCAGCGGACGTAGGTTGATCTGGACGAAAACTCGCGAATTCATTACTGCCCCTTCAGCGGACTCGGGCAAATCGTGCCCGCATCCAAAGACGCCGCGGCCGGAGCGCCGGTTCCGTGTCGCCGTCAGCCTTCGATTACCGCCTTCACGGCGGCGACCACGTGGGCCAGGTTGGCACGGGTCAGGCCGGCAACGTTGATTCGGCCGCGGCCCACAACGTACACCGCGAACTCGTCGCGCAGGCGGGCGACCTGGTCGGACGAGAGTCCGAGGAGCGCGAACATGCCGCGCTGATGGCGCAGCGGCTCCCACTGGCCGGGCACGTCCGCGGCCACGAGGGCGTCCACGAGGGCCGCTCTGTTGCCAAGAATCCGGTTGCGCATCTCGGCCAGGTCCACTTCCCAGCGGGCTCGCAGCGCCGCGTCGGTGAGAATCGTTTCGACGATGTCTCCGCCGTGGGCGGGCGGGTTGGAATAGTTGGACCGGATCGCGATCTTGAGATGGCTCAGCGCCGCCGCGGCCCGGCCGGGGTCAGCCGCGACGATGGTGAGAGCGCCGACTCGTTCGTTGTACAAGGCGAAGTTCTTCGAGTAGCTCGAACAAACCAGGAACTCCAGCCCGGGCCGAGCCAGCCCGGTCAGCCAATCGGCGTCCTCCCGCAGACCGAACCCGAAGCCCTGATAGGCGAAATCGACGACCGGCAGAAGCTCCCGCTGGATGATGATCTCGCCGATAGCGGCCCAGGTCTCCGGATCGGGATCGACTCCGCTGGGGTTGTGGCAGGAGCCGTGCAGCAGTACGACGTCGCCCGGGACCGCGGTTCGCAACGCACCGAGCATCCGCCCGACATCGAGCTTGCGTCCGGTTTCATCGAGGTACGGGTAGGTCCGCAGAGCGAAGCCGGCCATCGTGAACAGCTGCGGGTGGTTGGGCCAGGTCGGCTCGCTCAGCCAGATCGTCTTGGCCGAGCCGGTCTGCAACAGGAAATCCGCCGCGACGCGAAGGGCACCGGTGCCGCCGGGCGTCTGGGCCGTCGCCGATCGGCCGCTGGTGACGATCTCGTTGTCGGCCCCGAAGATCAGGTCCCGGACGGCGGCCTTGAAACCGGGCCGGCCGTCGATCGGCAGATAACCCTTCGAGCCGGCCTTCTCGAGGAGCCGGCGCTCGGCCTCGAGAACCGACGGTATGACGGGCGTCACGCCCGAATCGTCGACATAGACGCCCACGGAAAGGTTGACCTTGCCGGCGCGGGTGTCCGCCTTGAATGATTCGGCGAGGCCCAGGATCGGGTCGGGCGCAGCGGGCGTCAGAGAGCGAGAGGGAAGGGCCACGGGACGTTCCTTGATGCATGATGAGGCGACTGCCGCCCACAAGATACAGGCACCGCGCGATCGGCGAGTCGGCGGCGGGCGTGACGGCAGCCGGAGGCTAGGTCTCGGCGGCGGCGGGAACGATCTCGTAGCCGAGCCGGGCGCGTAACCGGCCCAGCGCCATCAACACCGGAGGGCCGAAGGCCACAACTGCCAGGGCGTCCCCGGCGGCTCGGAAACCGTCCCAGCCGAGCGACGTGAGAACGTAGAAGCGCCCGAACTGGGCGATCGTGTCTCCTGGGGCCATGTTCGGGAACCAGCCGATGTTGTCTACGCCCCGATAGAAGGCCACCCAGCCGTAGATGTCGGTCAGGATTCCGTAGGCAAAGCCGGTGACGATGGCGACGACGACCAGGGCGGCGACGTCAACCCGGGAAGGCAGCCACGTCCGGCGGGCGGGACGGACGCGCCTGACCACCGAACCGGCCACACCGGCCGACAGGCCGACCCAGCCGAGGGCGAACGTCTCATACGGCAGCCACGGCCCGATGCCGCCGGTAGCGACGGCCGAAACGAGCAGCGAGAACGACCCGACCAGGAACCCGTACGAAGGCCCGAACTCGTAGCCCGCCGCCAGAACGAGGAAGAAGATCGGACTGAAGCCGGCCAGTCCGTTGACCATCGTCAGCCGCAACGCGGCGTCGATCGCGGCCAGCGCAGCAAGAAGGGCAAGGCGGCCCGAGTCGAGGCGGCGGGCACCGAGCTCCATGATGGCGAGGGCACCGACCGACGCCAGCGTGACGGCCAGGGCCGGCACCTCGGGGCTCAGCCCCAGACCGAAGAACGGCCACAGGAACACGACCAGACCCACGATCGAAACGACCGCGATCATGCCGGTGTCTCGACGATGCTGGCTGTGCCGCCGCTCAGCGCAACAGTCGTGTCGGCGAGCTCCGCGGCCAGGTCCGTGTCGTGAGTGGCCACGACCACGGCCGAACCCTTGCCGGTCAGCGACCGGACCGCGGCCACGAGCGCACGCCGGGCTGCTCGATCCATGCCGCGAGTCGGTTCGTCGAGCAGGACCAGAGCCGGTCCGCCGGCGAGCGTCGCGGCGAGGGCGGCCCGCTGCCGCTCCCCCGAGCTGAGGTCGCGAGGGTAGCGTTCGGCCATCGCGGTCAGCCCGAACGCGGCCAGCATCTCGGCGGCCTCGGCCGCGCTGGCGCCGTTCGCGCCTGTGCGGCGCAGGGTCAGTTCCACCTCGGCGCGAACGGTCGGCAGATACAGCAGCGCGCCCGGGTTCTGCGGCAGGAAGGCGGTCCGACCCACGGGCCGCTCCACCTTTCCGGACAGTGCGGGCAGGAGTCCGGCAAGTGTCCGCAGCAGCGTCGTCTTGCCCGAGCCGTTCGGCCCGACCACGACAACGACTTCGCCGGCCGCACCGGCCAGGTTTACGTTCTCCAGGATCGCCGAGCCGCCCGGAGCCGCAGGTCCGGCCGCGACCGCACGCATCTGCCACGCCGCCTCGGATCCTCGGAAGGCCCCGGGACGATGCCGGACGGCCGTGGGGGCGAGTGCCTCGCGCGTCGTCGGAGCAACCCGCCCGCCGTCCACGAACAACAGGACATCCGCGGCCGGCAGCATCGACTCGAGCCGATGCTCGGCCACGACAATCGCCCGGCCGTCCCGTGCCAGCCTGCGGCAAGCGGCCAGCACCGCCTCGGCGCCCTCCGGATCCAGCTGCGAGGTCGGCTCGTCGAGGGCCACGATCTGCGGCCGGAGGGCCAGCACCGCGGCAAGCTGGACTCGCTGCCGTTCGCCGCCCGACAGGGTCGCGAGCCGCCGGCTACGTAGATGCGAGATCGAGAGCGACGCCAGAGCTTCGTCGACTCGATCGTGCATCTCGGCCCGGCCCATCGCCGCGTTCTCCAGACCGAACGCCACCTCGCGCTCGACCGTGCCGTAGACCGACTGCGTCTCCACGTCCTGGAAGACGAGGCCGACGCGGCCGGCCAGCCTGGGGATCGGCGTCCGCATCGGGTCGAGCCCGGCCACGGTGGCCGTACCGGAAATGCGCCCGCCGTGGAACTGCGGCACCAGGCCGTTGAGCAGCCGCAGCAACGTCGACTTGCCGCCGCCCGAGCCACCGGCCACGAGCGTCAAGCCCGGCTCAATATCAAGATCGACCGAGCGCAACGACGGCGAGGCGGCTCCCGGATACGAGTATTCGACGCCGTCGATCCGGGCAAGCGGTGTCACAGCCCGACCCCGGCGCCCCTTGAACGGGCCAGCGCAGGCAACGCCAGCGCCAGACACGCGGCCACGGGAATGGGGTTCAGGGGCGGAACCGAAAGCGCGGGGTAGGGATACCAATCGATCCCGGCGCCGGCCAGGCGGAGTGACACGAAGAGAGCGGCTGCGGCAAGTGAGACCGCGACGACGGCGAAGTCCCAGCGGCTCCAGCCCGGCGCCGCATAGCTGGTGCGGCGGCCGCCGCCGAAACCGCGCGCCTCCATCGCCTCGGCCAGCAGCACCGAATCCTCGATCGACGTCAGGACTACCGGAACCAGCACTTCGTTCCACGAGCGGATCCCGCGCGGCCGCCAGCCTCGCATCCGCTGGGCATCGCGGACCGCGTTGAAGGTCCGGCCGAAACCGGAGATGAGGTTGAGCGACGTCGCCAGGGCAATTCCGGTCCGATCGAGCGGCCCGGGCACGGCGTCTACCACGTCATGCGGTTCGAGCACGAGCGACAGCGGAGCGACGGCCAGCAGAGCTGCCACGAGCCCGAGACCGACGGCGCCGCCATACGCGAGCGTCTCGGCCGTGAAGTTGCCGCCAACTACCGGCCAGTCGGCCGGGAGGTGGGCCAGGACGTGGACGCCGGCGTGCGACGCGAGAACGTTGACGAGCGCCGCGAAACCGGCGGCGAAGAGCAACGCCATGGCCAGGGGCTTGAGCCGCCGTTCCGGCCGCAGCCACGTCAGGAGGACGTCCAGGGCGGCCAGAGCCACCAGCCCGCGATAGACCGGGTTGGCGGTGGAGAGGGCCACGGTCATGGCGGCAAGCGACCAGATCAGCCATGTCCTCGGCGCGAGGCCGGATTCATCCGAACGAGGCACGGCGGTCACGTCGCACGACGACGGGCCGCCGCAAGCCTGACGACGGCGAGGCCGGCCAGCACGACCGCGGCGAGTGCGGCGGCGAGCATGGCCGCGTCGATGCCGCCGCCCTGCGCCGGCGACTGTGGCGTCGAGGCCGTTGGTGCCGCCGCGAGTGCCCCGGCCGGAGCAGAGGCCGCGGCGCCGGCGCATGCCCCGGCGGCCGGCGGTGGCGGCATCGGATCGCCGCTTACCGGCACATAACGAAACCCCTCGGCGTCGCCGTCGCCGAGCTTCAACGATGAGATGCCGACCGGCGAGAGTTCCCACTCGCCGCCGCCGGTGGCGACGAATACCGCCCAGTAGCCGTCCTTGCCGGGGCACGAGACATACTGCGCCGGCTCTTCGTCCATGGCGCAGACTGCGGCGCCGAAACCGCCGAACGTCTGCCCGGACCACGCCACTCCGGACGAGTCCAAGAGCTGCTCGCCTGTGACCGTGGCCGCGTCGAAGGCGACGCAGCGGGTCACGACCGAGCCGCTCCCGTGCTCCACGACCAGAGCCGCGTGGTTCGGACCGGCGCCGGCGCACGAGGCAACCAGGGGCGAACCGGGCGCCGGCGCCGCACTTGCCGCCACGGCCAGCCCGACGGCGAGCGAGGCGGCGACGACGAACCGGCGCCCGAGCCCGGGCATCAGCGTCGCCCGGCGCGCGCCCGCAGGACGAACCAGCCGGCGAGGGCGGCGAACAAACCCGCCACTGCCACTACCACGACAACCACGGTCGCCGTCGCCCCGTTCGGGTTGCCGGCGCCGCCGGCGATACCGAACGCAGGGGTCGGGCTCGCGACCGGGGCAACCGTCGGACTCGGCGTGGAGCTGGGGCTGGGGCTGGGGCTGGCGGTCGGAGTCGGGCTCGCGACCGGAACATAGCCCGGGCACCTGGTCCCCGGAACGCGCCGTCCGTCGGTGGGAAAGACAAGCGCCGCGTAGGGCTTGCGAGCCAGCGCCGCGGCCACCTGGCTGGTCGTGAAGGCGCTTTCGGGCGAACCCGGGAAGACGAAGCCACCGTCGGCGCCCTGGGCTGCGCGAACGCTTGTCAGCGCATTCCCCGAGCCCCTCGACCAGCTCGCCGACGCCGGGTCCTGGCCGGCGGCGATGATCGCCTGCGCCACGAGGGCGCCGGAATCGGGGTCGCTCGCCGGGATGCCGTTGGTTGTCGAGTTCTGGTACGGGAAGCCCCCGTCGCCGAGCTGCTGGGTCTTGAAGTACGCGAGCCCGGCGGCGTCGGCCGCGTGAACCCCGGTCGCGTCGAGGGCCATGAGCGCAATCGCCGTCGAGTTGGTGTCACCCGCGCCGGCGGTGGCCCGATCGGCGCCGTAGCTCCAGCTTCCGTCGGGACCCTGCAGGGCAGCGAGTTCGACGGTTGCCCCCGCCGGAACGACGCCGCCCGACGCATCCACGGCCAGGATCGCGAAGGACTGCCCGAAGGTCGACCCGTCGCCGTACTTGCCGGTGGCGGCATGGTAGAGCGCCCCGAGACGCGCCACCAGGTTGCGGCCTGAGAAGCCGGCCGGGTTCTGACCCGCGGCGATCACCGCCAGCGCCGCCTTGCCGGTCTTGGCCGCGTCGCCCGCGGCCGCGTCGGAGGCCGTGGCGAGGAAGGCCAGAGCGCTCGCCCCACCGGAGCAGCCCGTCAGAGTGGCCGGATCGTAACCCGCGGCTGCGGCCCCGATGATGAAGTCGGCCGTCTCGCCGAGAGACTTGTCTATCGAGCCGTCGGGCAGCTGCGCCGCCAGCAAGTAGGCGAGTGCGGCGGTCGCTCGGTCGGGGTCGGTGGCGGTCGAAGGGTAGGTAGGTCCGGGCGTCGGCGGGGCTGTCGGACTCGAAGTAGGACTCGAAGTGGCTGTCGCGGGGGACGCGGCGCTCGCCAGGCTGAGCGGCATCGTGAGGAGGGTCGCCAGTATCGCGCTGGCAACGACCAGTCTTCGCATTGTTTCCTCCGGCGGCTATGCCCGCCTGCCGGAGGGGACCTCGCCGCCGGAGGCCTCCCAACCGATCCGCGCAGGTGGGTGACGAACCGTCCGATCAGGTCTCCTGGCTTGCGGATCGTGCAATCGGTTGGGCCGATTGCTGCGCAGCTGGCCGCCTTCCGGGCCGTGACCCGTGGCTTGTCTTTGGGCTTCCGCCCAATGACTCGTGGCCAGCCGCTCCTCGCTCACAGTTGCGCGACAGCGCCGGTTTCGCACCGGCTTCCCTGATTCGAGCGGCATGTTGTCATTCGGCTCCCGCCGAATGACGCCTATTCGATTGACTTGTGGAGGGTACAGCGGCGGACGGTCGCCCGCCAGCCGGGCGAGTCGTAGCTGCGGCGGCGAGGCCCGAACGGGCGGCGAGGTCGGCGAATGCCGGCCCGGCCGCGGATCTAGAGCGACGCCCGCAAGATGGAGGCGATCTCGTCGTCTGTGAGCACGATCGGGTTGGTCTTCATGCTGCTGCCGCGCGAGTCGGCGACGAGGGCCGGGATTGACGCTTCGGTAATGCCGAAGGACGAAAGCCGCGGGACTGACAGCCGGGCGGTCAACGACTCCAAGGCGGGGACGAGGAGCGAGCGAGCTTCGCGGTCGTCGCCACCCGCCCGGCCACCGAACATCCAGCCGGCGACGGCGTAGCGGCTGAGCGCCGTGCTCGACGGGTCGCGCTCTTCCAGAGCGGCGATGTTGACCCGCGTCGCGGCCACGAGAGTCGCCCCGCAGGCCACGCCGTGCGGAATCGGGAACTGCGCGCCGAGCGGCGATGCCAGGCCGTGGACGGCGCCGAGGCCGGCCGAGGCCAGGCAGATTCCGGAGCAAAGGGCCGCGTAGGCCATCCTGTCGCGCGCGCCGCCCGTGCCCCCCTGCCCGCCCGTGCCCCCCTGCCCGCTCGTGCCGCCCCGGCCCGCCTCCTCGTACCAGGCCGCCAACCCATCCCGAACGCCCGCCAGCCCGGACAGAGCCAGGGCATCCGTGAACGGGGTCGCCTTCGTCGAGAGATACGACTCGAGGAGTTGCGTCAGCGCGTCCATGCCGTTGCCGGCGATCAGCTCCGGCGGGCACGCGGCCAGAAGATCCGGGTCCAGGATGGCCACTCGGGCCACGAGCGATTCGTCGCGGAAAGACTTCTTGAAACCGTCCTTACCACGGACGCTGATGACGGCGTTCTTCGTGGCTTCACTGCCCGTGCCCGCCGTTGTCGGCACCGCGACGAAAGGCAGCGCCGGACCCTCGTAGCGATGCTGCGGTCCCACTCCCTCCAGGTGATCCATCACCGAGTTGCCCGGAACCAGCAGCCCGGCAACGGCCTTGGCCGTGTCGAGGACACTGCCGCCGCCGATCCCGACGACGACGTCGACGGCTGCCTTCCCGTCCACTCGATGCCGCGCCACGATGCCATCGACCACCGATGGCGACGGCTCCCCCGACACTGACTCGAGCTCCACCTGGACGCCCGCCGTCTCCATGGCCACGAGCAGCCGCATCCAATCCTGCGAAGCGACGAAGCCGGGGCCGCGAGTGACGACCAGGGCCCGCCGCCCCAACTCGCGTACCACGGAACCGAGCTCGCCCGACCGCCCCCGTCCGAACACGATCCGTGGCAGACGCGTGATAGTGAACGCGGGCCAGGCGGCCGGTTCCGGAACGCCGCCCTGCGCCGGCTCGTTCGACATCATTCCGTCGATCCTCCTGCGGCCACGCCTGAATAGCGGACGCCCCGACGCGGTTCGGCCATCCAGTCGGCAACGGTATCGCGCCAGACTTCGTAATGGGAGGTTGCCTTGTGCGCTACTGCCCCGGCCTCGTCCCGGAACGCCTCGTACAGCACGAATCGGGTTGGATCGTCGGCGGATTGGAGGACATCGAAACGAATGTTCCCCGGCTCCCCGATCGAGCCTTCGTGGTTGGCGCGCGTCGCATCGATGAAGTCGGCCACGTGGTCGGCCTTGACGTGGACATGAACCAGCGTGACGAACATGTCTACTCCCTGGCGTTGCGGACCGGAGTCCGCCACATCATGGGGCATGCGTCCAGGGTTCAGACCGCCGGGGTGGGAGTGCTCGCCGGCTCGGGCTGGGGCGTGGTGGGCGCGACGGTGGACACGGGCAGCCCAGACGACCCGGACGGCACGCCGAACCACAGAACATCCGACACGACCAGCAGGTCCGACGTACGGCAGGGGCCGCCGGTGCAAGTGCCCAGTGCCTTCGAGCGCTGGATCCGGACGACCACAGGCGAGCCGATCATCGTGTCGGACAGATCCACCATGGTGCCGACTGCCAGCCCATCGACCGTCCAGTAGCCACATGCCGGCGGTTTGGCCGACAACCCGGTCGGTGCGGCGCAGCCGGTGTCGCGGCCGAGGATGCCGGCCAGCAGGAACGTCGCCGCCGTCGGCAGGTTTCCGGCCCGCGCCACCGCGTCGCCGCCGTACCTGGTCGGCACGCCGTCCGGCCCGAGCTCGACGAACGTCGCCGGGGTCGGCTCCGCCGGTCCGGAGCCTTCAGCCGTGGCTACGGCATTGCTGCCCGGCGTCGCTGTCGGCTCGACAGGGGCCACGCTCGGTACGGCGAGGACAAGGATGTCCGAGCGCCACACCACCGACTCGACCACGACGGCGGCCCGGCAATCGGCACGCGAAGCTTCCGGGCACTGCGACGCCAGCGGGTCGTTGATGTGGACTCGAGCCACGACCAGCTCATTCATAGGCTCGGTGAAGTTGCTCATCGGCGCCACGTCGACACCGCCGATGTCGATCCAGGTGCAGTACGAGAGGAGAGCCTGCTCGGCGGCGGTCCGGCCTACCGGGGCCGGGCACGGTGGGATGTAGTCGGGTGTGGTCACCCGCCCGCCCAGCAGGAAGCTGCCGGACGTGGGGAACGCGGCCCGATCGGCGGCGCGATAGACACGCTCGCCACCGACGTCCGTTGGGATAGCCGGCCACACGACCGACTCGACGACGAGCGCCGACTGGCAGTCCGCCCTGTTGCCGGCGGCGCATTGGGCGGCCGCCGGATCGTGGGTGTGAACGCGCGCGACGGCGGGAACCCCGAGCCACTCCTCGAGCGCGTCGGAACCCGAGTTGGCAACCTTGATCCCGGCCGTGGTGGCGTCGGAGCCTAGCTTCGCACCGATGCCGAGCCCGCCACACATCGGCAGCATCGAGTCCTCGGCGGGCGGCAGGGTCTCGAGCCGCGCCGGGCAGTTGGCCGTCTCCCGGAACGGATAGCCGCCCAGCAGGAAGCTGCCGCTCAGGTTCTGCCATTCGGCCGCCTCGGAGATGAGGTAGACGCGCTCGCCGCCGATCTGGGTCGGCATCGCGGCGCCACGGCTATCGGGTGCGGGGCCGGTCGTCGGCCGGTATGCCAGCGCGGCCGCCAGGACACCGATCGTCGCGATGATCGCCAGAGCCCCGACTGCCGTCGCCAGCCGGCGCCAGGTCGGGCGGGCCGGGCCGGCGGCGCGGGCATTCGCGGTCCTCTCCAGTCGAACCTCGCCCAGAGCCGGGTAGTCTCGTTCGGCAACTCTCAGCTCGGCCTCGAACCGCTTCGCCAGCATCTCCTCGACGGTGCGTCCCGTGGAACGCCCGCCGGTCGGTTCAGTCTTCATCGAGCCACTCCCGGAGCCTGGCCAGGCCCGTGGCCAGACGCGCTTTCGCCGTGTTCTCAGTGATGCCGAGCGCTTCGGCGGTCTCGCGCACGGAGAGTCCAACCATGTGGTGGAGAACGACCGCGGCCCGGATCGGCCGCGACAGCCGCCCCAGGGCACGATCGAGGTCGATCCATTCCGACTTGTCGGGGCCGTCTGCCGGCAGCTCGTGAACCGCCGGATCCAGCCACATCGTCCGGCGCAGGCGTCTCACGACCCGCAGCGCCTCGCGCGTCTGGACGGTCAGCAGCCACGCCCGAATTGCCCGCGGCTCCCGGATCGAAGGCCCCGCCCGGAGCGCGCGTTCGAATGTCGTTTGGACCAGGTCCTCGGCTTCGGCCTCGTTCCGGGCAATCGCCCGGGCCGCCGCCAGCAGCAGCGGTCCGTGGTCGTGCAGGCCGGCCACCCACTCCGGAGCGGCAACAGCCGCCGCAGCCGAAGCCGGCGCCGCAGTGGGCCCGGATGCCTCAGCCGTGTCGCCGCGATTGAAGGTGGCCGCGATGTCGCTCACATTGGTTAAGAGGCGCGAGCCACCGGCAATGGGTATTTCCGGGCCGCGATTTCGCTTGCCCATTCCGCGCCCCGCGTCAGCTCCGCGCCCGGTCGCCGTCGAGCGTGAGCTCGAACCAGATCGCCCGCTCCGGGTCGAGCAGATTCTCGGCGATGCGCCGGATCGACTCTCGATATGCGGGCCAGATCGCCAGTTCGAGGGCGTCGTCCGGCGAGACCCAGCGCATCGAATCGTGCTCGTGCGACAGCTCAGGCTCGGCTCCGGCCGCGACGCGCACGGCGAAGACGGCGGCCGTGACGATGGCCCGGACCGACGGCTCGTGGAACTGGTTGACCTGATCGAGGTCGTAGAAGCCTTCGATCGCGCCGGGCCCGAAACCCGTCTCCTCGCGCAGTTCCCGCAGCGCGCCCTCGGTTACGGACTCGCCGGCCTCGAGCGAGCCCGAGACGCACTGCCACAGCCCGGGCAGGATTCGACCGGGCGACCGGCGCATCAGCAGGATTTCGAGCGCGTCCACGCTCGAGGCTCGGAACACCCAGCAATCGACCAGATCCGGCCGGATCGGGCTCACGTCGTCACTTTGGAGCCGGGCCGGCTCAGATCCGCTCGAAGCGGTCGATCGGTAGAACGAAGATGACGGCGCCGCCCATCTCGACCTCGACGGGGTACGGCATGAAGAACTCACCCGGTTCCATGATCGGCGGGATAGGACTGAGGGTCTGGGTCCGAGCCCTGCAGTTCTCGCGGACGATGCCCACGACTTCGTCGATCTGGGCTTCCTCGACGCCGACCAGAATCGTGGCGTTGGACTGCTTGAGGAATCCGCCCGAGCTGTGGAGCCAGGTTGCCCTGTACTCGCGGGCCAGCAAGGCGTCGATCAGGACGCGGGCATCCTCGTTGTGGACCACGGCTAGGACGAGCTTCACCGGCCGAGTATATGCGGGCCGTCCACGGTCGATGTATCGCCACGGCCGATGCTGCGCCGTACAATCGCGGCGAGACTGCCGTCTCGTGCACCAGGGAGGATTGCGTGTCGGGCGAACCACCGCTTCAGGATCGAACCTCGGGCCAGTTCTTCGCGGCGGCCGCCGCAGCCGTAGCCCGCGGCGACGACCTCGACGACTCGCTGGCCGAGCTGCTCGGACTTGCCGCAGAGCATCTGGCGGCCGGCTGCGGTGCCCTCTACATCGTCGATCCCGACCAGGACGAGCTGGAACTGGCGGTGACGCACGGCATCGAACCGGACCTGGCCGCGGAGGCCGGCTCGATCAGGCAGCTCACCGACAGCCACGACCCACTTGCCAACGTCACCCGCTCGCGGATGCCGCTCAGCGTCGACGATGCCGGGCACGTGGCCGTGCTGCGCGGCGCCAAGACCGCCCTGCTGTTGCCGTTGGTCGTGCGGCGCGAGGGCATCGAGATTGCCCTCGGCGTCATGGGCCTCGGCTTCCCCGGGCCGCTCCCCAAGCCGGAAGCTCTGGCCGGGGCCGAGCCGCTCGCGGATCTGGCGGCGGTTGCGGTGGAACGGGCCCTGGCACTGTCGCTCGGATCGGAGCGGGCCGAGTGGTTCGATCGCCTGGCTCATACGGACCCGCTGACCGGCCTCGCCAATCGCCGCACGCTGGACCGGATGCTGGAGCTGGAAGTGGCCCGCGCAGGCCGCCAGGGCGTGCCCTTGAGCATCGCAATCATAGAAGTCGATCAGTTCGCCGAGATCGAGAAGGCCGGGGGCCACTCGGCCGGAGACGAGGCATTGCGCCGCGTGGCTCAGATACTGGCCGAGTCGGTACGCCTGATGGACTCGGTCGCCCGCTTCGGCAACGAGCAATTCATCCTCGTTGCGCCGGGACCGGATGGCCTGGTCGTAGCCGAGCGGCTGGTCCGCGGCATCGCCGCCATGGCTCCGGTGGACGGGCGGACGATATCCGTGTCGGCCGGTATCGCGGGCTTCCCGCTGGACGGCCGGACGCCCGACGAATTGCTGGCGGTGGCAGAGGACGCGATGCGCACGGCCCGGCAGGCCGGCGGTGACAGGGTAGTCGCGCAGTCACAGGCAGGCTAGCTAAGGCGGCAGGCTAGCGAAGGCGAGCCATCCTCAGGCCGCCGACGAACCGGACTACAGCGAGATCGTCCCCGAAACGATGATCGGCCCGGTCGGCGCGGTAACCCCGGCATTGGGCTCGCGGCAAACGAAGACCCAGAGACTCGCCGTCGTGGGGACGTTGTTCACGTCCAGGTAGCCGCTGCCGGTATCGTCGACGGTCAGCGTGCCGGCCTTGGCTGGAGTAGTCCCGCCGCTGTTGATCCAGACGGCGTAGACCTCCGCGCCCTTGGTCTGCGCCAGACCGTGCAGCCGGACGAGAATGTGACCGGTCGGCCGAAGCGCGGCCATCCCACTGGCACCCGATCCGTCGCTGGCAACCAGGACCGCTTTGAGAGTATCGGGCTGAGCCCACATGTAGTAGAGGCTCGCGTCCTCCGACTGGGCGTTCTTGGCCTTCTGGAGGTCTCCCTGGAGCACGACCGCATATCCGCCCAGGACGACGATGGCGGCCGCGGCCGCGACGCGGCTCGCCCAGCCCATCGCGCGGCGGCGGCGGGAGCGGCGGGCGGCGCTGAGGAGAACCAGCGGCGCGGGCTCTTCGTGAAGCGAGGTAATTGTCGCCCGGGCCGCCACGGGCAACGAGACGGGCTCTTCGGCCCGGCGGCGAGCATCGATATCGGACCGGGCCGCCGACAGAACCGACTCACGCAGCCAGGCCGGCGGCTCGATCGGCTCGAGGGCCTCGGCCAGATACGGCACCACGCCGCCCATCTCGACGATTTCGGAGTGCGGCTGACGGCAGCGGCTCAGGTGATCCTGAACCTCGATCATGTCGTCCGCATCGAGGGCGCCGAGGACAAACCCCGGAGCCAGCTCGGAGATGCGGTCGCAGCTCATCGCCATATCAGGCCAGACCCTTCCTGCTGTGGGGCTCCGGCATGGGATCGGCGATCTGCTCGCGCAGAGCGCCCAGGCCCAGACGCATGCGGCTCTTTACCGTACCGAGCGGTGCGCCGGTCCTGTCGGCGATCTCGCGCTGAGTGAGGCCGTCGAAGTAGGCAAGTTCGATGGCTTCGCGCTGTGCCGGCGGCAGATATGTGAGCGCCCGGCGGATCTGCTGCGCGTCCAGACGGCCCGCGACTTCCGGCCAGATGTCCGGAAGGGTCAATGCGGCGGGGAGGACCTCCTCCGACTCGTCACCCAGGGCAACGCCGTTGCGCTGGCGGCGGACTGCATCGATGGCTCGGTGGCGGACGATCGCGAGCAGCCAGCCCCTCACGCTGCCCTTGGCTTCGGCATAGCGGGCGGCATTCCTCCATACGCCCAGGAACGAGTCCTGAACGACGTCTTCGGCCAGCCCCGTCTCGGTCGTGATCCGCAGAGCCAGCGCGTACGCCATCGCGTGATAGCGGTCGTATAGAGTTTCCAGCCCGCCGACTTCGCCGGCGGCCATTTGCCGCATTAACTCGGCCTCCGCTTGTCCCTCCGACACGAAGTCGGGATCGACGAGCGGCGGCGGAGCTGCCACTGCGTCTCTCATTGGTTCATTCGCACTAAACGGCGTTCCGGTTCACTCGACTTGTAAGTCGAGCCGGCGGGGCACCGCTGCGTGGTGCCGGAAAGCAACTCAGGATCGGCCCCGCGGACGCGGGCCGGAACGTCGTGCATGCCACGAGTCTAGCCCAGCCGCACCTCGCGCAGGGCTCTGATGCGCCGAGTTGCGAACCGGCGACGGTACGATCGGGCCCCTCCCACGGCTCAAACCTGATCGTATGCTCGCCTCGAAGGCCTTCGTGCCCGCTCGAAGGGGAGTTGCTCGATTGAGGAAACGCGTGACGCATATTCCGTCCGAACTGCGCCGGGCCGTGGCGGTCTTGAGCTTCTGCGCACTCGCCGGCGGAACGGTCTCGGGCTGCGGCCTGCTGAAGCCCGCGGCGACTCTGCTGCCGCCGACGACGAAATACACTGCGTCGGCCAAGCTCGCGTCGAACCTGGCTTCTCTCGGCGATCTGAGCGGGCCGGTTCACGGCACCCTCCAGATCGGCGACGAAACGCGCAAGCTGTCCGGGACCGTCGCCATCAAGGGCAAGGACAGCCAGATCCGCCTGGTCGACGACACCGACCGAACGATGGCCGACGAGATCGTCATCGGCGGTCGGCGGTACACGAGCCCCGACGACAAGCTCTGGATCGACCGTGGAGCCAAGCCGGCCGGAACGAGCCTCGCCGCCGCACTGGCGGCCGCAGACACAACCCACAACGCCGGCCCGAAGACGGTTGAAAGCGTCACCGCGCAGCAGATCCTGACGCCCGCCGATGTGGTGGACGTCGCCCCGGCGCTCGGCATCGACACGTGGACATTCGACAACGAGTCAACGACGCTGCGCGTCTGGGCGGATGCCGCCGGCAAGCCGCTCGGTTTCGGCGCGACGATGACCTGGCAGGTGAACCTGGCCGGAGGGCAGAAGCCGGTAACGGTGGAGATCGACGTGATGTTCACGGACACCTCGCCGGTCGAGATCAAGGCCCCGGACGCGCCGTGGCAGTGGATCGAAGACAAGGAATACGGCGTTGCTGTCGGGCTTCCGCCGGGCTGGAAGCTGGACGCCAAGAGCATCCCCACCAAGGTCGCTTACTCCGACAAGGCGACCAAGAGCCTGATTACCTACCACCACCTCCACACTGCTAATCAGTCTCTCGACGAAGTGTCACAGGACGCCATCGGGGCCCTCGATCCCGCGCCGTCGGGGCCGGAGAAGGTTTCCATCGCCGGCGAACCCGCGTCTCGTTACCGGCATGACGACACGTTCACATCGATGTACCACGTCCTCACGATCGCGCTTCACGAGACGATGGGCTGGGTGCTCGACGTCAGCGGCCCAAAGACAAACAAGCTGGCCGTGGATGACCTCGCGACGCAGGTCATGTCGACCGTCGAATTCACGCGGTAGGAGGGAGGTTCCGATGGGCAAGCTCGGCAGCATGACGGCATTCACGGCCGAGGCCGCCCTGTGGGTCACCGGCGCCGCACTGATCGCAAGCGCTGCGGGAGCGCACTGGGATTTCGACCCGTCCGGTCAAATCAGCCGGATCATCGCCGGACCGACGGCTTCACCGGGACAATCGTCCGGCCCGACTCTGGCACCCGGCGCTTCACCGACGATCGCTCCAACTGTTCAGAAGTTCATGGCGTTCATGTCCAACTCCAAAGTGCAGTACAAAGTCAAGCTGTCCATAACCGCGAATGCGACGGTGGCCGGCAAGGCGCTGTCCTTGTCCGAGAGCGGCACCGATCTGCACGACGCAGCCGGCAACGAATCCGAAAGCCTGCGGATGACCGCGAATGGCGAAGTGACGACGACTGACAGCGTCAACATCGGCGGCACCAAGTACTTGAGCGAGAACGGCGGTCCGTGGACCAAATCCCCGCGCGGCAAATCAGACAACCTGCTCGACGGTTCGATCACGTTCGTCGAGGCAGGCACGGAGACCAAGAACGGCGAGCAGCTGCACAGGCTCGACCTCGCCGACACGACGGCCTTCACCAAGTCGATGATGAGCGGATTGGGAGCCGGGGCCGGCGACGCCCAGTTCACGTTATCGGCCTGGGTCCACGACGACGGCACGCCCGCCCTGGTGGTCGCAGATGGATGGGGCGACATGCTCACCAGTGGCATCAAGGTGAGGCTCACCATGAGGATGGAGATGAGGTTCATCCCCATGCCCAGCGTAACGATTACGGCCCCGATCTGACGCAGCGGCGCCACCACCGTCCGGGGCTCGGCCGAGGCGGCCGGCTACGGGTAGAGCCTGACTCTCCGGTACGGCTCGCGGCCGCGTGAGCGCGACACGAGGTTCGCCCGCTCGGCCATCTGATGCTGGAGGCGGCGGATGTAGGCGTTCTGCGGCGTCAGCTCCACCGGTTCGGCTCCGCGGATGACCAGGCCGATCGCCTCCTCCGCTTCGTGCAGCGCCGCCTCGCGCGGGTCCACTTCCAGTGAGAAGATCGAGGTCAGGCTGGCTTCCATCTGGACGATCGTGTTGCTCTTGAGGACGTAGATCGGTAGGCCCCGATCCTCCGCCTCGCGCAAACCCGACGTCTTCTGGCGGTACTGGCTCTTGAGGGTCATGACGACGTCCGCCTCGTCCGGATCGCGGGCGATGATGACCGGCAGCTGCAGCTCCTTGATCGCCTGCTCGAGGTGGCGGCGGCTGATGCCGTGAGGCAGGACGCGCAGCGTCGGCAGGATAGACGGCACCTCACGCATCCGAAGCGCGGCGCCGCCGTCGGCCACTTCCGGAGCCGCTCGCATGCGGACGATGTCCGCCAGCGCCTCGTCGTCCTCGCCGAGTCCATCGTCGAGGTCCTCGCGGTCCAGGCCGTCTGCGTCGGCGTCGAATGCCTCACCCGGAACTGCGGCCCGCAACCGCGCTTCCTCGTCCGCGCGCGACTCGCCGAGGAGCCGCCGGGCGTTGGGACCGCGCAGCGGCGTCGGCGGCTCGTCCTCGTCCTCCACGGCATCGGCCCGGTAGTCGTTGAGTGCCCGGGTCGCCTGCTGCGCCCAGGCTCGCTGCCGCTCCAGCTCGCGCACCTCACGAGCACGTGGCTCCGGCAGCGGCACGGATCCACGTTCGATGGGGCCGCGGTCGGCTACCTCGCCGATGTCGAACAGCGCGGCATCGGTGCCGCTCCGCGGCTGCGTCGCGAATCGCTCCCCCGGTAGCGTGTGTGAGGGTCCCGCCCAGCCGGCCCCGTCGGGGCCTCCGGATCCGGCCGCGCCACCCGTTGCGCCCGAACCACCAGCTCCGCCGGCGCCGCCCGTGCCGCCGCCCGCGTCCCCGCGGCGCGCGCCACCGCGAACCTCACGAGCACCCCGCGCCGGCGCACGCCAGCCCCCTCCGGCTCCGGGCCGGTATCCGGGCCGCGGCGCCGCGGGACTGCCTTCGCGCCAATCCGACGGTGCGTGATACGAGCCCGATCCGCGCCATCCGGGTTCGGTCCGCCAGCCCGATCCCGCGCCGACGAGCCCGGCAAAACGGTCGCTGCCGAATCTGTCGCTCGTCAGGGCCTCTCGCGGTGACGGCTTGGGCCGGGACTGCGAGCGATGGACACCGGCGTCGTCGCGCCAGCGCAGCTCGCCCGACGTCGGGTCACCGCGCAGCATCGCGTCCACGGTCTCGGCGACGTCCGCGTGGACGGTCACTTTCTCGCGGTCGAGGATTTCGACGATGACGTCGAACGTGGGCGGGGCTTTGCGCTCCAGGACGCTCTTTTGCGAGCGGCGGCGCCGCGCTTCCTCGTCGCCGAGGGTCACGGTCTGGATGCCGCCGATCAGGTCCGTAAGCGTGGGGTTGAGCATCAGGTTGTCGAGATTGTTGCCGTGGGCGGTGCCGATCAGCTGCACGCCGCGCTCGGCGATCGTGCGCGCCGCCTGGGCCTCCAGCTCGGTCCCGATCTCGTCGATGACGATGACCTCGGGCATGTGGTTTTCGACGGCTTCGATCATCACCTCGTGCTGGACGGATGGCGTCTTGACCTGCATCCGCCGCGCCCGGCCGATCGCCGGATGGGGGATGTCGCCGTCGCCCGCGATTTCGTTGGAGGTGTCCACCACGACGACACGCTTGCCCTGATCGTCCGCCAGCACCCGCGCCGCTTCGCGCAGCATCGTCGTCTTGCCGATGCCCGGCCGGCCCATGATCAGGATCGATTTCCCCGACTCCACGAAGTCGTTGATGATCTCGATCGTGCCGTAGACCGCCCGGCCGATGCGAAGGGTCAGCCCCACGATCTTGCCGGTGCGGTTGCGGATGGCGCTGATGCGGTGGAGCGTCCGCTCGATGCCGGCCCGGTTGTCGTCGCCGAAGGTCCCGATGTGGTCCACGACGTACTTGATGTCCGACTCGCCGACCTCGCGCTCGAGAAGCGTCACTTCGCCTTCGGTGAAACGCGCCTCGGGTTTGCGACCGAGGTCCATGACGATCTCGATCAGCTGCGCCGGATCGGCCAGTTCGCGAACGGCGGCCAGAATGTCGGGCGGAAGCGCCGCAAGGAGCAAGCCAAGGTCGTCGATCAACTCGCGCCGGCCCTGGGCCGCGCCCTGATCAGTCACGTCTCCTCCTGCCATATGCCGCTAGCGTACCGCCGGAACGAGTGCGGGTTCCGCCACTCGAACAACGGCCTCCTTCATCAGCAGAGTCACCGTGTCCAGGGCCGCGAAACCGGCCTCTTCCAGGCGCCGGTCGATGGGCGATTCGTACGTCCGCACCGGAGCGAGGACGCCGTTGTCCGGGCAGCTGCCGCCGCGGCCGATCCGGGCCGCCAGCAGCCCCAGGCCGAAATCCACGAGGGGTGCGACGTCCGTCTCGGGGCGAGCCAGGATCTTCAGGTAGTGGGGCTGCTCTTCGCGGGCGACGCCCAGCTGGAGTAGCGCCACGAGCCCGGGCTGGCCGCCTTCCGGCGCGACCTGCACATACGACTCCATCTCCGCGAACCGCAGGATCGGGGCCAGGCTCGACCGGGGAACGAGCGAGTTGGCTCCCGGCCGCTCCCAGTCGGGCAGGCGGTACGACTCCAGGCGAACCACCGGCTGCGGGGTCACGGACGCGTACAGCCTGGCGAGCGGCAGGGCATCGAGGGGCTGGCACTGCCGGATGCCTGCCGCCCGCGTCTGCTCGTCGGACCATGAGTGAGGCAGCGGATTCTCCGTGCCTCGAAACAACAACAGCTCCTGGCCGTAGCGGGCGAAACCGGCCTGCATGAACAGCTCCGGATTGCCCTGGCCGTCGGAACAGGCGACGTGGAACCGGATCGCGCCGCGCTTGGCCCCGTCGCGCAGCAAGTGTTGGACGAGGCGGAATCTCGTATCGCCGGAATCGCCCGAGCCAATGGCATCGAGCTCCACGATCGTCCACTCGTCGCGCGCGGCGTCGCGCTCGACACGCAGCAGACCGGAGATGCGGCGCTCGTCCTCGTACACGAACAGCAGGTCGTTGGGCCGGAAGGCGCCGAGCGGCAGCCGGAAGAGACTGAATACGCCGATCCTCGGCCCGCTCACCGGGAGACCGAGCGATCGGGCGTCCACGTTGTTCTGCTGCGACAGCCGGGACAGCTCCCCAAGGGCGGCGAGATCGGTGAGTCGCGCGAGTCTGACTCGGCCGCTCACTTGGCCTCCCCGAGCGACCACGGCTCGGTCCCCTGCGCCCCGGTTCCCTCGTCGGGTTCGGCGTACTCGGCGGCCATCGTGGCCACGAGCCGGTGGATACGGGTCTCGCCCGCGAGTTCCGGATGGAACGAGATGGCGATGACATTCCGCTGCCGTACCGCCACGACGCGCCCGTCGGGCAGTTTCGCCAGAACCTCGACGCCGGGTCCCACGCGTTCGATTATGGGGGCTCTGATGAAGACCGCGTGGATCGGCCGGTCGCCGACGATCGGCATCGGCAGCTCGGTCTCGAATGAGTCGATCTGGCGGCCGAAGGCGTTGCGTTCGACGGTCACGTCCAGCAGCGGGAAGACGGGCTCCTCTCCGCCGGCGATCTCCTTGGCGACGATGATCATGCCCGCGCACGTGCCCAGGATCGGGGCGCCGGAACGGGCAAGAGCCATGATCGGCTCGCGCAGATTCCAGCGGGCCACGAGCTTGCGCATGGTCGTGCTCTCGCCGCCGGGCAAGATCAGTCCGGAGAGCCCCACCAGGTCCTCGGGCAACCGAACCGAGACCGGCTCGACTCCGATCTTGCGCAGGATCTGGATGTGCTCGATGACGGCGCCGTGAAGCGCCAGTACGCCGATCTTCATTTCGCGCTCCGGGTTCGGATCGGCTCCACTGAGCCGCCCGTCCCGCTAATTGCTCGCAAGTCCGCGCTTTGCTACTCCAACGCTTTTCGGCGCCTGCCGCCGAAAAGCGTCAAAGCCAATGCGAAAGCATTGGCTCGCTCACCAGCCCCGGACGGCCAGCCGATCGGCTTCGGGGACCGACGCCGCGGCGATGCCTCGCATCGGCGAGCCCAGCCCCTTGGAGACTTCGGCGATGATCTTGGGGTTGTCGAAGTGGAGAGTGGCCTGGACGATCGCCTCGGCCGTCCTGGCCGGGTTCTCGCTCTTGAAGATGCCCGAACCCACGAAGACACCCTCGGCGCCGAGCTGCATCGCGAGCGCGGCGTCGGCCGGGATGGCGATGCCGCCGGCCACGAAATTGACCACCGGCAGCTTACCCTCGGCCGCGACCAGCTTCACGAGATCGTAGGGCGCGTCGAGTTCCTTGGCCGCGACGAACAACTCGTCCTCGCGCATCGACTGCAGCCGGCGAATGTCGGACATGAGGGTCCGAATGTGGCGGACGGCCTCGACGATGTCGCCGGTGCCGGCCTCGCCCTTCGTCCGGATCATGGCAGCGCCTTCGTTGATGCGGCGCAGCGCCTCGCCCAGGTTCCGGCAGCCGCACACGAACGGCACCTTGAACTGGTGCTTGTCGATGTGGTTGGTCTCGTCCGCCGGAGTGAGGACTTCGGACTCATCTATGTAGTCCACGCCGAGCGCCTCGAGCACCTGGGCCTCGACGAAATGCCCGATGCGGGCCTTGGCCATGACCGGAATGCTCACCGCCGCCATGATCCCCTCGATCATGACCGGGTCGCTCATGCGCGCGACGCCACCCGCGGCGCGGATGTCGGACGGAACCCGCTCGAGCGCCATCACCGCACAGGCGCCCGCATCTTCGGCGATTCGGGCGTGCTCTGGGGTAACGACGTCCATGATGACGCCGCCTTTGAGCATCTGGGCGAGGCCTTTCTTAGTGGCCCAGGTGGAGATCTCGGCGGTCATTTGAGGCATTCCTTCTTCAGCGGGTACGGGGCGCGCATCTGCGGCACGACGGCCGTCCTCGCGCAGCGATTATACGCGGCCCCTCCTCCCCGCCCGGTTGGGTCGGCCGGATCGTTGCGACAGGTTGGTCGGCGGGCGCCCGAGACCGCAGTCGTGGGGGGCACGGACGTTCTTCCGGCCAGGTTGCGGAAGCTGCATCGGACCGCAACCGTTCCGTGGCCCGGGCGCCCGTTTCCGCCCTTTTCGCCGCCCGACGCCCCGGTGACGCGTGTCATCCTGCAGACCACCACTAGAGGAGGGGCTCTTCGATGGGCTTCCACGACGGCTATCTCACTCTGATCCCGGGCTTCTTTGCCGTGCTTCCGGCCGTTCCGATCGCAATCTGGATCTGGCGGCGGCCGGCGGCGGACGGCTGGAAGTGGCTCGCGCTGGTCGCCCTGGGCCACGTCACCGCGGTGGTGGCCCTGACCGTCTTCCCGATCCCAATCGCGGGTCAGGAGTTCTACCGCCAGACCCGCGGGTTCTCCGAAGACAACTACATTCCGTTCGCCACGATCGTGTTCCAGTTGAGCCACCCGGGCCTGAACTCCGCCCGCCAGCTGGTCGGCAACGCGATCGCCCTGGCCCCACTCGGTATCTACGCCCCGGCACTGTGGCCCGGACTGCGCGATTGGCGACGTTTCGTCTTCGTGGCGGTGGCCTTCGGCGTCGGCATCGAACTCACGCAACTCGCCGGCTCGCTGATCGAGGGCTTCACGTACCGGGTCACCGACGTGGACGACGCGATGATGAACGCGGCGGGGGCGGTGGCCGCATTCCTGCTTTGGCCGCGTGTCTGGCCCGCGATCAGGCCGTGGATCGCGGACAGGTTGGGTCTGGAGCTGGAGACGCAAAACGAGCCCAGCGTCCAATAGGGGTACCCTCGATCGGTGCCAGCAGAAACACTGACCCAGCTCGCGGCCGAAGTCACCGCCTGCTGCCGCTGTCCCCGCCTGGTCGCGTGGCGTGAGCAGGCAGCCGCGCAGCCCCCGGCACGATTCGCCACCGAACGCTACTGGGCCCGCCCGCTTGCCGGCATCGGCGATGCGAACGCCCGGATCCTGATCCTCGGCCTGGCTCCGGCCGCGCACGGCGGCAATCGCACGGGGCGGCTTTTCACCGGCGACAGGTCGGGCGATTTCCTCTTCGCATCGCTCCATCGCGCCGGGTTCGCCAACCAGCCGGAATCGGTCGGCGTCGGCGACGGCCTGAGTCTGACCGGCGTGTACGTCGCCGCGGTTGTCCGGTGCGCCCCGCCCGACAACAAACCGACGCCGCAGGAACGCACCAACTGTCTGCCCTTCCTGGTCCACGAGATCGACCTGCTGGCCGACTTGCGGGTCGTAGTCGCGCTCGGCTCGTTTGCCTGGGACGGGGCGCTGAGAGCTCTCGCCGATCGCGGCGAGCACCCGCACGCCAGACCGACATTCGGCCACCTGGCCGAAGCGCAAGTAGGGCCCTACCGGCTGATCGGCTCGTATCACCCCAGCCAGCAGAACACGTTCACCGGCCGCCTCACCCCCGAAATGCTCGACGCCGTCTGGGTTCGCGCGCGCACGGAGGCCGGCTTCGACTCCGACCGCATATGATGAGGTCCCATGAGCGAAGCTCGACTTCTTCTGGTCGATGACGATCGGGCGCACCTGGACGCACTTGCCGAGCGCCTGACCGGCGACGACTTCGACGTGGCCGTCGCCACCAGCGGCCCCGAAGCCCTCGAACGACTCGACGCCGCCTGGCCGGACCTCGCCATCATCGACCTGATGATGCCCGACATGGACGGCCAGACCCTGGCCGCGCGGATCAAGACCCGGGCCGACATCCCGATCCTCGTGCTCTCGGCAGTCGCCGCGGCCGACAGCAAGGCCGACCTGATCGCCCACTTCGCCGAAGACTACGTGACGAAGCCCTACGACTACGACGAGCTGGTGGCGCGCATCCGTCGCGTGCTTCGTCGCATGCAGGATCAGATCCCCGTCGATGAAGTCGCCCTGGGCGACCTGACGCTGGTGCCACGCAAACGCGACGCCATCGTTCGGGGCCGCCACGTGTCCCTCTCCCCAACCGAGTCGCGATTCCTCGCCACTCTGGCCGCGAGCATGCCCAGGCCCGTCTCGACGGATCAGTTGCTGCACAAAGTCTGGGCCGACTCGGACGCCGCGGATCCGGCCTACGTGTGGGTCACCGTGCGGCGGCTCCGCCAGAAGCTGGAATTCGACGCCAACGACCCTCATCACCTGCTGACGGATCCCAGCGGCGGCTACCGGCTGGCGTCCTGGGAGCTCCGGCGAGAGATCGGCCGACGCAAGACATAGACGCCGCCTGAGTCCTGCCCGAGTGCGATTCGGCAGGACGATTCGCGCCGAGAAGTAATCTATTGGTACCGGCGTGGTGCAGACGCACCGATTCCATACTCAGGGGACGGCTCAGGCAGTGGTCGGTTATGGCGTCTGCAAGGCGCAGCCACTAGTCTCCTAAGCCTTGGAGCACACTCGGGACGACTAAGGGAGCTCACATGAGGCTACTCGGACACCCATCGAAGCGGCACCGCTCGCGCGGCCAGTCGCTCGTGGAGTTCGCGCTGGTCATCCCGATCTTCCTGACCGTCTTCATGTCGATCGTCGAGTTCTCGTTCCTCTTCTCGAGCTTCATTTCGGTCGGGTTTGCCAGCCACGATGCCGTGCAGCTCGCATCTACGTACGGCAACACCTCCAATGCCGACACGCTGATACTGCAGCGAATTACGAACGACATAAACGCGCCGGCCAACCCGGCACGCATCGTCAGCGTCGACATCTTCCAGGTGGACACCACAACCGCGGACGCATCTCCCGTCGGCGGCCGGGAGACCATCTACAACTACGGCGGCAGCCACCCGTTCACGCTCCCCGACGGGGTCACCACGATCAACCTTCCCTTCTCGCAGATCCAGGACGGCTACAACGAGCCCAACCGCTGCAACGTGAACGGCGGGATCGGTTGCACCCTCAGCAAGACGACGGTTGATACGATCGGCGTCAAGATCACCTACCAGTACGCATGGATGACGCCGTTCCCGGCGCTGATCGGCGGGTCCGGTAACGGCCCGCTGCTTACCCAGATCAACATCATGCGTCTGGAGCCGGTGCTGTGAGGACGCTGCTACGCCGTTATCGGCGACTCGGGCAGCGCGGCCAATCGCTGGTCGAGTTCACCATGATCGTACCGATCATCCTGATGATGGCCCTGACCATCGCCGAATTCGGCGTCGCCTTCGGCACCAACATGACCATGATCGAAGCCACTCGGGGCGGGGCGCGAGTCGGAGCGATCCTCGTCGACGGCGCCGATAGCCTGGGCTGTCCGGGCTATGTCGGGGCCGCCAACGTCGACCCGCAGATCGTCGCCGCCGTGCAGCGCACCATCGAGTCGCCCAATAGCGGCATCGCCCTCGCCAACGTCGACTGGATCCACATCTATCAGGCTGATGCGAACGGCAACCCCGTCGCCGGGACCATCAACGAGTGGAAGGTCTCCAGCTCGCCCGGTGGCGGCCCGCTGGTCTGCGGGGTGCACCTCGACTTCTCGCCGGGTCCGGTCAACTGGCCGGCATCGGGTCGGGCCAGCGTGCTGCCCGCCAACTCGATCGGCGTCAGCGTCCAGTACCGGTACAAGCTGTTCACGCCGCTGTCGGCTCTCACCGGCCTGTTCGGCCTCTCTCAAATCACAATGGTCGACTCGACCGCGATGGACTTCGAGCCGTGAGGAATTAGCATGAAGCTCCTACACCCTTCGGCACTCCTGCGGGCCGGTATCAATCGCATTCGAACGGCCGCCGGGGCCGACCCCATAGACGAGGATGCGAGCCTCGCGACTCAGGCCAAGGAAGCCGGCCAGATCGTGGTCATCTTTGCCCTGATGCTCGTCGTTCTCATCGGGTTGGTCGGTATCGCGGTCGACACGACCTACGCCTGGCGCGAAGCGCTCCGCGTGCAGCGTGCGGCGGATTCGGCGGCCCTCGCTGGTGTCGTGTACCTGCCCGGCAACTTCGCCGGCACCGGCGGGGCCAAGGACACGGCCTGGGCCTCGGCCAAGATGAACGGCTATGCCGACAAGAGTGCGGTGGACATCACTCAGGGAGCAACGCCGCGCGAACTCGACGTCTCGATCAAGTCGGACGCGCCGACGTTCTTCGTCCGCATCTTCGGCATCAACTCGTTCACCGTCTCACGCTCGAGCAAGGCGGTCTACGTCCTGCCCGTGCCGATGGGCAGCCCCGACCCGTACTACGGCGCGTACGGCAACTTCAAGATGTGGGATACCGCTAACAGTAAGGACGTACCGACGACGCTGACCAGTCCGACCGGCGGGGCGATTACCGCTCGCGGTTTCTGGGCGACGATGCTGACGCAGGGGTCTGCCGCCGAGAGAGGCGACGCATACCTTCCCGAGCACCTCAACAGCGACCTGTCCGGGACCAACCCGTCCCACGACACCACGGACTACTACGACTACACGATTGACATGCCGCCGGGTTCTACCAATGGACACGTCTGGATCTTCGACCCGGTCTTCTGCAATACCGACGGACGGTACGGCACCGGCGACTTCTACCTGACCAGCAGCTCCTCGGACGCGGCCGTCAATACCGTCAACTCCAACTTCCTCCTCTACAACACCAACGACATGCCCTACACCCTGTCCGCTCACACGCTGCTCGGCTCGTCCGGCAGCCTCTTCGCGGCCGACAACTGGACCGACACGGCCGCGAAGGGTGCCGCTACGACATCGATCAAGGGCTCCGCCACTTGCACGAACCCAACCTCCAGCACGTTCCCGACCACGGACCCTCGCCACTGGCACAACACCTGGTTTGACCTCACGGCCTACATCCTGGCCCATGGCGGCCTGGCCGATGCCGCGATGAGCGGCGGCGCGGGTGGGCAGACCTACCGCCTGCGCACGACAACGGTCCCGGCCGTGGCCGGCTCGCAGGACAAGGTCAATGCCTACAACGACTTCGCGATCTACATCACGGATACCGGCGGGGCGAAGTCGCCCCAGGTTTCGGGCAACGGGGCTATGGAGATGTACACGCCGCTGCCGGGTGGCGGGACGTCGCTCTTCTACCTGGCGCAGATCGACGCGCCTTCCGGCGCCGGCAAGACCGTCGAGGTTGATCTCTGGGACGCCGGCGATACCAACGGCCTCAACGCGAGCCTGCAGATTCTTCAACCGCAGACCGACGGTACGTGGAAGCCGGTGAGTATGAGCTGGAAGGGCGTCAAGGTGGCCACAGACTCAGGGGCGGGCTCGTGCCCGAGCGGGAGCGGCACCTCGATCACGGCCACCTCGGGTTCGACGATGTACTACAACGGCTGTTGGCTCGACATCTCGATCAACCTGCTGCCCACCTACAGCGCGCCGCTCGAGGGCTGGTTCAAGATCTCGTACACGATGGGCGGGTCATCCTCGACCCAGGCCACGGACCTCACGACCTGGCAGGTGAACATCCGGGGCAACCCGGTCCACCTGATCCCGTAACTTCCGAGTTCGATGCATAGAGGCCTCCGGCGACGGAGGCCTCTTTCGTTGTCCCCGAAACCGGACGCGTCGTTCAGGGTCCTCGTGGTCCGCTCTGGTAGGATGCGGGTATGGAGGGCGTGGTACTGGTCCTGAATCAGAACTATGAGCCGCTCAACGTGTGCAATTTGCCGCGTGCCTTCCGGATGGTGTTCGGCGCGAAGGCGGAAGTGCTCGAGTACGACCACCAGATGATCCGGACGCCGCGGGCGGAATACCGTGCCCCCGCCGTGATCCGCCTCCAGCACCAGATCCGCAGGCCCCGGCCGCGCGTCAAGCTGACGCGCCGCGAGATCTTCGCCCGCGACGGCTACACGTGCCAGTACTGCGGCCGCCAGAGCGGCGACCTGACGCTCGATCACGTCGTCCCCCGCCATCGCGGCGGAGCCCATTCCTGGGACAACCTGGTCACCGCCTGCAAGGCGTGCAACCACCGCAAGGGCGGCAAGTTGCTCGAAGAAGCGAAGCTGCGACTCGCCACGAAGCCCATCGAGCCCCGCTGTGACGTCTACTCGGTCTTCACTCCCTACCTACGCGACGACCGCAACGAGAGCTGGCGCTCGTACATCTTCCTTGGCCACTGACCGCCGCCCGGGCCGCCCGATGCCGGCCCCGCACCGCGGACCACAGTCACCCGGTGAAGCCGCGCCGCCGCCCCATATCCCGCCCGCGGTCGCCGAGATCCTTGACACACTCCGCGACGGCGGCCAGGCCGCGTACGTAGTCGGTGGATCTCTGCGCGACGCTCTGCTGGGCCGAAAGGCGGCCGACTGGGATCTCACCACAGACGCCGGTCCGGAGCGCATCCAGGCGCTCTTCCCGCGTTCGATTTACGAGAACCGGTTCGGCACCGTCGTGGTCCGCCATCGAGCATCACAGTACGAGATCACGACCTTTCGCCGCGACGCTTCCTACTCCGACTTCCGCCACCCCGACTCGATCGAGTTCGGCGAGTCCATCGAGGAAGATCTGGCCCGGCGCGACTTCACCGTGAACGCCATGGCGTGGGGCGCCCGGCCGGGCGAGCCTTTCGCGTTCGTCGATCCCCACGGCGGCCGTGACGATCTGGCCCTCCGGCTGCTGCGAGCGGTCGGCGACCCGGACCGGCGCTTCGGAGAGGACGCGCTACGGATGGCCCGAGCGGTCCGGCTGGCCGCCAGCCTCGAGTTCGACATCGAACCCGAAACGTTCGACGCCATCGGCCGCAACCGGGAGCTGGCCCGCCACATATCCGGCGAACGCGTCTGCGCCGAGCTTCTCAAGCTGCTCGCGGCGCGCCGGCCGTCGATCGGGTTGAGGCTGATGGCCGATTCGGGCCTGCTCGAAGTCCTCGCCCCGGACCTCGCCCGCCAGCGCGGCCTCAGCCAGAACAAGATCGCCGGCGAGGACCTGTGGGATCACACTCTGCGGACGGTCGATGCCTCACCCAACAGGCCGGTCGTCCGGCTGGCCGCCCTCCTCCACGATGTCGGCAAACCGGACACGATCGATACCGGCCCATTCCACGGCCATGAGGCTGTCGGCGCGGTGATGGCCAGGGCGTTCCTGTCCGGTCTCCATGCCCCGCGCACCCTCCAGGAGCGAGTGGCACATCTTGTGAGCCACCACATGTTCACGTATGGGCCGGGCTGGAGCGGCGCCGCCGTACGGCGGTTCATACGAAAGGTAGGTCCGGGCTGCATCGACGATCTCCTGGCTCTGCGCGCAGCAGACAACGAAGGCAGCGGCCAGCCGGCGGATACCGGCGGGCTCACCGAGCTGGCGTCGCGCATCCGGACCGAGCTGGCCGGCAACGCCGTCTTGAGCCGCGACCAGCTGGCGATCGACGGCAATGACTTGATGGTTGATCTGGGCGTGCCCTCGGGCCGACACCTCGGTAGGCTTCTCAACTACCTGACCGAGCGCGTCATCGCGGAACCAGCGCTCAACGACCGGGCGATCCTTCTCGACCTGGCCAGACACGAGATACTGAAGTCCACGCGCGAGGCGACCTGATGTTCGAGCTCTTGCTACAGGCCGACAAAGCGCTGGCGGACGGTTCGCTCGATAAAGCCGAGCGAACGTACTGGCAGCTAATAGACCTCGATCCGAGCAACGCGATCGCCGTTGCCGGACTCGCCCGCGTAGCGCTCGAGCGCGGCGACGAGACGAGCGCCCGGGCGTTCGCCGATCAAGCGCTCGCGATCGACCCTGAGAGCATCGCCGCCCGTCGCGTGATCGACACGATCGCCCACACCGGTCCCACTCGCGACGACGACGCCATGGAGCTGCCGCTTCTCGCCGCCGAGCGGCTCGAGGCAATGAGCCGACGGCGCGCCACCGGGCCGTCGGGGGACGCCGATCCGGCATCCGACGAAGGCGCTGCCGTGCCAAAGACAGGCGGTTCAAGGAAGGTCGCGTCCGGCGCCGCCCTTGAGAATTCGTCGGCCGGAGGGGGGCAACCCAAACTCGCGGCCAGATCCTCCACGTCGGCCGCAGCGCGGGGCCGCGCCCAACAAGAACCTGCGGTGCCGATGGCCGGGGAGCCGCTTCGAGAGCGCCGCAAGGCGGGCCGCCTCGCAGCTGCCGCCGCCGCAGCAGCCGCAGCTGCCCGGGAGCCTGTTCACGCTCGCCACGAACCCCACCATGCGATGCCCCTGGGCCGACGGTACTTCGAGACGGCGGAGCTGAAACCGACTCAAGTCGATGAGTTCTCGGAGGCGGAGATGGCGGCGGCGATCGAGGCGATCGATGCCGTGGAAGAGCCCGGAGTGCCGAGCGGCGGATTTCCATCGCAGCCGGGCGGGAAGCCCAAGGACGACCAGTCGGATCTGCTTGGCGCGGTCGAAGCCACGGCGCCGGACGAGAGCGTGGCCTTGCGGTTGGCCCTGATGTCCGACGTCGTCGAGCTGGATGCCGCAGAACGCGACGCAGCCGCGTACCGGGACGTCGAGAACGAGGACGACTCCTTCGAGGCGGCCGAGGCCATGGCATCGTCGGCGCTGTACACCCAACCCCGGGCGCCTCAGGAGACGCGGCCGACATACATCGTCGCGGCGGCCGACGACTTCGACGCCGCCGACGACTTCGACGCGGCCGAAGCCGGTGCGGCCGAAGCCGCCACCGCGAGCCGCACTGCCAACGCCGATGCCGAAGCCGATGCCGTGGGCCAGACAGAACTCGAAGCCGAAACCGCCGCGGAGGCCGAGGCTATGGCTGAGGTCAAGGCAGCCGCGGCCGACGAGCCGGAGCCCGCACCGGTTCGCCATAAGTTCAAGATCGAGGCCGAGTCGGAACCGTCCGAGGAGGCCGCCGAAGCGCAGGCACTTCGCGAGGCTCTGGCGCAGGTCCTGGCCGGCGAGCCGGCGGGCCGATCCGCAGGCGCCGGATATGCGGGGGCCCCAGCTACCGCCGCAGCTGCAACCGGCACCGTGCCGCTCGACACAACCGACACGATCGAGGAAGGGCCCGCCACCGACGATTCCTCAGCCGAGTCGGCACCACGTAAGGGCGGAATCTTCCGCCGCATTAGAGGCAATTGACCAGAGCCATGCGAATCAATCGGCCGACGACCGCCCCGGAACTGCCGTCGGATCCCGGCGACTGGCGGCCCCAAGGTTACGGTCGCGGGCTCCGCCGCGTTCGCGACGCTATCGTCGAACCCGGCTGGAGCGGCGTCCGAGCCTTTGCCCGCGTCGGAGCGGGCGGTACCCAACTCGTCGACGAGGACGGCGTCGATTGCACCGCCGAGTTTGCCGAGGTGGCCGCCGCGATTGCGAGTGCAGCGCAGGCGGGCGACATGGTCCTCGACGGGTTCCTGACGGTGGAGGCGACCCAGGTCGTGGCCGGCAAGCCGCTGGTCGAGATCGCGGCCACAACCAGTCGCCAGGTCATGACCCAGCTGACCCTGGGCGGCCTCGCAAAACCGTCGGTCAAGCCGCGACGCCTGGACTCCGACCGCCCCGTGGCATTTGTCGCGATCGACTTGCTCCGGATCGACGGGACGACCCTGCTGGACATACCGCTGCTCGAGCGCAAGCGGCTCCTCGAAGGCGCACTGACGCCGGCGGAACTGGTCCGGGTCACGCCGTACGTCCGCGCCCCAATTCGGACGTTCCTCGAGACCTGGCGGGGAATGGGATTCGTAGAGCTCGCGTACAAGGACCCGAACAGCCGCTACCTGCCGGGCCGGCGAAACAACGACTGGTCGATCAAGCCGATTCCGACGAAGTAGCGCGCGCCACAACTCCGCCTGCCGCGCGTCTGCTGTAGCGGCGTCAAGAGGCGCTCATTGCGCTACGTATGGTAAGGTCGGCGATCTTGGACACGAATGAGGCGGTAATCCGGTGAAGGGTCCCTTGAAATCTCTTGCCACCCGTCTATCCTCCTTCAGGCCCGGGGCCGGAAGGTCGGAATCAGCCGGCGAGCCGGCAGCCCCAACGCCGAGCGAGGCGCCGGCACAGGGCACGGGGCGATCCCCATCCATCGCTGCCCTGCTCTCATTTGTGTGGCCCGGTTTGGGGCAGCTCTATGCCGGCAACCGCCGCCTTTTCGCCCTGTTCCTGATCCCAAGCCTGGTCGTCGTGGCGCTGATCGCGTACGCGATGCGCCAGGGACCGATCGCGTTTGGGGGCCGGTTCGCCGACCCGGCGTTCGATCTGGCCGCTCTCGTAGTTGTGATCCTCTTCGGACTCTGGAGGCTCGCGGCCGTCGTGCAGGCGTACGCGTCCGGGCAGCAGCGCAAAGAGCGTCGGATGGTCGACCGCGCCGTTCTGGTCGCTCTGGCCATCGTCGTGGTAGTCAGCCACGGCTTCACGGGCACGGTCCTGGCGACCACATACAGCGCCATGTCGAACGTGTTCGACTCCAGCAACGACCTGATGGCCAGCGACCTGGCCACGCCGCTGCCGGTTCAAACGCCGACTCCCACCCCAGGCACGCTCCAGTCGCCGACCCCTGAGCCGTCTGCGGCCTCCGACGGCCGGGTCACGATGCTGTTCACCGGCGTGGACTCGGCTTCAACGCGAGACACCCGGTCGTACGACTCTCTCATGGTCGTGAGCTATAACCCCAAGGCGAATACCGTCCAGATGGTCAGCATCCCCCGCGAGATCGCGGCGTTCCCGTTCTACTGGGGCGGCCGGGACAAGGCTTCGGACTGGATCACTTACATGCCCAACTACCTCCGCAGCGGCAAGATCAAGGGCGCTCCGGACAGCAACTACATCGCCCTGGTCAAGGAGATCCAGTTCCTCGTCGGTGTCCACATCGACTACTGGGCCGTGATGAACCTACAGGGGTTCATCAAGATGGTGGACGCCATCGGCGGGATCGACATCAACGCTCAGGCGGTTGCCGACCCGACGTACGACTGGCTCGACACGAAGCACTTCGGCGTCTACATCAACCCCGGCCAGCAGCACCTCAACGGCGCCTACGCCCTGGCCTATGCGCGATCGCGCCATGGCGGCGGCAACGACTACAAGCGTGCCGCTCGGCAGCAGCAGGTCATGCTCGCGCTGCTCAAGAAGATGTCGCAACCGGGCATGATCTTCCAGCTCAACAACCTGATCGCCCGGGTCGGATCCAACGTTGAAGTCGGGTCCACGGACGCGACAAAGCCGTTCAAGCCGAGCATGGTGGCGGACTATATCGCCGATGCCGAGGCCGTCCCGGCGAACAACTTCACCAACCTCGTCCTGGGCCCGCCCTATACGGCTTCGATCCCGCACAACCTGTCGGGCGGCAAGGCCTCGATCTGCCTGAACATCCCGATGGTCGCGACGCAGTCGATCAAGATGTTCGGCACGGACAGCCTCTACTACGGCAAGGATCGGCCCGCGAACACCTGCCCCTAGGTCCCGGCGTCACCGCCACCCACCGCGGATCCGCCTGAGCTCTCACCGGACAGCCCGGCTGCCAGGCGGCTCGTGCCCAACGACGCGGGCAACACCGTCAGGCAGCCAGCGGCAACGATGGCCGCCGCAATTGACGGGGTAAGCCTGCCCGTCGCCATACCGAGGGAAGCCGCGGCGGCCGGCAGACCCAGCTGCGCCGATGCGGCGAGACCGTAGGCCTGCCAGAGACGGGGGGCCGCGACGCGGGCCGCGATGAGATGGATGGACAATGCCGCAAGCGCCAGAAGGAACGCCAGCGAGACGGCGCGCGGGTCGGCGCCGAGCGCCCTGAAGTCCAGTTCCGAGCCCAGCAAGACGAAGAACGCCGGCACGAAGAAGCCCTCGGCCAGGCCCGAGAGTTGAACCTCGAGCCGCTCGGGCGCCTGAAGCCGTGCCAGCACCAGCCCCGCTCCGAATCCTGCCAGCAAGGTTGAGCCACCGGTCTGGCCTGCGACGAGCGAGAGTCCGATGAGCAACACGAGCGCGATTCTGAGCTGCAGAGCCCAGCCACGCGCTCGGGAAAGGTCGCGCAGGGCGAGGGCCCAGCCGCGCCTCTGAAGGTGGATGCCGGCGAAGAGCGCGCCTGCCGTGCCGCCGACGATTAGCGCATCTCCGGCCAACGCCAGTGGGATCGACGATGCGCCGATCAAAGTGAGTGGCATGAGGAGAACCGTCATCGCGTCGGCCAGCGGTATCCAGGCGATCAGGAGCGCGATCTGAGGGCCAATCAGACGACGCTCTCGCAGAAACGGGAACGCGACGGCGGCCGAACTCCCTGCGAGCAGCACCGGAAACAGAGCCACGGGGGCCTCCGGCGCAGCCCAGGCCTGCAGCGCGATGCCGACTGGAACGGCCAGCAGGGCCGTTACGCCGAAGGCGATGCATGCCGAGCGGGCGCCGGTGGTCAGCGCCGGCCCACGGATCTGGACATGCGAACCCGCCACGAGCATGAGCATGGCGAAGCCGAGGGCGAACAGGAACTGGTTGTCGGACGTGTCCGGTTGGATGATGCCGAAGCCCGTCCTCCCCAGAACCGCCCCGGCCACGATCTCGCCGACGATCGCAGGCGCGAAGGGGCGGCGCCCGACCGATATCAGCGGACCTGCCAGTCCGGCCAGGACGATGACGATCAGGGCTGCATACACGGCTGACACTCTAGTCGAGCCGGGTCGACGGCGAGGGACGAGCGGGTCAATCCGAACTGGTATGGCGCCCGACGTGGTACGGTCCCCCCGATGCCTTCCAGCGCACTCACTCCTGCAATCAAGGATGAGATCGCCAGGCTCGGTAGTGCCGACGTCATGGTCGGCATCCCGAGCTACCGGAACGCGGCCACGATAGGCCATGTCGTGCGCGCGGCTCAGGCCGGGCTCGTCCAGTACTTCCCGGATCTCCGGCCGGTGCTGGTCAACGCCGATGCGGGTTCGCCCGACGGCACTCAACGGGTTGTCGTGGAAACGGAGCCGCCCGGCTACGTCGAGCAGATACTCCTGGTCCACCCGACCAACCGTCTGGCACGCGTGAGCCTGACGTATCCCGAAGTGGACGGCGTCGGCGGCAAGGGCGCAGCGCTGCGGACTCTCTTCGAAATGGCGGCGGCGCTCGAGGTAGAGGCGCTCGTCGTGGTTGACTCGGACCTGCGTTCGATCGTTCCCGAATGGATCGAGCTGCTGGCCGGGCCGATCGTGAAGGGCGGCTACGACTTCGTCACTCCGCTCTACTCTCGCCACAAGTACGACGGCACGATCACCAACACCGTCACCTACCCGGTGACGCGGGCGCTGTACGGTCATCGGATCAGGCAGCCGATCGGCGGCGACTTTGGCGTGAGCGGCGACCTCATTCGCTATTACCTCGCCCAGGACAACTGGACCGAGGACGTGTCGCGTTTCGGCATCGACATCTGGATGTCGACGATGGCTCTGACAGGCGGGTTCGCCGTGTGCCAGACGCGCCTCGGGGCCAAGATCCACGACCCCAAGGATCCCGGTTCGGATCTGGGGCCGATGTTCCGCCAGGTCGTCGGAACGCTGATCTCGATGGCCCGCGACAACGCGGACCGCTGGCTCACGATCACCGGCAGCCACGAAGTGCCTGCTTACGGCTTCGAGCGATATGCGGACCCGGCGCCGCTCGAGGTGAACACGCTGCGGCTGCTGGCCCAGTTCCACGCCGGATCGCTGACGCTGGGCGACACGTGGAAACAGATGCTCCGGCCGGCCAACTTCGACGCGGTGATGCAACTCGCGGGCGATGCCGGCCGGATGGCCGAGTCGGCGGCCAACAAGCTCGGCATCGACCCCGAATCGGGCGAGGGCTCGGCCGGGCACGGCGGACTGCCTTCGACCGACAACCTCTCCGACGCCGTGGCCGACTTCCA
>Ga0302323_100000206_pt1 | contig 44758 bp, 31 predicted proteins | sample Fen_T0_3_FD_201950 | JGI IMG/M metagenome (GOLD analysis project Ga0302323, IMG submission 201950) | Peat permafrost microbial communities from Stordalen Mire near Abisko, Sweden - Fen_T0_3 | ecosystem: Environmental > Terrestrial > Soil > Wetlands > Permafrost | place: Sweden: Abisko...
GTTCACACCACCGCCGACGCGGACGAGGGTCGCCAGCTCCTCGTTGCACGACGACTCGCCTTACCGGCAATCGAGCGCCTCGGCACCGTACTGCTCGACGACATCGCCGTGCCGCTTCCGCGCTTGCCAGAGATGTTCCGACGCATCGAAGCCATCGCCGCTCAATCGCAAACGTTCGTCGCGACGGTGGCGCATGCGGGTGACGGAAACATCCATCCGTTGATCGTTTTCGACCCGAAGGACTCGGCGGCCGAAGTGCGCGCACGTACGACCTTCGAGACGCTGATGACCGAGGCGCTCGAACTCGGCGGCACAATCACCGGTGAACACGGGGTAGGTTCGCTGAAACGGGGCGGGCTCGCGCGCCAACTAGGTCCGGTCTCGCTCGAATTACAGCGAAGAATCAAGCGTGCGTTCGACCCGGATTGGATCCTCAATCCAGGAAAGGTGCTCTAGTCACCAGCGGTAGCCGCGCAAAGCTACTCGGACGATCCGTCCAGATCCTCAGCCAGATAGCTCAGAATCACTTCATCCAGCGATTGCTCGCTGATGACGCCGTCGCCGAAGATGGATGAAGCGCTCTTTGGTGGGACGGCCGCGAAGCGCGAAGCGGGGCGCGACCCATTGGGCGCAGCAGCAGCAGCGGCAGCGGCGGGATTGGGACGCTTTCGCAGCGATGGGGTACCTTGCGCGAGCAGTCCGTCCGGTTCGGCATTTCGCTCCAGCGACGTTACGGCCGAGAGTCGCTCCAGCGAGGAGACATCCACATCCAGTGGGACCGCGGTCGGTGGGGGACCAGAGGGTACGACCTTGCGCAGGTTAGGGTTGGATAGCGCGTTGGGTCGATCGGCGCGATCCGTGCTGCGTTCGTCGTCGCCGAAGGCCGACGAGATCGGCGGAGTTTCGAAATCCGGTTGGGAAGGACCGCGCCCTGGCACGGGCATTTCGATCACGGCAGCGGAAGGCGGGGGCGCGCTAACGACTGCGGCTACTGGCGGCACTCTACTCGGAGGCGGCGCTTGCTCGAAGGGGCCACACGCGCCCTCGAGCAGCTGATCCAAGTCGCCCATGCGCAAGGCCGTGAACATGCCCTTGTGCTGCTCTTTCATCAGGCTGCGCACGAAGGGCTGCATGTCCGGCCGAGCCACATGCTCGGAATACTCCGTGCGAGTCGTTTTGATGATCCGCCCACCGTCGGCGAACAAATGCGTCACGATGCGCGGGTTCTTGACGCCGGAGTCTTCCGTTTGGATGTGGAAGATGCGGCCCCGGTGTCGGACGTTGTTGTTGAACCCAAGGAGTGGGGGGGGCACGTTGGACACAACCAAACCCTTCACGGCAATTTGACAGGATACCACGCCCTGACGGCGGCGTGGACTTTGCTGCGGGGTTTAATGGCCAAGTTACATTTTGCGTCGGCTGCATCGTCCCGCTGGCCGTTGGCCGTTGGCCTCGCCTCGGGCTTGGCGGTCACTCGGGGCCTTAGGACTGCTCAGGCGCGAGGTGCAGCCTCATCCAAACGTCGCATTCCCTCCAAAAGTAAGGCTTCTGGGGTATCTTGAATGACTTGTTGAGGGGCCGAGAAATTCGGATCGAGGGAAAACTCACCTTCGACCAGGGCGAGCATGGCGAAAAACGCCTCCTCCCCACGCAGGGAAGCCCACAGCGCGTTGAAAATCAGCCCGCCAACGAAATGGATTTCGCCAGAATTCGCGCCCGAGCGGATTTTGAGGGAACCGGTTTTTCGACCGTACCAGAGCACCTGGACCATCTCGGGCAGGCCCATCTCCTGAAGTGAACCAGCGACCCCGCGCGCGGGGCCACCGCGGGTCGACTCGCGCTCGATGATCTGCTTCAGCTTGGCGACCAGCAGGTCGGACGAGACTGGTTTCGTCATGTAGTCGGTGGCGCCGAGTTCGAACGCGCGTTGCGCGTCGGTGCGCCCTCCGCCAGTGCGACCGGTCACGATCACCCAAGGGACCTTCTGACCCCAAGGCTGCTTGCGGGCTTCGCCCAAGAGCGCAAAGCCGTCGCTCGGTTGCAGGTCGAGTTCGCTGACCACGATCTCGATGTCGCCCTTTTCCAAGAGCTTGTACGCCTGATCGGACTGACGCGCCTGTGAGACTTCGAAACCCTGCTCGACCAGGCGAAGCTCCAGCACCGTCGTTTCTTCCGGGTCGGGGTCGACGATCAGCGCGCGGTAACGATTGGCCAAGAGGCGCGCTTTCAAGTCCTCACCGGTCACCGTGTGCTTGAACAGATCGACCATGTTCGGATCGAATATCGTGCCCTTGTAGCGCTCGAGCACTTCACACGCCTGCACCGGGCGCAGTGTCTTTCGAAATGGGTTCCGGGGATTTTGCGTGAGATCGGCGTAAGTGTCGGCGATCGCCAAGAGGCGCGCGCCAAGCGCGATCTCTTTGCCCGACGAGCCCTCCGGGAAGCCTTTGCCGTCATAGCGCTCGTACATCTGCTCGACGGCTTGCTCCACCTCACGCGGGAGCTGAACCGCTTCCAGCAAGCGCAGCGGTGCCTTGTACTGCTTTTGGGCCTGCGAGCGGTGTCCCTCGTATTCCGCGACGTTGAGCGTGGTCAGGTGGTACGCGCCCATCTTGCCTAGGTCGTGGATGTGGCCGGCGACTACCAGCGAGTTGCGTGTGACCTCGGGCAGCCCGATGCGCTCGCAGATCTTCTTGATCAGCCGCGCGACCTGCGCCGAATGTCCGCGCAAATCCGGGCGAGTGTTCTCGATCAGCGAGACCAGCACGTTCAGCGTTTCGAGATACGAGTCATCGTTGATCCCTTTGCCGGCGGTCCCGCTGCGGGGCTTGGCGAAATCGGCGCTGCCAAGCATGCGCTCGCCAGTGTTTGCTTCGCGCGCGACGGATAGCGTCAAGCTCTCTTCACTGACCAGGTTGCGCTCGTACACGTTGAGCATGGTCGTGAACTGTTCGTGCGCGCTGCGGTCGAGCGTGGCGAAGGCGTGAATGTCGCCGTTGAACGCCTTGTTGATCGCGGCCCGCACCGAACGCGGGCGACCCACGAACGCGCGTACCTCCTTCAGATTGGAGGCGAGCTGAATGTCGTGCAGGGCGGGCGCGTTGTCCGGGTTGGGGGTGACCACGCTGAGCACGTTGCTGGCGGTGTCGTACAGAACCGGGAAGATCAGCTCGCGCTCAGCCAGCTTCTTGGGCACCTTGTCCAGCGTCAGCCGATCGATGTCCGCCTTGGCCAGCTTCTCCGTGGAAACGAACCGCGTCTTGTGCAGCGCGGCCAAGTACTTGAGGAGCGCGAGCTCTTCCAAAAATTTGAGGTCGAGCAGCGCCTCCTCCACGCGTTCCCCGCTACGCTGCATGTAGTTGAGAGCGGCCTCCTGCTGTTCAGGGGCGAGCAGCCCATCGGCCACCAGGCGTTCGAGAAGCCGCGGACTGCCAACGTTGGACATCGTGAAGCCTCGGAGTATACCGATTCGCTCACCGTTCCGGCGGGTTTCGGAGGACGACTGTCCTCCCCAAAAACCCGCGTAAGCCCAGACTTATCGAGCTTGACGCACGACCGGCCGTCGGACCTATGGTCGGCTTGGGGTGCGCAGGGGAACGAATCTTGAGCGGCGATTTCTGCGGTGCTTGACGCACGGCGCGGCGAACGCTAGTAGACCGGCCCCTTTCCCCGCGGCAGTGCCGCTTTTGAGGTTCGTTAAGATGCGCAGTTACGTGGCAAAACCCGCTGAAGCGATCGCTACCCGCAAGTGGTGGGTGGTCGATGCGACCAATCAACCGCTCGGACGCTTGGCGTCCAAGGTGGCTTCCGTCCTCCGCGGTAAGCACAAGCCGACGTACACGCCGCATGTCGATACGGGCGACTTCGTGGTCGTGATCAACGCCGACAAGGTGAAGGTCACCGGAACCAAGGCGAAGAACAAGTTTTACCACACGCACAGCGGCTACCCGGGCGCCATCCGTTCGGAGAGCTTCGAGAAGGCCATCGTGCGTCACCCGGATCTGCCGGTGACCGAGGCCGTCAAAGGCATGCTGCCGAAAAACGTGCTCGGGCGTGAAATGCTCGGCAAGCTGAAGGTGTACGGCTCGGCCGAGCACCCCCACAAGGCGCAGCAACCCGCCGTTTTGCCGCTCTGATACGCAGTGATTTTCCGAGGAACACTTAGATAATGTCCGAAGCTCAGACGTACGCCACTGGTAAGCGCAAGACCGCCGTTGCTCGTGTTTGGATCAGCGCCGGTTCCGGTCTAATCACCGTCAACGGTAAGACCATCGACGAGTACTTCGAGCGCGAGACCGGCCGCATGATCGCCCGCCAGGCGCTCGAGCTGCTGGAGATCGTCGACAAGTACGACGTGAAGGCAACCGTCGCCGGTGGCGGGCACAGCGCGCAAGCGGATGCCATGCGTCACGGCATCGCCCGCGCGTTGACCACGGAAGATCCGGAACGCCGTCGCCCGCTGAAGAAAGCCGGCTTCCTGACGCGCGACGACCGCAAGGTCGAGCGTAAGAAGTACGGTCAGGCCGGCGCCCGCAAGCGCTTCCAGTACAGCAAGCGTTGATGGTCGGGGCCGCGCGCCCTGGCTGAAACAGAAAACGAAGTCCCCGCTTACCCCGGGGATTTCTCTTTTTTGGGGACCTCGGGTCCGTTCCAACCGGTCTTGCGGCTGCAATTGCCGCACCGGTTGCAGTACGCTGACCAACGCCGAGAGCATGCCGTCACGCAAGCTTCGGCCTGCCTCCCGCCCGGCTCACGATGACAGCTGCGCCTCTGGCGCGGGCGGCGGTGCCTGCGGCACGTCCGACGGCAGGTCCTGCCCGATCCCCGTTGCCACGCTCAGCCCGCGCTTGAAACGTGCGCTCATCGTGACAGAGTGCAGGTTTCCTCCGACATGCCCGATTTCAAACTGCGCAGTGAGTTCGAGCCCAAGGGTGATCAGCCGGCGGCGATCGAATCATTGCTCGGGTCGTTCGCTGCGGGCGTCAAGCAGCAAACGTTGCTCGGAATCACCGGCAGCGGCAAGACATTCACGATCGCGAATGTCATCCAAAAGCTTCAAAAGCCGACGCTGATCATCGCGCCGAACAAGACGCTCGCGGCGCAGCTGTACGCAGAAATGCGCGACCTGTTCCCGGAGAACGCGGTCGCCTTCTTCGTCAGTTACTACGACTACTACCAACCCGAAGCGTACATTCCGACCACGGATACCTTCATCGAGAAGGATGCGATCATCAACGACACGATCGACCGCATGCGCCACTCGGCGACGCACGCGCTTTTGTCGCGTTCGGATGTGATCATCGTGGCCAGCGTAAGCTGCATCTACGGTATCGGTTCAGCCGAGACGTACTCCGGGCTCTTGATCGAGATCGTCAAGGGTGAGGAGATGCGCCGAGACGAGCTGCTCCGTCGCCTGGTCGACATTCAGTACGAGCGCAACGACGTCGACTTCCATCGCGGTACCTTCCGCGTGCGTGGCGACGTCGTCGAGATTTTCCCTGCCTACGAGGAGGCCACCGCGATTCGCGTCGAGTTCTTCGGCGATGAAATCGACGGCATCAGCGAGGTGGATCCGCTGCGCGGCAAGGTGCTCAATGCACTCGACCGCTACTCACTGTTCCCGAGCTCGCACTACGTGACCCCACGCCAGCAGCTCAATCGCGCGATCGAGGGGATCCGTGAGGAGTTGCGCGAGCGTTTGGACTATTTCGACAAGGCGGGACGCTTTCTCGAGAAGCAGCGTGTAGGCCAGCGCACCTCCTACGATCTCGAGATGATGGAGCAGATGGGCTTCGTGCAGGGCATCGAGAACTACTCGCGCCACCTCTCGCAGCGCAAAGCGGGCGACCCCGCGCCGACCCTGATCGACTATTTTCCGGAAGATTTTCTGCTCGTGATCGACGAGTCTCATCAAACCGTGCCGCAAATAGGCGCGATGTACCGCGGCGATCGCTCGCGCAAAGAAACGCTCGTCGAGTACGGCTTTCGCTTGCCGAGCGCGCTCGACAATCGCCCACTGAAGTTCGAAGAGTTCGAGAAGCACATGCGCCAAACGATCTTCGTTTCGGCCACGCCCGGCGACTTCGAACTCGAACGCTCGCAAGGCGTGGTGGTCGAACAGGTGATCCGTCCCACCGGTCTGATTGATCCCGAGATCATCGTGCGCCCGGTGACTGGCCAAGTCGACGATTTATTGGGCGAGATCCGGATCCGCGTCGGGCTCGGTGAACGCGTGCTGGTAACCACACTGACCAAGCGCATGGCCGAGGATCTGACCGAATACTATGCGGAACTCGGCGTCCGAGTGCGTTACTTGCACTCCGACATCGACACGATGGAACGCATTGAAATTCTTCGGGATTTGCGTGCGGGTGAGTTCGACGTGCTGGTCGGCATCAATCTCCTTCGGGAAGGTTTGGATTTGCCGGAGGTGAGTCTAGTGGCGATTCTGGATGCCGATAAAGAAGGCTTCCTGCGCAGCACGCGCTCGTTGATCCAGACCATCGGCCGCGCCGCGCGCAACGCCCGCGGCCAGGTGATGATGTACGCGGATCGCGAGACGGACGCGATGAAGTTCGCGATCAGCGAGACCTATCGTCGGCGCGCGATTCAAGTCGCCTACAATACCGAACACGGCATCACGCCCGCTACCATCAAGCGCGCAATTTTCGACATGAATCCCGCGAGCGGGCAGACTGACTACTATGCCGTGCCCAAGAGCGGGGCACGCGAGCGACCCGACGGCACGACGAAAGAGCCGAGCGAGTTCGAAGTATTGGAGAAAATCGAGGCCGTGCGCCAAGAGATGTTTGCGGCGGCGGAGAACTTGCAGTTCGAGAGCGCCGCCCGCCTGCGCGACGAACTGAAGCGCTTGCAGGGCCTCGCCGGTGATGCCATCCCCGCCTCGACGCGTGGGCCGTCTTCTTCGCGCATCGGGCCGCGTTCCGATCGCCAGTCCGCGCGCCTCAAGGGCCGGAGTGCAACGCCGCGCAAACGCAAATAGTCGTTGATGCGCTTCCGCTCAGCGACAGACGCCGTTGATCTCTTTGACCAGGGGCGGTTCGCGCTGCGCGACGGTATCGAAATCGATGCGCTTTTGACGGGCTCTTTCTAGATCCCCGTGGTCCAGCGCGTCCGCCACCTCACGCAACGTCAGCGCGGCGCTGTCGGCGATTTGCTCGTAGCGCTTGACCCGCGGCGCCAGCTCATCGCTTTGCACGTGCAGCCCTGCTAGGCGCTGTGACAGCTCAGCGTAGTGCTGCGCCGTTTGGCGCGCTTGTTCTGCGATCTGCCTGGGATCGCTCGATGCGCCGGCGTCGGCCGTTTTTTGTGCATCCGGTTTGTTGAGCCAGGCGTTGACGGTCTTGACGAAGGTGCCGCACTCGCGTGCTTGTTGAAACTTACCGCAGCCGCCAGACAACAGTGCGAACGCACACAAGAGTGCGCGGCCAGCTTCGGCAAGGCGAATCAAACGGAATCGCCTCGGCCCTTGAGAGCGGCCACGATCTCCCGCACGTCTTGGCAACGTTCACGCGGGATGATCAAGAGCGCGTCGTCAGTGTCCACCACGCATAGATCGTGGACGCCGACCAGAGCGATCACGCGTTTGCCCCCGGGGACGGTGCGCAAATTCTCGATCAAGTTGTTTTGCGCGTCGACCAGCACGGCGGCGGCGTCGGCCACATTGCCCGCCGCGTCCTTTTTCCCGAGCTCCCAAACCGTGTGCCAACTGCCCAAATCGCTCCAGCCAACATCCGCTGGGATGACCGCCAGTTCACGCACTTTCTCCATGATCCCGTAGTCGATACTGATCGACTCCAGAGCTTCGAAGACGGCGATGGTCTCGGCACGCTCGGCTTCCGCGCCGCGCTTGGCGGCCCGCTCGATGCGCTCGATGCCCTCGGCCAGCTTCGGCATGTGCTCGGCTATCGCGTCGAGCATACTTTGCGCGCGAAAGAAGAACATGCCCGCGTTCCACAGATAGTTTCCACTGGCCACGTAACCCTCGGCCAGGTCACGGGTGGGCTTCTCGACGAAGCGCTGAACACGGCGCACGCCGGGACGGAGCTCACTACCGAGCTCGATGTAGCCGTAGCCGGTCTCGGGGCGGTTTGGCTTGATGCCCATGGTGACGATCGTGCCACCTCTGGCGATTTCGAACGCCTGGGCAACGGCCGCGCGAAAGCCCGCTTCGTCATCCATCAACTGATCGCTGGGCAGCGCAGCGATCAGCGCTTCGGGATCGCGGCGCTTGATGATCGCGCTGGCCCAGCCGATGCACGCGGCAGTGTTACGCGCGACGGGCTCGGCCAAGAACGAGCTCTCGGGGAACCAGGGCAAGGCCTCACGCGTCACACCGACGAGCGAGCTGCCCGTAGCGATGATCGCGCGATCCGCCGGGATCAGCGCTTCGATCCGGCGGGCGGTACGGGCGATCAGGGGTTCCGTTGCACCAGGGCCGATCGCCAGCACCTGCTTGGGCCGACTCGTGCGCGATGCCGGCCAAAATCGGGTCCCGCTGCCACCTGCCAAAATCAAAGCGAATGCTTGTGCCATCTGAGTAATGATTGCTTAGCACCACTCAGGCGCGCTCTGACAAGGAAGAGCGTGGGAGGGCACGGGAGGAGCGTGGGAGGGCACGGGAGGAGCGTTCATTCAGCGTGACAAAGAGTCACTCACGGGGCCTTCTTCGGCAGCTCCTTCAGCGCCTTTTGCAGGGCGTCGAGCGAGCTGCTGTAGTCCTTCTGGAGTTTCTCGCTGCGAGCGTCCATTTCTTGCACCGCGCGATTGGCCTGCTCGATCTCGATGTCCAGCCCCGTACTCGCCTTCTTGGCCGCGTCGGCGCGCTTTTGGGCGGTAGTCTTCGCCGGCTTCGAGGCGGCCGAATCGGTCAGTACCGATTGGGCTTCCTTGTCACTGCGCTCGAGCGTCTTTTTGACGTCGGACGATTCGGCGATCAATTGAGACAGCTCGAGTTTGAGCTGCTTCACGCGTACGTGCACGAGGTAGCTCGCGAGCGTGATGTCATCCGCTTGCTTCTGCAGTTTTTCCAGGTTCGCTTTGCCGAGCGCGTCCTGGTGATCTTCGATGTAGCGTTGCGCGTCATCGTGATCGCGTAAGCGATCCTCCATCGCCTTGTCGACGCCGTGGTCCAGCGCGCCGACCGCCGGGCTCGCGACGTCGACCGTGCACTCCTTCTGCTTGGCGGCATATTGCGCTGCGCCGCCGACCTTCTGGTTGAGCCCGTCCTTTTCTTCGTGGAAGAAGCGCGTTACGTGGCTCTGCTCCTCCATCTGGCCGGCGTAGGCGCCGCTCTTGCCGGCTGCATCCGCGCGGCTCACCACCGCCGACACTTGTTCACCGTCCGGACTCGTCAGCGCGCCGGGGTACTTGGGGAAGTCCGCGAAGATCTCGCGCGCGCGCGTTTCATCAGCCGCAAATTCGGTGCGGGCCCCGAGCAGCGCGACTGGATAACGTTCGGCATAGCCCGACTCGTTCGCGGCGGAGGCAAACGTGGGCGCGGGCTGAGTGGTACAAGCACTCGCGAAAGCAACGGCGAGCAGGGCAATCGAAGTCAGCTCAAAGGTACGCATGGCCCGGGACAGTTGTCCGAGCGACCGGCTCCGGTCAAGCCGGTGGGGCGGCCGGTGCCGCCGAAACCCGCTCTTTTTGAACGCTTGCGAGAATATTTTCGCGCAGGGGCGGAGTGCCGAGAAAAGCGCGCAGGGGCGGAGTGCTGACAAAAGAGCGGGGCACTCACTTGCCGGCGCGCACGCTGTCGAGCAGCTGAAGAAAAGGCCCGCGCGCCGCCAAGACGGTGTTGACGGGCCCAGTCATTTTGAAGAAATAGGCGCCGCTCGGCGTTTCGACGATCGCGCCTTCGAGCGCGTAGTCCTTCCTCGGACCTTTGCTGCCGCTCATGACCATTTGCCCGGCGTCGAAGGTGCCACGCTGGATTTCGACGGTGTGCTGGCGGAGACCGTTGGCTTCACGGTCGGCTCGCTTCACATCGTTCGCGGATATGCCGGAGAACTGTTTGACCCAGCGATCGACGTTGGCGTCGATCGACCCACCCTGACCGGGCCCGAAATAGAACACGGCGAGCTCGCCATCTTCCGTATCGCCGTTGGCGCGCGGGACCTCATAGCTGGCCTTCCGCATGGCGTTCTTGGGTGGGACGCGGCGCAGACCCGGAGGATCGACCCAAGTGATTTCGACCGGTGCCTCGGGCGAACTGGCGGTCTCGACCGGACGCGGGCTGGCGGACGCTTGCGAGCCGGCACCCGCATCGGTGCCGGTCGGTTCCGGCGTCTTCCGACAAGCGAGCCCCAACGCCAAGCCCGAGAACAGACAAACAGCTCGAATTTCTCGCCTAAAGTGGGCTACCATGCGCGTTCCCTGCTTCTAGCATGCGCGCGCGCATCATGATAGCAAGGCGAAGATGCACACGAGCGCACGCCCGTTCGAATGGGCCGTGTTTGGCGCCGTCGTATTCGGCGTGATGGCCATCGATCTCGCGCTCCTGGGCAAGCGCGGGCGGCACATGTCGTTTCGCGAGGCGGTGGTACGCAGCCTATTCAACATCGCCGCTGGCCTCTTGTTTGGCGGCTTCGTGTGGTGGCGCCTCGGGCGCGATCTGGCAGCGAGCTACCTCGTCGCCTACCTCGTCGAGGAATCGTTGTCGGTCGACAACCTGTTCGTGTTTTTGATTATCTTCAGCTACTTCAAGCTGTCGGACTCGCGGCAGCACCGGGTGCTGGCCTGGGGTGTTGCGGGCGCAATGTGCATGCGCGCGATCTTCATCTTCGCCGGCGCGGCGTTGCTTCACCGCTTCCACTGGCTCACGTACGGGTTCGGCGCTTTCCTCGTCTACACCGGCGTGAGGCTCGCCATCCGCAAACAGGAAGCGGCGGTCAATCCCGAGGATAACGCCGCGCTCAAGCTGGCCCGACGCTTCCTCCGAACGACCGAGGAGTTCAACGGGGATCACTTCACGGTCATCAAGAACGGAGTGCGCTACGCTACGCCACTGTTTCTGGTGTTGGTCGTAATCGAGGTCACGGACGTTTTGTTCGCGGTCGATTCAGTGCCCGCCGTACTCGCTGTCTCGAGGGACGTCTTCGTCGTATACACGTCGAACATCATGGCTATCCTGGGGCTGCGAGCGTTGTATTTCGTACTCGCTGGCATGATGAATCGCTTCCACCACCTCGGCACGGGACTGGCACTGATCCTGATCTTCATCGGTGTCAAAATGGCGATCGTCCACTTCGTGCCAATCCCGAGCCTAGTCTCGCTCGCGGTCATCGTGACCGTGCTCGCGGGTTCGATCGGGCTGTCCTTGCTCCGCCCGCCGGACGGCGACGCCGGAGCCGCCTAGTGCGTCGCTCGATGATGTCCCTGCAGCGAGAGAAGGCGATTGTTCCGCTTTGCGGTAAGTGGCGCAGTGCAGGCGTTCCCGCCAGGCCTTTCGCCCCGGAGCGCCACGCCTACTTCGCGGGCTGGCTAGTGCAGCAAGCCATGTTATTTCTTACCGTCGACTCACTCGCACTGCGCGAGCCCCTCGAAAGTCAATCTTCATGAACGCTTTTTCGGAACGTTGTAGTGGGATCTTGCTTCACCCCACTTCCCTGCCTGGTCCGCATGGCGTCGGTGATCTGGGGCCCGCGGCTCATCAGTTCGTGAACTTTCTGGCACGCGCCGGACAACGCTACTGGCAGATGCTGCCCGTCGGTCCGCTCGGCGGTGGCGCGTCGCCGTACGACAGCCCATCGGCTTTCGCAGGCAGCCCGCTGTTGATCAGCCTCGAAGTGCTGGTCGAGCGTGGGCTGCTCGAACGGAGCGAGGTCGTCGATCCGCGCGCGTTCGCCAGCGCCCGCCATGCGCGCTTCCCAGCGGCCGTGCGCTATCGCGAGCGCCGGCTACGTCGCGCCTTCGCGCGTTTTCAGACACGTCTGACTGATGGTGAACGCGCCGAGCTCGCTCGCTTCGTCGATCAACAGCGGCATTGGCTCGCGGATTACGCGCTGTTTCGCGCGCTCAAATCCAGCCGCGGCGCTGCGTCCTGGACGACCTGGCCGAGCGAACTCAAACGGCGCGACGCCAGCGCAATCGAGCACGCTCGGCGTGAGCTCGAGAGCGAACTGCAATATCAAGAGTTTTTGCAGTTCGAGTTCATGCGCCAATGGCAGACGCTCCGTGAATACGCGAACTCACGCGGCGTGAAGCTGCTAGGCGACGTACCGATGTTCGTCGCCCACGACGGATCCGACGTCTGGGCGCATCAAGCCATCTTTCAACTCGACGAACACGGCGAGCAGCGCGTCGTTGCCGGCGTGCCCCCCGATTACTTCAGCGCCGACGGGCAACGTTGGGGCAACCCGCTCTATGACTGGAACGTGCTGCGCGAGACTGGCTACGCTTGGTGGTTGTCGCGCTTCAAGTCCACGCTCGAACGCTTCGATGCGCTGCGCCTAGATCACTTCATCGCCTTTCATCGCTACTGGGAAATCCCAGCGCACTCGCCGAGCGCGCGTGAAGGTCGCTTCGTCGGCGTGCCGGGGGAGGATTTTTTCGAGAAGGTGCGGAGCACGCTCGGTCAGCTGCCGTTCATCGCCGAAGATCTCGGACTGATTACGCCAGAAGTGGGCGCGCTCCGCGATCGCTTCGAGATGCCGGGCATGCGCGTGCTCGAATTCGCGTTCGCCGACCCGAACGCGCGGGACTATCAGCCGCACCGCTTCCCCAAGCGAACCGTCGTGTACACTGGCACGCACGACAACGACACAATCGTGGGCTGGCTTGCCGGGCATGAACGCGCACGCACCGAGCACGACGAAGGCGCGCTGCGCGCGGAGCGCGAGCGCGCCCTGGCCTACGCCGGGAGCGACGGCCGTGAACCCCACTGGGACATGATCCGCCTCGCTCTGATGTCCACCGCTGACACCGCCATTTTCCCCCTGCAAGACCTACTCGGTCAGGGTGCGGAAGCGCGCATGAACGTGCCCGGCACGGCCTCGGGCAACTGGGAGTACCGCGCGCTGCCCAACGAGATCGATCTGGCAGTGGCCGATCGCATGGCTCGCTTGTGCGAGACGTACGAGCGCATTCCGGCGGATATCCGGCGGACGGGCTGAAGGAGCTCGGGAATGCAGCGCGCGGGGCGTTCGCCATTGAATAGAAGCGCGCCGGCTCACGTCTTTCATGGAGTGAGGCGTGCGCTCGCTCGTGTCACGTTCGCTGCGCTAGCGGCGACTTGCACGCTTTGCGCGGCCCCGCCTGCGCACGCCCAGGCCGAAGCACCGCCTGCACCCGTCGTCGAAGCGCCGCCTGCCCCGGTAGTCGAAGCGCCGGCGCGGGCCGAGGGCAAGCGTTCGCCTGCGACGGACACCTGGGGCGCCGGGGAGCCAGTAGATACCCCGCCGACGGCGGGCGCTGCGCCGGGCGCGAGCGAACTAGCCTCGGCTGCAATTGCGCCAGGAACAACCTGCCCTTGCCCTGGTCAAGAGCCGGAAGCGCGCGCGGGCCTGGCCGCGCAAGCCGTTCGCTACACGCTCGAGGGTGTGGAAGTGCGCGGCAACACGCGCACGCGTGCACAAGTGGTACTGCGCTACGTGCCGTTCAAACGCGGCGATGTCTTCGACGTCGACGATCCCGAAGTCGAGCTGTCACGCTACCGCTTGCTCGGCACGGGCTTCTTTCGCGACGTACAGTTTTCGCTGCGCAAGGGCTCCATGCGCGGCCTCGTCGTGCTCATGATCGACGTCGTCGAGCGCAACACAATCGTGATCAACGACGTGCGCATGGGGATCTCTGCAGACGCCGACACTCACGGCAATAAGCGCCCATTGACGGCCTACGCCGGAATCGATGTCGCGGAGACCAACTTGCTCGGCACCGGGATCACTTTGGGTTCGGCCATGGCAGTGGCCGAGCAACAACTCGCGCTACGCGTGCGCTTTTTGGATCCGGCCTTCCTCGGCAGCTCGTGGATGACCGGCGGGACACTGCTGTACAACGACGCGCGCGACTTCTTCGGCAACGCTTTCGTGCTGAAGGAAGATCCACTCGGAACCAGCCCCTCACAATCGGCGGTCGTCAACTACAAGCGCTTCGGCGGCGCGCTGGGCGTGGGTCGGGATTTGTCGATTTCCACGCAACTTTGGCTGTATTATCGGCTGGAGACGCTGGACGCGAGCTATCCGCTGGAGGCCTCGCACTTGCGAGGCTACCGCACGGAGCCGATCGACTTCGACATCATCCGCGGTCGCAGCGTGCTATCCACGCTGCGCGCTACGCTCGACCACGACACGCGTGATCATCCGTTCTTGCCCACGCGCGGCTGGCATGCGTCCGTCACTGCTGAAGTTGGACTTCAGCCTGCCGGCTCGGACTACGACTACCAGCGTGCCGAGGTGTCGGCGTCTCACTGGTGGCGACTGCCGTGGAACGAACACGTGCTGCGCCTGGAGTTGTTCGCTGGGGCAATCTCGGGCAACGCGCCGTTCTTCGAGCAATACTACGTTGGCGACTTCAGCGATTTTCTGCCTTCACGCGTCTTGGGCGTGAACTTCGACCGCAGGCCCCCGCCCAATTTCTTGGGCACGGACATCGCCGAGGTTCGCTATGGGCAATACGCTTTCAAGGTTGCTGGCGAATACCGCGTCCCGCTGTTTCGCGGGCACCGCTCGATCTACGGCATCGATTTTTTCGCCAGTGTGGGGATCTACGGCGTTGCGGGCACCCGGGATATCACCAGCCCGCCCGTCGGCTATTCAGGACTCTCACGATTTCCGGTCGATTTGACCGGGAATTTTGGCTTCCGCATGGACACCAGCGCTGGCGGCTTCGTGTTCGCCTTCTCGAATGTACTGGGCTTCGTGCCAGTTCGCGGCAAGGGGCCTGCCGGTGGTGAATAGGGGGCTCGAGCAGGGCTCGGGGACACATTGGGGGCTGGCTGCTCTGCTCAGCCTGGTCATCGCTTTGGTCTGCACTTTTTCAGTCCGGCCGGCATACGCGCAAGAAGCGAGCGAGGACGTGGTGAATCGTGAGGCACACTTCGAGTGGGACGCCGATACGGGGCTCTTGTATTTGGACTTGCTGTTCCGCGACATCATGAATGCGAATCTGCAGAGCAAGCTGAGCCGCGGCCTACCAACGACCATCGTGCTCACCGCCGCCGTGTACCGCATCGGCTCGGCCAGGCCACTGTCCACCACAGCGCAAACATGCAAAGTGACGTGGCACGTCTGGGAGGAGGCATACCTCGTCGAGGTCATGCGTCCCGGCTCGACGCGCCAGAGCTGGACGACCACCACCGAGGGCGTGCTCCGCCGCTGCACCGAGGTGCGCCACCTGCTCGCGGGTGATGCGGGCCAAGTCCCGGTCGGAGTTCCGCTCTTGGCAGCCGGCAGAATTCAGGTAAATCCCGTCAGCCCAGAGCTCCTCCAGAAGATCAAGCGCTGGGTGATGCGCCCCAGCGCGACTGGCACCGCTGCGCCCGGAGACGCATTGTTCAGCACTTTCACAGGTCTGTTTCTGCAACGGATCGGTGACGCTGAACGCCAACAGAAGTTCTCTACGCAAGCCCAGCTCCCAGCGACGATTCACTCCAAGAGCGTGCCCCCGTAGGCCGCCCGAGGAGGCGGCCTAGACCGAAGTGGGGTCGAGCCAGATCGTCGTCCGGCGCGCGCAGGCCCAGCAAGCTCGGCCGGGCACGACGGGCAGCGAGATGCCGACAGACACGAGAGATCGGCTGTCGACGACCAGCCCACGGGGTAGGCTACTGGCCCAGCCAATGACAGAACCCGTTTTTCCGATCGCGCTCTTGCTGAAGGGTCGCGCTTGCTTGGTCGTCGGTTCCGGTCCCGAAGCGAGGAGCCGCACGCAAGCACTGCTCGAAGCGCAGGCCCGTCCCATCGTCGTCAACAACTCGCCCGACGAAGCCATTCGCGCGCTCGCCGCCGCGGGTAATATCGCTCTTCACGAGCGCGACTTCATCGATAGTGACTTGGACGGCAAATGGCTCGCGGTACTGGTCGACAAAAATCCCACGTTGGCCGCGCGCATGGCCCGCCTGGCCGAAGGCGAGCGCGTCTTCTTCTGCGCGGTCGACCAGCCAGAGCACAACAGCTACGCTCACATGGCCCAAGCGCGCGCGGGGCTACTGACGATCGCCATCAGCACCGCCGGCCAAGCCCCCGCCCTAGGCCGACGCCTGCGAGAAGAGCTGGAGCGTCTGCTCGTGGCCGCGAAAATGTCGGAGTTCGTCGAGAAGCTCGCGGCATTGCGCCAGAGCACGCCATCGAGCGAACACCGAAGAGTGCTCGGCGAAGCTGTCTCGAGCGTGCACTTCAGCGGCGAGCTCGAGCTGTAACCCCGCGGCCCTTGGCCTAGTGCCCGAGCCTCTTCAGGTCCTACGTGCTGTGCCCGAGCAATTCAGGGACAGGCCCTAATGGACTAAATTGGGCGGGGCAAAGTTGAAGCCCCAGGGATTGTCGGGATTGGTCAGCGTGCTCGGGAACTGGCGATATTGAGGCGCGGCCTGCGGCACCGCGCCGCGAGCATAGTGCGCGGGGCCGACCTGATTAGCCCGGCCAGCAGACGCGGCCGTACCCAGCAGCTGAATGTATTGCAGGAGTGCCAGCTGCTGCTGCATCACGTACACGTCGCCTTGGCGCACGTTGGTAATGTTATACGTGTTCTGATTGATATCGCCGTAGTGCACATCGGGCGGGCGCGGGTCGAGTTGAGCCACCGCGGCAGACGCAGCCTCCACTGGCGGCGCAATCGCAGTCGGCGCAATCGCAGCCGGTGCACTCACCACTGGCGTGGCGGCGGCAGCGGGCGTAGCACTCGTAGCCACTGCTCGAACGGCGACCTCACGCGGCGGTTCCACTAGGGTGGTTGATACGTTCGTCGGAGCTGGTATGGCTGGGCGTTCCACCGCGGACGGCGCTTCCGCGGGAGCCGATGGCGTGAGGTGCGTGCGGTAGGCAGCTTCAAGATCCATCAAGACATCTGAAACGGCGCTGCCGGCGGGTGCCGGCTCGGCGCTGCCGGCGGGTGCCGGCTCGGCGCTGCCGGCGGATGCCGGCTCGGCGCTGCCGAGATCCTCAGTCTCTCTCGCGGGCGAAGGGGCGCCGCTGGCGTCACGGCCCCGAGCCGGTGCGTTGGCACTCGAGGTCACTGCCTCCGAAGGCTCACGGGAAGCGACCTCTCGCCCCCGCTCGGCATTGGTAATGGCGATAGCGGCAGCGAGCAGCTCGTTGCTGCGCGCGAGTTGCTTCTGCACGGGCACGGCCGCTGCAGTATCCGCGCGCCAGACACCAAGTACGACGGCACCGCTCAGGCAGCCAGCCACGAATGCACACAGCAGAGGCAAGCGGACCGTGCTCATCGATGCGAAGCGTAGCACGAGGCCGAAGCCACGGATGGGCCGCGAAATCGTTCCGATCGAGTTCGAATTCAGGCAACGATTTTCGAGACTTGGAAGCGCGACAGCGAGCGGGGTCAGACTCTTTCGCGATCGAACGGCTAGCCGCCGGTGGATCGGAAGGACGGGCTCGATTGACAATACTCGGTGCGTTCTGGAAGTCCGTTGAGTTCAGGCGCTCAGGCCTGTGCTCCGGTTGCGAAGAACCCGTTTGAATTCCAACAACGCTTTTGCATTGACGAAGGCCTCCTCGCCGGGTGGTTTCGGTGAGCGCGGGAGAACAGCGCTCTGAGTTGGCCCGCCTTCACGTCGGCCGCGCGAGGCCATTTACTCGAAGTTTGGCGTGGCGAGCGGATTGTGCGGCGCTGCGCCGGGCGTTGTCGCCGTCCCGGGTGCCGCGCCGTTTGCGGGCAGGTACGTAGCCAAAACGGCAATCGTGTAGAAGCGGTACTGGTGCTGGGTGTTGCTCCAGTCGGGAGACACGAAGGCCCGCTTGACGCAATTGATCGAACGGCGAGCTTGTTTGCCGCGCCACTGGCCGCTGGCACCGGGAAATAGGTGCAGCGCTTTGCGTTTGAAGTCGACGGTGAGCACGTAGTTGACCGTGCCTTGTTCGTTCGCCTTGGGAGCGCAGTCGGGGTTTTCACGCACGGCCTTGCTCAGGGCTTCTTCGAAGAATGGCACGCTGTCACAAACGTTGCCTTCGTGCCCGCCGTTGGCGCTCGCCCCGCAGCGGACGTGCTGAACCGCGGCCACGCGCAAGCGCTCAGCTGGCTTGCCGCCGTCCAGTGGAGTCACCAGAGTCCCTGCCGAACCCAATACCGCTGGAGCTTTGCCGGCGTCGAGGGCGGCGCTGGCGCTGGCCACTGCAGCGGACTTTCCGCCCGGACGGCGCAGCAAATACAAGGGCACCGCGATCAGAATACAGACCGCCACCAGCGCGACCACGATTTGGGCGCGCAGCGGGCGATCACGGCCGCCGGAACCCACACCCAGCCGACGCGACGAGGGGTCACCTGAACCGGAGGGAAACGTGGAGCGTGAGGGGGGTCCTGCCATGCCGAGCCGAGCTCCGCCTGAGTCCGCTAGATGGCTCGCTCAATCATCGAGCAGCGCTTGCACTTGGTGACCTGGTTCGACCTTGACCAAGGTTGCGGCGAGATCGAGCGCTTCGGGCATCAGCCCTTGCACTTGTGAGACGACTTGTTCGACGACGTTGCGCGCTTCATCCGGATTGGGACCGGCCATGATCAGCGCGAACTTGAGCGGGCCAATGCGGCCACCGGTGATGGGCACGATGCTGAGCAGCAGCATCTCGGTCAGTTCGACCACACGTTGCGCAGCGCGCCGTAAGGCCAGCATTTCGCCGATCGTCGGGCGCTCGCTGACGTGGCGATTGGGGCCTCGAATATGATAGCGCGCGACGGACAATGGGACTGCCGCCCATTCCGCAAAAGCGCGCTCCTCATCGAGCGCCTTGATCAGATGATCGCGCTGCAAGAGCCCGGTCAGGCCATCGCGGCGCGCGAGGTAAGCACGGGCGCGCTCGTGCGGTGGCGAATGCTCTTGAAAGCTGACTAGCTTGACGCGCGATTCACCGAGCTGAACTTCCGCTCCGTGCAAGAGCGCTATGGTTTTTTTGCGCTCGTAGCTGTGGTCGGCGTACGTGCCATTGGTGCTACCGGTATCTTCGATTGTCCAAGAGCCGGCGTTCCAGCGCACGACCGCGTGCGAGCCCGAGACCGTGGCCTCTGGCATCACGATGTCCTGTCCGCTTCGGCGGCCAATGGTGATCGCCGGCTTGTCCAGCACGAACAAAGTGCCCGCAGCCTCCGGAGCGTTGGTGCAGTAAGTAACCAACAGCGCCTGCGAGGAAGGCGCAAAGGCTTCGCTCGAGGCGCGACCCGGCGGTGCCCCGGGCGCAATGCGCTCGCGCGGGATCTGGACTTGGCTGGTGGTGAGCGAGCTCGGGTTGAAGAAGCGCAGGTGGCGCGCAGTCGGGCGCAGCGACGAGTCATCGGACAAGCAACGGAAGATCTGCTTGATCTCGTCGACCGAGAGGCCCGAGGGCACATCGAACATGATCTGCGAACGCATCGGTTTGGCGCGCGGGCGATAGCCGGGCTCCGGTACGCGACAGGTCCACATCTCCCAGAGCGTCAGGCCCAGGGCATACATGTCGTCCTCGGGGCTCGCGCCGCCCGAGCGAAGACGCTCGGGCGCCATGTAGTTCGGCGTGCCACCGTCAGGTGGTGCGCCGGGGCGCCGGGCGCTGAGCCGTGCGCGCTCCTGCGCGAAACCGAAATCCAAGATGATCGCGCGGTCACCGGTGACCATCACGTTGCCCGGCTTGAGATCGCCGTGGACCAAGCCCTGCGCGTGGATGGCGGCCAACCCTGCCGCAACCTCGCTGGCGATCTTGCGAAACTCATCGGCGGTATACCCACCCTGAGCCTTACGCCGCCGGATATGCGTGTGCAGAGTTTGCCCGGCGATGTGCTCCATCACCAGGATCGGTCCCCAAAGGCTCGGTGCGAGATCGTGCACGCGGCACACGTTGGGATGGCTCACCGATCGCGCGAGCAGCAACTCTTGGCGCAGCGCTTCGTCGTCCCCCGGCATGCGCGATTCTTCGCGCACCACCTTCAAGGCTCCAGGTTGCTGCGTGCTGCGGTCGTACGCGAGGAACACCTCACCCATGCCGCCCTTACCCAGGCTTTGCCGGATCTCGTAACGATCGTTGACGACGGTTCCGTGCCCTAACGGCGGGACATTTTTGGGGGATTGAGCCATTCAGAGCGGCGCTTCGGCGAGCGGGTAGCGTCCTCGATTTAGCAGCACACTGCAATCGGCTATGTTCCTAAGTGTTCTCCAGGCCGCCCTAGACCCGGGCGCGCGGGCCATGGTACACGCCGACCTGGCTCGGTCACTGGACCGGGCCCGTGAACGCGGTCTAGCGCGGCCTTTGCACCGGAAATCGGTGAAAAGGCCGACCAGGGAAGCCGGTGCAACACCGGCGCGGCCCCCGCCACTGTAACCGGGGACAAAGTCCGACAAATCCACTGGGCGCAGAGCCTGGGAAGGGTCGGACCGAGGACGATCCGGGAGCCAGGAGACCTACCGCGCCCACGCCCGCGCCCACCAATTTTGGGGGGTCGGTTCGACTTGCGATTCCGCGGGGCGCGGAAGCGAGACGACGCAGGGCGGCGATCCGCGCCCGTGCCGTTTCATTTCCCGTCCCGGTTTCGCGTAACCGGAGACATACATGGCAAAGCAGCACTTATTGATGTTGGGACTTCTCTTGGGCGGCGGCGCGCTGTTCTCGGCTTGCAGCGACGTAAAAATTAGGAGCATCGGGGATGGCGACGCTGGCAGCAAGGGCGATGCCGGTTCGACCAGCGAAGGTGGCGAGGGCGGCGAAGCCCCCTATCAGTTCCCGCCCAACCTCAACCCGCAAGGCGTCATCGTCGTGGGCCCGGCACCGGCAGAGCACACGCAGCTCCTCGTCGGAGGCACCGACTATGCGACCCAAGGCGAAATCGTCAGCATCACGCTCGGCACCGGCGCGGTCGGCAAAGGCGAGACCTACGCAGACGGCGACACCGCGGCAGTCAGCAGCGCTGGCGTCGGATTCGCGATCGAGCGCAAAAACGACAAGGTGCACTTGCTCGACGGCGGCAAAATCAGCACGACCTTCGATCTGAAGGAGGTCGGCACTGACAAGGCGCCGGTCGACAGCAAGGCTTACGTTCCCGTGCTCAACCAGAGTCTGATCGTGATCCTCGATCTTACCAAGGGCACGGTCAGCCGCCGCATCGACCTGAACGAATACAACGCTCCGGGCGACAGCGACCACAGCGCCGACGTCGCCGAAGGCGTTTATGACCCGACCAACGAGATTGCGTACTTCCTGCTGCAGCGCATCGACCGCAACTCGTACGATGCGAACTTCAATTTGCCGTGCTCCAAGAACCCGGGATTGATCGTGGGCATCGACACCAAAACCGACCAAGTCGTCGACTTGAACGGCAATCACCCGGGAAAGGCGATCGAGCTCAAGCTCGTCAATCCCCGTTCGCTTTCGGTCAACGGCGACGGCACGGCCCTCTACATGCTCGCGGACGGTTGCTACGAAGGTGCCAAGAAGACCAGCCGTGGAGTGGAAGTCGTCGACTTGACCGACGGCACAACCACCGTCGTATACGAAGCCGATGGCAGCGACTCGCTTGCCAATTACTACCTATCGTCCATGATCTTGACCGGCGGCGAAGACGCGCTGATCGCGTCATTCCATGATGACGACTTTCTGACGCATTGGACGAAGTTCGAGCTTACCGCTGGCACGCTGGGCGCGGAACTCGTGGGCGTTCCCGACGCCGTCTCCTTCGACGGAACGGATTTGCTGGGTGTAAAGGTGACCGACAACGTGGGCAAGGTGGTCCGCTACAAGCTCGCCACTCAAACTTCGACCACGGTGAGCGCCACTTCTTGGGCTGGAGATTATAGCTACGCTTCCAGCACTGCGCTCGTACAGTGAGCCACATGACGGCTCGGAGCGACGCAGTCGGCTGCTGATTCCGTAACAGTTCCGCGCTTGGGGCGCACGTGTGGCAAAACCGCGCGTGCGCTCGAACTACGCGGACATGGGCTCGATCTCGGCGCGTTGCTGCAAATCGGCGCGCTGCTACCTTGAAAAGGGTGATGCGAGCGCGTTCCAAGTTTGGTTTTTGCCTAGGAGTAGCCTGGCTGCTGCTGGGCTGCGGCCAGAGTTCGCTCAGTGCGCCGAGGCCTGCCCCTCAAGCCGACATCGAAACTCGCGCTACGCCCCACAAGCAGCCGCGGGAACTGCCACGACTCATCGCGCCGCCGCCTGCCTACGGTAACAAGATCGTAATGGCGCAGGCGAGCTCGCGCGAGTGCCGAAACTAGTCCCCGCGACTAACGCACTTTGAGTGTGATGCCGGACCAGGCCATGCCGCCGCGGTTGTCGTGTGCAACGGCCCAGATGCGCGACAGGCCGGGCGTCTTGGGCGCGTAGAACTCCGTACCGTAGTCGTCGTTCCAACCGTTCGTGGCGTCGTTCAGCAAGCGCACCGGGGATTTGAAGCCACCGGCGTCGGTATAGTAGTCGATCCACATCTGCTCGCCGACGGTGCGACCGAGCTGCTTGGCCGACACTTCATCGATGTCTTGGTTGGCGGAGTCGTGTTTATCGATCGTCGGTCGGAACGCGTAGCCGGTGCACGCGGGATCGCCGTCGTCTGCGCAAGTAGGCACGCAACGCGCGCTCTGTTCCGGGTGTTCCGGGTCATCGCAATCGAAGTCGACGGCCGGCGCGGAGCCGCCCAGCGGCAAGCAATCATCTTTGAGGCAGACCGCCGGATCTGCGACTGGCTGGCCGCGGAATTCGAAGCCTTTGATCACCGGGTTATTGTTGGAAATGCCGTCGAAGGAGTAGATCGAGCTGTAGCCGGCGACGAAGTCGTCCGCGCCCAGCAGCTTACCGGTCGTGTCCTTGCAACCAACTGGAAAGGAAGTAGCGTCGCTAGTCGGAGGTAGCAGAGTGAGCTCACCGGCGCACACCGCGAAGAACACGTAGGTGACTCCGTACGGCGCGTTGTTCGACGCATCTGCCCCCATCATGCGTCTAGAGATGATGTCTAGCGGAACGGGGAACGACGTATGCTCGGGGTTGCCCGGATCCTGAACGGCGACCATGTCGCCGAACGCATTCGGGTCGCTGAAGCAGGCGTAGTACAGATCTGCGGGGGGATCGTAGCAGGGCGGGGACCATGCAACCTGGACCTCACGCCCCGCGAGCGGCGAAGCGTCTTGCCAGAGCATTTGCAAGTTCACGGTCGCGCCGGGCGGGGCGTACGGCAAATCCTTCTGCACTGCTAGTACGCGCAGGGAATGCAGCTCGCTCGGCGGGTCGAAGTCCGGCCCGCAGCCGAGCAAGAACAGCGAAAGGAAAGTAGCCAACCGCATCACTCCGCCGGACATCACAATGCGCATCAGAACTCACCTCTCATGCCCAAGCTGGGAATGATCGGAATGCCCGTTTGGTAGGACTGCCGACTGTAGTTGTAATTGTAGGCTAGCCCTTCGACTGCCGCGTTGTTGTACACGTTTTGAATGTCGAGATAGGCGGAGAAGCGCCAGGTCTTGAACTGCCAGCGCTTGTCGATGCGCAGATCCAACTGGTGAAAGAGCGGCAAACGGGAGCTGAACGCTTTGGCCTGCAGCGGGGTGTAGGCACCCGCGTCCGAGGCGTACAACGCGGGCAATGCCGGCGAAGCCAACACTGGCGTGTCCAGCGGTCCCGAGACGATCCGGAAGCGGCCGCCGAACTCCCAGCCGCGCCCCAGGCGGTAACTACCGAGCATGATCAAGTTGTGTGTTTGATCGTACTGGAACAAGTATTGCGCGCTGGCTGGGCTATCCTGGCGAACGCTGCGTGAGAGCGTGTACGCAATCCATCCGAAGAAGCGCTTGCTCGGCTTGTACTTGAGCAATGCCTCTAGCCCGATGACCGAACCCAAGCCTTGATTGCCGTAGCTGTAGCCGGTTGCGCTGGGCGTGCGCGAGACTTGATTGGTCAAGTCCTTGTAAAAGCCCTCGACGCTGATGTCGACCTGGCGCGTGAGCTCTTGCTCGATGCCGATCGAATAGTGGATGGCGCGGTTCGAGGTAAGTCCCGGAGTACCAAAGACCGGGTTCGTCTCTTGGAACTGCGGCGGCTGATAAAACACGCCCACGCCACCCTTGAGGGTCGTGCGTCGCGCTTGCAATTCGGGGTGATCCGGATCGGCACCCTTTACCAGATCATAGCGGGCGACGATGCGCGGAGCGAAATCGGTGTGACCACTATCGCGCGCGTAATCGACGCGTACGCCTGGGATGACGCGCAGACGATTGGTCGGCTGAAGCTCCGCCTCGGCGTACCAAGCGGGGCGAAACACCGTGCCTTTTTCGTGGGATTCTTTGGGTGGTCTGGCGGCAAAGGGGCCGGAGTCGGGTTCGCCCGGCCGCGGTGGCTGCGGGAAACGCACCACGACTTCGTACGGCGAGATGGCGAAATCCAACCCGGTGTTGATTTTGATGCCGGAGGCGACCTTGAAACCGAACTCGTGCCTCGCGTAGATCGCAACGTTGTCCAGGCTGAACAAGAAATTGCCGACCGAGAAGCCTACGCTGTCTTGGCCAACGGAGACCATCGAGTTGCTCGATACGGCGCGTGACAGGTCGGCCTCGTACAGCGCTTGAGCACGCCAAAATGAGGTCCCGAAACTGAGCGTGCCGCCGAACGCCGGATCTTGCGCCGCCGGATCGGTGACGATGATCCGAAATTTGTCGTCCGAGCCGTAGGCTCGCAAGCTGAAGCGAGAGCTGCTGGTCTTGTGGTCGACGATCAGTTGATAGTCGTAGTAGACCGGCGCGGCCGTGACGCTGGAGCCCGCACTCTCCAAGACCGGCTTGAGCCAAGCGTCGATCCAGCTCCGCCGACCAGCTACGGCGAACGTCCAACCTTTAACGGGCAAGGGGCCCTGCAGCGTCAGGCGGCCGTCGATCAGATCGACCTGCGCCATGCCGTGGAAGCAGCCCTTGCGATCGGTTTGGCTCCCGTAGGGACCGCTGCACTGGGTATCGGGGCTGCGCAGGGCAACATCCACGATGCCGCCTCCGACGCGGCCGAAACGCGTGCTGAAGTTGCCGGGATAGAAGTCGATCTTTTCCAGCAGCTCGGTAGGCACCACGCTCGACAAGCCACCGAAGTGGTAGACCAAGGGCACTTGCGCCCCGTCCACGTACACCTGAGTGTCATTGGGCGCAGAACCGCGGACGATCAAAAACCCCGCGAGCCCTGGCGGACGAGCCACGCCGGGCAAGCTCTGTATCGAACGCAGGGCATCACCGCTGGTGCCCGGGATGCGGTCGATTTCCCGGCGTTCGATGGTGCGACGGGTCACTTCACGGGGCGGCCGTTCACCTTGAACCGTGATTTCGATGCCCTCGGACACGGGTGCCAGGCGGTAGGTGGCTTCGGTTTCTTCTCCGACTCCGACCTCCTCTCGATTTTCGACCGCCTGAAATCCTGGGGATTCGACGCGCACCTGGTACTTGCCGGGAGGCAGGCCCTCGAGGCGCCATGAACCCGTTTCGTCCGTGACTACCTGGCGCTGGGAGCCATCCGCGAGCGTGATGGTGACCGTAGCGCCAGCCAGCGGCGTATTGCTCTCCGCCAAGCGTACTCCACCGAGCAGGTTGCCGGTGGTGGGTGTTGGCGGCGGCACAGCAGCGCCCGGCTTCGCGGTCAGCGTGAACGAGTAGCGGTAAGGAATGACCACCGGGATGGGCACGCCGTCCCGGGTGGCCGGCTTGAACTTGAACTTGAGCGCGGCGGCCTTGGCGGCCTCGTCGAAACCGTTGCCGGCCGGCTCAGCCACGTCCGCCTTGGTCACGTTGCCGTCCCGATCGACCGTGAGTTTGAGCACCACGTCGGCCTGCAGCCCGGACTTCTCGGCTTCGGCGGGATAATCCGCGTGCTCGAAGTGCGTCAGCTCAGGCAGCACGATGACCGGCTTCTTCGGCGCCTCTTTTGCTGGCGCCGCAGGTCTGACGACCGCCCCAGAAATGCCGCTCGGCACCGCGCTTTGATCCGAACGCGCGTCATCCGACTGCGCGACCGCGAGCTCACTGCGAGCGAGCGTCGCGGCCACCACCAACAAACAGAATCGGGTCGGAGCAGAAACCATAGAAAGCCCGCTACTTCGCTAGTGCACACGGGGGCCCCTGACAAGCGATTAGGAGCGTTTAGGAGAGACAAGGCGCCGAACAAGTCGGTTGCGAGCGGGAGCTCGCGGTATTACGGCGGGCCGAAGTGAAAGTCGCCACCTGGAACGTCAATTCGATCCGCGCTCGCCTAGACCACGCTTGTGATTGGCTGGAACGTGTGCAGCCGGACGTCCTGTGTATGCAGGAAACCAAGGTAACGGACGACGATTTCCCGACCGACGAGTTCATGCGCCTCGGTTACGGCGTCGCCATGAGCGGACAACTTTCGTACAATGGCGTGGCGATCCTGTCTCGATTACCGATGAAAGAGATCACGATCGGACTCGCAGGGGAGCCCGCGGCTGCGGACCGGCGGGCGATTGCCGCAACGATCGCCGGCGTGCGCATCTTTTCGGTGTACGTGCCGAACGGCAAGAGCGTGAGCTCGCCGTCGTTCCCCGAGAAGCTGGCTTGGCTCGAGCGGCTGCGCAGCACGCTCGACCAGACCGCGAACCCGAACGGCGACGTGCTCGTGTGCGGCGACTTCAACATCGCCACCGACGATCGAGACGTGTACGCGCCCGAGCTGTTTCGTGGCAAAGTCCACTTCCACCCCGACGAACACCGAGCGCTGGCAAAGATCCGCGATTTCGGATTGAAGGACGCGTTTCGGGAACACCACACTGAAGCCGGGCTTTACAGCTGGTGGGACTACCGCGGTGGAGGCTTTCGCAAGAACGAGGGCCTACGCATCGACTACGTCTTCCTCTCGGAGTCGTTGGCCAGGCGCTGCCGCAGCGTGAGCATGGATACGGAACCGCGGCGGTTGGATAAGCCGTCCGATCACATTCCAGTGATGGTCGACCTCGACTAGGATCGCTGTTCTTTTTTTATGGTCACAGATCGCGTCACGCCTCGGCGCAGCCTTCGGCGTCCAGGTGAGTCACGCTTCGCAATCCCCGAAGGGGGAAACCCTGCGGCGGCGCGGGCCGCGATGCTCTTGGCGATCTTGCCGAGCAAACTCGGGCCCTTTCGGATGTCCCAAGATGTAGTTGGAATTCAAGCCACTTTTCGTTTTTGAGCCCCGCTGGCTGCCACCGAGCACCTGGGTGGCGTTTCTGACCGGCCGAGTTACCAGGACCCGCCGTGTCAGTCGCGGCGAAAGCCGAAGCCCGCGCGACAGGCACGGGCGGCATCCACACTGACGCGGCCGTGTTCGAAGTAGCCTTCGAGCTCGGGCTCGGCCTGGAAGGCGCGTGCCACGCGCGCGAGCGCGACCAAGTACACGTACTCGCGCGCGAGCCCGCCGCCGCGCAGCGCGCGACAAGCCGCTTCGACTGCGCTGGTGATGTCTTGGCCGAGTCCCAGCAATTGAAGCACGATCTCCTGGAAAGATGCGCCCGAACGCACTGCGCGCGCAGCCAAATGTCGCCGCGCCAATTCACGACGACGCGCCCCCTCCAGGACACCCGCGCCGCGTTCCAAGAGCAGCGCTCGGCCCTCTTCGTCGTCACTGCTTTTGGCCGCCCCCACTCGGAACAAGCCGAGCGCCTCGCGCTGTGCCAACACGCGAGGCCGAACGTGACCCTCGATTTCATGAAGCACGATGCGTGTCACTGTGTCGCGACTGTGCCAAAGCCCCGCGCGCACGCCGACGAAGCCGTCGCCGACCGACGCGGCGGCGGCCTGATTGCGGATTTGCACGCGCACCGGCAAGCCCTCGGCCGCGCGCTCCAGGGCACAAATCAAGCTCTCGGGATCCGCGCGGTCGTCGCTGCGATGCAGCACGGTCCTGGCATCGTCCGCAGCTCCGATCCAACGCGCTGCCCAGGCGTCAGCGGAATCTGCATCAGGGGATGATTCGAGCGGGTAGCGACGGGCGCAGCTAGCGACAAATTCCGCCGTCCCGATTTGCTCCGCCGCTTGCGCTTCGCACTCGAGCTCGAGCGCTCGGGCCCCGTACGCGGCGCCCAGTGCGCCCAGCCCGCCGATGGCCTTCGCGGCAGCCGAGAGCGCTGCGCGCAGCTGACCGAGTGCTGGTGGTGCCGCGTATTCGAAGCTTGGCGCGCGCTGCCGCCCCGAGCCGTAGTCCTCGATCAGCGCTTCGCGTTCGGCAACGGCATTGGTCGGTTGCGCGCGATCGATCAGCCGAATTTCGGCCTCGGCGCGGCGCAAGAGCTGCTGCGTGTTCTGGAAAAGGGGGGTCCGATCCAGCTCGATCACACCGCGCGGTTGCGGGGCGATCGCCATGGCTTAAAGCTTATTGGCAGCGATGTTCGCGAGTTCGCTGCGTTCGCCCTTGGAGAGCAAGATGTGACCGACGATCGGTTCGCCGCGCAAGCGGTCAGCCGTGACGGACAGGCCGTTCGTTGCATTATCGACGTACGGGTTGTCGATCTGAAACGGGTCACCGGTGAGGATGATCTTGGTGCCCTCGCCGCAGCGGGTGATGACCGTCTTTACCTCGTGCGGAGTCAGGTTCTGCGCTTCGTCGACGATTACGTACTGGTGCGGCAAGCTGCGGCCGCGGATGTAGGTGAGCGGCTCGACCTGCAGTTGGCCTGCGTCGAAGAGTTCCTCGAATCCGCGCACGCCGCGCCGCTTGCTACCGCCAGCCACCAGCAAGAACTCCAAATTGTCGTAGATCGGTTGCATCCACGGGTTCAACTTCTGATCCACGTCCCCTGGCAAGAAGCCAATGTCACGACCGAGCGGCATCACTGGGCGGCTGACCAAGAGCCGGGCGTAGGCGCCGTCATCGACGACGCGGCGCAGGCCCGCGGCCAGCGCCAGCAACGTCTTGCCCGTGCCTGCTTTGCCGACCAGGGTAATCAGCTTCACATTGTCGTCGAGCAACAGATCGAGCGCAAACGCCTGCTCTTTGTTGCGTGGGCGAATTCCGAGCAGCCCCTCGCGTGGCGTCTTCAAAGCGCGAATTTCGCGCGGCTCGTTGTGAAACCGACCGAGAGCGGTGCGCGGGCGAGCGCTATCGTCACGCAGCACCACACAAGCATTGGGATTGATCTTGTCGGCGTCGGCAGGCTTGAGCGAGCTCGACTCGAAAAATTTGTCCAGCTCGGCGGCAGTCACCGCCAGTTCGATCATGCCAGTCTCGACGCGATCCAAGTCGACAGCGGAATTTTCGTAGGTCTGGGTGGTGAGGCCGAGCGCGTCTGCACGGATGCGCAGGTTCACGTCCATGGTCACGAAGATCGTCGGTTTGTCCGGCGACTCGTCGCGGAACTCCAGCGCGGTCTGCAAAATCGCGTGATCGCCGGTGTTCGGGTTGAGTGCGATCTTCAACTCCAGGCGCCGTTGCGGTACGTGCACGCGGAGCGATCCGCCGTCAGGCAGGTCGACGCCTTTCGACAGCGGGCCCTTGGCACGCTGTGCGTCGAGTAGACGCGAGACGGTGCGCGCGTTGCGACCTCGCTCATTCGCGTCGCGCTTGAACTGATCGATCTCCTCGATCACGTAGATCGGCAGGATGACGTCATTGTCCTCGAACTTCAGGAATGCGTGCGGGTCGTGGATCAGAACATTCGTATCGAGGACGTAATTCTTTTTCATCGTCACCTTGGCGCCTAGCGCGCCGACGCAGGGCGGATAACCCTGCCCCGCATTCCGCGCAACGAGGAAACCCTCGCTGCTCACGTACGGCCTCAGGGTCGCACAAATGCCCTTTTACATCCAGACGTTATGCGCCAACACTGGCGCCGCGAGAAAATCCGGCGTCGGGGTCGGTTTTGGCGCTCGGGTTGACGCTTCGAGCACGATTCGGGCAGCCGACAGCCAGCAGTTTTCCCGAGTGGTGATGCACGCGCTAGGCTCACGCGGTGACTGGGCGCTCTCGCTCGTTTTGGCTATCTGCAGCTGCGCTCGCTTATGTATGCGTCGGCGCCGCACATTTGGCGGGCAGTCCCCTGCCCTGGTTCGCCCTGCTAGCGCTGCCGGCACTGCTCGCCGAGGCTTGGCGGCGCACCGCCGTGCCCGCGGACAAGGACGACGTTTCGCTCACTTCTCGTAGTGCGTTGCGCGCCGCGGCCTGGGGTAGCTTGATGTGGGTCGCCGCGCGCAGCGGTCCTGCTGGTCGGCCCGCACTGGATGCCGCGGCCAACCTGGGCGCCGGCACTGCGGCGGTGGCGGCGTTGGTCGCAATCGCGCGCATCGCCCCGCGAACCGGACTGCTCAAGCCTCCGAAGCAAGCGCTGTCGCTCGACGCAGCAACGTTTGCCGGCTTGCTCTGGGCGATTGCCACCGCGCTGCCGCTCGGCTTCGCGTTGCTGCCGGCGGAGCGCGTACGCCTCGATCCGCTGATGATCGATTATGCGACGACCAGCGCCGCAATCGCGTCGCTCTTGGTCTTCGTCGCGGCGAGCTTTCGCTTGCACGCGCTCCGTCGCCTGGAACTCGGTGTGGGCGATCGCGCGTCCGGCGCGCTTTCGCTCGCCATCACGACCTTCTCGGTGGCCATCCCTGCCGGTCTGCTCGACGTCGCACCGCCCGATCGCATCCTGCCAGTGGCGGTTTGCGTCGCCGCCTTGTCGATGACTTGGGCGGCGACGACTCCGGAACCCACCACCGTCTCCAGCGGATTGCGCGGGATCCTCTCGATTTTGATCTTGGGCACGCCGATCATTCTCGGCGGGGGTGCGGTGATCCGCTCCGCACCGGAGCACTCCGGCGCGATCTTGCTGGCCGCGACCACGCTCTGCATCTTCGTGGGTTTGATTGCACGTGCGGTAGCAAAACCACTGGGCCCGGAACAATCGCGATGGCTCGACGCCATTGAAGCTGCCAGCCGCGGCGCGCTGCAACCCGAACCAGACTCGGCACTGTGCGCAGCGCTCGAAGCGCTGGGCAAGACGGGCACGACACCCGACGCGCGCCCCGCGATCTTCCGCAACAACCCGCCCGAGATGCTGTCGGTGGACGTCGCCGGCTATTTACACGTCGAGCCCGCGGAAGCGCCGCTCCGTTTGTACGAGCTGGCCAAGGAAGAGCCGGAGCGAACGCTGCGCGCAGAAGCCCTGCGGGCACTCGCGGTACGCCGGCCCGAGGTGCGCCCGCTGATCGCCTGGTTCGAGGATCGACGCGCATTCTCGGCCACGCTCGTGCTCGACGAAGACGGCGCGATCGGCTTCATCTTGCTCCCCGCAGGCACTCGCACTTCGGCAATGACGCTCGAGGAGGCGCGCGCCGTGCGCGTACTCGGGGACCGCATCAGTGCGCTCTTGGCCGTCTCGTCCGCGCTCGCGCGCTCGCGCGAGCGCGAACTCAGAGCGGTCGCCCGCGCGGACCGCGTAGACGACGAGTGCAAGCGACTCGAACACATCATTTTCGCGGCCTCAGGCCGACATTTGGAACAGGCTGAGCGGCTCGCGCGCAGCGTGCGTACGACCGCCTATAGCCCCGCGGCGCGTCAGGCCCTGGAGCGCTTGGAGCGCTTGGGCAAGCAGGGCGCACCGATCTCGCTCTTGGCGCCGCCGGGGGTCGAAGCCATCGGCTGGGCAGCGCACGCGCACCTTTCGAGCGGGCGCGCGGGCGGCGCGTTCGTGATCGTCGACGGCACCAATCCGTCCGAGCATACGCGCGAGATCTGGGAAGACCAGCAGCGCTCGCCGCTGGTGCTGGCCGACGGCGGAACGCTCACCATTTTGGATGTCGCCGTGCTGCCGCTCGAAGTCCAAGACTACATCGCGCAATCGTTCGCACGTCGCCAAAATTCGCCGCTGGTTTCAGCGGTGGCCAAGCCGGGGCTGTTCGTGACCTTGCGTGTGCCACTCACGCGCTTGCTCGAGGAGCAGCGCCTCAGCCGTGAGTTGTCGCGCTGGTTGGGAGCGTCGGAAGTCCTGCTGCCCACCCTGGCCGAACGGCCCGAAGATCTTCAGGCCTTGGCGCTCGAAGCGCTGTCGCGCGTCGGGCTATCTCTGCGCGGTGAGCCATTGGGCCTAGAGCCGGCCGCGATGCGCTTGCTCGCAGAGCACGATTGGCCAGGCAATGAGCTCGAATTTCGCGCTCGGCTGCTTTCGGCTGCGCGCCGCGCACCCGGCGCGGTGGTGCGAGTCGAAGACTTGCTCGCGACCGGCTTCGCTCCGGCGGCCCCGAACGAGCTGGAGTTGTCCCCGTCACCGCCGCTCGTCGTGCGACGACCACGACCGCGCCGCGCGCCCCGCGGTCGGTGAATGAGCGGCGGGATCGGGCTCGGTTCCCCTTTCTCGCGCCCGGCGAACCTCGACGTCAGTCTTCGAACTGGAAGGGGAATCAGGCGACTCGGGTAGCCTCAAATGCGCCCCGCCAAAGACGGTTCCCTTCGCCCTAGTCGACGTCCGCGTCCATGCGGACTAGTCTTTCCGACCGATCGTGTCTCTCGCCCCCATCACCGAACGTAGAAAGCTGGGCGACCGCTTCGTCGTGGAACGCGAGGTGGGGCGCGGCGGGGCCGGTATCGTTTACCGCGCCTACGATTTGCAGAGCGAGCAGGTCGTTGCTTTGAAGGTGATCGCGTCGGAAACCGGTGACGCGCCCGAAGAAGAGGCGCGCTTCACGCGCGAGGGCCAGCTGCTCGAAAATCTCGACCACCCGGGCATCGTCAAGACCGTCGGCTTCGGCGTTTTCGACGAGAGCGGGCTGCCCTTCGTAGCCATGGAATGGCTGGATGGTGAGGACTTGGCGGCGCGGCAGAAGCGTGAGCCCCTGACCATCCCTCAGGCGGTGGAGTTGGCCGTGCATGTTGCACAAGCGCTGCAGGCCGCCCACGCCGCGGGCGTGATTCATCGGGACATCAAGCCTGGCAATTTGTTCCTGTGCAAAGCGCCGGGTAACGACGGATTTCTGGGGCCCTGGCAGGTCAAGTTGGTGGACTTCGGCGTCGCCGCCAAGAGTGACATCCGCATCACGCGCACCGGTGATGTCGTGGGCACCCCCGCATACATGGCGCCCGAACAAGCACGCGGCGATGCGCCGATCGACGCCCGCTGTGACATTTACTCGCTCGGAGCCACGCTGTTCGAGCTGATCGCCGGACGCCCACCGCACGTCGGGCCGACGGTGATTGCAACACTGGCTCGCTTGGTCACCACCGCACCGCCGCGCTTGAGCGAGTTGCGTCGCGATACGCCGCCCGAGATCGACAACTTGGTGAGCAGCATGTTGCACACCGATCCCGCGTCGCGTCCGAGCAGCATGACCGAAGTGCTGGCGATGCTGCACCACGCCTCGGAGGACGTGGAACGGATGAGTTGGATCGAGCAGGTGCCAGATCCGCGCTCCTCGCGCTTGGGTTCGAGCGCGTCGCGCCTGGTGACCTCGATCGTCGCGATTCGTTTTGCTACCGCTTCTGCGCGCGAACGGGCGCTCGAACAGCTGCGGCAGCGCGGCGCGGACGCCGTCCCCCTCGGGCAAGATTCGATCGTCGCACACCTCGGCGCGCGGCGCGCCGTCGGCAACGAAGCCGCTGTGGGATTGGAGTTGGGGCGTCGCTTGGCGCGCGCGGGCGCTCGGGTCGGCGTGGCCAGCGGGCGCGCGCGGCTGGATTGGGCTCACGACATTGGGGAAGTCTTGCCCGTCGGTGAAGTGGTCGATCGCGCATCCTCGCTGTCGCGAGACGCGGAGGCCGGAGTCGTGCTGGCAGATGCCACGACCAGTGAACTCGGTCGGGGACGCTACGAATTCCGCACCCGCGACGACGGTTCTTCGGTCGTGGGCGAACCCGTGCACGGGCGGCGCGGCGCGGGCGGCGCGCCCTTCGTTGGACGCGATCCAGAGCTCGCGCAGGTGCTCAGCGCGTTCGAGCGCTCACGGCTCGATACGACACCGATTTTGGTGTCGATCGCCGGGCCGCCGGGCATCGGCAAGAGCCGCTTGCGGCGCGAAGTCATGGCGCGCATCTCGGCGCAAGCCGAAGCGCCGCACATCGTCCTGCAACGCAGTGAAGCGTACGCGCAGGGGCACGCGCTGGGCGCGGCAGCGGACGTGCTGCGCGGGATCATCAGCCTGCCCAAGGGGGCGACCAGCGCGGAGGCCGCCAAGGCCATCGTATCCCGCCTCGGTCCATCGACGCGCGAAGAGCTTACGGCCAAAAATCGCGATCTCCTCGCGCGCTTGTTGGCCAACGAGCCGCTGCCCGAAGGCCTAGACCCGCGCGGTTCGCGCGACGTCCTGTGGTTGGCCATGACCGACCTGGTGCTGCAGGTCGCCAGCACCCAGCAGACCGCGATCTTGATGGAAGACCTGCAATGGGCCGATCCCGAAAGCATCGGCTGGCTCGACCACATGCTCGGCCGCGCTACCGGGCGAGCCCTGGTGGTGATGGCACTCGTGCGCCCCGACTTTTGGTCCGATCAGGCAAGCCGTTTCGCGGGTCGCGATCACGTGCGGCTGGAGCTCCGGCCAATCTCCAAGCGAGCCTCGCGCGCGATTGCGCGTGCCGTGGTGGGCGAAACGGTGGCCGAAGACATCGTCGAACGGATCGCCGAGCAGGCCGCGGGCCTTCCGCTATTTGCCGAAGAATTGGCCCGGTTGAGCGCCTCTGGTCGGGACACTGCACACGCCCCGACGATCGAAGCCGCGATTCAGGTCAGCTTGGATGCACTCGACGAAGAATGCCGCGACGCGGTCGGGCGTCTGAGCGTGTTCGGTTTGACCTGTTGGGATTCCGCGCTCGAGTCGCTGGGCATGCCCCGCGCCGAGAGCGTGATGAAGGCGCTGGTGGCTTCAGAGATCCTGATGGAGCAAAACGTGTCGCGCTTTACCGGTACGCGCGAATGGGTGTTCAAGCACGCCCTCGTCCGCGAGGTCGCCTACGCTTCGCTCGGTGAACGCGAGCGGAAAGAGCTGCACGCGCTGGCAGCCGCCTGGTTGACGTCCATGGGGGAGGACTCGGCGACGGTGGCTGGGCAATATGATCTGGGGGCAGAGCACGTGCGCGCGGCCGAGCATTGGGCGCGGGCCGCGCAGCGTGCGCTCGCGGCCAACGCCTTGGCCGACGCCATGACCATGGCCGAGCGCGCGCTGATGTTCGCGGAAGATAAGCCCAAAGGCTTCTTGCGCGCGTCCTACTTGGACGAAGCGTGGAGCCGCCTCGACCCGCGAGCCAGCGATCGCGAATCGGCGGTCTTATCGATGGAAGACAACGTGTACGACGAGGCCAGCGCGGTGCGCGCACGCGGCGCGCGCGCGCGCTACGACGACGCACGCGGCTCGGGTGAAGGCATCAGCGAGCGCTTGGCCGAAACGCGCGATCAGGCCGCGGCCCTCGGGCTGCTGGACGAAGAGGCGCGCTGCTCGGCGGTGTTGGCGTTGCGCGTGGCATTCGCCGGTCGCTTTGCCGAGGCCGAAGCGGAGATCAAGCGCTTGCTCAAGCTGGCCCGCCAGCAGAGCACCAGCGCCGCCGCGGTCGACGCCTACCAGACTCAAGCCATCGTTCGTCAGACGCAGGGGTCGTTGGCTTCGGCGCTGGAGGCTCGGCGTAACGCGGCCAGCGCCGCGCGGGGTGCCGGTTTGAAGGAGCGCGAGGCGATGTTGATGACCAATCTCGGCTTCGCGTTGACCACGATTGGCGCGCGCCAAGAAGCGCGCACTGCCCTGGAGACCGGCCTGGCCTTGTCCGATGCCATCGGTAGCCTCGGAGCGGTGCGCCACGCGCAAATGAACCTGCTCGGCTGGGCGGCGACGTTCGGCAACGATCGACAATTGGAGGCCAATTTGGCCGAAGTACGCGCCGACGCAGACGCGGCGGCTACCGGAGCTTGGGCCGCACCCGACCGCGCTAATTTGGGCATGCTATTTTACCGCGGCAGCGAGCTCTTGCGCGCCAGCGCGGAGCGCGAGTGGCGGCGTGCTCTCGGGCTTCTGCGCATCGCCGCACAATCTTACCGCAGCACGGGCCACCGCGATCTGCTGCCGGTCGCGCTCGGATTGTGGGCAGAGGCCGAGAGGCGCTGCGGAAACCCGGGGGGGGCGGTCGAACTCGCGCGCGAGGCGGCGAATTTACTCGACCAGGGCGCTCCCAGCTTACTCAACGAGTCAGCGGTGTACCTGGCGTTGCACGCGGCCTACACGGCCACTGGCGAGGAAGAAGCGGCGCGCCAAGCAATCGCGCGCGGCATGCCATCGCTCGTACGGCGCCTCCACGGCTTGGTCGGCACTCCTTACGCCCGCCAGTTCCTGACTGAGTTGCCGGACAACGCCCGGCTGCTCGCCGCTTCCGAAGGCTACGGGCTGGTCCCAGACGCGATTCATCGCATCCTGGAGTCCGCCTCCTAGGGTTCTCTCATCGCTGGCACTGGGGATCCTGGTCCAACCCAACATCGTGCCGCTCGGCTCGGCGACGTCCGGCCAGCCTGCGGCGCGCGACCGTTAGACCGCTACTGGTTGATTGATGGTCACGCTTCACTTCGAACCCGTCACCGCCTCAGACCTTGCTCTTCAGAACACGCGCAATGCGGGCGCACGCTTCTCGAACGCGCGGCGGGTCTTCGATCAGCGCGAAACGGAGGTACTCGTCGCCGCCGGGGCCGAAGCCGACTCCTGGCGAGACCGCGACGTGCGCGGACTCCAAGAGTTCGGTCGTTGCGGCAAGTGATCGCTTGCCGCCGAAAGCGCCTGGGATTTTGGTCCAGACGAACATCGTGCCGCTGGGCTCGGCAACGTCCGGCCAACCTGCGGCGCGCAGCCCTTCCACCAAACTTTGCGCCCTCTGCTTGTACAGGTTGCGGATCTCGTCCGGGAAGCGCTCACCATGTTCGAGCGCCCAAGCCGAAGCCAACTGCAGCGGCGCAAAGGTGCCGTAGTCGAGATAGGTCTTCATGTGCGCGAGCGCAGAAATCATGCGTTCATTGCCAGCCATATAGGCAATGCGCCAGCCGGGCATATTGTAGCTCTTCGACATCGAGAACACCTCGACGGCGAACGACTTCACCTCGTCGCGATCGATGCCACAGTCGAAGATGCTGGGCGCGAAGCGCCGGGAAAAATCGAAATCTGCATACGCCAGATCGTGCAGGAGCATGGCTCCTGATTTGCGCACGACACGCACCAGATCTGCCAATGCGTCCGGTGAGATCACCTGCCCGGTGGGATTTTGCGGATAGTTGGCGATCACCAATTTCACGCGCTGACCGCGCTTCGCGACGCGCTGAATAGCGTCATTGATGGCTTTGGCTGGCGCGACTTCGGTGGTTGCCGGGTAGTATTCGACGGTCGCGCCAGCGATCTGCGGCGCGTACGCGTGGATCGGATAGCAGGGATCCGGGACCACCGCGACGTCACCCGCGCCGAGCGTGGCCAAGCACAAGTTACTCATGCCCTCCTTGGCGCCCATGGTGATGATCAGTTCACGCTCGATGTCGAAGCTGACACCATAGCGGCGCGCGTACCACGCGGCTGCAGCAGCACGCAGCGGCAGAAGGCCTCGACCGGGGTGGTAGCGATGGTTTTCCGTAACCGTCGCCGCGGCTTGAAGCTGGGCCACGATTTCGGGCGGTGTCGGGCGGTCGGGATTGCCGAGTCCCAGATCGATGATGTCCGCGCCCGTGGCACGCACGCGCGCCTTCACGGCATCAGTGACCACGAATGCGTAGGGGGGGAGCGCCTGCGCGCGCGGGAAGGTCCAATCCTGAGCTGTCACGGCGGCACTCCTTATCATGGAAGTCTGGACGTGCCGTACTCCCTGGCCAGCTTTTTGCGCCGTTTATCGTTTTTTATCCGGTAGCCCGGGGTACCGGTTGCGGATTTGCCGGCATTTTCCGGCGGGGCACGCTTCGTGATAGACGACCAGAGCCATGCTCCGATGCGAGATACGCGGCGCGGTTCGCTCGGACGAGGAGGAGCTCCTGAGCCTTTCGCGCCACCTCAACTCGGTAAACCTTCCGCACGATCGCCTGCACGTGCAGCGCTTGCTCGACCATTCCGAGCGTAGTTACAACGGCGAGATCAAAGACCCGCGCAAGCGCAAATACGTGTTCTTGCTGCGCGATTTGGAGAAGCGTGAGGCGGTGGGCACGTCGATGATCGTGGCGCAGCTCGGGCGCCGCGACGCGCCCTATATCTACTTCGACGTGATCTCGGAAGAGAAGTACCACGGCGCGCTCGACCGGCACTTCCAGCATACGGTACTTCACCTCGGCTTCTCTTATCAGGGGCCGACCGAGCTGGGCGGTCTGGTGGTTGCTCCTGAGCGTCGCGCTTCGGGAGATCGCTACGGGCTGATGATCTCGTACGTTCGCTTTCTGTTCATCGCAGTGCATCGCGAGCTTTTTCAAGCCGAGCTACTCGCCGAGCTCTTGCCGCCGCTCGAGGCGGACGGGACGAGCCATCTGTGGGAAGCGCTCGGCCGCCGCTTCACCGGCATGAGCTACCGCGAGGCCGACTTACTCTCGAGTACCGACAAATCTTTCATCCGTGATCTCTTTCCGAGCGGCGGGATTTACGCGAGCCTACTATCGCCCGAGGCCCAGGGCGTGATCGGCAAGGTCGGCGCGCAAACCAAGGGCGTCGAAAAGATGCTGCGTCGCATCGGCTTTCGCTACGCAGAGCGTATCGATCCGTTCGACGGTGGCCCACATTTCATCGCCACTGCAGACGATGTGACATTGTTGCGAAACACTCGGGCCATGCGGATTGGGCGCGCAGCGGGAGCCCGTCCGGCCGCGCGCGCACTGCTCGCCTGCGAGCTCGCTGAGCCCCCGTTTTTTCGGGCCGTTCCCTGCGATGTGCAAGTCTTGGACGAGACACACGTCGCGGTCTCGAGCGAAGTTCAGGCGCAGCTGGATCTGGCCGACAACGACATCGCCTATGTATTGCCGCTCGGCTAGTGCGAAGCGCGTGCACTTTGCCCGCACCTCGCGTAGCGTGCCCCCGTGATGCAGAAATTGGTGAAGGGAATCCATTCATTTCAGCGAGGTTTCTTCGCGAGCCACCGCGCATTGTTCGAGCAGCTCGCTGAGACCGGACAACAGCCAGAGACGCTATTCATCACTTGCTCCGATAGCCGCGTCGTTCCCAATTTGATTACGGACGCGGCACCTGGCGAGCTGTTCATCGTACGGAACGTCGGCAACGTAGTCCCGCACATGGATCTGCCCGGCGGCACCGCGGCGGCTATTCAATACGCCGTCGAAGTGTTGAACGTGGAGAACATCATCATCTGCGGACACACGCAGTGCGGCGCGTTGAAAGCCATCTTGGACCCGGAAAGCGTTGCGCACCTCGAATACGTGCGCCGCTGGGTCAAGAGTACGATCGACGTCAAGAACCTGATCGATGAGAAATATTCGCACCTCGAGGGTGAAGCCAAGTTGACGGCAGCGATTCAAGAGAACGTGCTGGCGCAGCTCGAGCACTTACGCGAATTTCCCTTCGTGGCGAGCCGGATGGACGCTGGGAAGCTCCACTTGAACGGCTGGATCTTCGACGTCGGCAAGGGCCAGGTCTTCGACTACGACCCCGAGCACGGTGAGTTTCTCCCGCTGTCCTGAGTGCGGCTTCCCCCCGAACTCGTTGAGCATCTCCAGTGGTGCTGAGTGCGTTACCGAGGGTGCGGCGGCTTGCCCGCTATTCGCGAGCTGCTGGCAAGGTGGCGGTTTCCGCCTCGAACATGAGTCGCACGAACACTCACGTGGCCACTAATGAACTGTTGCGGGTTGGCCGTTAGCCCAGTTTCGTGCCAGCACCCGAGTCTCAAGCTGCCGTGACTCTTTCGAAATAGGAGCTTCCATGACCGTCAATAGTCGGCTCAAGCAGAACCATCCCGCACACCCCAACGGTCTGGCGCAAGTGAGCGGCGCACGTTTGCGCAGCTTGTGCGCGGCCAGCGGTCTCACCCATCAGTTCGACCAGGCTCAGCAGCTGTTCGACGAGCTCATCGAACTGAGCAGCCAGGGGCAGGCGACAGCGGAGGTCGGCGATGGACTGTCAGCGTTCGAATTTTCTGTGACATTTGGAGCATCCCGCGAGCTCAGCCTAGTCGTGGCGTTGCGAGACGGCGAAGGCCCGGGTTCCGCTGGGCTAGGCGCACTGCTTGGCAAGCTCGCGCACACTCACGAGCTCGATCCAAAGCGTTTCGCGGCGGTGGAGGATCTGTTTTTCCCCGAGGGTCGTCGGCCGACGTTCGCGGCTCGCCTGTCGGTATCGTTCGCCGAGGGGCGGGCCCCGCGCTTCTCTCTCTATTTGGATCCGGCAGTGTCCGGGGTCACGCTGGCGCCGCTGTGCGTCGAGCGCACCCTGGTTCGGTTCGGTTTCAGTGCGGCCTGGCCGATCATCGGGCAGCGTCTCACACTGCGCGGCCCCGACACCGACACGCTCAAGTACGTTGCGATCGACCTATCGTCGGCTGAGCCACGGGTCGAAGTCTACGCGCGCCACCAGAGCTGCACCGTCGCCGACTTGGAGCTTGCGGCATCGGCCGCCCCCACCCATCGCGCCGGCGACATTGCAGGCTTCCTGCAGGCGCTCTCTGCGCCTGGCGCGGAACTCGACGGGCTGCCACCCCTTACCTGCTACGAGTTTTCCTCGGGCACTGGTGCGCGCCCCAACCGCGTGCGCCTCGAGTTCCCGATCTGCGGCTACGCCGCGACAGATCGAGCGATCGAGCAGAGCACCCTTGCCGGGCTAGCGCATTTCAGCATCCCGAGCGATGGATATTCGGCAGCGCTTTCCGCTCTGGCAGACGGTCCGCCCGAACGAGGCCTCGGGCTGCAAACCCACGTCGCGTTCGCACGCGAGGCAGACGGCACGCCCAGCGTGCGTGTACGCTTGCCATTTCGCGCCGGAACCCCCGTCGTGGTCGCCAGCCCGGACCGCGGAGCGCCAGCGAGCGGCGTGATGGCCGTGGTGGACCGCTACGAGAGCTGGGATCAGATCACGAATCATCCGTTCTTGCATCGGCTACGCAGTGAACCGGTCAATCTGCACCACATCTGGAACATCCTTGCGAATTTCCAGGGCTCGATTTCCAAGACGTTCTCCCAACGCCTGGCGCTGATCGCATCGCGGGTCGATGATCCCGAGACCCGTTTCATCGTCACCGACCTGTTGTACGACGAGATGGGGAGCGGCGACTATTCGCTCGCCCACGTCAACCTGTTCGCAAACATGATGAAGGTCATCGAGCCCTGGAAGCCGAGCGTGATCGACGATTGGACGATGAGCCCCGCGAAGCGATTCAATCGCTCGATGGACGAGACGTATGGCAATCCAGACATCAACGTTGCCTTGGGCGCGATCGTCTCGGGCGAGATCTTCGGCAAGCAGTTCGACCAGTTCTTGGGTGACGAGATCCGAAGGCAGAACCAGGTCGATCCAGCTTTGTTCGTCTGGGTCACGCTGCACGAATCTTTGGAGGTGACGCATGCCGGCGAGGGTGCCGATATCGCTCGCCTCGTCCCGGCAGAAGGGTTGGAGGCGATGGCGCGCGGAGCCTACGGACTCTCGCTCGGTGCTTGGGGCTTCCTGACCGACGTCTACGAGATCTGTTACTCCGAGCGCCCGAAGACCTGAGGATGCTACGCGGTCACGAGCTGCCCACGGTGGCAGCTCGGCCGCCCGAATGGCTACCGCTTTCCTTTCGGAACGTAGTCAATCACGATGTCGGAGCTCATCAACGTGCCGCGCACGGTGGGCGTAAATTCCAGCTTCTTCACTTCTTGTCCGGCGACGTCGAGCATCCAGCGCGAAGCGATCGGAAACGCGCGACGGACCTCTTGCTCCATCTTCACGGGGGTATCGCTGAGGCGCAAACGGCACCTGCCCACCGCGTTCTCGACGACCGAGTACGAACCGTGGCTGTACACCTTTTGAAAGTACGGCGTGACCTTGGCCACCACGGTAGTCGGCGACATCAATTTGAACGCGACGCGAAAGATCGTGTCCATCGTGACACCGATGGACTCGGACATCAGCCGTCGATCGAACGTGGGTCCCGTTTCCCCGGTCTTGGTCAGTACTTCGGCTCGAACGGCGTCGAGCGCTCGAGTCCAATCGTCGATTGAATACCAGGAGGTGCCGACGATCTCGAAGCCAAACAGCGCCTGCTGCTCCTCCGGCAAGACGCGGAGCGCGCGCCTCCAAAGATCTTCACCATAAGTCTTGATGATCCATGCCTTGCCGGTCGTGATGAATGACCCTCGTATGGAGGGTTCAGGGGCTTCTGCTCTCATTGTGCTTCCGTCAGCCGCCCAGCGCGGACCGCCTTGATTGCGGTCAAGGTCTCCCGGGCCGGCTCCCGTGTCAAGTTATGCCGCCCGCGCGAACGGGCGCCGAGCTGCCACATGCGCCGAACAAGCGTAGACAGGTCGACCGACACTTGTTGCCGAGACGTTTCACGCCGTATTAGTCGAAGATGCCGGGACCGGGCGTGAGAATACCGTCCGGATCAAACCGCTGCTTGAGACGCTTGAACTCGTTGTAATCCTCACCGTATTGCTGCTTCCAATCGTGGCGATCGAAAGCGAGCGTTCCTATTGGGTAACGCTTGCCACCCGCACGCCGCGCCTTCTCGAACAATTTCCCATTGCGCGCCAGCATCTTCTTCTGAAAGGCCTCGTCGGGTCCTGGAACCGCGTTCGCCGTCAGAATGTCGAGCAGGTACACCCATTCGGTGCAATCCGGCACCTTGAAAAAGCGACGCTTGAGCTTGGAACGCTTCTGAGGAAAGAGCAGCACGAACCCGGTGGGACCGACGTCTTCCGCGGTCAGGGACGGGATCACGTCGCCCACGTACTTCTCGACGGTCTCCTTCGGGAGCCATGCGTCGTACCACGGGTGCAAGACCCCGTCGAACAGGCCAATGCTCTGGAAGAAGTCGATAATCGTGTCGGTGCGGAGGACGTAGCTCAGATACGGCTGATCGGTGACAGTCGCCGCAGAAGCTGGCTGGCTCAATCCGCGCAGAAGCCGGGCGCCATCAGGCGGGGCGCCTGGCCCATAAAACTTGGTAATGTTGAGCCCGTAAACGAGACGACCGCTGGCATCTGGCAGGAACAAGCAGAATACGTCCTCTACTTCGTGGCGCCGAAGCAGTTCGTTCATGTCGCGGAAGAACGCCGCATTGTCCGTGTAATTGAGCACGAAGGTTCGGGCGTTGGGCAACGCGGGTACCATATCGATGATGGCGCGCGTGATGATGCCGCACTGCCCCAGGCCGCCGAGCACGGCCTCGAACAGGTCCGGGTTCTCGCGCTCCGAGCAGCGCTTGATATCGCCTGCGCCAGTTACGACTTCCAACTCCTGGACGCGGTCGATCTGACAGCCTTCGCCATTCGTGGACGAAACGCCACCGACCGAAAGCGTGCCACCGATCGATAGCTTGATGTAACCGGTCAACACGGGAGGTGTGAAGCCCAGGGGCACGGCCGTGCCTACCAACGTGCGCCACAGGACACCCGCGTCGATGTCGGCCTTGCTGGCACTGATGGAGTGGATCTTGTTCAGCGAGCTCATGTCGACGACCAGACCAGCCGCGACCTGCGATTGCCCGAACGTGGTGTGGCCTTGTCCGCGTGCGCCTACCTGAATGCCGTGCCGACGGCAGTAACGCACCATCTTGGCGATGTCCTCCGTGGAGCCGGGACGAAGGACGGCGATCGGGGTATCGTGGATGGCATTTCCCACGTCCGTCGCGTACGTCGCCAACGAAGTGGGATCGGTGAGCAGGCTGCCTTCGAGCGGCGGAACGTGATCGAGCTGGGCAGCCGCGTGCGCGATTGAAACCCAGGTGCGCGCGATCGGATTGAACCCAGAAACTGCAACCGCGGCCAGACCCGTCAGTACCTGTCGTCTAGAGACCATGGATATTACCTCCGTTGAGCCGCGGCACACCGAACCACGCTACTTAGCCAACAGAACACGTATCACGTTCGCTCACCATTTTGCAACGCGCGTTCGCGCCAGCATCATTCAGCGCTGCGCTCACGTCAGGGCAAGTATTCGAGAGTGCGGGGACGTGGCTGCCGTGGCGTCGAACTCGCTCGAGTCATACGGTGACAGATTACTTGCAAGCGAAGCGTGCGAGATGGCCTCGGGCCGACGCCACTCGCTAGCGTCTTGGTGCGTTGCGCTCGACGCGCTGCCCGGTTTATTCCGCTACTGGAAAACGGGCTTCATCAATGATGCGTATCAAGTGCCGAACGTCACGCTGTCGATCGAGGCGACGACTCGAAGCACGGATTCGAAGCAACGATTGATAGTGGCGAATAATTCAGAGGCCACTGCATCAGGCATATTGATCTGCGAGAGCTGAGGGTCGATGTTGGGCTCGATGCAATCGACTCCGACGGAACCACGCGACGCGTGCTGCTCCGCTTGCGGCTCGGGCACGCCGGTTACCTGCGGCGGCAATGCAGGACCCTGCGCGGCCATGGCTTGCTTGGCGAACGCGAAGCCTGCGGTCAGTAGCTGCTCGCAGATGGCGGAAACCGATAGCACCATACCCAGACGCACGCAGTCCTCTTCGGTAGAGATGACGTCGGCTACCCGAGCAAAGGCCACCTCGCGAATCAAACTATGCTCCTCCGTATACAGCGAAAGACTGGTCGGAAGGAGGCCAATTGC